>MAAC01010143.1_pt1 | contig 46927 bp, 40 predicted proteins | sample 1115981 | NCBI WGS metagenome assembly MAAC01 (sample SAMN04961126, study PRJNA320927) | seawater metagenome | isolation source: sample BD02T64 sea water enriched with oil for 64 days | place: USA:Gulf of Mexico | collected 2013-07-27 | reverse complement strand
ACCGTATCAAGCCCGGCGAACCTGGTTCTGGTTTCGTATTCAGCTCTGTTGTTGTTGGTGGTAATGTTCCTAAAGAATTCTTCCCGGCAATCGAGAAAGGCTTCAAAGGCATGATGGATGCTGGTGTTCTTGCTGGTTTCCCTGTACTTGACGTTGAAATTGAATTATATGATGGTGGTTTCCATGCGGTCGATTCATCTGCTGTTGCCTTTGAACTCGCTGCTCGTGGTGCTTTCCGTCAGTCAATTCCAAAAGCTGGTGCCCAGTTAATTGAACCTATAATGAAGGTTGATGTATTTACGCCTGATGATCACGTTGGTGATGTTATTGGTGATTTAAACCGTCGTCGTGGCATGATCGGAGGCCAAGACGCAGGTGTTTCTGGTGTTCGTATTAAAGCTGACGTACCTCTTTCAGAAATGTTCGGTTACATCGGATCATTACGTACAATGACATCAGGCCGTGGTCAATTCTCTATGGAATTCTCTCACTATATGCCTTGTCCTAACAACGTAGCTGAAGAAGTGATTGCAGAAGTTAAAAGTGATTGCAGAAGTTAAAGCGGCAAAAGCTGCTAAAGATGCTGCTAGAAAATAATTAACCTTTAATTATTTTGATAGAAGGATGCTTCGGCATCCTTTTTTATTGCCTGAAATTCAGTGCCTGAAATTTAGTGGCCGAAATTTGATGGCTAAAGCTTGATGACAATGCACATGCCTTGCCCTAACAAACAGTGATTGCAGAAGTTAAAGCGGCAAAAGCTGCTAAAGATGCTGCTAGAAAATAATTAACCTTTAATTATTTTGATAGAAGGATGCTTCGGCATCCTTTTTTATTGCCTGAAATTCAGTAGCCGAAATTCAGTAGCCGAAATTTAATAGCCGAAATTTGATGGCTAAAGCTTGATGACAATGCCATGCCTTGCCCTAACAAACAGACGTTAGCGATGTGAAGAAGTGATTGCAGAAGTTAAAGCGGCAAAAGCTGCTAAAGACGCTGCTAGAAAATAATTAGCCTTTAATTATTTTGATAGAAGGATGCTTCGGCATCCTTTTTTATTGCCTGAAATTCAGTGCCTGAAATTTAGTAGCCGAAATTTAATAGCTAAAGTTTGATGACAATGCACATGCCTTGGACAAGTAAACGCCTTTCTCGTCCATTGCCACATTTGGTAATGCTGCCTAATCGCCGATTATCACCACTGCTGTGCTCTTTTGATACGAACCCAAGATAAGACATGAGCTTGCGTGGGTGGTCAAAGCGACTTAAATCGCCAAGTTCAGCGATAATACCGGTTGCTATAAGCAGTCGAACACCTCTTACCGCTTGAAGCGCTTTAACTACGGAATAAAACCGCCACGACTTCACCTGATGGAATAACTCATTAGCCAGGCGTTTCTCGCGCTGAATGCGCTCCGTTATTATTTGTATCATTTCTTGCAAAATGACTTGTTGGCTTGGGTGAGGTAAAATAAGCTCGGTCAACCAACGAAGGTGTTGTAATGACCAGTTATCATTAACCTTGCAACTAATGTTATTACGCAGAAATAAGGACTCAAGTTGATATTTAGCGTTCTTTAAGTCTTTCATCGCTGTTTCTCTTGCCCTTGATAAGTCACGTATTGCTTCGTCTTCAGGCTCCGGTACATAAATGGGTGTTAACTCTTCATCTTCAAGCAGTTTGGTTAATTTCAGCGCATCACGCTTGTCATTTTTTACTTTATCTCTAGGTTTCTTAGGAATTAATGATGGGGAAACGACATAGCAGCAATGGCCCAAGCTGGTCAGTAGTCGGTAAATCCAATAGCCACAGGAGCCTGCTTCATAAACAAAATGCAGTGTCGTATGTGGGTATTTGGATTGATATTGCCGAGCCAATTTTGTAATGGTGGTTTTAATTTCTCCATAATGAACGGGTTTTGCGCCACGTTGGTCTTCTATGTGTGCCACTTCTGTTGATACTTTATGGGTATCTAGACCCAATGAAAAGTATGTTATGTTTGTACATGCTAGCCTCCAGTTTATATTGTTTAACACATATATTATGGCTCTGGTTTTACTAACCCACGAATCTGGAGGCTAGCACTTCGTGGGAGTCATCATGTCTATGTGCAAAAAAGGAATTGGCGTTATGTCTGAACTACTGTCATGTAAATTTGTAAAAGAAAAAATTGATGGACTAATTAAAATATCATCTAAAAACAAAGAAGAGTTTATTTTCCAATATAGAAAAGCTTTGGAGCAAACTAAAGGAACTTCAGGGGTTGTATATATTTTTAGATCTAAATGTCAATTCCCCCGATTAAAAGGCAGTAACAATATATTATATGTTGGTGAAACTAAACATGATGCATGGAGCCGATATACTGTTAAAAATGATGCCAATGTCTATTGGCATGTATATAGCCATGTTTTAGATATTTATGGCTCCATCACCATTGATGTGTATGTGACATCTGATCATAAAAGCACTGAGAAAACTTTCCTTAATCAATATTTTCAAGCTCATAAAGAGCTACCACCTATAAACCGTAAAGGTTAAAAAAGACATTGCGTACAAGCACATAAAAAGAACTTCAAACGGAAAAGATACAGTTGGCTGTTTCACTCCGTTCACATTATAGCCAACTATATTTTTTCCGCTTAAGTAGGCGTTAGCGATGTGAAGAAGTGATTGCAGAAGTTAAAGCGGCTGAACAATTACCTACATTAGGAGCTAAGTTTCAAAGCCTGAAAAACCGTATGAATGGGCTTGTTTGATGGCATCATTAAAGTCTTTAGCGAAACTCAGTTCAAAAATAGTCTGTAATGTTTCATCCATTCTTTTGACAAACATTTTATAATAGGTTGATTCAAGATCGTCTATGCGAATAAAGTGTGTCATGCCGTTTTCAAGCCATAAGGGTAATGAAGCGCGCCACAAAGGGTAATTCTCTTCTATCCCGCCTTCAAAATCGGTAGAATCAACAATCATCATAATAGATTCGCCTTTTAGCTGCTGCAAACATTTAGCGAGTTCTGCTAAACACACTACCGAGGCTTCTTGATTCCAAGACTCGACAAAACGGCAATAAATAATATTACCGTCGGCCTTCAATTGAAAACGTCCATGCTCACTAAGCTTCACCATACCCCTTTTAAACTCTTTGATTGTCATATTCATCCGTTAAATATTCTTAGCCACTAATTAACAATCATAGTGGCAGTAACTGCATATAGCCAATAACTCACCCGTAATAAATCACAGACAATAAAAATAATTCACACGAACATTACTTCGCATTTAACAGTTAACGTTAAGCGTTAAACGTTGCTTTGCTCACGCTCAATGGCACGATAAGCAATATCAGTTCTGAACTCAACACCTTGCCAAGTAACTTGATGCAGTAATTCATACGCCGCTTGTTGCGCTTCAGTTACCGTGTTCCCTAAAGCCGTTGCGCATAATACGCGACCACCGTTAGTCGTCACTTCACCTTGCTCATTTAACTTAGTGCCCGCATGAAAAATTTTCGCCGACTCATTAGTGTTGGTTTCAAGACCAGAAATCACATCACCTTTTGGATAACTTGCTGGGTAACCATTAGCAGCAAGTACCACACCTACGGCTGCGCGGCTATCAAAATCAATCGTGGCTTTATCTAATTCACCACGGGTAGCGGCTAAGCAAAGCTCAACAATATCTGACTGTAAACGCATCATAATCGGCTGAGTTTCAGGGTCACCAAAACGACAGTTATATTCAATGACGTTTGGCGTGCCATCGGCGGCAATCATTAAACCCGCATATAAAAAGCCAGAATAAGGAGCCCCCTCATTAGCCATTCCTTCAACCGTTGGCATAATCACTTCGCTCATGATGCGATCGTGAATTTCAGGTGTTACCACAGGTGCTGGAGAATAGGCGCCCATACCACCCGTGTTAGGACCTAAATCACCATTTAATGCACGTTTGTGATCTTGACTAGTTGCCATAGGTAAAACATTTTTACCATCAACCATGACAATAAAACTCGCTTCTTCACCTTCAAGAAACTCTTCAATAACCACGCGATGTCCTGCATCACCAAAAGCATTACCTGCTAGCATATCATTAATAGCATCTTCTGCTTCGGCCAACGTCAACGCAACAATAACGCCTTTACCTGCGGCCAAACCATCGGCTTTCACCACAATAGGCGCACCTTGTTCACGAACATAAGCCAATGCAGGTGCAACTTCGGTGAAGTTGGCGTAACTACCTGACGGTATTTTATTACGCGCTAAAAAGTCTTTAGTGAAAGATTTAGAACCTTCAAGTTGTGCTGCTTTCGCGCTTGGACCAAAAATGGCTAAACCACGTGCTTGAAAGGCATCAACAACGCCATCAACAAGCGGTTGCTCTGGACCAACAATAGTTAGCGCCACATCTTCACTTTGGGCAAAAGCCACTAAAGCATCATTGTCACTAACATCAAGCGCAACATTTTCTAGCTTGTTTTCCGTTGCCGTGCCAGCATTACCCGGGGCAACAAATACTTTAGTAACTTGACTAGACTGCGCCGCTTTCCACGCTAATGCATGTTCACGACCACCTGAGCCGATAACTAAAACTTTCATTTATTTTTCCTATTACGAGTAAGAGCGCGAATAAATTCCCGCCTACAAATTAAAGGCAAATTCTTTTTCAAAAACTCGCCTAAAAATTTATTAATTATTCTGTTTTTTAAAGTCGCTAAAACTGGTATTTTCAGGCTTAACAAACTTTAAGGTCATACGATCGCTTTCGCCAATCGCTAAATATTTTGCTTTATCTTTCTCACCTAAACGTAAAACTGGCGGCAAAGTCCAGACACCTTTAGGGTGAACCGCTAGGTCTTTAGAGTTAGCATTGACTTCACTAGCGCCGGCAAAACGAAAGCCTGCGGCCTTAGCTTGCTTAATAGTATGCGCTTCTGACACATAACCCACCGCGTTTTCGGCGGCAACACCCGCAGGTAATCTATGCTCAACAACACCTAACACACCACCCACTTTAAGGGCATTAAATGCATCTTTAAAGACTTGCTCAACACCAGCATCTTTCCAGTTATGTAAATTACGGAAAGTTAATACTAGATCGGCACTGCCTTGTGGCGCTAATTCACTTTGCTTACGTGGCACAAAATCAGTTAACACTACTTCGCTAAAAACTACATTTGACGCTAATTTTTTTTCTAATTTTTTACGAGAGTTTGAGTAGTAATTATCTTCGCCTGTATCAGGGTAATGAGCACCATATAATTTACCAGTACCTTTTAAAGCAGGTGCTAAAATTTCAGTATACCAACCGCCACCAGGGGTGATCTCAACCACTGTCATCTCTGGAGTAAAACCAAAAAAGTTTAAGGTTTCTACCGGATGGCGATATTGATCTCGGGCCTTATTTTTAGCCGAACGATGCTCACCACTAACCGCTTGCTCAAGCATTTCACCACTGTGATCATGATTTTCATGAGCAGAAAGGTTAATGCTGGCTAACGCACTAAGGCTGAGGGTTGAAGCGACTACGGCTGAAGTAACAAGTGACTGTAAACTTTTTAACTTGATCATAATATTTCCATTAATTGATTAGCATGACAAAAATGACCACTAGTTATAGCAGATTTTAAATAAACAAGCAGCGTTGATTTTGTTACTTAATATGAACTAATCAACACTGCTTTTTCATCTGCATAAACTTTTACAGTTAATTCTTAATAAAGGTTATTTAAGTTGATCAGTTACAATTAAAAGGCAAAAGCGCGGAGCGTATGACTATACGTGAGCACTTTTAACGCCTAAATTTAGCTTATCAACAACAAGAGTCGAAATTAATGTTTAAAATGACGCATGCCTGTGAATACCATAGCGATACCGTGTTCATCAGCAGCAGCAATAACTTCATCATCACGCATTGAGCCACCTGGCTGAATTACCGCGGTAATTCCTGCCTCTGCGGCGGCGTCTAAACCATCGCGGAATGGGAAGAAAGCATCAGAGGCCATTACTGAGCCTTTCACTTCAAGGTTTTCATCCGCCGCTTTAATACCCGCAACTTTTGCTGAGTAAACACGGCTCATTTGACCAGCACCAACACCAATGGTCATGCTATTTTTAACATAAACAATGGCGTTAGACTTAACATATTTAGCCACTTTCCAACAAAACTGTAAATCGCGCATTTCAGCTGCACTTGGTTGGCGCTTAGTCACAACTTTTAAGTCGTCGCTGCTTACGCTACCTTGGTCTCTGTCTTGTACTAATAAACCGCCATTAACGCGTTTATAGTCAAAACCTGAAGTTTTAGACTGCCACTGACCACATTCTAATAAACGTAAGTTAGGTTTGGCGGCAACAATTTGTGCTGCGGCATCTGAAACGCTTGGGGCAATAATGACTTCAACAAATTGGCGAGAAACGATTGCTTCTGCAGTGTCGGCATCTAATGCACGGTTAAAAGCGATAATACCGCCAAACGCTGAAGTAGGATCGGTTTTATAAGCGCCTTCATAAGCGGCAAGAATATTGTCACCAATTGAAACGCCACACGGGTTAGCATGCTTAACAATAACACACGCTGGCTCATCAAATTCTTTAACACATTCTAATGCCGCATCGGTATCAGCAATATTGTTGTAAGATAATGCTTTACCTTGTAACTGTGTTGCCGTTGAAATTGACGCTTCTTCAGGTGTTGCTTCTTTATAAAAAGCCGCATCTTGGTGAGAGTTTTCACCATAACGTAAATCTTGGGTTTTGATAAACTGGCTATTAAAAGTTCGAGGAAATTTAACTTTTTCGTTAGGTAAAGTACTTTCAAGAGCAGCGGTCGATTCAGCTTCGCCGTAGGCTGGTAACATTTTGCCAAAGTAGTTAGCAATCATACCATCGTAACTTGCGGTATGCTCATAAGCAGCAATCGCTAAATCAAAACGCGTTTTATAGGTTAATGAATCATCATTGCTAGCCATTTCACTGATAACACGGTCATAATCGCTAGCATTAACAACAATAGTCACATCTTTGTGATTTTTCGCTGCCGCGCGTACCATCGTTGGTCCGCCAATATCAATGTTTTCAATCGCATTTTCTAAGCTACAGTTTTCATCGCTAACGGCATTAGCGAATGGGTATAAGTTAACCACAACCATATCAATCGCGCTGATGTTGTTCTCAACCATTACCGCTTCATCCATACCACGACGCGCTAAAATACCGCCGTGTACTTTAGGATGTAATGTTTTAACACGACCATCCATAATTTCAGGGTGTCCGGTGTAATCAGATACCTCTGTTACGGGAATGCCATTTTCAGCTAATAATTTTGCTGTGCCACCCGTTGAAAGCAGGTCAACACCTTTTTCACTCAAACTACGAGCAAATTCAACAATACCCGTTTTATCAGAAACACTGAGTAGTGCGCGTTTAATTGGACGTGGAGTATCCATATTTTTAATTTACCTTTTTAGTTGTAACGTACTGCTAGCCTATTACCATTAATTGATAGTGCTAACTTGCAAAGCTACATGAAGCTTATACCAAGTGAAATATTGGTATTAGAGTATTTAAAACAATAAAAGCACCCGAAGGTGCTTTTATTTGGCAGGTTAATCCTGCCTGAATCTTAGTTCATACCGTATTTTTTTAACTTTTTACGTAATGTACCACGGTTGATACCTAGTAAGTTTGCTGCACGTGTTTGGTTACCGCGCGTATACATCATTACTTCTTCTAACATTGGCGCTTCTATTTCACTTAGTACAAGGTCGTACATATCATCAACGTCGTTACCATTTAGTTGCTTTAAGTAGTTATTGATAGCTATTTTAGCTTGTGTACGTAACGGAGACGTTTTAGTTTGCGTTTGAATATCACCGGTGATGAATGGAGAAGAAATATTTTGTTCGAACATAATGTACAACTCTTTCTATTAATATATAAATTAAACAATCAACAGTTCATTAATGAACCAGCTGATCAAAACAAAGTTCTAACGTCTCAAGCTGATCGCTTGTTGACGACAAACCATTAAAAGTAGCTCTAAAAGCCTTGCCTTGGTCACCAGCAAAATGCTGGGTAAAAATTTCACCTTGTTCTTTACCTAATTCGTTACCAAGTAAAGCAAAAGAATGAATATACCAAGACACATGTTTACGAGCGATTCTCACGCCCAAGTAGTCGCCATAAAACTGATGTAAATCCGTTACGTGTCCAAGTAATATTGAACGTACCTCATTCAATGAGGGGGCAGGTAATTTGGTTCCTGTTTTCAAAAAGTGATTAATTTCTCGAAAAATCCAAGGTCGCCCTTGGGCACCTCGGCCAACCATAATTGCATCGGCTCCAGTATAGTTTAATACGTACTCAGCTTTTTCTACTGAGGTTATATCACCATTAGCGACAACAGGAATTGAAACCGCCTGTTTAATTGCTCTTATTGTCTCGTATTCCGCATTGCCTTTATAAAAGTCATTACGGGTTCGACCATGTACTGCAAGCGAAGCAATACCATTATCTTGAGCAATTTTAGCAATTTCAATGCCGTTACGGCTGTTTTCACACCAACCGGTGCGAATTTTTAACGTTACCGGTATATTTACCGAGTTAACCACAGATTTCACTATTTGCTCAACCTGTGCTGGTTCTCTTAATAAAGCCGAACCCGCTAACTTTTTGTTTACCTTTTTTGCTGGGCAGCCCATATTAATATCAATAATCTGCGCGCCATTATCAGCATTAACCTGAGCAGCAAAGGCTAATTCATCAGCACAACTACCTGCGATTTGCACACTGCGAATGCCGGCCTCTTCACTGTGAATCATTCTCAATTTAGACTTTTCGGTATTCCATACCTTAGGATTTGACGACACCATTTCTGACACAGCCAAACCAGCACCTAAACGGCAACACAACTCTCTAAAAGGTTGATCGGTAATTCCCGCCATAGGGGCAAGCATTACCTGACTTTTTAATTGATATGGTCCGATTTTCACGCTGTCTACTTTTTGAGCTACCTTTAAAAGGGCGCTAAGTTTACGTGTTTTTTTGCTGCTTGAAAAGCATAGAATTTGAACAAAATTTGTTTTTTTTCGCGTTTTTAATATTGACTTTTACTAAAGCATTAATGTGAGCGGTTTTTGTACAAATAGTTAACATTAATCGTGACAACAATCACGCTACAGCCAAAGCTTCTTTTGAAAACGAACAAGATACGATAAAGTTGTCGCTGCTTATTTTTAATTAAGGAATATCCATGAAAGCTTTAAGCGTCATCTTGTCAACGGTATTAATGGCATTAACGTGCAGCAATGCCTACGCAAGCAGTTTTGACAACACTGAAATTGTCGTAACAAAAGCATCAGAGCAAGTTTATATGCTAAAAGGTGCGGGCGGTAATATTGGCGTTCTCGCCACAAAATCGGGTTTGTTATTAGTTGACAATCAATTTGCCCCACTGGCGAAAAAAATTGAAAAAGCGCTGGCAAACCTGAGTAACAATAAACTTAAATACATTGTTAATACCCATTTTCATGGCGACCACACTGGTGGCAATAACTACTTTTCTCATCAAGCCCCCATATTTGCCCATCAAAACGTCAGAGAACGGCTAAGTAACAACAGTGCTCAAGAAAAAGTCGCTTTACCCGTTGTTACTTATGAACAAGGGGTGAATATATATTTATCTGATGAAACCATTAAGCTAAGCCACTTCCCAGCTGCCCATACCGACGGCGACACTGTAGTTTACTTTACATCAGCCAATGTTTTGCATACCGGTGATTTGTTTTTTGAAGTTGGTTTTCCCTATGTAGATATAAACAATGGTGGCACGGTTAAGGGTTACTTAGCAGCAGTAAATACACTCATCACTCAAATGCCTAATGATGTAGTGATAATTCCCGGACACGGCAAATTAACCAACAAAGCTCGCTATCAAGAATTTGCTGATATGATTTCCTATAGTATCAAGCGCGTTAGTGATTTTTTAGCTCAAGGTAAAAGCGAACAAGAAATTTTAGCCCTAGGTATTGGTAAAAATTATCAACATTGGTCTTGGCACTTTATCACCGAAGAAAAGTGGTTAAAAACATTGATTACTGATTTAAACGCGGATTTAAGTCCAGATTTAAACCCTGATTCAAAGTAAGCATGAAAGACCAACAGCCCCTGATGACAACGCTAAAGCTTCAAAATAAAGAAGAAGCCACCCAAAGGAAATTTAACTTTGAATCGTTAGTCCATGAAATGATTAACAAATTGATTTACAAGTATTAAACAAACAAATAGCAACTAACCAGCCTGCTATTAAAAGCAATGAAAAGTGTAGGATATATTGAAACAACCCATGTTTTACTGTTACTTTACATTTATTAATTTATAGTAAAGACAAGGTTGATTAAAATATGTCGGGGAATTTAGTTTGTGTCGGTACGGGCATGACCTTAGGGGCGCATATTAGCCCCATCGCAACAAGCTACATTGCACAGGCCGATGTGGTTTTTTCATTAATGTCGACCGGCATTACCGAGCGTTGGCTTGATGAAATGCACACTGATGTGCGAAGTTTACAATATTGTTATCAAGAAGGTAAAAATCGTAATATTACCTACAATGAGATGGTCGAGGCGATATTAACCGAAGTACGTGCTGGCAAAAAAGTGGTTGCCGCCTTTTATGGTCATCCCGGAGTTTTTGCCTGTGTTAGCCATAGGGCGATTAAACAGGCTAAACTTGAAAGTATTCCCGCCCACATGGAGGCAGGAATTTCTGCAGAAGATTGCTTGTATGCTGATTTAAACATAGACCCCGGCAAAACTGGCTGTATCAATTATGAAGCTAGTCAGTTTATGTTTTATCAGCGTAATATTGACCCTGCTGCACACCTGATACTGTGGCAAATAGGTTTAGCTGGCGATAAATCATTAGCAAAATTTTCCACGGGTAAAGCTTATCGGCAGGTATTAGTCGATTTATTATTGGAAACTTACCCTGCCGATCACCAAGTAATATTGTATCAAGCTAAAGTACTTCCTATTGATACCGTGCGCGACGAACATATTGCGCTAATAGATTTAATTGATGCTGAGCTATTTATGCATACCACTTTGGTGATCCCACCCAGTGAAGAAATGCAACCAAACGAGAAGGTATTAGCTAAGTTGGCGGCAATAGATAAGCAAGAATTAAATGCTAAAAATAGACCTGAGCTAACTTTGGTGTTGTAAGTAAATTGAAAAAAGAATATAAACTAATTAACAACAAAAAAATGGAGTAAAAAACTATGAGTAACGTAATCCAAGTATTAGAACAAATGGGTCGAGATGCCAGCTTGCAAAACAACCAAGCAATAGAGCAGTTATTAACAACTACTGAACTTGATAGTAAAACTAGCCAAGCCATTATTAATAAAGATATAAACACCCTAGAAAAGCAAATGTGCATTACCCCTATCATCGCCCATGCATTACATCCCGCTGAAGAGGAAGAAAATAAAGACGAAAATAAAAAAGTTAAGAATGCCGTAAATGCGTAAATGAAATGTTTTTATTTTTACATTTTAAGAGTAGATTTAAAGTAATCATAGTAAATCTACTCTTTTCAACTATTTTAATAACGTTCCCATCATCAGGAAATGAATTAAAAAATGTTGAACAACAACTTAAAGCTGCTAACAGCCTACGAAGCAGTGATCCAAAAAAATTTAACAGCATCCTAAATAAGTTAATAAAAGTTAAGTCATTATCCAATAAACAGAAAAACGATTTGGATTACTTATTAGCATACCAAGTGGCTTATTCAGGTAACTTTAAAGAGGCTATACCTTTATTTGAAAAAATCATTAACTCTAATGCCAATATAGATCTTAAATTTCGAGCCAATTCATCCATAATTAACATCAGTGCAATTTCACAAGATTGGCGTCAAGGCTTTGTACATTTGAATAAAGCAATCCAAATGATGCCTAAAGTAAAAAATTCATTAATTAAACAAGATAGCTTAATTATCACTTCTTTCTTTTATTATGGGTTAGGACAATACACATTAGGATATAAATATGCTCAACAAGTGAAAGAGAATACCAAGAACAAGCGAAATCTATGCGCAGCAAACTACTTAATGATAAAGGCTAAATTTTATTTAAAAACATTACAAAAGAATGATCTAGAGATACAAGATAGCATTGAATTATGCAAAATGGTTAAAGAACAAATATATGTTCATGACATCTTATTTTATTTAGCTAACTTACACCTAAACAATAATGATGTACTTTTAGCGATCACTTTACTAAAAAATAATATTGGTCACCTCGAAAAAACAAAATTCACACCATTAATAGCCCAGTACAATTCACTGTTAGCCAAAGCATATTTTCTAAATAAAGAATTTAGCAAAGCAAAACAATACGCTAATACCTCATTATTAAAAACTGAAGGCATAGGAAATACGGCTGAAATCATCTTAGCCTACTCTTTATTATACAAAATAGCCTTACATAACAATGACCATCAACAAGCATTGACGCACTACATCAAATACGCGGAAGCAGATAAAGCTCACTTGGAGGGTGAAAAAGCCAAGCACCTTGCCTTTCAATTAGCCGAACACAAAGAACTTGAACAAAAAAACCAAATAGCATTACTCAATAAAAAAAATTCTTTGTTAACGGCTGAGCAAGCATTAATTAAAGCTAACGCCGAAAATAATCGTTTCATTATGATCATTTTAATCATGACGCTATCGGTATTAATACTTTGGGGCGTTCGTTTATTAAGAGCCCATAAACGCATTAAAGAGTTGGCGGAATATGATGCCTTGACTGGCATATATAACCGTGGTCATTTTACCCAAGTGGCAAATAATGCCATCACGTACTGTCAAAGTGCTGAGCAATCATTAAGTCTGATCATGTTTGATTTAGACCACTTTAAAAATATTAATGATAGTTATGGTCATGCCTGTGGTGACTGGGCATTAAAAAAAGTGGCGGAAGTATGTAAAAAGATTGGTCGTCAAAACGATATTTTTGCCCGTTTAGGCGGTGAAGAGTTTTGCATACTGCTAACCAGCTGTGACAGTAAAGCCGCGCAATTAAGAGCTGAAGCTTGTCGACAAGCCATTGCTGAAATTATTACCACGGATTCTGGTTTTGAGTTTTCTCTCACCGCCAGCTTTGGCGTCACCGAGGCTAAAATCAGCGGCTTTGAGTTAGAGCAACTATTAGCAGATGCTGATAGTGCCACTTATACCTCTAAACATGCTGGACGAAATAAAGTAAGCCTGTTCCAACCTAAAACAACCATAGAGCAAACAGCAGCACTAGATAATTCACAAAATATTTTTTAGTTGCATACCTTGTATAAGCCTTTATCTGCTTTTTTATTGATCATCGGCTAACAGACTATCTTTTAATGGCTTATTTACGTTGCCCGTTTAAACGCACCCACTCTTCTTGCACGGTCACTGGTTCCATATCACACCATTGCCCGTAAATTTCTTGTAACGTTTGGGCTTGCTCTTCTAAAACACCTGATAAAGCCAATAAGCCCTTATCACCAACGAATTCAATAATAGTAGGTGCTAACTCACGTAATGGCCCTGCTAAAATATTAGCAACGACAACATCGGCTTTTAAGCTTGGTTGGTTTTTGGGTAAATACAGCTCTAATCGGTCAGCAACATTATTACGTTGAGCATTGGCAAGGCTTGCTTGCAGTGCTTGTGGGTCAATATCAATACCGATAACTTTTTTAGCGCCTAACTTTAATGCCGCCAATGATAAGATACCCGAGCCGCAACCAAAGTCTACTACGGTTTTATCTTGTAGGTCTAAACCGTCAAGCCAGGTTAAACAAAGGGCTGTGGTTGGGTGTGTACCGGTACCAAAAGCTAAACCGGGGTCTAACATTACATTAACGGCTGTAGGGTCTGGCACATCACGCCAACTAGGACAAATCCATAAACGTTCACCGAATTTCATTGGGTGGAAGTTGTCCATCCACTCACGTTCCCAGTCTTTATCTTCTAACTGCTCTAGCTTGTATTGCATATTTGCTTTGTCTGGGTGAATACCTTGCAAATAGCTGATCACTTTATCCATATCATGGCTGGCGTCAAACAAGCCCATAACCACGGTATTTGACCAATAAAGCACGTCATCACCGGGTAATGGCTCATAAATAGGCGTGTCTTGTGCATCAATAAAAGTCACCGCTTGCGAGCCACAAGCAACTAGCCAGTTACTATACTTTTCAGCGGTTTCTTCGTTGGCACTTAATCTAAGTTGTATCCAAGGCATTGCATTATTCCGATAATTGGTGTGTTCGATTTATGGTCACAATAAATGTTCGTAATACTAGTTTATCATTCATTGATGCTAGAGTAGCAATAAATTAACCTAATACTGAGTACCACACCATGTTAGATCTACTCCCTGATTTGTTCGATCACTACCACCCACAACTGCAATTAGCCCAGCCGCTTTTTAACGATTATGGCGGTAACAGCATTTTTAGTGGTGAAATAGTCACTGTTGCTTGCTTTAACGATAATTCAAAAGTTAAAGAATTGGTGGCTACAGACGGTACTGGCAAGGTCATGGTTGTTGACGGTAAAGCAAGCTTAACCAACGCCTTACTTGGCGACATGTTAGCCGAAAAAGCTGTCAGTAATGGCTGGCAAGGCATAGTGATTAATGGTTGCATACGTGATGCTGGCACTATTGCTACCTTAGCATTAGGCGTGAAAGCATTGGGTTGTAACCCGATTAAAACTGAAAAACTGGGTGTGGGTGAAATCAATACCATTATAAATTTTGCTGGTATTGACTTTATAGCGGGTCAGTATATTTACGGTGATGCCAATGGTTTAGCGGTAAGTGAAAAGCAATTAATTTTACCCTAGATAAAGCGGGCTTTTTTGTCGCTATACAGGCACTATTCTTCATAGTAGGATAGATAAAAAAGCGACCTAGCAAGGGGAGAACGTGGCAAGTATTAAAATCATCTTTATTGCCGTTATTTTATTACTTTCTTCTACAACAACTTCTCAATCTTTACGGGTTGTGACTGAAGACTTACCTCCCCTGCAAATATTACAAAAAAACGGCCAGATCACCGGCGTTATGGTTGAGGTGGTTGAAACCTTACTAAAAAAAGCAGCCATTGATGGCAAGGTTGAAATTTTTCCTTGGGCTAGAAGTTATCAAATTGCCAAAGAGCATAAAAACACCTTAATATTTTCTATGTTCAGAGATGAAAGTAGAGAACAAAAATTTCAATGGCTTGGCAAGCTACTCACGATTAATTCTTACCTTGTAGCACTAAAAAGTAACAACGACTTTAATATCAACACTATAGAAGATGCTAAAAAATATAGCGTTGGCAGTGTTAGAGAAGATTTAGCCGAACATTACCTTGAAAAACATGGCTTTGTCGAAAATAAAAACCTATACCTAAGCAGTGATTATAAGGTGCTTTGGCACATGCTTTATAGTGGTCGTACTGATTTAGCTTTTACCAACGACATATTGTGGCGACATGAATTAGAGGGAACCGGCTTAGACCCTTCTAAGATTCAATTTGTTTACCAAATTCCAAATTTTGCCGCTGATTTATATCTTGCTGCTAGTTTAGATATAGACAAGGTCACAATAGAGCGTTTAAAATCGGCTTTAGCGCAAATGAAAGCCAACGGCGAATATCAAACTATTCTACGTAAGTGGCATATAAAACCCAATTCAACGCATTAAATTATATTAAAAATGAAATATTTCCCTGTTTTTCTCGATGCAAAAAAAATCTCTGCCATGGTTATTGGAGGCGGAGAAGTCGCCACTCGTAAAATCGAATTACTATTAAAATCAACCACTAACATCACCGTGATGAGTAAAAGTGTTTGTGCTAGTGTTGAGCGCTTAATAAACCTGCACCAATTAACATGGCTAAAGCATAATTACCAAGCAGGGCATTTTACTGATATTAATTTGGTCATTGCTGCTACGGATAATATGCTGGTTAACAAGGCTATTTATCAAGAAGCAACCCCCTTGAATATTTTAACCAATGTTGTTGATCAGCCTGAATTGTGTACCTATATTACCCCCGCTATTATTGATAGAAGCCCGATGATTATCGCTTTATCAAGTTCTGGTAGCTCGCCTATTTTAATTCGCATGTTACGAGAGCAAATTGAAAAAACTTTGCCGCAAGCTTATGGCAAACTAGCCGATTTTTCTCATAAATTTCGCGAACACGTAAAAGTACGGGTAAAAGGTTTACGCAACCGTCGTAGCTTTTGGGAAAACACTCTTCGAGGCCCAATCGGGCAAGCCATACTTGATGGTAAACAACAATATGCCGAGCAACAACTCATTGCCAGCATCAAACAAGAAATAGCCCCGCCTTGTGGTGAAATTATTTTTATTCACACTAAAGAAGGTAATCCCGACAACTTAACGTTAAACGCCCATCGCGCGATGCAATTTGCCGATGCTGTTTTTTATGACGATGACGTTAATATTAAATTAATTGAATACGTGCGCCGTGATGCCGAAAAATTTCCCCAAGTAATCACTGCAACTATATTGATTAATTATCAACATGCCATTGAGTTAGCGAAACAAGGGCAAAAAGTTATTTATTTACTCACTGGCCATGAAATTTTACCGCAAAATGAAGCGCTTATGCACAGCGGTATCGTCATTAAAGAAATTACCAGTGGCGCATAAAGCTTAGCAAATTGTATTTATTCAGCTTAAAAGTCATGACCACAGATACAGCTAAGGTCACCGCACACTACCTAGAATAATAAAACCCTTTGTGTTGGCTCAAAGAGCCCTCTGTGTAGCATCGTGGGTGGTGCACCGTTCCCCAAAACCTAACTAAAATTAACTTACCGCTACCTCAGTTATTCCTCTTTAATTTCCTCTTTTAAAAAGATAAATACAAATCATTCGCATCAAGCTTGCTATTACCGTTACACTTGTTTACACTGCCACCAAATGCAAATAACAATAATTCTTATTAACTATTTATAGTGGAAACAAAATGAACATGAATCTTAAAAAAGTATCAATTGCTTTACTCGTAGCATGCTCTTTAACGGCCTGTGTTGATGATGGTGACGATGGTCAACAAGGTGCTGACGGAACCGTGGGTGTTGATGGCACTAACGGCGTAAGCACTTTTGTCACGCGTGATGATGTGTTAAAAACCAATGCCAATATTGCTTATGCTGCCTATTCCGATTCATTAATTGCTGCACAAAACCTAGAAACAGCGATTACTGCTTTTGTTGCCGAGCCAACGGCTGACAATATGCAAGCAGCTAAACAAGCCTGGTTAAATTCTCGCGAACCTTACGGTCAAACTGAAGTTTATCGTTTTCGTGACGGCCCTATTGAAGAACGTGAAGGCAATATCAACGCATGGCCTCTAGGTGAAGCAGTTATCGATTACGTAGCGACCGAAGTTGACGGTGAAGCAAATTCAGGCGATGCCGCTAACATTGAAGCGGGTAACATTATCGCCAATACCGCCGATTACCCAACGATTACTTCAGACGCTATCGATGCTGTGTTTGAGTTAGAAGGCGATGAAAGCTTTGTAACTACAGGTTATCACGCTGTTGAGTTTTTATTATGGGGTCAAGATTTAAATAATGACTTATCTGGCAGTGGTGAGCGCGATAACAGTGCCGGTCAACGCCCAGTAACTGATTATTCAAATGTAACTGGCGCATGTACTTCTGGTGAAGATGCGGTTGCAGATACTATTTGTGTTCGTCGTGGCGAGTACTTAAAAGCAGTCGCCGCACTTTTAATTACCGATTTAACTGACATCGTTGAAGCATGGGAACCAAGCGGCACAGACAACCATTACCAAACCTTTATTGCTGGCGGTGATGATTCTCTAGCAACAATTTTAGAAGGTATGGGTCGCTTAAGCTTCGGTGAATTAGCGGGTGAGCGTATCAATATTGCCTTAGTAAACAACTCTCAAGAAGATGAGCATTCATGCTTTAGTGATAATACTCACCGAGATATTTTCTTAAATGCTAAAGGTGTTCAAAACAGCTATAACGCGCAATACACTCGTATTGACGGTGAAGTCATTGCTGGCGCATCAATTTACGACTTATTAGTTGTTAACGGTGACTATGAATTAGCCAATACATTACGTGGCTCTTTAGAAGCAACCATGGCAGCTGCTAGCGTTATTGATACGAAAGCAAAAACAGGTATGCCATTTGATTTATTAATTCAAGATGGTTTCAATCAAGCTAACGTTGTCGCCGTAATTGCAGCACTTTCTGCACAAACAGATGTTATTGAGCAAGCGATTGATGCCTTAGGGGTAACTACTGAAGATCTTAGACAAGATACTGACGAAGATATTTAAAGCTAATCAAACGAATGTAAATCTGTAATTGTTTTTTAACTAAAAAATAGGCTTTCGAGCCTATTTTTTGGCTTTACAGTAAATGGTAATAATTATCTTTTAGATTTACTAATCGAGAGCAAGTTTTCTCACCAGAAAACCTTTTATAGTTTCAACTAACCTATTTTGTTTACTGCACTTTTGCCTAAGGGTGATAGAGCTAAAGCATAAATAATAAATATTAACTGAAACTAACGTGGAAAAATTAACAATGAAAAACAAGTCCTATTTTTCAAATATTAAGCCTGTCATTATCTCAGCTCTGCTTACTATTGCTCTAACTGCTTGTGGCGGCGGTGGTAGTTCTGATGAAGTAACAACACCTATTACTCCAACACCAGAGCCACCAACACCAGAGCCTACAACACCCGTGGTTGATCACAGCGGTTTAACACCATTAAGCAACGCAGTGCAAGATGATAATGAACACTTGCCTGGCGGTGATGCCACGGTGTTTGTTACCGATGAGGATGCTTTTAGTACACGTCCTGATATGATCGCTGATGACTTTCAATCTGATGGTTTTTTCACGTCTGGTGATCATCTGTTTCGCACCGCAGAGCAAGATATCGGGCCACTATTGAGTACCGGTAACTGTCAAGGCTGCCATATTAATGATGGTCGTGGCAGTGTGCCAGCAACACCAACATCCCCTATGCTAAGTATGCTTTTTAAATTAGGTAATGAGACGGGTGCTGCAGATCCTGTTTATGGCGATCAATTACAGCCTTTTGCAGTACAAAGTTTTTCGTCATCTGATTTTAATTCCGGTGTTTCAATACATGATGGCTCTATTAATGGCACTGAGCTATATGGTGAAGCTTTTCCTTTTATTGAATATGAAATCATTAATGGCAGTTACCCTGACGGTACAGCTTATGAACTACGAAACCCCATCTACAAGGTGAAAAATTTAAGTTTTGGTTCATTTATGGAGAATATTCGTTTTTCAGCCCGCGTGGCACCACAAGTGTTTGGTGTTGGTTTATTAGATGCCATTCCTGCCGATAATATTATCGTCTTAGCCGATGAGAATGATGCCGACGATAATGGTATTTCTGGTCGTGCTTCCATGGCACTTGATGCTTTTAGTGGTGAAACTAAATTAGGCCGTTTTGCTTACAAAGCACAAAATACTTCGGTACTACAACAAGTTGCCGGTGCTTACGGTGGTGACATCGGCATTTCAACCAGTATTTTTTCTAACGAGTCTTGTACTGAGCAACAAGTCGCTTGTCAAATGGTCGCAGAGCAGGAAAATAAAGTAGGCAGCGAGTTTGATTTTCCTGATAGAAATTTAGCCTTGGTTGAATTTTACAACAGAGTATTAGGCGTACCTGCTCGCCGAGGTTTTGACGATAGCAACAACACTTGGGATGAGGACATTGCTGCCGGTAGAGAGTTATTTTTTGCAACTCAATGTGTCGATTGTCATACCCCAAGACATGTTACCGGTGAGGCCTCAGGTAGTGTGCTGGGTAAACTAACCCTCTTAGGATTAGAAGACGGCGCTGAGCCTATCGCTATGCTATCGACACAAACTATTTTTCCCTACACAGATTTATTATTGCACGACATGGGTGGCTCTTGTGCCGTTACCCGTGAAACAGCGGCAGGAGATTCTTGCACTAGTGGTGCTGAATGTATGTATGTACAACGCTGTGAAGGACTCGCCGATGGCTTAATTCAAGGTGATGCCTCGGGTACTGAATGGAAAACACCCGCACTATGGGGGATAGGTTTAGTTCAAACGGTTAACCCGAATGCGAGTTTTTTACATGATGGTAGAGCCAGAACCGTAGAAGAAGCGATTTTATGGCATGACGGTGAAGCAAAATCTCGAAAAGAAGCTTTTATGGCACTTACGCAAAATCAACGCCAGCAGCTAATCGCTTTTGTTGAGTCGCTATAGTGATCGAGTTTAAAAGAATGTATTGCTTATGCTTAAAAATATTGACCACAGGGGCAGCCGAGATGCTACGCACTACACAGAGCATAATAAGTCCTCGGTGTAGGCTCGAAGAGCCCTCTGTGAAGCATCGCGGCTCTGTGGTAAACCGTTACAAAAAAATAACACTTACACTAACACTCGCTTTTATCTCGGTATCGGTATCACGGGTCGCCTTATCTGCTCCCAATGCTACCGAAAATATGAGTGCTAGCATCAATGCTGAAGTACTAGCATCTCAAAAATATTCTGGTGGTGGCATGACAGTTAAGCGCCCGTCAAAGCGTAGTTACATTTACCCGGGGCAAGCCGCTAGCCGTAAACGACAGTTAGACTTTTGGAGTGGCTTTTCATTCTTTAGAGATCCCTGGATTACCGCGCCAAGTGTTACTAAAGCAAGGGATGGTTTAGGGCCGCTATTTAATGCGAGATCTTGTATTGCATGTCATCAAGCAGGCTCCCGAGCACCCATGCCAGAAAGTGGCGAAAGCTTGCCAACAGCATTAATCATAAGAGTTGGCTTTAATAAACCGGGGCTAGACCATGGCCTTAATCATGGCCTTAATCATGGTAACAATAGCTACGGCGGTCAAATTCAGTCACGCGCTATCAAGTATATCAATAACAAGCTAAAGCAAACACTTAAGCACGAGGCTTGGCTTGACCTCAGTTATACTTTTATCGACGGTCAATTTCCAGACGGTGAACCATACCAATTACAAAAACCTCATTATCAATTAACTAAATTAGCTTACGGTGAATTACCAGAGCACGCAGTACTATCACCTAGGTATTCACCCAATGTTTTTGGTAGCGGCTTATTAGATGCAATATCAGCGCAAGATTTACTCGCGCAAGAAGATAGTGACGATGTCAATAAAGACGGTATATCGCCAAAGTATAATCGGGTAGTAAATATTAAAAGTGGTCAAATAGAACTTGGCCGTTTTGGTATGAAAGCCAAACACCCTACCCTTGCTCAACAAGTTGCGGCGGCTTTTAGAGATGACATTGGCATTACTAACAGTTTTTTCCCTACCGAGTCTTGCACTAAAAGCCAACTATTTTGCCAACAAGCAAGCGCATTAGGAAGACATGATAGCGTTGAAATTGAAGATAAAAATCTTGACTTAGTGATCACCTTTAACCGTTTATTAGGGGTGCCACCCGCAAGAAATTTAGCTAAACCTAAGCAACAACAAGGTCAACGACTATTCCATCAATTGGGCTGTGCTCAATGTCATACCCCAAGTTATCTCACCGATAAAAACTATCCTGAATCGGCCCTAGCTAATCAAAAAATTTGGCCGTATACCGATCTTGCCTTGCATGATATGGGAGCAGAATTAGCTGATGGTGTTTACGAATATGAGGCAACGGGTAACGAGTGGCGAACACCACCGCTATGGGGTATCGGTTTACAAAAAAAAATTACCGGTCAACAACGATTTTTACACGATGGTCGAGCAAGAAGCATTACCGAAGCCATATTGTGGCATGGCGGTGAAGCCAAACTCGCCCAAGAAAAATTTAAACAACTAAACAAAACTGAGCGCCAGGCGCTGTTAATGTTTGTAAAATCTATTTAGGAATAATTATGATTAATACTAATGGTTTATCACCACTTAAAATGGTTAGCCCACTGTTATTTTCTTTAGCGTTAACGGCCTGTGGTGGTGGCGGTGGTTCTGAAACAACACCAGAGCCAACAGAACCGACAGAACCAACAACACCAGTCTCGACAGATGAGGAGCAATTTGGTTTATGGCTAACAGATTTAGCTGATAATGTAATTTTGCCCGGCTATCAAGACTTACAAAGCAAAGCACAAACATTAAGTGAGCAGAGTGATAATTTTTGTGCACTCAATAGCCCAAGTAACAGCGACTTACAAATCTTACAGCAAAGTTGGGCTGACTTTAATGTTAGTTGGCAGAATATTCAATGGCTAAAAGTAGGCCCTGTACTTGAAGAAAGTCGTATTTTTCGATTAGAACTTTGGCCTGACGATAACGGTTCTGTGGCGAGTGATATTGCCTCAATACTAGATGAGCCCGAGATAACGGCTGATCTCTTTACTGCTAAATATGTCGGTGGTCAGGGTATACCGGCACTAGAAATATTTTTATTTGGCAGTGACTCCTTACTGTCTGCCGCTGATAAAACTAAACGCTGTGAAGCTGTAGTGGCCATAAGTGAAAATTTAGTCAATATAAGCACAGCTATAAACAGTGGCTGGCAAAGCACTGGTGATAATTATGTCGCTTCGTTAACAGCAGGTACTGGTGACTTCACCAACAAAAAAGATGCCGTTGAAGAACTGGTAACCAACTGGTTAGAGCAAGTTGAAAAAGTGAAAGATGAAAAGCTCTTACAACCGCTTGCTGTTAATGCTCCTGGCATAGCCAGTATTGCCGAATTTACCTTAGCCAATGAAGTGATAGCGAGCATTAAAGTTAATGTTGATTCTTTTAGCCAGTTATATAGCGCGGGTAATGGCCATGGTTTCGATGACATTTTAACCGACCATTTTGACCAACAAGCCATTAGCAGTGACATGACAGCCAAAATTGCCGCGATTGTTACCGAACTTGACGCATTAGACAGCAGCATGAGCTATGCCCAATTACTTGATGATGACGCTAGCCGCGAAAAACTCACTGCTGCGATACAGAAAATACGTGAGCTTAGGGATGTGATCACCGCTGATTTTGTGCAAGCAACCGATATCAACATTGGTTTCAACTCAAATGATGGCGATTAGCCAATGGTTGCTGGCTAAAGTCAAAATACACATTACCACGCAAACCTTAAAGCTCAACACCGGAAAAAGCATAATGAAAGTAAGTAAAATAGCTATCGCGCTGATGTTAACATCCTCTTGCACTACCTTTGCACAAGAGGTAACAAATACACAAGAACCAGCGAACGAGAAAAGCAGCAAAGCCAAAGCAACTACCAACAAGCAAGTTGAAGTCATTAGCATTTTTGGCCAACGCAACGAACTAGAAACAGCCATTGGCTCAGCTTTTGTCTTAAGTGAAGAACAACTAGAGCTAAACGAATTTGACGATATTCACCGTGTTCTCCAAACCGTGCCTGGTGTTTATATCCGTGAAGAAGATGGTTATGGCTTGCGCCCCAACATAGGCTTACGCGGCGCAACATCAGAGCGCAGCAGCAAAATCGCCTTAATGGAAGACGGCATATTAATTGCGCCAGCCGCCTATGCCGCACCCGCCGCTTATTATTTTCCTTTGATTTCTCGCATGACACAAGTTGAAGTATTTAAAGGCCCCGCAGCCATTAAATATGGCCCTAATACGGTTGGCGGCGCTATTAATATGGTGTCTCGCTCGATAGCCAGTGTTGACGATGGCAGACAGGCAGAAATTGATTTAGCCTACGGCGAAACAAACTATCAAAAAGCTCATGGTTTTTATAGCGAAAGTTATGATATAGAAAATATTGGCGAGCTAGGCTTTTTACTTGAAGGTATTACGATAAAGTCAGATGGTTTTAAAGACTTAGACACTAACGGTGGTGCCAGTAAAGGCGCTAATTCAGATACAGGCTTTGATAAGAGTGAAGTTATTTTCAAAGCTAATTACATTCCGTCGAATACCGAGCACTACCAGTTTTGGCAATTTAAAATGGGTTATGGTGAAGAAGTATCCCATGAAACCTATTTAGGTTTAACGGATGACGACTTTGCCCAAGCACCTACTCGCCGCTATGTTGCCAGTGAAAATGATAAAATGGACTGGGAGCATTATCAATTTCAAGTTTCTCATTATATTGAACTCAACAGTGCTACTAGCCTTTATACCCAAGCCTATCGCCGCGATTTTGACCGCGACTGGGATAGATTCAACAGTTTTAACACCAACAGAAGCATGGCAACCATTTTAACTTCACCCAATACCGGGATAAATGCCTTATACATGCAAGTGCTAACGGGAGAGCGTGATACGCTCACCCAACAAGAGCGGCTGTTATTTACCCTCAATGACAGAAAATTTTACTCTCAGGGAATTGAGTCAAAACTGTTTTGGGATGGCCGCTGGTTAGCCGCTGATTTAGCCCTTGATTTTGGTTTACGACTGCACCAAGACCAAGTGGCGAGAAATCATCGACAAGATGAATATGCCATGCAAGGTGGTCACTTAGCGCTTATTGGCAATAGAAGAACCATTACTCACAATAAAGACACGGCCACGGCGCTGGCAAGTTATGCCAATGCTAACCTAGACTTTGGGCAACTTAACCTCAGTGCTGGTGTGCGTGTTGAATATATTGAAGGCGAAGCGATTAACTACCATCTAGAAACGGGAAGTGAAGCAAGTAAAACCACTAATAACACGACCGTGGTTATGCCAGGTTTTGGCGCTTTTTATAAAATCACCGAACAATGGGGAGCTTTATTTGGCATCAATAAGGGCTATGTACCCAATAGTCCCGGACAAGATGACAACATAGATCCAGAAGAAAGTTGGAACTATGAATTTGGTCTGCGCTATAGCGATTCCAGCACTAAAGCAGAGCTGATCGGTTTTTATAATGATTACAGCAACCTTAAAGGTAATTGTACCTTTTCAAATGGCTGTTTAGATGAACTTGGTCAAGAGTTCAATGCTGGCGAAGTTGATATTTACGGCGTAGAGGCGAGCTTGAATACCCGCTTTACGGTTAGCGATAGTCTTGAATTACCTATCAATATTGCTTACACCTTTACCCAATCAGAGTTTCAAAATAGCTTTCAATCAAGCTTCTCTCAATGGGGAAATGTCAGCGCAGGTGACGAACTGCCTTACCTACCTGAAAACCAACTCAGTGTTGAAGTTGCTTTAGCCCATGAACATTGGCAAGTATCATTATTGTTCAAGTACGTTGAAAAAATGCTCGAAGCTGCTGGCACAGCCACAGAGCTTGCAGGCTACTACACCGATGATATTGGGCAAGTTGATTTTTCTTCTTGGTATCAAGTAAACGACGCCATAAGAATATATGGCAAAGTTGATAACCTAACCGATGACACTGTCATTGTTTCACGTCGGCCTTTTGGGGCAAGATCAGGCAAACCTCGCCAAGTCATTGTCGGTATCAAATACACATTCTAGTTAGAACATTATAAGGTTATCCATGTTAACACGTCGTCAATTTCTAATAGCCGCTGCCGCCACTAGCTCTGCTGCTGTTATCGGTTATATCCCTTTTGCACAAAGCCAAAAACACTGGTTAGTGAGTGCTTGTAGTAATAAAAATAATGAGCACTTTGTCGCTGCTTTTGATCTTAACGGCAATATTATTAATCAAGTTAAGTTGCCTGCGCGCGGGCATGATGTCATTGCTGTGCCAAACAAGCCCGGCCATGCCTTAGTCTTTGCTCGACGCCCCGGCACTTTTATACTTGAAGTTGACTTTATTAATGGCAAAATTGCGAAACAAATTACCGCCGCAGAGCACTCGCATTTTTATGGTCATGGCGTTTTATCAGCAAAAGATAATATTTTACTGACCAGCGAAAATGATTTTGCGACTGGCCATGGCAAAATAGTGATACGCGATGCACAAAACTACCAAATACTTGAGCAATACCATTCAGGAGGCATTGGCCCTCATCAGTTAGGGTTAATGCCTGATGGCAACTCACTCGTTATCGCCAACGGTGGTATTCAAACACACCCCAAACAACCGAGAAAAAAATTGAATATTGACACTATGGCACCCAACCTTGCCTACTTAAATATAGCGTCAGGTCAAGTAGAAGATAAATACGCTTTAGAGAACCATAAACTTAGTATTCGCCATTTAGCGGTAAGTAAACAAGGCAAAGTCATCGCCGGCTTACAATACCAAGGCGCAAAAACAGACTTAGTGCCTTTAGCTATTTCTCACCACGGCGAAAGTTCTTTAAGGTATTTATCCGCAAGTGACGATGTCTGGCGTCGTATGAATCAGTATACGGCCAGTGTTTGCATTGATGATAACCTAGCCATTGTCGCCATCAGTTGTCCAAGAGCCGATTTAATAACCTACTGGTCTTTAAAAAATGGCGAATACCTCAATAGTGAAAGATTTGCCGACGGCGCTGGCTTAACTCACCTAGATAACATATACGCCACTAGCGGCAAGGGGCGTTTAATGACAAGCAAGATAACCCGTAGCGCTAACAATAATAATCACAATAGTATTAACAATAGTAATAACGACAGCGTCGCAAACGTCAGTTTTGCTGGCTTAAAATGGGATAATCACTTAACTCATATTGTTGGCTAAATTTGTTGCGTAACTAACGATTTAGCCAATGAAAAATAATTTTTTGCTTGCTAACTGGTTTGACCATTGTTATTTTATTTAAAATTATAAATAAAAATCCAGCATTATGAGCAATTTTTCTACCCGTGAATCAACCGTATTGTGTTCAGATCAATACCTGCTTACCACTACCACTTATCTTCCTGAAAAAGCCATTAAAGGCGCTATTTTAATGGCTCCTGCCACAGGGATAAAAAGACAATTTTACGCTAGTTTTGCCGCTTATTTAGCCGAACATGGTTACGGGGTAATAACGTTTGATAATAGAGGTATTGGCGAATCATTAACGGGCAACCTAGCCAAGAGCGATGCCTCTTTGCAGTGCTGGGGTGAAAAAGATATGCCTGCCGTCTTCGAACAATTAAAACAAAGCTTTCCTGACAGCAAATATCATTTATTTGGTCACAGTGCTGGTGGCCAACTTGTTGGCTTAATGCACAATGCGCAGGAGTTTAGTTCAATTTTTAATGTTGCTTGTTCATCAGGGCAATTAAAAAACATGAGTAACCCTTATTTTATAAAAGCACATTTTTTTATGAATATGTTCATCCCTTTCAGTAATGCTTTTTGGGGACATACTAAATCACAATGGCTTGGTATGGGAGAGCCCTTGCCCAAGTTAGTCGCTCGGCAATGGCGAGAATGGTGTAATGGTCAAGGCTATATTAAAACAGCCTTTGGAAAAACGGTGCACAATCACTTGTATGATGATTTGTCTATGCCATCAATGTGGGTAAATGCTATTGATGATGATATCGCTAATAATAAGAATGTTAGTGATATGCTGTCAGTATTCACCAAAATGAAGCCTGAAAAACTGACCTTAACGCCTGAGCACTATAGTCTTGATGAAATTGGCCACATGAAATTTTTTAGTCGAAAATCTCAAATTTTATGGTCTCATGCGACCAAGTGGTTAGAAAAACATTAACCATAAGCGATTATTGATAAGTACAAGTAAACGCTATTTAATACCCTGAAATAAGTGCCGATTATTTCAATATTTTCATGGTAATAGGCATAACAAGGTAAGAAATTATCGGCACAATTATCGCAACAATAATAAGTACTTGCAAAAAATCATTGCCCGGTAAATAGGGGCTAAGCCATTGCGGTATAAAATAAACCAGTGGCACAAGGGCTATGTAATTAATTAACGCGATTAAATGCTTGTTGGGTGGAGTCATTAATTTATCCTCAATTAATATCAGCATGCAAGGGGGTGTCTAAAGTCAGTACCTAAAGTAAATACTTTAAGTAACCCCCTGCATGCTTAAACTATTGTTAACATTTCTGTAAATTTATTTATCTTAGTTTCCTCTTTATGGTTTAATAATTATGCTTGAGTAACCACAATGGCTTCAACATCGCTGGTCGCATAAAGTTCAGTATTAACGCTGCGAATTAAATCGCCCTCTTCCGCTTGAAAGCTACTATTTTCATCTGAAAACTCAGTATTACCTCGTGCTACATACACTATGGTTTCATCAGTAAAGTGAATTTTTTCACCTTTAGATAAGCGCACAATGTCTATATACGTTTTACTGTCAAAAGTTTCGCTTTGATTTTTAGCACCACCGTAAATACGTGTTACGCCATTACTACTGGGAACATAGTGCTTATATCCTGCGGGCTGGTTAGCTTCATCAGGTAGCACCCATAATTGCAACATGCGATTTTGGCTATGGTCAGGGTTGACTTCGTTATGTGAAAATCCTTCACCGCCAGCACGCTGAACCTGCACTTCACCCGCTAATAAACTTTGACCATGTTCAAGAGAGCCTTGATGACTAACTCGGCCTGACATCATCACTGAAATAACATCGATCTCCTTATGTGGATGCATTTTTGTTTCACCATGAGGGTTGAACTTAGCGTCCGCCAGATAAACAAAGTTACCAAGGCCGTCGAATGTATTGGGCGCCTTACGTGCACCGAAGACACGGCGATCAGTAACTAAGCGATGTTCGGTTAGTCCAGCAAAACCACCTAATGGTAAGGATTTTCTACTAATAATTTTCATATTCGACTCCATAATTCATTGTGTTCGTTGCGTTCATTTGTTTAGTGACGCCATAATAAAACTAAAGGTTTACTTTATAAATACGTAAACATTGATATGATAATTTCATTTTTGACAACAATAGAGCAAAGGTAATGCTTAAATGAACCATGACTTAAATGACATGATGGTATTCTTAGCTGTGATTGAGACGGGCAGTTTTACCTTAGCGGCAGAGAGGTTAGGCATACCAAAAGCGAACGTCAGTCGCAAAGTATCTCGCCTTGAGACGCGATTAAATGTCACATTATTAGAACGTTCAACGCGTTCACAGCATTTAACCGAAGCTGGCAGTCGCTACTTACTGCATTGTAAACGTATTCATGAAGAACTAGATTTAGCCACCACTTCCGTCTCACAAATATTACAAAGCTATCAAGGTGACCTTAAAATAGGTGCCTCCGTTGCCTCAGGACAACAAATATTAAGACCGGCATTAGCTGAATTTATGCATCAGTATCCCGATTTGAAGGTGCAACTCAAGCTAGTGAACCGCCGCGTTGATTTCATCGAGGAAGGTTATGATGTGGTGATACGCATTGGTCAACTAGAGGATTCATTGTTAGTGGCAAAAAAGCTCGGCACAGTGACTCGAAAGCTGTTTGCTAGCCCTGAATATTTGGCTAAAAATGGCAAACCAATGACGGTAGCACAACTAAGCGACCATCAGTTATTGATAATGAATCCTATCAATAACGAAACAAAAATCAACTTGCTATCAACACAAAATGAACAAGTTAAAATACAGGGTAAACCGCGTTTGTTAGTCGATGATTTCGTCATGTTAAAACAAGCCATAGTGGATGGTTTAGGCATTGCTGTTTTACCTGAATACATGGCGCATAACGAAATAAGAGCTGGGGGCTTAGTTAATATATTACCTGACTGGGGTCAGGAGAATGTTGACGTTTATGCGCTTTACCCCCGTAATCGTGCCAAAATCCCGAAAGTAAAAGCATTTATTGAATTCGCAACCAAATTGTACAGTAAAGCACTGAAATAATTTGAAAGTCCTGTAATGGCAAACATTGCCAATACAAGTCATAATTTTATGTCAGAATATTTTACAGCAAAATCTCCAACCATAAATAAAATGATAAAATTCAATGCATTACATGTCGGTACGTATATTGCTTAAGTGGCAGTAAGTTTAATAATAATTAATGCAGTTGTACCTTAAGGTCATGTATTACTAAGGGATTTAAAAATGAATATAAAGTACTTAAAAGCGGCTTTCGCAGGGCTAGTTTTATCGGTTAGTGGTTTTGCCAATGCTGGCATAATACCTTTTGGCATACAAACAGATATTGATACCAGTGTTCTAACAGACAATGGTTGGAGCTTAAACTTTCAATCTGGTTGGGGCGATCAAGGCGCCTTTGATCACGTAATGTTCGATGGCATAGCTTTAGATGAATATGTTTTTATCGGTGCCTTAGATACTGGTACTAATAACATTACTTTAGGTGCTGCGATATTATACTCAGACTTGTTGAATTACACTTCAGGTAACAACACCAATGATTACAACGGTGCCTCTTGGTATCACAGAGAAGATTATTCAATGGGATTCGCTGCCATAGGTGAATCGGTAACCTTAAATTCAGCAGATACTAGTGTTGATAATGGCGATATTTCTAAATTGTCTTGGCACATGCACAGCTGGCAAACTGGTGGTTATAGAGTTGGAGACTTCAATAGCAATTTAGATGGAGTGTTCGAAAAAGTCGTATTTAGAGCATCGACACAAGTACCAGAACCTTCTACGATAGCCATCTTCGGCTTAGCATTAATAGCCTTAGCTGCTCGTAAATACAAAAAGCAATAAGCTAAACTTTAAATGTTTTAAAAGCACCACTCGAAAGTTTGGTGCTTTTTTTGTATGTAAATTAAACGCTTATCAAGGTAATCTCTATCCTCAGCGCTACCCTCTCTCAGTGACACAGCCTGCTCAGTGACAAAATTGTCTCCAAAATAGCCAAACATCTATCCCAAATAGTTAAGCATCCGCCAAAAATAACTCAGCATTATTGGTAGCTGTCATCATACCTTCAAAAAAATGAAATATTTTATTCAAATAAGCATGCTAGTTTGGATTTAAGTTTCTGTGCTACCTGTGTTGATAGAGAGTTTAATGAACCCTAACTACTTTTTTTATTTAGCTGTTGCGCTAGGCGTTATTTATATTTTTAATCGTCTACGGATCCGTTTACAATTATCTCGTGCTAAGCACCCTTCACTGCGCGGTCATAGTAAATGGTCACGTAGAATATCAAAATTGCTACCTTTTTTTGATTATACCCAAAACTTGTTTTTCTGTTCAGACGGCGCACCTCATAAGATTACTGAACAGCGCAAGCAAGCATTTGAGAGATTAAAACAAAAAACACAAAGTCAAAACTCAAAGTCATTAGCACAATCGGCCGCACTAGAAAACAGTATCTCAGACGTAAAGTTTACCAGTAATTATCGTGTACCTTTCCCTTACAGAACTGATCTTCCTAGTGAATTCAAACTGGCGCTTTGATTTGTCGGGTTCGTATGGCGTTAATGTTTTTGGCTACAACTTTTACAAAAAATGTATGCAGGAAGGTTTTAACTTAACACATAAGTTAGGCCCTGCCCTTGGCTCTTACCATCCTTTAATCACAGAAAATGTTGAATTTATAAAACATGTGTCGGGGCTAGATGAGGTGTCGTTTCACATGTCAGGCACTGAAGCGGTTATGCAGGCCGTAAGATTAGCGCGTTACCATACTAAAAAAACACATTTAGTTCGCTTTTGTGGTGCCTATCATGGTTGGTGGGACGGAGTACAACCTGGTATTGGTAATAGACGTAAAACCAATGATGTTTATACCTTAGCCGACCTCAGTGAAGCCACCATCAAGGTGCTTGAAACAAGAAATGACATTGCCTGTTTATTAATTAATCCACTGCAAGCATTTCATCCTAATGCCGATTCATTTTCTGACAATACCCTTATCACCAGTGATAGAAAAACAGCCTTTGATAAAGAAGCCTACGCAAAGTGGTTAAGCAGATTACAAGTGGTTTGTAATCGCCGCAATATTATTCTCATTTTTGACGAAGTGTTTGTTGGCTTCAGGTTAGGCATGCGTGGGGCTCAAGAATATTTTAATATTCAAGCCGACTTAGTTACCTACGGAAAAACCTTAGGTGGCGGCATGCCGGTAGGCGTTTTAGCCGGCCGGCATGATTTAATGAAACGCTATAGAGAAAATCAACCTGCCGATGTTTCCTTTGCACGCGGTACGTTTAATTCTCATCCCGCTATTATCGGTTCAATGAATGCTTTTATTCGTCGCATCCAAACACCAGAGATACAGGCAATTTATCAATCCGCCGAGCAAACTTGGAACAACCGAGTCGCGTTATTTAATGAACGCATGCTTGATAAAGACATACCGATAAAATTGTCGAATATGCACAGTATTTTAACCTTGCACTATCTTCAACCCAGCCGTTATAACTGGATGTTACAGTTCTATTTACGCAGTTCAGGGATTGAACTGAGCTGGTTAGGCACAGGACGATTCATCATGAGCCTCAGCTTTACTGATGAAGAGTTTACTGAAGTCATTGAGTGTTTTGTGGTCGCGGCCAGCCAAATGCAAGATGACGGTTGGTGGTGGAATTCGCCTAAATTAACCAATCAAGCCATTAAACGTCAATTTATTTACGACATGTTAGTGACAAAATTCCCCGTACTCAATAAATGTTTAACAAGCCCATTAATTAGTAAGGAAATGCGGAAAAAATCACACCATTCATCAAGTGTGAACGACACAAACGTAAATAGTAAGACCATAAATAAGGTGGGTTGATTATGCTTAATCGAATAGACGGACTAGGTAAAAGCGAATTTAGGCAGTCACTGCAAAAGGAGATGAATCAATACATTAGATCACAAGATATTCGTTTTGATAAAAAAGATTGCTTACGAGTAGATTTACATTGCCACGACTTAAATAGTGATATTCCTGACGAACTCTGGGGTCGAATTCTACGTTTACCCGAAACGTGGTTAAAAACCAAAAAATTAGTTAAACAACTCAAAAGTAATGACTGTGACGTACTTACTGTCACTAATCATAATAATGCCCGCTCTTGTTGGCAGCTGAAAAAATCAGGTGTTGATGTTTTAGTGGCCGCTGAATTCACCTGTTTTTTTCCTGAATACGATTTATTTATCCACATTTTGACCTATGGTTTTACCCAAGAACAGGAGGTTGAACTTAATAAACTACGTCAGAATGTATATGATTTTTTACGTTATACCACGCTTCATGATATTCCCGTGATCATGCCCCACCCACTTTATTTTTACACCAAAAATGAAAAAATGGACTTGAGCTTATTTGAAAAGTTGGCGGTGATTTTTCAACGTTTTGAAGTATTGAACGGACAACGAGATTTATGGCAAAGCGTATTAACCCTGAATTGGACACAAAGCCTAACCGCCGATAAAATTAACACCTACGCAAAACGCCATAAGCTTAATCCAGCCGATTTTGGCGTTGACCCACAGCAACCAAAAATACTCACTGGCGGTTCAGATGATCATACGGGCATTTTTGCTGGTCTTTGTGGCTCATATTTATATGTGCCCAATTTGGCAGAAAGATTAAAAACGGAACAAGCCTCTGCGCTAGCATTAGAAGCCCTGCGCTTAGGTAATGTAGCTCCTTTTGGTCAAGTTAATGAAAACGAAAAACTAAATATAGCCCTACTTGATTACTTCGCTCAAGTGGCAACAAAGTTAAAAGATCCGGGCTTATTACGAATTTTATTACACCGCGGAAGCGCTTGGGATAAGGTTGGATGTTTTATCCTCAGCAACTTCATTTTAGAGTTGCAAAAAAGTAAAAAGTCACGCAAATTTTTTGATTTTGTCCATGAGGCGCTACAAGGTAAAAAACCTAATCTATTACTAAAGTGGCAAATATCAAAAGATTACCGGTTCTGCATCGAGCAATTAGAAAAAATAGCTAAAAGTAAGCACCAGTCCCATGAAATATTTGTAGCAACGGTTAATGAAGCGATACGAGAACTTTTTTCTCATCTGAATAAACTCATTGCCAAACGCATTCATTCCTTTATTGAAAATCATCAAGGAGAGAAATTAGAGGGCTTTTCGACGGAAGAATTGACGCGAAAGTTTGAAGTGCCCAGCCAACTCACCGCACTATTTTTCAACGAAGGTAAACATCAAGACAATATTAGTAATATTAGTGTTGAGAAAATATTAGATAACCTTTCTTTCCCTGTTTTGATTAGTGCCGTTCTTGCGAGTACAAGCTTGGCGTCTACCAGAGTCTTGTATCAAAATCGTGAGTTATTGAACAACTTTTCTGACTATCTAGGTAAAAATAAGCATTCGAATCGTGCCTTATATTTAACCGATACCCTGCGCGACAATAATGGCGTTTCTAATTCTTTATCAGGTAAATTAAAAGAAATACAACGGGCTAATTTACCAGTTGATTTTCTTATTTGCGATAATAATTTTGAGTCAGAGCCTCATCTACATGTTGTTCGTCCTATCGGCACATTCGAGGTCGCTAAATATGGCGAGCAAGAAATTCGTTTTCCAGACCTTACAATGGCATTGGTTGCCATGTTTATTCAGCAAATGTTCAATGTACCCAGTTATTTTTTTATGCATACCGACTGGATTGACTTTATTAAACATACCACAGACCTTAATCAACATGAGCGTGACCGAGTACGCCGTTTACTGCGCGCACTTTATAATCGTTTTGATGGTGTATTTGTGCTTAACAATGACCATAAAGAGTGGTTAAGCGGCTACGAAATGTCGTTGCCTGAGGAAAAAGTATTTTTAACGGCACACCATGCAGAGCCTCGAAATATGAGTGTAAAACCGGGTAGAAAATCCGATATTATTGCCGATGCCAATGACGATACGCCCATATTGTTTATCGCATGTCGGATCAGTAAAGAAAAAGGACTTTTAGATTTACCCTTCATTATCGAAAAAGCAAAACAGCAACTACCTGATTTACGTATTGTTATAGCCGGCTCTGGCCCTGCCACTGAGGAGTTAAAACAAAGTCTTCCTCAGGCAACGTTTCTCGGTTGGCAAAGTAAAGAGCAGTTAGCATCATTATATTTAACCTTAGATTTATTTATTTTTCCGTCTCAATTTGACACTTTTGGCAATGTTATTTTGGAAGCCTTTGCTCATGGTATGCCTGCGCTCGCTTATAACACCAAAGGGCCCAAAGACATCATTCAGCATAATATTAATGGCTTCTTAGTTGATGACATTACCGACATGAGTGATGAAATAATTCGCTTTTTCGGTGATAAAAGCTTACGAGGAACAATGCAAAGCAATGCCTTAAAACGTGCCGCACAATATCAAGCCCAGCCTATCATGGAGCAGTTTTTAACGGATATGGGCTTAGAGCTTCCAAGCAATTACAACCCTTATCGCATTGATGAACTACAGAAAACGGTAGCTTGAAAATGAGCGAATTTCATCAGCAAAAACAAGTGGCGACAGAGCAACTTGAGTCGAGGGGAACAGAGAAAAGGCTCATTGAAAAATTAACCTTCTCAGAGCAGCTTAATTTTTTAATAACCAATCGTATCCCCAGAAGATGGCTTACTTTTTTTGTTGGCTGGTTTAGTCAAATTAAGAGCCCAATGTTAACCAAACTTTCTATCGGTATTTGGTCAATGTTTGCTGAGGATTTAAGGCTGGAAGATGCTAAAAAATCAAAGTTTACTAGTTTAGGTGATTGTTTCACTCGGGAATTAAAACCCGGCTTAAGGCCTCTTGATGACAGCGCAGACATTGTCACCAGCCCTTGTGATGCGATTTTGGGTGCTCATGGGAAAATTGACGGTTGCACGGTTTTTCAAGCGAAAGGCTTTCCTTATGCCATTAATGAGTTAATTCCTGATTTCTTATTAGCCAATAAATATAGAAATGGTTTTTTTGCCACCTTACGATTGAAATCAAGCATGTACCATAGATTTCACGCACCAATAAACTGCAAGGTAAAGCAAGTAAATTATATATCGGGAGATACTTGGAATGTAAATCCGATTGCGCTGAAGAAAGTAGAAAAACTATTCTGTAAAAATGAACGAGCCGTAGTAGAACTAGAGACTCAGCACCCTAGTCACAGCATTACACTAGTTCCTGTCGCTGCGGTTTTAGTGGCAAGTATGAAATTCAATTTTCTTAATCAAACATTAGATCTTAAATATAAAGGCCCTAACTATATTGATTGTAACGCGTCGTTCAAAAAAGGTGATGAAATGGGATATTTTCAACATGGCTCAACCATCATTGTTTTTGCCAGCTCAAATTATCAATTAGTCGAAGGGCTTAAAGAAGGCATGGCGATAAAAATGGGTGAATCCTTACTTTCTGGACATACAAATGATGAACAAGATTTTTAACCTTAACTACAACTTACTATTAACTCAAAAGGCCTAATATGACTTTTTTAGAAGAACTACAAAAACAACGCTGGGATGACCATCGCTTTTATCATCACAACCGTATTAATCAATTTTTACACTTGCTCAGTGCTATCTGCTTTGTTGCTAGTTATATATTGGTATTTATTTATCCCGCAGCTGCAGCGTTAGTGGGTTGGTTATTGTCTATGGTATTGCGTCAAACCGGGCATTTTTTCTTTGAGCCAAAAAGTTATGACAATGTTAACCAAGCAACTCATGAGTTTAAAGAAAACGTCAAGGTAGGTTATAACTTACAACGTAAAATGGTCTTGCTTTCAATTTGGGCATTAACACCCATCGCATTATATTTTTCACCTAGCTTCTTTGGTTTATTTACCCCTTATACTTCGTTCGAAGGCTTCATCAATACCATGGCAATTTTATGGTTATTCATTGGCTTAGGTGCGGTCATTTTTAGAACCGTGCATTTGTTTAAATTAATGGGAGTGCAATCTGGACTGGTTTGGTTTTGTAAAATACTTTCTGACCCTTTTCATGATATTAAAATTTATCGAAAATCACTGTATTACATGCTTAAAGGTGAAATGTACGACAATATGGAAGATTGGTACGACAAAACCGCCTATCAAAAGTAAGCTAAAAAATATTGAGCGAGAAATGGCCACAGCTATTATTGAAATGTTGTGGTCGTTTTTCGTCATGCAAGTAGCAAACTTAAGCGAGTTAGCCATCATTCGCTCGATCTCTCCTGCTGAGATTTAGCCCTCTAAAAACTACGGCTCCAAACCCCTCAATTGTTTAACTATTTAATGCTTAGACTGCTCAATTGGCAATCAATACTTGCACCAATATCAAACAATTAGTTTAAGTTGTGCACTTTCAATAAATTAAAAACACTTAATCACACATAATCACACATAAAATAAATATAAATAATCCTCACTTTACAATGAATTATAAGAAATAATTAACTTATGACTGATATGGCACAGGACTTGAGATAATAATCACAACTTGTATTTATATTTATGGTGGAAAGGATGCTGGCAACTTTTATTAAACAACACAATTTACCTGAAGATTTCAAACTCACTGTAGAAAAATATTATCAGCCATTCGCCGAGCAATTATTTAGCCGATTTTCAGCAACGAATGACGTTTATTTTGTCGGCATAAACGGCTGTCAAGGCAGCGGCAAGTCAACATTTACTGACTTTATTGCCAGCTACTTAACCACTCAATATCAACTCAATGTTGTCGTGATGTCTTTAGATGATTTTTATTTTTCGAGCGCAACACGAAATAAACTCGCACAAGATATTCATCCCTTATTAGCAACAAGAGGCGTTCCAGGTACTCATGATATCGTTGAACTTCGTCATATATTGGCGCAGTTAAAACAGCAAAGCAGCGGTTTTTCAATACAAAAATTTAACAAGGCTACCGACGAACCTTTTCCTGAATCTAAATGGACGTCAGTTGAAAAGCCTGCCGATATTGTATTATTAGAGGGCTGGTGCTGGGGCGTAAAACCACAAACAGCAGAGCAGTTAATATTGCCAATCAATGAACTTGAATGCCAATACGATAAAACGGGAGTGTGGCGAAACTATGTTAATCAGCAACTTAAAAACGCTTATCAACCTTTGTATAAAGAAATGGATTTCTGGTTAGCACTGCAAGCACCTTCATTAGATTGCGTATATAAATGGCGTTTAGAGCAAGAACAAAAACTAAAAGTCAGGAATATGGGTATAGAGAACTCAAAAATCATGACGCCAACGGAAGTATTAAATTTCACTCAGTATTTCCAAAGGTTGAGCATTCAAGGCTGTAAAACTTTTGCACAATCTTCTGACGCTATTTTCTACTTAGGTTACGATCGTAAAATTACCGACATGTCAATCAAGGCAAGTCGATGAGTATGTTAAAAACGCTTATATTCAGCGACTTAGATGGTACGCTGCTTGACCATTTCACTTATCAATCTACCGCTGTAGAGAAAACACTGCAACAATTGCATAAAGCAAATATTCCGGTCATTTTAAATACCAGCAAAACATTCGCTGAGTTAGAAGTTATTCACCACGACCTTGGTTTAAGAACACCCTTTATTATAGAAAATGGCGCAGCCATATATATGCCAATAAACACCTTCAATTCACAACCTGAGGGTACAGTAATTATTGGCAATTATTGGGTGAAATCATTCAGTTTACCCAGAGAGTACTGGTTAACTTTATTGTCGAAAAATAGCCAAAAATTTAGCCCGTATTATCAAGGTTTTTCAACATTATCAGACTCAAAATTATGCCAAATGACCGGGTTGAATATTGACGAAGCTAAACGCGCAAAGCAAAGACAATATGCCGAGCCACTGCATTGGTTGGGTGATAACCCCACGAAGGAAGACTTTATAGCGCACTTGGTTAGCTTAGGCGCGAATGCTGTTTTCGGCGGAAGATTTATTCATGTCGGGGATTATTGCGATAAAGGCCAAGCGCTTATTTGGTTAGCTGAACGATACCGTGAACAATTTCCTAACTACGCCATTTCAACGATTGCCTTAGGTGATGGCGAAAATGATATTGCTATGTTAGAAGCTGCAGATATGGCCATTCAAATACGCTCGCCCGTGCATGATTTTCCAAGCTTATATCGTCAGCATAGCAGCACAAAAACTCAATTATATGGCCCTCAAGGTTGGGCTGAGGCAATACAAAAACTCTTAACTAATCAACTAATCAACTAATCAACTAATTCAGGGGTAAATCATGGCTGATTTTTATCAAAATGGTACCGTAACTACGCTGCACAATTTAGCTCAACGTGAACCATCGGATATGGCAAATGAATTATTAACGTTCTCAAAAACACGTTCATTAGGGCTGATATTACCGTCGTTGTTTTCTGAGCTAGAAGGCGAAGCCTTACCTGACATCATTAATAAAATTAAAGACGTAAAGTATTTATCTGAAATAGTCATCGGTTTAGACAGAGCCAACCTTGAACAATATCAGCATGCCTTATCATTTTTTGGTCAATTGCCTCAACATCACCGGGTATTATGGAATGATGGCCCAAGGTTACAAGCAATTGATGCAAAATTAAAAGCATTAGGGTTAGCCCCAAAAGAACTGGGTAAAGGCCGTAATGTTTGGTATTGCATGGGATACATATTAGCATCAGGTAAAGCTGAATCTATTGCATTGCACGACTGTGACATTTTGACTTATGAAAGAGATTTACTTGACCGACTACTTTACCCTGTTGCCAACCCACTGTTTAACTATGAATTTTCTAAAGGTTTTTACGCGCGCGTTGCTGGCGGGAAAATTAATGGCCGCGTCTCACGTTTATTGGTGACGCCTTTGATTAAAGCGTTGAAAAAAACGGTGGGTCATTGTGATTACCTTGAATATATGGACAGTTTCTTATACCCACTGGCGGGTGAATTTTCATTTCGCCGAGACGTGCTAAACGACATTCGTATTCCAAGTGATTGGGGTTTAGAAATAGGGGTATTATCAGAGATGTACCGCAATTATTCACCAAACCGTATTTGCCAAGTCGATATCGCCTCAACCTATGATCATAAACATCAAGATATGTCTTTGGATGACTCTACTGCCGGTTTATCTAAAATGTCGATTGATATCAGTAAGGCATTCATTCGTAAACTCGCCACGCAAGGTGAAACATTTACCACTGAAAAGTTTAGAACCTTAAAAGCAACCTACTACCGTATTGCGCTAGATTATGTTGAAACCTATCGAAATGACGCCATGATGAATGGCCTTAAGCTTGATATTCATAGTGAAGAAAAAGCGGTGGAGATGTTTGCTGAAAATATATTAACGGCAGGAAGTACCTTCTTAGAGCAGCCGATGGAAACGCCTTTTATTCCATCTTGGAACCGTGTGGTGAGTGCGATCCCTGATATTCTAGCGCAATTAAAAGAGGCGGTTGAATTAGACAATGAAGAATTCAGTCAATCAATAAAATAGTCAGCATTGAAATAAGGAAGCACTATGCAAGAGCAGGTTAATCAGCTAAAGAATAAATTAATACAGCAGCTTTCGACTATTTATCAAGATGTCCCTATGGCACAGTCATTAGACGAAATTGCGCAAGAGCTTCTTAATATTATGCGATTATCGAGCGAAGTGGCGGCTGTAAAACCATTTACCAACCATTGGTCAGAAAAAGACATTATATTGATCACTTATGGTGATAGCATCATCAAAGACTCTCACCCTCCTTTACAAACCTTAAAGCACTTTTTAGATCGTACCATTGAAAATACGATTAATAGCGTGCATATATTGCCCTTTTTTCCCTATAGCTCTGACGATGGTTTTTCAGTGATCGATTATTCTTCAGTTAATGAATCATTGGGAACATGGCGAGATATTGAAGAGATAAGTAAAAACTATCATCTGATGTCTGATCTGGTCATTAATCATTGCTCAAGTCGAAGTGCTTGGTTCGACAATTTTGTTAAAAGCAAAGGACAAGGCAGCGATTACTTTTTCACCGCATTACCCGACGAAAACTTATCTGCTGTCGTTCGTCCCCGTACATCGCCGCTGCTTAAAGAAGTTGCAACGGCTAATGGCAAAAAATTTGTTTGGTGTACTTTTAGTCACGACCAAGTCGATTTTGATTTTCGTAACCCTGAAGTTTTGAAGGCCTTTACCTCAATTATAAGACAATACCTCGATATGGGCGTGAAAATATTTCGGTTAGACGCTATCGCATTTTTATGGAAAGTTGCAGGAACAAAAAGCATCAACCTACCTCAAACTCATGAAGTAGTGAGACTATTAAGAACATTAATTGAATCAGCTGAACCAGATGCCGTGATAATTACCGAAACCAATATCCCCAATACACAAAACCTGACCTACTTTGGTAATGCTAACGAAGCGCACGGTATTTATAATTTTTCATTACCCCCTTTACTGTTAAATACACTGCTGACGGGCAATTGTTTATATTTAAAACGCTGGTTAATGAGTATGCCTCCTTCGCAAGACGGTACCATGTATTTTAATTTTGTTGCCTCACATGACGGTATTGGTTTACGTCCTGCAGAAGGTTTATTAAGTGAAAGTGAACTTGATAATTTAGTTGTTACCGTAGAAAATTTTGGCGGTAAAATTTCATGGCGTACTGCTGATAATGGTGAGCAAAAAGCCTATGAGATAAATATTTCACTCTATGATGCTATGCAAGGTACTGTGAACGGTAAAGATGAATGGAATTTTGAACGCTTTATTTGTGCTCATGCCATTATGTTTGCCCTTGAAGGAATACCTGGCCTCTATATTCATAGCCTGCTTGGCACTCAGAACGACTATAAAAAATTAGCAAATACTCACCATAACCGTTCTATTAATCGACATCGTTGGCAAGAAGAAGCTTTAGCAGAAGCACTCGCTGATAAAAACTTACATCATGCCAAAGTACTAGCAACGTTAAAATCGTTATTAAATATTCGCATTAAGCAACCGGCATTTCATCCCAATGCAACGCAGTTTACGCTCCATTTAGGTTTACAACTATTTGGGTTTTGGCGTCAAAGCCAAGATAAAAAACAAAGCATATTTTGTGTGAGTAATATTTCTGCTCAAGCTATCGAACTACCCTTAAGTGAGCTGAATTTAATTATTACCGAATCTTGGCATGAGCTTATTAGCAAAAAAGAAATCACTGACTTAACACAAAATATTGTATTAACGCCTTATCAAACGGTTTGGCTAAGTAATGATATAAACCCATTAGTTCCTTAATGATAACTTTCAGATAGTTGACGTAACCCTCTGAAAAGATTAATGTCTGGTTAGATAAAGTAACTTAAATCGTAAATGTACAGGAAATAAAAGAAGAAATCAGTTATGGATTGGTTAAGTGATAAATCGAATTTATCTCAGCCTTTAACAACTAATACTTGGAAAGTACTTATTGTTGATGATGATGATGAAATACACAAAGTGACCCAATTATCTTTGTCAGACTTCTCTTTTGAAGATAAAAGTCTCGAGTTTATTAGTGCATACTCTGGTGACGATGCTAAAAGAATATTAAGAGAATTTGATGACATTGCCCTAGTATTACTTGATGTTGTAATGGAGTCTGATGATGCAGGCTTAAAGGTATCGAAATATATTCGCAACGAACTGGAAAATCACTTCACGCGTGTTGTTCTTCGTACTGGACAACCAGGCTTTGCTCCAATCAATGATGTTATGCAATATTATGACATTGATGGGTACTTAGCTAAAACTGAAATTACTAAACAAAAATTAAACCATACTTGTTATATTGCACTTCGTTCTTACCGTGATTTAACTCGTATGCAAAAATATCAAAAAGGCTTAGAAGCTGTTATCAATGCGATAACTAATTTAACTCAAATTAATGAGGTTTTGGATTTAGCTCAAGCTGTTATCGTTCAACTAGGTTGTGTTCTGAACGCTGAACAAGCAGAGTTTGTTATTCAAAATACCGATATATTTACCCTAACACTGAATGGCAGTGAAACATGGCGAATTATTATTGATGCTGAAAAATCAGTAATGCTAAATAAAACAGATAAGCTTGAGAAAGCTAATCAATATATTGAGTTGAGTAATATTGCCCTAGACAAAAAACAAAGCCTAGATGAGCCACCTCATTATGTAAATTATTATCAATCTAAACGCGGCACTGAAACCATTTTTTTATTAAAAACTGAGCAAAAACTAACAAAAGAAAGTAAAAAATTATTACATGCATTTTCTGTTCAGGTAGTTTTAACATTAGAGAATTTACTGATTAAATAAAATTTCAGAGGGTTAAAAATGAAAAAAATTGACAACAATTTAAGCCACATAATTAAAAGCTTAAAATCTAGTTATGGAACAGAATTTTTTAATAGTTTAACGCTTCAATTGCATCAATTAATCGCTTCTGATTATACCTTTATTGCTAAGCTTGATAAGGATAAATATGTATCCCAAACTATAAGTCTCGTCGCAAAAGGTGAGATTAGTGACAACTTTGAGTACTCATTAATCGACACCCCTTGCGCCAATGTGAGTGATGATACTGCTTGTATTTACCTAGAAAAAATTTGTCAATTATATCCAAGTGATCAACTGTTGATTGATATGAAAATAGAAGGTTATATAGGCACGCCTTTGCATGATTCAAACGGTGAGATTATTGGCTTAATTGTCGCCCTATATGAGCACGCCATTACCAATAGTGATACGGTCACTGCTCTGTTCGATCTTTTTTCTGGCCGGATTTCAGCCGAACTCGAACGCGAAGACAAAGAAAAACAATTAACAGAATTAAACGATTTACTTGAAGAGAAAGTAAATGAAAGAACTTCAGAATTATCGAGTGCTATCGATAGATTACGTTTTACTCAAGATAAATTAATAGAACAAGAAAAGATGGCATCGCTGGGTAACTTAGTTGCAGGTATCGCTCACGAGATCAATACCCCACTTGGCGTAGCGGTATTGTGCAGCTCTAATATTGAAGATGCATTAGAAAAATTGAATTCAAAAATTGAAAGTAATTCGTTAACTAAGTCAGAATTAGAAAGCTTAATATCTACCCTTAATCAATCTGAAGAATCATTATCTTTTAATTTAAGAAGAGCAGCAAACTTAGTGGATAATTTTAAAGAAATGGCTGTTAGTATCAATAGCGATGACTTAATAGACATTAACATTTCTTCATGGTTGAATTCATTAGTGGGTAGTTTAAGACCTATGCTGTATAAGAAAAATATAACCGTTGAATTATTGGTGGATGAGCATATAACAAGCTTTACAACATGTCCTGCCAAAATGTCACAAGTGTTCACAAACATTATATCAAATTCTTCGATACATGCTTTTGAAGAGAATGATGGCATTAGTGATCGAAATATCATTATTTCAACAAAAATTTGTAACGATATATTATCAATTAAAATTAACGATAATGGAAAAGGAATGACTGACGAAACTATCAAAAAAATATTTGAACCATTTTACACCACCAAACGTGGAAAAGGTGGTACAGGCTTAGGTTTAAGTATTGTTCATAACATTATTATAAATAATTTAAGCGGTAAATTAGCCGTTGAATCAACAGTAGGAAAAGGTACTTGTTTTAACTTGGAATTTCCTGCGCTAACCTAACATCGAGCGTTCTTTAATGGCTATTTCAGGCTGATTTTTGATCATGAAGTTAGTCTAAAGATTGATTCTGCCAACATCTGCTACGTCAATTATTCTTAAGTTAGTTGCTGGTTTAATTGAGACAACTAACGGGTGTACAAGTGACCTAGGCAAACTATCTCATGTTAAAATAGACTTCTCAATACGCGCTAAAGACCTTATTGCTAAATATGTATCAGGATTGACTGCTGATCTTTCTTAGTTATTTTACTCACCACCAATAGATAAGAACTATCCATCATGCGTTCACTTTTCATGAACAAGAAGCACCCATGGGGATTGAGCCTTCTATAATGATCGAATTACAAGAAGATTTAATCATATAAACGTTAGCGCTACTAAACCATTTAAAAATCAAGCTAATGGCAAACATTGCCAATATATGCCATAATTATTTGTATCTTAACAGTATAACTATAAACTTATTAGGACTGATAATGGCAACACTGAATATTTCTATCCCAAACGAAATGCGACATTGGATTGATTCACAGGTCACAAGTGGTCACTTTGCCAACGCTAGTGATTACATTAGAGATCTAATTCGTCATAATCAAAGTGAAAAAGAAGCGATACGAATGGCTTTAATTGAAGGTGAAATGAGTGGTGAAAGTTCATTAACGGTTGCTGATATTATTAATGAACAGAAAGAAATTATAGCGAATGACTAAGTACACCCTCACCCACAAAGCATCAAAAGATCTCGCTAGTATTTTTCAATACACATATAAAAACTTCAATTTAAGCCAAGCTGAGTCGTATGTATCAGAACTTGAAGAGTGCTTTATCATGCTATCAAGCCAACCGGATTTAGCACATAAAGTTGAAGATATTAGAAAAGAATATTTTCGATATTTATTTAGAAAACACGCTGTTTATTTTAAAGTTCGTAAAAACGATATTTTTATCGTGCGTGTTTTACATCAACAAATGAAATATGAGCTACATTTAACAAGCTAAACTCTGCTTATAGGTGTACTAAGATCGATTGCTGATCTTTCTTGGTCATTTTACTGACCACCAATAAATATGAATTATCCATCATCCGCTCAATCTCACCCATGGGAATTGAGCCGTCGAGAATGACACTGTTCCAGTTGGCTTTATTCATGTGATAGCCAGGAATAACAGCAGGAAAAATATCACGGAGCATTACTGCTTCGTCGGGATCACATTTTAAGTTCATCCAATAATGTTTTTTCACCGTATCTGCTACTTGCGCGCTTTTTGCCGTTTGACCCAGTGCTATGGTCGCGAACATTTTCTTTTTCACTCTAAATACTTTTATATCGTCACCAAAAGGATAATACAAAGACGTTTCGGGTTTTGACAGCAGGTATTTTTCTGCTTGTTGCTCGTTTAAACTATCACTCATTATATTCCCTTACTTTTTTAACTAATATCATGACCATAACTTACAGGCTTTCATTTATCTTGAAAAGACGATAAATAAAAAATGTTAAACTCAAGCCATGATTACTTCTCTCTTCCTCTGGTGCCACGCTGCTCATTTTTTAGCATTTTTGCCGCGATTTCTGCTTCAATATTTATCCCTTGCCAATGGGCGATGTCTAAGACTCTCAGAATGATGTCAGCAAGTTCTTCTCCAAAGGTATCGCTCGGTTTTTCATGTCGGCATTTAAAAATACGAGTTTACAAACTCGTCGTGATTAATAAAAGTGACACATTTTCTTAACGGAAAAGTCATTATTTTCAAGCTGTTCTGTCATATTTTAAAACCATACTGCCGCACATTATAAATACTTAAAATATGTTCTTAAGGGATACTTATGTACAACGCACCTAAAAAAAGTTTAATTGCTTTAGCTATATCGTCAACATTTGCATTTAATGCTATTGCAGAAGACGTGGTCAATGAAGAAAGCACCATGGAAGAAGTTTCTGTGGTTGCCAAAAAATTATCTCATGCTAATCATGAGATTGACGTAAAGATGGCACAGCAACAATCCAGCATATCTAGTGTATTAGCTATGATGGACAACTTACCCGGTATCAGTATCAATGAAGGCGATGCCTTTGGTGGTGATGATTGGTCTACCTCTATTACCATGCGTGGCTTTACTATTGACGGTAACCAACAACAATTAGGTATGACCATTGACGGTATTCCAAATGGTGGCTCTAACTACGGTGGTGGCGCTAAGGCAAACCGTTATATTGATTCGGAAAACCTAGAGACTATTCAGGTTTCACAGGGTACTTCAGATATTTCTTCAGCGTCGTTAGAAGCACTTGGCGGTACCTTTAACTTTGTTAGTGCCATGCCAGCATTTGAAAAAAGTACTAAATTTGCTTTCACTAACGGTGATCATGATGCGACACGCTATTTTGTTCGCCATGATACCGGCAAAATATTTGATAATACTTATGCTTATGCTAGCTATTCATCAACGTCAACGAGCCGTTGGGTAGGTGAAGGCTCTAACGGTGG
>MAAC01009957.1_pt1 | contig 47014 bp, 50 predicted proteins | sample 1115981 | NCBI WGS metagenome assembly MAAC01 (sample SAMN04961126, study PRJNA320927) | seawater metagenome | isolation source: sample BD02T64 sea water enriched with oil for 64 days | place: USA:Gulf of Mexico | collected 2013-07-27 | reverse complement strand
CTTTAAATTACACCAACTTGTCTATTTTACGACAATTATCGCAATAGTTTTACGATGATAGTGGTGTTTTAAAGAACAAAACAATCATAATATTTATCACAGGTCTTTCATGAATAATAATCTTTTTGTTACTAAGCGTAATGGCGAAAAAGAACCCATCGATCTAGAAAAAATCCACAAAGTTATTGCTTGGGCTGCTGAAGGATTAGAGCAAGTATCCGTTTCCCAAGTTGAATTAAAATCACATATTCAATTTTATGATGGTATTAAAACAGAAGATATTCATGAAACGATTATCAAATCTGCAGCCGATTTGATTTCTGAAGAAACACCTGATTACCAATATTTATCCGCAAGGCTTGCTATATTTCACCTTCGTAAAAAAGCTTATGGTCAATTTGAGCCGCCAAGGCTTTATGATCACGTCATCAAGTTAGTTGAAGCAGGTAAATACGATCGGCATATATTGAGTGATTATAACGAAAGTGATTTCGAGCAGATGTCATCATTTTTAGATCATAGTCGCGACTTAAGCTTTAGTTATGCGGCCGTAAAACAACTTGAAGGTAAATATCTAGTACAGAACCGAGTTAACGGTGACATCTATGAAAGTGCCCAGTTTCTTTATATTTTAGTTGCCGCGTGTTTATTTGCTAAATACCCTAGCAACACTCGCTTAAAGTATGTAGAAGGCTTCTATAACGCTATATCAACCTTTAAAATATCATTACCTACGCCTATTATGGCTGGCGTTCGCACTCCTACGCGTCAATTTTCATCTTGTGTATTAATTGAATGTGATGATTCTTTAGATTCAATTAATGCCGCATCAAGTGCTATTGTTAAGTATGTTTCACAACGTGCAGGTATTGGTGTTAATGCCGGACGTATTCGCGCTTTAGGTAGTGCTATTCGTAACGGTGAAGCTTTCCATACTGGCTGCATACCTTTTTATAAACATTTTCAAACAGCCGTTAAAAGTTGTTCGCAAGGTGGTGTTCGCGGCGGCGCAGCTACCCTGTTCTACCCACTTTGGCATTTAGAAGTAGAAAGCTTACTGGTGCTTAAAAATAACCGTGGTGTTGAAGAGAACCGTGTTCGACATTTAGACTACGGCGTACAATTTAATAAAGTCATGTATCAACGTTTAATCAAAGGTGGCCACATCACATTATTTAGCCCAAGTGATGTCCCTGGTCTTTATGATGCATTCTTTGAAGATCAAGACAAATTTGAGCAACTTTACCTTCAATATGAAAATGATGAGTCAATTCGTAAAAAGCGTATTAAAGCCATCGAATTATTTACCTTATTTGCTCAAGAGCGTGCTAGCACTGGTCGCATCTATTTACAAAATGTTGACCATTGTAATACTCACAGCCCGTTCGATCCAAGCAAAGCCCCTATTCGCCAAAGTAACTTGTGTTTAGAAATTGCTCTGCCGACTAAACCGATGAACGAAGTTAATGACGAAAATGGTGAAATAGCACTTTGTACATTATCGGCATTTAATTTAGGGGCTATAGAGTCGCTTGATGAATTAGAAGACTTGGCCGACTTAGCCGTACGTGCACTTGATAGTTTACTCGATTACCAAGACTACCCTATTCCGGCGGCAAAAAATGCCAGTTTAGCTCGTCGCACGTTAGGCATAGGCGTTATTAATTACGCTTACTATTTAGCTAAGAATGGTTTGTATTATTCAAACGGTAGTGCTAACAATTTAACTCATAGAACTTTTGAAGCAATACAATACTATTTGTTAAAAGCCACTAATTCATTAGCTAAAGAGCAAGGCGCTTGCCCTAAATTTGATGAAACGCGTCTTGCCCAAGGCATATTACCCATTGATACTTACAAAAAGACTATCGATGATATAACAGGCGAGCCACTGCATTTAGATTGGGAGTCGTTACGAACAAGCATTAAAAAACATGGCGTTCGTAACTCAACAGTTTCGGCATTAATGCCATCAGAAACATCTTCACAAATCTCTAATGCGACTAATGGTATTGAGCCGCCTCGAGGTTTGATCAGTATAAAAGCCAGTAAAGATGGGATATTGAAACAAGTGGTACCTGAGTATCAAAAACTTAAAGATAACTACGAACTGCTTTGGAACATCCCTGACAATCAAGGATATTTAGAGATTGTTGGCATCATGCAAAAATTTATTGATCAAACAATTTCTGCTAACACAAACTATGATCCTGCTAAGTTTGAAGGTGGTAAAGTGCCTGTTAAGCAGATATTAAAAGATATTCTAACGGCATATAAACTTGGTGTTAAAACAATGTATTACCATAACACGCGTGACGGTGCCAGTGACAATGTAGAAATTGAAGATGATGGTTGTGCTGGCGGCGCTTGTAAAATTTAGCCGCGCCATATTTTCATTGTTTATTTAAATCCAAAAACAATAATTTACAAAAAATTTATACAATTAAAGAGCCTACCATCAAGCCTAGGCTCATTGTCACCCTATAGAGTGACCATTAAGGAATAGCAACTAATGACGTATACCACGTTTAACCAGACGCCTAATAATGCTTTATTAGAGCCGATGTTTTTAGGCAATAGTGTTAATGTTTCTCGTTATGATCAACAAAGATATAGTGCTTTTGAAAAACTGATTGAAAAGCAATTATCGTTTTTTTGGCGTCCTGAAGAAGTTGATGTTTCTAAAGATAGAGCTGATTGGCAAGGTTTAACTCATTCTGAAAGACATATTTTTATTTCTAATTTGAAGTATCAAACCTTGTTAGACTCTATGGCTGCACGTTCAGTAAATGCGGTATTATTACCGCTAGTTTCATTACCAGAAGTTGAGACTTGGGTAGAAACTTGGGCATTTAGTGAAACTATCCACTCTCGCTCTTACACGCATATTTTACGTAATTTATTTACAGACCCCGGTGAAGTATTTGATGACATTGTGGTTAACCCCGCCATTTTAAAGCGTGCTACTAGCATAGCTAAATACTTTGATGACGTTATTTTAACCACGCAATTACTGCAGTCACAAGGTGAAGGGTGTTATGAAGTAGACGGTAAAACCGTCGAAGTTAGCACCAGAAAACTAAAAGAGCGTTTATATTTAGCCGTTTGCTCTGTAAATGCACTCGAAGCAATTCGCTTTTACGTTAGTTTTGCTTGTTCATTTGCTTTTGCTGAGCGTGAATTATTAGAAGGTAATGCAAAAATAATTAAATTAAAGTTCCGTCAGGGATATACACATAATAACAACATAATTAGAATTAATCAAGCTAAAACAAATAGAAACAATGTGTTCAACTTGTGTGCAACCCCACATAAGATCGAAAAAAATGCCACACAACTTAAAATAGCAGCATAAAAAATAAATATGTGGCTTTATCCCGGAATTAATAAAAAATGAAATATACTACTTTTAATCAAAAAAATAATGACGCTTTAAAAGAACCAATGTTCTTTGGCAACCCCGTAAATGTCTCACGCTATGATGTCCAAAAACATGTAGCATTTGAGAATTTAATTGAGAAGCAATTATCTTTCTTCTGGCGACCAGAGGAAGTTGATGTTTCAAAAGATCGCTCAGATTGGCAAGGTTTATCTGAAGCAGAAAAACACATATTCATCTCTAACCTTAAATATCAAATCCTGCTTGATAGTATGGCAGCTCGTTCAGTAAATGTTGTCTTACTTCCGCTAGCTTCTTTACCAGAAGTTGAAACATGGATTGAAACATGGGCATTTAGTGAGACAATTCACTCTCGCTCTTACACTCATATTTTAAGAAACTTATTCACCCACCCTGGTGAAATATTTGATGAAATTATAATCAACCCGGCAATATTGAAACGTGCAGAAAGTATTGCGTTTTACTTTGATGATTTAATTTTATATTCACAGTTATATAACTTACATGGTGAAGGTAAGCACACATCTGAAGGTGTTGAACATGATGTTACTTTACGTAAATTAAAAGAAAAGTTATATCTAGCTGTGTGCTCAGTTAACGCTCTAGAAGCTATACGTTTTTACGTTAGTTTTGCCTGTTCATTTGCTTTTTCAGAGAGATCTTTGCTTGAAGGTAACAGTAAACTAATTCGACTTATTGCCAGGGACGAAGCACTCCATTTAACGGGTACTCAACATATGTTAAACATATGGAAGAATGGTAAAGATGACCCTGAGATGCAGCAAGTATGCATTGATTTGGAGCAGCAAGGCAGACAAATTTTCTTAGATGTTGTTGAACAAGAAAAAGAATGGGCTGATTACTTATTTAAAGACGGTTCGATGATTGGTTTGAATGCTGCGATTATTAAGGAATATATCGAGTATATTAGCCATCAACGAATGATAGCTATTGGCTTAGATAGTCCTTTTAATGTTAAAAGTAACCCTCTTCCTTGGATGAATGCATATTTAACTTCAGATAATGTACAAGTTGCACCACAAGAAGCTGAAATATCTAGTTATCTTGTTGGTCAAATTGATTCTAACGTTGGCTCAGGCGAATTTACCGACTTCGATTTATAATGTCATGGAAAATAACAGTCGAGGAGCGGATTATTCCGTTTCTCGAACTAGATAAAAACATTTTAGGAACACTCGAAAGAGAGAATATTGAAACACATTACCATTGCCGAGATGGGTTTTGCGGCGCGTGTAGATGCAAGTTAATTAAAGGAGAAGTTCATTACGAAATTTCTCCTTTGGCCTATGTCGGGGATGATGAAATATTAACTTGCTGTTCAATTCCTTCAACCGACATAGAAATAGATCCACACGGATAGGTACTGTTATTGGTTAATTATCTCAATTAAAAATAATTATTACTCCCCTCATGCTGAGGATAAATTCTCTATATCAGTGGTTCAATGCCGCTGATAGTAAAAGATTTACGCAAGTTAAACTACCTAAAATATGATACCCCAACCAGCCAAATATACGAGTTAGAATGAATTAATAAGGGTGTGAATTATGATCAGAGCCGAATATCTACGATTTATGCAAACACTTGGCAATGAAGCTAGTACAATAAATGTGCGCAAAATTGCCAATATAATCCTTGATAATATAGATACTCTTATCCCCCTCACTACCCGACAAGGCCAACGTATACAATCCATAGTACCGTTGGCACGAGCTAATTGGTCAACTACAAATACAACAACTCCTACACCCACAGAAAACGATACAGAACAGTCCTTTTCATTTAACAAAATAACTAAATTACTAACAGGCCCTTTTCGAGGCTTCGCTAAGCAAAAAGAGTTTGACCTTAATAGTTTACTTGTCCTTATCTACGGCCCCAACGGCACAGGAAAATCAAGCTTTTGTGAAGCATTAGAATATGCTCTGCTTGGAAATGTTGCGGATGCAGAAAGCAAACGCTTTAGAAATCAAGATGATTATCTCAAAAATGCCCATACTAATAGCTACGTAAAGCCTACAATTTTAGGCATAAACAATCTTGGTGAAGAAGTGCCTGTTCAGCCTAACGATGCGCTTTATCGATTTTGCTTTGTTGAAAAAAATCGTATCGATAGCTTCTCTCGTATTGCAGCCCATGCTCCGGCGAAACAAACAGAGCTGATTTCAACATTATTTGGTTTAGAATCATTTAATGAGTTTGTAAGAAATTTTTCACCTGAGATTGATGAAAAATATATCGATTTATTAGGTGTAAAAGCCAATCAACTTAGGTTAAAACAACAAAGTTTAGCGGGAACTCAATTACTGTTAAAAGAAAATAATACAGCTTTGAAATTACTTGTTGCAGAAGAAATAGAATTTTCAAAAAACTATAAAGTTGGTATGACATTAGCCCAAGTAATAGCTGATATTAATGGTGATGCTGATAATTTAGGTATGATCAAGAAAATTGAGACGGAGCTTCTTCAGCCTGTTGCTACTAAAAGTGGCTTATCAATTGTTAAGCTAAATGAACTTCTTCTGACTATTACTACTAGCCAAGCAGAATTAACTGTTAAGCAGCAAGAATTGAATAATGCTAGCCAACAAATATCATTTCAACAGTTATATGTAGCGGTTGTCCAGCTTCAATTAGTTGACCCAGACCACTGCCCTGCTTGCAAAACACCTATTGAACAAGTCACTATAAACCCTTATACAAATGCAAATGATGAATTAAAAAAACTTCAACATCTAAGTGCATTGCAACAGCGAGTTCAACAACTTAATACTATTATTAATCAAGCAGTGATCGATGTATCACAAATAGTTAATACCGCTTGTGTTAGCTTCTCTCAAAACCCTCTTCAGGGCTTCGCGGTTGCAACACCGACACATGCAAACATCGCCTGGTGGAATAGTTTACATGAAAAGTTGGCCGATGGATTTACACCTTGGCAGCATATAGATTCACAAGTAAAACAACTTGAGCAAAATGATTCATCAATTGAGCTGCTTTCTCAACAAAGAGGTGTAAAGCAGCAGGAACTCAGCAAACTCCGAGGGTTAGCAGATCAAATTATTAGGCTACAAACTCAACGTCAGACCATTGTGCAAGCAATTAAAGTCGCGGAAAATGTCATTGCTACCTTCGCTATAAAAAATGAGAAGCTTATTGCAGAGGTTGAATTAGAAAAAATAACGCTAGTAGAAAATATGACTATTAGCGCTGCTTACGCAACTTTTGTTAAAAAGCTAAGTGCATATTCTCATGCACCGCGATCACCTAATACCATCTAAGCCGATCACCTAATACCATCCATCGCGATCACTCAATACCATCGATGCCGATCACTTTTCGGTCAAAATGGTATTGAGTGATCGGCTTGAATAGTATCGTTCATTTTTTATACTTTTTTGTCTAGCCAGTAGGTGTTTTTAACCGTTATTCTTTTCATTTTTGATGATGAGAATCACCATGCCAACGGCACCTATTTCAATGCGTAAACTTAAAGAGATTTTAAGACTAAAATACGGCTGCAAACTCAGTCATCGTCAGATAGCAAAAAGCTTATCTGTTTCACCTTCAATCGTGTCTAAATATGCCTGTAAATCAGCAGAGTTAGATATTACTTCTTGGCCGCTTGATGAGCAGTGGGATGACCACTCCCTGCAACAAGCGTTCTTCAAAACAAAGCCTCGATTAAAAGGCTTTTCCACTCCCGACTGGTCATTAGTTCAGCAAGAGCTACGGCCTAAAACCATGACGTTGTTATTGCTTTGGGAGGAATATAAAGAGCGACATGCGGAAGGATTTTACAGCTATACCCACTTTTGCCGCCAGTAGAAGGCGTGGCTTAAATGCCAAAAGCCCTCCATGCGACAAAACCATAAAGCAGGTGAAAAACTGTTTGTAGACTACTGTGGCCCAACCATGAATATTGTTGATGGAAGTACAGGAGAATGCCGTACTGCTCAAGTGTTTGTCGCGGTCATGGGTGCATCAAATTATACCTATGCTGAGGCGACTTACAGCCAGAAACTCGAAGATTGGGTAATGAGTCACGCCCGTTGTTTTGAGTTTCTTGGCGGTGTTCCTGAGCTGATAATTCCTGACAACCTTAAAAGTGCCGTCACAAAACCCTGTCGTTATGAGCCAGATTTAAATCCAACTTATCAACAACTCGCCACACATTACGATACGGTGATTGTGCCTGCTAGAGCTTATAAACCAAAGGATAAAGCTAAGGCTGAAGTGGGCGTGCAAATTGTTGAACGTTGGATCATGGCACGCCTTCGTAATGAAACCTTCTTTAGCTTGCGACAATTAAACTTAAAAATACAAGAATTACTTGTCGATTTAAATCACAGGCAAATGAAAAAGCATCCTGGCTCAAGGCTCAGTCAGTTTGATGCTATCGACAGACCTGCACTCAAACCGTTACCTACACGGCCTTACAGCTATACCTTAGTAAAACAGGTGAGCGTGCATATTGATTATCATGTGGAAATTGAAAAGCACTACTACTCAGTGCCACATACCTTAATTAAACAAAAGCTTGAAGCCCATGCCTCAGGGCAATTGGTGACACTCTACCATCAAGGCATACAAGTGGCTGTTCACCCTAGATCGCACCGAGAAGGTGCGCACACAACACTTGAGCTACACATGCCTATCGCTCATCAAAAGCAACAGCAATGGACACCGCAGCGATTTGAAAATTGGGCAAGTAAATTCGGCGCATCAACTGAGCAATTTGTCATGCAATTGATGCAAGCTAAAAAGCACCCAGAGCAAAGCTACCGTGCTTGTATGGGATTGTTAAGCCTAGGCAAGAAGTTTACTGACCAACGGCTTGAAGCGGCCTGTCATCGCGCATTAACCACAGGTGTTACTCGCGTAAAACAAGTAAAAACCATCTTAGAAAAAGGCTTGGATAAACAACCATTGCCAGAAGCTCAAGGTGATTTACTACAAGAAATTGACCATCAAAATATCCGTGGCAACAACTATTACCATTAATAAACATTAACAAACCCAAGGGAAATCTATGCAAAACATAAATCAACAAGTCACAAACCAGTTAAGTAATTTAAAGCTAAGCGGTATACGTGATGCGCTATTGCAGCAATACGAGCAACCCAATCTATACGTTGAACAAAGCTTCGAAGAGCGACTAAGTTTATTGCTTGAGCATGAAATCACTCAGCGTGATCAACGTAAAATTGACCGCCTAACTCGACAAGCAAAGTTCAGAGTTGGCGGCACGCTTGCTCAACTCAACTATGGCGCAGCACGACAACTAGATAAAACTCAGATCCGTTCATTAGCGCAAGGTGAATGGCTTCGCCTTCACCAAAACATTTTGATTACGGGAGCAACGGGGTGTGGCAAAACTTACCTCGCTTGTGCGCTTGGTCAAAACCACTGCCAACAAGGGAGTAGCGTTTATTATTTTAGGCTAAAAGAGCTATTAGAAAAGATGTTCTTAGCGCAAGCCGATGGTAGTTATCGAAAACTGATCAACAAGCTTAGCTCTGCCAGTTTACTGATCTTAGATGATTGGGGATTAGAGCCATTAACTGCTCAACAACGCAGTGATTTACTGGAATTAATTGATGCCAGATATGATACAAAATCGACCTTAATTGCGAGCCAATTACCCATAGCAAATTGGTATGAAATGATCGGAGAATCCACTCATGCGGATGCGATCCTAGATCGGCTTGTTCACGGAGCAATAAAGTTGGAATTAAAAGGCGAATCGATGCGAAAAACACTAAATTCCTTGACTGATGCCGATCACTCAAGTTAGATTTTACTGAGGTCTACTGGCAGACAAAAAAGTGATCGGCTTGAATGGTATTGAGCGATCGGCATCATGGTATTACGCACTAAGGGCATATAAAAAAGGACTTCCCCAAAAATTAGTTTCAGATCTTGGTGAGCTGGTGGTTTCACTTTATAACTCATTTAACCGTAATGATGCGCCTCATGAGCTACTAGCCTCAGTCCAATTACCACTTAGTCAAAATCAACGCCTTAAAGTTTCATTCACAAATGAACCCGCTAAATATTTTGATGCATTGCATATATTAAGCGAAGGTCATATTCGCTGTATTGGCCTTGCTATATTACTCGCAAAAAATATTAAAGAGCGCTGCCCTTTACTTATTTTTGATGATCCTGTTAATGCTATTGATGATGAGCACAGAGAATCTATTCGAAGGACTTTATTTGAGGACGATTTTTTCAAAAACTCACAAATAATACTTGCCTGTCACGGTGAGGAGTTTTTCAAAGATATCCAAAACCTCTTAACCGTCAAACAAGCAAAAGAGTCTAATACGTTTTCTTTTTTACCCAAAATTGAAGAACAGCATATTAGAGTTGATTACAACTGCAAGCCTAGAAATTACATTATTGCAGCACGGAGTCACCTTGAACAATTGGAAATTAGGGATGCACTATCTAAGTCCAGACAAGCTTTAGAGTCACTTACTAAAGGAAAGTTATGGCAATATGTTAATAAGCACGGTGATGGTAATTTAAGTATCAAGCTACGAACTGCGAAGGCTCCAATTGAGCTTCGTAACCTTTCTGATCAACTCAAGTCGAAGATATCAAAAGGTGATTTTTCAGATGTAAATAAAGACTCTATTCTCACCCCTCTGAATAAGCTTCTTTTGGCAGGTACAAACGGTGAGTCACGTGAATGGCGCTACTTAAACAAAGGTACGCATGAAGAAGTGGATCGTGCAGAGTTTGACCGAAACACTGTGCATCAGATTGTTTCCGCATTGGAAGAGATAGATATTGTTATGGGATTATAAAACAATAAGTAGTAATACTAATCAACATTAGAAATGGTACGCACTGCGCACCTAACCAACTGATATAAATGAATTATTTGAATTTTCACTTAAATGTTCGTATACTTTCTATTTACTATAATCGAAAGGTAAAATTATGACTATTGATTTAAAATTAAATACAAATCCAAGTAAAATAACTAATTTATGTGAAGAACCGATAGCACAAAAAATAGATAAACCTGAGAAACATGATCACAAGATAAAAACAAAAGCTAACACATTAGCTTTGAATCACACATCAATTTCAATGATGGAGCATTATATTAAGTAGTCAGGTTAACCTTTATTATTTGACTATTTTCATTCGTTTTATAGTTCGCTGAACAGTTGCTCAGCTCACATTATACAGTCTTGCTAAAGCAGAAACAGATTCACCATTTGTTTTAGCTTTAACTAATTCCTCAGATTTTTTTTCTGATAACGCTGGCATACACCCAAGATGTTTCCCTTGCCTTTATGCTCCATCTCTTCCTTCTGCGGTGTCAATTAGCAACTAAAGAGAGATTAATTACTATTACTGTTCAGTCCAATGCTCAACAAGATACTTTAAAAGAAAAAGACGAACGAGTTACAGATCTAAAAAATCAACAGCTTGAATTAAATAAAGGAACATAATTATGGATGAGATGAACCAAGAAGAATTTCTTAACATGCTTAACGAGAAAGCTGAACAAGCAATGAATTCCTTTAATAAACAAAAACCAAAAAAGTTTAAACATGAATATATAGGCACTTGTGAAGATGGATTTATACAAGTAAAAATAACGTGTCATAACAGATGGTTAAATGAAGAAGTAAGTATAATTTTAAATAACGATCAATTTGGGACTATTCCTTACCCTGGTGGGCACCTATCTAGACTGATAGTTTCAAATAGTCATGGAGAAACAAACACTTTATATGGCTTTTTTGCAGACAATATACGAGAACATAATGAATGTTTATATATAGATGTTATTGTTGATACATTAAGGTCAGGCGCTACAGATGAGTTTTTTGGTGGGTATGGTTAAACGATAGATTTGGGAGAAGGTACTGGTGAGTTAGCAACCAAAATTAAGATGTAGATAACAATATTTTAAAAGTGAGATACGAGGATAAATAACATATAGCAAATTTCTCAGCTCACTGCGGTGAATTAATATATATGACTGCTCTCAGCTCATATATAAGTATGCTATGCCACAAGCTCTTCTTTTTTTCTTTCACCAATTAACTCAGGCTTGTCTGTTCTGTAACGGTCAGACATCAGCTTTTTTTGCATTTTTAAGTAATAATGATTGGGAGGGTGCTTTAAATATAATTGCTGACTGTGTAAAAGGTGGCAACTGTATATTGATGATTGTGTCCGTGAAAGTGCGTATACCGATGTTTGTGAAAATAGACTGGTGCACATTTAATTAACCTATTTTTTTAATGATAAAAGGGTCACTAAATTTTGGCTTAATCTCTCTAGAACAGATTGTGTTTCCTTATCCCATAGTTGACTTAAATACTTTATGACTAGATTGACGTTTGAAGGAAATAGTACTTTGCCATCTACCTTAGCAAACGGCCCATCAGTTTCGAGTAATATCCTGTCTTGTGGTAACCAAGAAATAACTTTCTTACCTCTGGTCGATTGCAACATTGCTGGGCCAACTGAAAAATAACAACCTAATTCAGCAGCCTCCAATACTTGCTTCTTAGTTGCCAGGAACCAGTGTAAAATTGGGGTTCCAGATTGTGGGAATTGGTTAAGACAATCTAAGGTTTGCTTTACCGCATTTAAGCTGTGAATTGTAAGTATTTTATCATCGAATTCTTCACACTTCTTTAATATGTGCTTAAAGACTAATAATTGAACATCTAGATGCTCTTTATACCCCCTTGACCCATCAAGGCCAATTTCACCTATATATCTTGTTTCGCTGACCAATTTATCGAACAACGGTAGTTCATTTTTTCTTTGGTGTGCTAGCTGAGGATGTAAGCCTAGAGCTGTTTTACAATGCTTTAGTCCTTCTGTTAGTTTAACAGTGCCTTCCCATGCAGAAGGTACTGTCGTAACGGACAACACATAATAATTTGACTGCTTTATGTCGTTCAATATCTCTTGATGATCAGGATATAAATCGACATGGCAATGCAGGTCCATCATTATGTTTTTTCCGACATCAAAAATGTTTCAACTTCTTTTAAACCACGCTCTATTGTTGATTCTAGCTGGTTTCGGATAGTATTATCTTCTGGGATCGGACCACTTTGTCGCAACCAGGACTTGTAATTTTTTGCTTTGTTTTGCCTGATAATCGCAGTGGATAAAGCTTGAAGATCATCGCGTGTATCTTTCTCTTTAATTAAGCCCTTAAGTCTTTTGGTTTTGTACGGGGCATCAACTGTAAATCCAGCATGATGCACAGAAGCCCTTCTAATGATGCAAGGAACACAATGTCCACATTGCTTATTTTCACGATGCCAATGACTGCATGAAACACTCAAAGGTACGGCTTTTTCTATTGCTTTTTGATCAGCACACTCTGCTAACATTTCACCCTTTGTCTTGAATTGATACGGATTGACGAATTTCACATGAAATCCAGCATCTTCTAGAAGTGCTTCCAAGCGATTTAGAAAATGAGGATGTGTTGTACGAGTACTATGACTACCAATTCGTCTTCTAGTTAATGGCGGATTTAGTGATATATAGCCATTTTCGGGCACGATGATTGTTGAAATGTCAGAGTCATTATTTGCACTTCTTAATGCTGATATACCAAGTACAGACATAGCGAGAAAGTTAAAGCTACGTCCACGCATTGTTACATCAGTTTTATCTTTTAGTCTATCAAGAAGGTGTGGAGAAATAGAATAGGATAATTCGCCAAATGGCGGGGTTAATAATGTTTTAATTTCTTCTTGTTTAGCGCCATCTCCCCGGTAAGCATGACTAACTAATAATGGTTTATAATCGGAGTTACCATTAAGTATATCTATTGCTCCTACTGCGCTGTCTAACCCACCAGAGAATAAACAAACAGCATTTAAACCTTTCAGGCTCCTAGCTTTTGCTTTGGCTTTGTCACTTTTTTTAGGTTTCGGCATCCGCATCATTGTTTTAACAAATGTAAACTCCCACTGATCACCTGTTAAAAAATTCAAGATTGAACTAAGTTCAGAAGCTAAAAAGTTCCACATATTTTCATCTGATACGGGGACATGCAAGTGCATTTGTCTAGCCCAAGCGTTAGGCGCTTTATCTCTCAGTTCGAGCGTGTCTGCTGCGGTAACTGCTGTTGCAATGGTAAGTAAATCAATGGCGTCACCATCAACATAAACACCGAGATCACGCACAGTATCCATTAAAGCTCTAGAAGCCAAACTGTGCTTACTACTATCATATTGATGAGTATTATAAATTTGAACTGGATGACAGCCTTCTGAAAACTCAGGTAATTTCGAGGGATCGTTATTAAAATAAAAATTAGTCATCGAAGCTCTCCCACTCGTCAACTGTCATTGTAATTGCATCTATTTGAATTTTTGTAATATTGTCTCTGGTAATATGACTTGGATTTCCATTGGTCACGATTTCTATTTGCTCTTGTGCAATCACTTTAATCAGCTCTCTTAATTCTTCTTCCATTCTGTGGTGTTTGCTTGGAGGTTCAACATGAAACCAAGCTCTGCCCATCCCGGTAACGACATCTTGAAATATGAGGTCGGTTAAATAGCATGAAATAGTTTCTTGAATAACTTCATCAGTAAAGCTTTCGGGTTCGAAATCAGTAGTATCAGGTAGGGCTTCTTCTAATGCATAATCTAATGCAATACGAATAGCATCGGCATCAGCATTATCTGGTGCTAAGTGAGATGCTATTTTATCAATAGCTTGATCTGTCGTTAGACCTTTTAAATCTCCAAGTGATAATTTTTGGTAATTTATGGTGACGCTATCACCACGCATAATACCAAGTAGCCCAGTACCAGCGGTAATACCACTAGCTAACCTTCTGCTTGTCCCTTTACCGCCACCCGACGATTTTTTAGCGTAGCTTTTTAATGATTTTCTTAAATGGGATGTAGTACCGCCTGACTGGGCATACTTACCAAACGCTAACCTAGCACTTGCAAATCGATTTGGCTGAGCTGGAATATGGGCAGGTCCAGGTATTTCACTTTGAACCTGATCGTTATCTATTTCGTTACTATCATTTTCCTGGTCATTATCTTGTGGGCCATCGGCATCACTTTGATCTATATTAATATCTCCATCAGTGCCTGATGCAGGTTCTATTGTTATTGTGTCGCCCTGTTCTGCCCATGGTGGAACAAGTGGACTCTGGTTATTTGGTCCAAGTGAGGAAGCCGAAGTACCCATTATTTAATTCCTTCTAGTTCTTTTTCAATACGCGATAACCATTTTTGCTTAGGAATAGTGTTTAAAAAGGCAAGGAAATTTGCTTTGCACTTAATGTCTTCTATAGAGAGAAGCCTGCCGCCATAAACTCCCAGTGGCGGTTTATCCCAATCATCAATCAATTTAAGGTGCTCAATTAATCCGTCCATTACGGCCATATATTCTTCTTTTCCAGTAAGCTCAATAAGTTGACTGTTAACACCACTTAAACGATTTTTTTGTTTTAAGAATGAATCAAGTAGCTTCTGGGCTGCTCCAGACATGACCGAATTTACTACCCCCATGGGGATACTTTCTCGACTTAAATACGCTGCTGCGGTTAAATCTATACCCGTAAATTTTGGTAATAGTTGTGACCATTGCGCGACAAACTCCTGATCGATTTGCCATTCTTCAGGTAAAACAATATCCGATATTTCTATTTCGGAATCTTCCAATTCAGCAATAACTTTTGGCGTCCCTTTTTCTTGATCAATAAGTTCATATAACTTATTGGTTGCTTGGGTCCCCATACAACGTTCAAAAATAACTAATTTTGTTATTGTCTTTTCATCCAGTTGCATACCGCGCCTTAATGCGGTTTTCCGTCTCATTTTCACTTGGTTTAAGAGGCGTTTTACGATCCTTGGATTACCATTTATATTGGACGATTCGGCCAATAAGGGCGCAAGTTGCTCAGCAACTTTAAATCTATTTCTTAGTTCAGCTAACTCATTAATATCTCTACCGTCTAACAACTCGTCAACGGTAATTTGGGGTTGTTTCCAAGATAGTTTAAGTGACTCTTCAAGAGCCACTCTTAACTTTTCTAACTCAGCATCAGGTACACCGTGATCTTGCGCTATCAACATCATTAAATAAGCACGAACTTCTACCATTCCAGGCCGAGGTACATGTACAGGGATTTGAATGAGTTTATCTAAATAGTCAGTTTGGTGTCGTTGTGAAACGCCTTTATGGTATTGTGGCACTGCCAACCGGATCATATCTTCATCTGCCGCAATAACAAATGCGGTATTTGGTAAAAATAAAAATAATCGGATTGCTTCTAAGGTAGATATGGCATTGAATGGCGAGCAGCGGTCGAGATTATCTACGTAAACAATTAATGGCTTATCGAATTCTTCCAATAGCGCAGAATAGGCTTTACGAAATTCTTTAATTTCTCTCGGTGGAGAGAATTTCTTCTTATTCTTTACAATACCTTTGTTCTTTTTAGCTATAGCCTTTGCACAATCAACGGCATCTTTTATCTCTTCCCCGTCAATACCATCATCATCGTCATCACTAAATATGCCAAACAGTTTTTGAAAACCGCCCATTGTTGGAATTCCCGCTAACGCGGAACCACCATCCATTAATAAGCCCATTAGGCGGATTTTATCAACACGGGCAGCAAAATCCTTGGCCTTTTCACTTAAACCTTTATCTTGTTCTGCTTGCTTCACTAACTCTGTTGCAATTGTTTCTAATAATGCTGCTTTAGCATCGTCATAACCTTGAAACATCCAAGAATCAAAATGGATCTGTATATAAGGTTGTTGGTCTGCGTCTAAGGCTTTTTTAGTTAACTCTAAAATAGTTGATTTACCAGCACCCCAATCACCAAAAACACCAACACTAATCGGCATGAGATCTTTTTCAGTAATAAGATCTTTTATTGATTCTGCTGTCTCATTAAAATTTAGAAAATCGATTTTAGATTCTTTGTCAGACCACATGTAAACTCCCTTTACTTTCATTAGACATAATGAGCTAGCATCTCCCAATGAAACTAATAACTTTTTGATTAGCTAGCCTATTTTATATTGTTAGCTAACTCAACATAATTCGAATTTAGTTAATTTTTATTAGATTTAAATCAAACTGCGTTAAAATATTTACTTTAATTATTTTTCTACTCGCTCAATTGTCCGATGAACAGTAGCTCGACTCACATTATATTTTCGGGAGAGTGATGATATTGATTCACCATTTAATTTTTCTTTAAATAACTCTTGAACTTGTTTTTCTTACAATGCAGGCATGCGTCCAAGGTGCCGTCCTTGTAATTTAGCTTCGGCTCTGCCTTCTGCGGTTCTTGCTTTAATAAGATCCCGTTCTAATTGGGCGAAAACTCCGCACAAGTTGATCATTGCATTAGAGAATGGATTATCAATACCAGTATTCAGCGAACCGTCAATTATATTTAGGCAAGCCTTTATCTTATGAATATTGTCGATGGCATCAAGAATAGTTTTTAGAGAACGTCCTAATCGATCCAAACGACAAACAATGACTTCTTTACCTTAACGAATGAAATCAATCAACTCTTTAAGCTGTTCATCATTTTTAACCGAAACACCGCTGCGTTTACCGTGAAATACTTTTTTAACAGCCGAATTCATTCAATTGCTTTAACTGAATGCTCAGATCTTGTTCTGTCGTTGAAAATCGTGCAAAACTAACTTTCATATTTACCTGTACTTAAGTTACACCTTTCGTACATGAACGAATCATAATACTGTCTTTCGGACAAATTTAATGTAAATATTCAAGGGTATCACTTTAATTCACCTAGCTTTTCTCATAGCATACTTGTTTTACATTTATGAGAGACGTCTATGTCAGATATTGAAAAGACAATTGATGAACAACTGAATAATTACCTGAATGAATTAGCTGATGTTGAAGACTTTAAGCATGAAAGTATTGGGACATGTGAAGATGGTCGTTCAAAAGTGCGAATTACTTGTCGCAATGAATATTTAGATCACGATGTTAGTGTTGTGCTTAATGACGATAGTATTGGCATAGCTCCATATTTTGAAGGGCATATTGCAAAAATGAATGTACAAGGTGTAAAGGAAGAAAACATCATATTATATGGCTACTTTCCTGGAATGATACGTACCTCAGATGAAGTTGAGTATATTGAAGGTGTAGTAAAAACATTAACATCAGGTGCAACTAATGAATTTTTTGGGGCTTACGGCTAATTAAAGAATACCTCTAATTGTACGAGTGGTTAAATTAATAGTATTGCCCTTCTATCTCGTTTTAGTATTATTAACTCGGTAAAAAATTTAAACCCAATAGGAACAATAAAAATGAATAAATCTGAATTAATTGAAAAAATAGCTATCGGTGCTGACATCACAAAAGCATCTGCTGGTCGTGCTTTAGATAGTTTACTTTCGACAGTTACAGAAGAATTAGCGGGAGGTGGTGAAGTTACATTAGTTGGTTTTGGTACATATAAAGTCAATGCACGAGCGGCACGTAAAGGGCGTAACCCTCAAACAGGGGCTGAAATTCAAATTGCAGCGGCTAAAGTTCCAGCCTTTAAAGCAGGTAAAGGTCTAAAAGACGCTTGCAATAGTTAATAATTCAGAATAGATGGATACTGATCCAGTATCCATTTATAGCCATCCTTAGAAACAAATAATTGTAAGATGAGTATTAATCCCTGAAGTAAAGGATAATAAAAATGACAACATTACAATTACTGCTTACATCATACTTACAAGTAATGTGGCTTATACAACACGATACTGTTGGGCGTTTATAATTGATTGATAATAATAAAAACACCCCTGATATGCTTGAGGTTCGACATGACCGACGCATTTACCTGTGTAAAATATTGTCATATATCGGTACTAGTTTCTTATTAATTTTTGGCATCTTAAGCATTAGAGAGCAGCATTATCTCATTGGTGGAGTACTGCTGTGTTGTATGCTTGCTGGCTATATCAATCTATATGTTCTCTATAAAAGAGCTGATATTAACTTGAGTGTTAATGTTTTAAGTAGCATATTGATTATCTTATCTATTACTCTTTTAATTACTGGTGGGGTTGAAAATACAGGTATTCTCTGGATTTATCCCATCATTGCAATAAGTCTATATATCAATCGTTTTTGGTCTGCTGTGTGGCTTTCTATCTTTTTCGTTGTCATTAGTTGCGCTTTACTTTTTACCCCGTTATCAGATGTATTATTGGTAAGCTACAGCTTTAATAGCTCTATTCGTTTTGTCTTAACTATAGTCGCACTTTGTTTGATTTGTTTAGCAGCACTTCATTCAGAAGAAAAAGCATACAAAACCATTTTGCAATTGCACAATGATGATATGAGGAAGATGGCTTACTACGATTCGCTTACGGGATTGCCCAATCGCTGGAGCTTTATAACCAACTTTAAGCGAATATTGCAGCGAGCAAGCAAAGATAATCAGCGTGTAGGTTTACTTTACATTGACTTGGATAACTTCAAACAAGTCAATGACAATTTTGGCCATGAAATCGCCGATCAACTGTTGTGTATATTTAGCGAAAAACTCAGAGAGGTCATACGACCTACAGACTTAATTGTAAATCAAAATATTAATGAACTAGCTCGACTAGCAGGCGACGAGTTTGTTGTTGTTTTGAATGACCTAGATAGTACGATAAGTGCGGGAATTATCGCTAAGCGTATACTGGCGATATTTGATAACGGACTCGATGTGGCAGGTATAACTCATTCTGTATATGCCAGTATTGGCATTGCAACCTTTCCAGAAGATGCAACACAACCTGGTGATTTACTCCATTATGCCGACTTAACAATGTATGAAGCAAAACGTAATGGTAAGAACCGTTTTGAGTTTTATACCGAAGAAATTGCCAATAAGTTACGAGAGCATCACCATATAGAGGAAAGTTTGAAATTAGCACTGCAACAAAATCTATTTTCATTGGTGTATATGCCTTTATATGACTGTGTAACGCTTGAAGTTGTAGGTATTGAAGTGTTGTTGAGATGCGAAAACCTTATGACAGAAGGTATTGGCCCTGATCTTTTTATCCCCGTAGCTGAAAAAACAAGTTTAATCAAAGAGATCGATTTATGGGTTATTGAAAACAGCGTAATAGATTTGATCGAGTTGCAGTCCAAAGATAACTTTAAGGGTAAGTTTTGCATCAACATCTCCGGAGTAGAATTGCAAAATGAGCACTTTGCCACTCAAGTAAGAGCCTTATTTGAAAAATATCAAGTTGTTCCATCAACAATAGAATTTGAAATAACAGAAACAGCTTTCGTGTTAAATAGTGAAAAGAGTATTGTCATACTTGAAGATCTTCGAAATTTAGGTGTGTCTTTGGCACTTGATGATTTTGGCACAGGTTATACTGCTTTTAGTCAATTGATTCATTATCCAGCAGATTGTCTGAAGATAGATCGCTCTTTTGTAGATGCTCTGTTTTCTGACAAGGTCCCCCTTAACAAGATGGTACCAATCATTAAAAGTCTAGCTGAACTTTATGAATTGAGAGTTGTGGCTGAAGGTGTTGAAACAAAGGAGCAACTTGAGTACTTGCAAAATATTGGTTGCGATTGGGTACAAGGATATTTTCTTTCTCGCCCATTACCTCTGCATGATCTAAAAAAAGAGATCGTCTGAATAGACAGTTCATTTACAACTAAAAATATAACAAACAACTCCTTTGCGTAGACTGTTCTTAGCTTAGGAGATTATATATTTCCATTTATCCACCCCCGTATTCACGGGGAAGAGCCTATTTATGTGCAAGGGCTATATGGGTTATTTTCCGATAACATCGGGGGATATTAAAAATAGAATGACTAAAAACTTCTATTTACTTGCCTAAAAAAATCATCCTAAAACCATCTAACATTCGCATTTATTTAAAAACATATTATATTTAGGTTATGTGGGTGGTAAATCTTGGTAAGTACCGAGGACATAATGATGGGTCGATTTTCGAGTGCAACAATACAACAGATCAGTAATTCTCTGATCCTATTGATTCTGTTGTGCAGCTTATCCCCTTTAATTATTATTTCAGCCAACATTGAAACACACCAACACACCATTTCAGTCGAAACGTATAAAGTAAGCCCCGGTCACCAGAATCACCAGAATCATCATTCAGATGAAGCAACAGAAGATGCTTGTTGTGTAGATGGAGATACTATTCTTGGTGCAGTTTCAGAGTTATTGAGACTACTGATAGCAAGTGGATTATTACTGCTCTCTCTATCTTCAATCCATAAATATATTGTATCGAATGATTACTTTAAACAAGTTCCCTATAAAAGACCGGTATTTCCCCCCATCAGAATACTCCACTGTACTTACACAATTTAAACACTCCCAAACTAGGTGGAATGAATTGCACCTGTCAGAGATTCAATGTCACTTATAGAACCATCTGACCTCATAATTATTCTTCCACTGAAGTATTCATTTATTTCATTGTAACGTTTGAAATCGTATTGATTTCACCAGTTGTTTAGACATTGTCAAATAGCTGGTTTGGACAACTGGGAGATGGGTTATGAAACAGTTAATGTTGATAATACTGCCACTTTTGATGCTAATGAATTCAGCCGGAGCTGAAGAAAAAAAGCATGATAAACACCAACACGGAAAAGTTAATGAGCACGCTAAACATTGGATGGCTCCTGAAAAAGAAGCAAATAAGAAAAACCCTGTTAAAAGTACACCTGAGTCTATTTTAAGAGGGGAACAGCTATTTGTTAAAACCTGTGCCAATTGTCATGGTATGGATGCTATGGGAGATGGACCTGCTGCGGCTTCTTTAACGAAAAAACCCGCCAATTTGAGAACAATGTCTGGTCGTCACCCTGATGGTGATTTTGCGTGGAAAATTGCTAATGGTCGAGGAGAAATGCCAGCATGGAAAACTATACTTGGCAAAAATCAGATTTGGGATCTCGTTAACTACGTGCAATCTCTTTCTAGGAAAACCAAAGAAAAAAGAGAGCAGAAAAAACCTGATCATCTGAATCAACATGCCATCAATAATATTCAGGGCAATTTTTTACAACAAGCAGAAGGATCTAAATTATGAAATCCAGATTTATAATATTTACCCTTTTACTTAGCGTAATAGTTTTACTGGGTTGTACCGCAGTAACCGTTGATACCTCTCTACCACTAGAGCACCCTGCCAATCGGTTAGCCCCGCAATCCCCTTTGCCAGAAGTATCTCGAATTTTGGATGCTGAGCCAGTAGAAGTATCAACGCTTGAGTCCGTTCACGAGCACAATCATTAAGGTGTGCCTAAATGATAGTAATTATGGAGGTTATATGATTCTCAAATATAGGAAACTCACCCTATTATTTATAGTGTTCATTCTCAGTGCATGTACAACCATTGCTCCTCGAACTGAATTTACTGAAGTATCCAACGAGATTTCAGAGAGGATAGGAAAGAAAATTTACTGGAAAAATGACACTCAAGAAGATGTTGAAGTGGAAAAGCAAGTACGAGGTATTCTTGCCCAGCAACTTAATGTCGAACAAGCAGTTCAGATAGCATTGCTAACCAATCCAAAAATTCAGGCGGTATATGAAGAGCTAGGCATAGCACAAGCTGATTTAGTACAAGCTGGCTTATTCAATAACCCCATATTTTCGGCAAGCGTTTTATATCCTTCAGGAGGTGGCGGTTCAAACCTTGATTTTGATATTTCTTGGAGTTTTCTCAGCTTATTTACCATGCCGCTCAACAAAGATTTGGCTAAAAGTGATGCTGACATAGCATTTAATAAAGTTGTCGCTGCTGTCTTGGATCTATCTGACAATGTTCGCACTGCATTTTATCGTGCCCAAGCAAATAGCCAAGCCGCTGAAATGCTGCAACAAGTGGTAATGGCAACTGACGCCTCTTATGAGGCCGCTAAACGTTTACATCATGCGGGAAATATCACCGACTTAGCGCTTGCTCAACAGAGACTGCTGTATGAAGAAGCTAAATTGATGTTAGTAGATTCTCAATTTTCCATTAATCAAAGTCGAGAGGAGTTGAATAAATTAATGGGATTATGGGGTAACGCTATTCAGTGGGAAATTTCACTTAGGCTCCCGGCCATGGATGAAGAAGCTTTTGAGATAATAGATATTGAACAACGAGTGATAGATAAAAGTATCGATCTTAAAATCTACCAGCTTGAGATCACAAAAATTGCTCAGAGATTAGGTTTAGTCAATATAACCTCATTAATTCCAGATCTTGATATAGGTTTTGGCTGGGAGCGTGATGATGGTGAATACCAACAAGGCCCAAGTTTTGGCATACAAGTGCCAATATTCGACACCGGGCAAGCTAGAAAAGCAGGTTTACAGGCTCGTCTCACTCAAGCACAAAGAGAGTACATCAACACAGCGATAGCTTTACGCTCATCGGCACGATTAACCGCGCAAACCCTGCTCCATCACTATGCGCGTGTTAACCACTTTAAAAATATTCTGATACCACTACGTCAGCGAATAGTAAACGGTGCGCAATTGGAATACAACGCAATGCAGATAGGCGTATTCAAACTGCTGACAGCACAAAAACAGCAAATTGATACAGGTCGGCAATATATTAGTAGCCTACGAGACTATTGGTTAGCTCGTACAAGCATGGACATGTTATTAAGCGGCAGAATGCCATCAAGTTCTGAATTAAGTGTAGATATGACATCAGCAATGACAAGCAACGAAAATGGGGAGCATTAAAATGAAGCGTCGAGAATTTTTAACTAGCAGTGCGGTCATTGCAACGGGAGCAGCACTTCTTTCTAGCAAGGCCAATGCACAAGATGATTCCACAAAACAATGGAAAAACAGCTACAGTGGTGGCCCTATGGATGTCACCCCTCTGCCTCCAGGTTTACCTAACAAAGATTATGTTCCTGTGATTGTACCAAACGGTGGCACATTACCATTTAAAATCGTTGATGGTGTGAAGGTTTTTCACTTAATTGCGGAAGAAGTAGCACATGAATTTACACTCGGTTTAAATGCCACATGCTGGGGATATAATGGCCGAGTCAACGGCACATTGATTGAAGCGGTAGAAGGAGAGCGCATTCGTATATATGTCTCAAACAAACTCAACGTACCTACATCGGTGCATTGGCATGGCATTTATCTACCGAATGGTATGGATGGTGTCAGTGGTATCACTCAGGCACCGATAATGCCAGGAGAGACATTTAAGTACGAATGGACCATCAGACAACACGGTACTTATATGTATCACTCTCATCATGATACGATGACACAAGAAGGTATGGGCATGACAGGTATGTTTGTTATCCATCCAAGAAACCCTTCACCTGATCATCATGTTGATCGAGATTTCGTCTTAATATCGAACGAGTATAGCGTTAAACCCGGAACCTCTCGGCCAGACCCCAATGAGATGAGCGACTTTAATGTGCTAACTTTTAATGGGCGTGTATTTCCGGGTACTGAAGCCTTAGTGGTTAAACAAGGTCAACGTGTAAGAATTCGACTCGGTAATTTAAGCCAAATGGATCATCACCCTATTCATTTACATGGGTACAAATTTAAAATCACAGCAACTGACGGTGAGAAAATACCCACATCAGCACAATGGCCTGAAACAACAGTTTTAGTTGCTGTTGGGCAAACGCGTGACATTGAATTTATCGCCGATGTATCAGGTGACTGGATAATGCATTGTCACATGACGCACCATATTATGACACAAATGGGGCATGGCTTGCCCAATATGATTGGGATGGAGCCAGGTTCACTGGATAGTAAAGTACAATCGTTATTACCTGGTTACATGAGTATGGGGCAAAAAGGAATGTCAAGTATGGCTTATATGTCGATGCCCGTGCCTAAAAATAGCTTTGCGATGGGGGCCGTACAACTCCAATACGGGAAATCAACAACGGGTGGTATGTTTACCGTAGTGAAAGTGAGAGAAGAATTAGACAGTTATGATGATCCCGGCTGGTATGAACACCCTGAAGGGACAATTGCTATTGCAGCAACTCAAGAAGAACTTGATCGGGATGATATATGAATAAAGCCCAAGCAAATCAAAATGTCTCAAAACTAAATCATGAAATTCAGCATTGGAAATTAACCAGCGCACTTGGTGAAGGGCAAGTTGAGGTATTGCGTATGATCGCTTGTAATAATCCACTTGAGTCGATATTAAATTACCCGGTGTAATAAGGCTCAACTCTATAACGCTGAGTTGTTATGCTTTGTATTGCACCTTAATAATAAAGAAGGAACCCTTCACCCAATCGCTTCTGTTTCTCTCTAAGTTTTATTGTGATGCCCTAGATGGAGTTAATATTGGACCGAGTGTTGGTTCTTGTGGAACGGCTGCTTTTTTAAACGAAATAGTTATAGTAGAAGACATCAATACTCACCCATATTGGAGCCAATATATAATGTTTCTAATGAGATAGTACTGAATCAATAGTCTTCCGTAAAACAAGATCGGGCTTATAATTAGCCGCACCAAAATGATTGATAGTAATAAATTTATTACCTCTATTGGCGACAGCTATCAGATTTCTGGGATACTAAGAGATGCTATTATCCAGCAGTTTTAAATTTGAATTCTTCTGAATAGGCAGCTTTCTTACCTTTTATCCAATACATAGACTCTACCGATGTAACTACTACCAATCCTTCGCTTTGTCCACCAACATCCGCAGTATCTATAATCAAATCCACGATCTTTTCTACATGTTCTTCACTGGTGTAAATGTCAATCTGTACATGATCAACGAGATGATCATGAGAATACATATTAAAATAATCTCCACGTCCTTTTACTGGATATATTGTAACTCCACTGACACAGTTTTGCTCAAGTGCCCATTGAACTCCTTTCACCTGTAGCTCGTCAATAATAGCGGTGATTTTTTTAATTCCCATATTGCCCCCTTAAGACAAGCAAAATGTATTACGCTTCACTTTTAATAAAATGACTTCATGACTAAAATACAATCAATAATTAAAGACTAGAACTGACAGTAAATAAAATTCACTGCTAGATAATATTATAGGTCTAAAACAAATAAAAATCTTTCAATTTACCAAATTGAGCTAAAGATCAGCCTAAGTTTTTTGGGTAGAAAACTAGTTTATGTATTCTAAAATAGAGGCTTTAAGACAGTATGAAGTCCATTGGGTTTCCAGGTATAACTTTGTAACCAATGAGATCCACCTATAATCATTTCAGGGATAAGTTTAGTTTTTTAGTGATAGATCTACTGCATATTCAACATATGCTAAAGTTAGCTGATGAACAAGAAAGATAATAAAGCTGTTTTTGAAATGAAACTTAGGTAGGGAACGTATGTTTATTGCAATTATTTTATCAACATTACTAGTTATGCTGACTTTCTATTTTCATTATTGGATCTTAATGTGGATAAGTCGATTTATTATAAGTAAAAATCGAAATAAATATAAATCAATCAGTGTATTGATAACGATTCTCTTCTTATTTACTGCCCACCTTGCTGAAATTGGAGTTTATGCTTTTGCTTATCATGAGTCAGTAGAAAATATGGGATTGGGAACATTAAAAGGATTAAATTTGCATGAAACCATTTCCTATTTATATTTTTCCTGTGTTACTTATACTTCGTTAGGCGTTAGTGATATTTACCCTGAAGGATATATTCGTGTCATAGCAGGTATTGAAACATTGAACGGTTTGCTTTTAATTGGATGGTCTGCATCATACACCTTCTTAATCATGAAGCGGTTTTGGTCTTGGGAGTAGTGATAGAAGGAGCTGGGTTGTTAGCCACCAACCCTAAGAAATTTATTATCTCGATCAAACTACGCATAAAATCTTCTTCCAGACAGCTTCCCCCAATAGACATTTACACTTACACATTTAAGTGATTTCAAAACATTTGAGCATTATATCAATTAACTACCCTGAGTATTTTCTCGTACCATTGGATTTTTTTGCTTAAAAGGCGCTAACAGTTGTTGCCAATAAGTTTTAGGATATTTAGGCTGTGAGCTAATGCCTAGATCGGAAACAGAAATTTTTCGTTTATTATCATAATAAAAAGTGCCTAAAAGGTGATCTACCATAGTAGTGAACAAACCAAAGTTTACATCACCTTCTTTTGCTGTATTGAGATGATGAAAACGATGAATAGCATTTACAGACCAGAGATATTTAAATGGCCCGGTGAAATACGCGACATTTGAGTGTTGTAATAATAACTGTAAAACAACAGCCACAACTAACAGCATAAGCACATCTTGAGGTATGCCTAATAACAATAAAGGCGTTGTACCAACAAAAGTTTCAAATGCCTGATGCAGAGGATGTTTCATTAAACCGTTAAACCCATATAGACGTTTTATACTATGATGTACGGCATGAAAACGCCACAACAGGCGAAATTTGTGACTGGTATAATGAGCTAAGGTAATACCAACATCGGCTATAAGTACGGCAAACAATACCTGTAACCACAAAGGTAAAGTTGTTGGCCAGAAAGAAGGAAAAAACATGACACTTGCTATAATCGGGATGCTTAGAATACCCAATATACTCATTGATTCATTAACAAAGGCATGAATAACATCTCCTTTAACATCACTCTGAGGTTTGTTAAACAAAACGTCATAGGGGACAAGCTTCTCCGATAGCAGCGCTAAAACAGTGAACACGAGTAGAATAATAAACAACCAATAACTTGAATGAACCTGCTATGTTGCATCGAAAAATATTAATTGTTATGCCGAATTTTTAAAATTTTCTGAGACATTGAAAAATAGCAGAATCGTTCAAGCGCCTTAAATAAAGATTAGGTAAGCTGAACTTACTTATTTAATACATTTGAGTAACGATCATGAAAAGACTCACCATCAATATCTCGCTAGCAATTATTGCCATAGCAATTATATTAACAACCCTATTTCATGGCTATATCGCTGAGATTACAATCTTCCACGGAATGATATTACATCCCTTTTATGTGTTAGCTGGTTTTTCTTTACTAGGCTATATAAAAGAGCGTTGCTAGTAATAGAATGAATTGCAAACTTTCATTCAAAAAACAATTTTATCGGAAAATGTTTATTAACAATCATGGAAGGGGTAATGCCATACATTTCTTTAAAAACACGCGAAAAATGCGCCGAATCTGCAAAGCCTGCAAAATGCGCACCTTCGGTTAATGATTGATGCTCAATGGCGTGTTTGATTGCAAACCGAATCCTTCGCCACAATGAATAGCGCCGTATAGGAATGCCTAAATTAGATTTAAATAGGTGAGCTAGACGACTTGTTGAAAGGTTAATACTGGCGGCTAAATCATCAATTGGGATCTGACTTTCTATATGATTGTCTAGTTGTTGCAGGACGCTAAGTACTCGCTGATCTAAATTTACCTTATTGGTTGATTGATTAATAAACTCATTTAATATTTGATTTATCACCGCCTTGGCTGAGTATTCACCCCGTTCTTCACAGTATAAACCCACTAAGCTAGTAAATAATTCAGGTGATATTGTTAACGATTGAATCGCTTGCTCATCGTTAAGATCGTACTCATTAAGAAGCTGTTGATATACATCACTTTGTACATCAAGATATAAGCTTGCTATGTTAGTATCGTGAGCCTGTAACTGGTGGGCAGTGTTTGCGGTGATGATCGCAGCCCTGCATGTAACTGATACCCCTTTCTCATTTAATAATTGAAATGGGCTTTCAAGGCCAATGCAAATCTGAGCGGCATGGTGTTTATGCAGTACCGTATCAAAACTCACTCCGATATACAGGACATAATTAAGGTGCAAAAATAATTGATTCATTTATTAACTGTACCGCATTATTTTAAAACTGAGTAATAAATTAAAATAATATTGTTCTTATTTGGGGTTTTGCGCCCATCCCCTCGCAATCGGCATTCGCTTAAATTATCAAACTTGTTTTTGGCCTTTCTTTTATAGGCACGCTGCCAAGTTATAGGGGTAGCTACCTCATAGCTACGTAAAATGACAACAATACAAACTAAGTGAAAAATAGTTGAACAATGAAAGTCTTAGCAATTTCTTGATGCACATATTTTTTCGTTCAACTACATAATTTACTTTCTCTCTTCCAAGGTAACCGCTTAGAATGCCAAACGAACACCTAAAGTTAACGAACGTCCCGCTTGTGGAGCAATATCTTTAATAAAAGACGTATGATTGATCACTTCATCATCAAGTAGGTTTGTTCCTTTCATAAAAAAGGTATAATCACTGTCTTTTATCGAAAATTGATAATTGAAATCGATATTAACTAGCGTATAACCATCGGTATTCGTCTCAAATTCTGCAATGTTATCTTGTTTCATATATCGAATGATATCGAGATCAATGTACCAATCATTACGTTCGTAGAGTAAGCCTGCTCCTATTCGAAGTGGCGATATTCGAGGTAAGTCACCCCCATTAGAAAGTTCCCCTTTTACGTAATCAGCTTGGCTGTGCAAAGTTATTGTACTTGAGCCAGAATCAGATAATACCCAATCCAACTCTAACTCCAACCCACTGAAGGTGGCATCCTCTTGAGTGAATTGAAATACTGGTAATCCATCTTCTATATTGCCCGTCGCTTTTTCATAAATAAATTGATCAAAGCTATTATAAAAAGCGTTCAATGTGAACTTAATATCTCCTTGATGCTTACGTAAAGAAACATCAATGTTATTAGCACTTTCTTTAGTGAGGTCGATATTTCCCAACTCAAAAGATTGTGTTGCTAAATGAGGACCATTTGAGAGTAATTCTTCGGCATTAGGTATACGCTGAGCGTGTGCTAGAGCAACCGAGAAAGAATAAGAGGGATGGAATTTCCATAAACCACCTATTGATGCACTGAATGCGTCATCTTTTAATGAGTTAACCAAGCTAATTGAATTCAGGGTTTGTCTATCGTTACGGATCCCGAATTCAACATTTACATTGCCAAACGACTTTTCTTCAACGAGAAATACACCGATTGACTCTGTTATTGATGGCGGAACAAATGCCTCCTCTCCAATAGCAGAAAAATCACGATTACCAACTTGAAGTCCCAAAGCACCTTGCCAACCATCAAGAGGAACATGAAGTAGTTCAAAACGAGCTTCATCCGCTTTATTGGTGAAAGTTGTACCAATTTCTGTACCTTCAAGTTCAACATGTTGGTAGTCATTACGACCATATCTGAACTTGATTTGTTTGACGCCAGTAAAGGGTTTGAATACAGTACCTTTTATATCAAACCGTTCTTGTTCCACGTCAATACGCACCAATTCATCCGCATTTTCATCTGCTGGTAGTCCATAATTATTGTTATATTTCCCAAAAGAAACACCAATAAAGCCTTGCTCCTCATCAATCCATGACATGCCTACTGTTGCACCATCGGCAGAAATATCACTATTCGTTAACCTTCCACCCAACGAAGAGGGTAAATTTATATCCTTGGTATCGCGTTTATAGCCATCGACATGCCAGGCCCATTGCTTGATGCCTCCATCTAGCCGTGCTACTCCAGCTTTTCCTGCTGAAGCAGAGTCGTAACGAAGTTCAACGGCTCCTTCTAATCCATTTTCAGGTGATTTTTCTGGTATCCTATTGTCTACAACATTGATCACTCCACCGATTGCTCCACCACCATAAAGCAATGTTACTGGCCCCTTCAATATTTCAATTTGGTCAGCTAAAAGTGGCTCGCTAGATACGGCATGATCGGGACTGGTAGATGATGCATCTAAAGTACTAAGACCATTTTGCAATACACTAACTCGGTTGCCACTGAGTCCTCTGATCACTGGTCGTCCTGCACCTGAGCCGTAAGACGACACTGAAACCCCAGGTTCCTGCGCTAGTGTTTCACCTAAATTAGAGCTTCTTTTATTGATTAACTCTTCTCCGCTTAACACAGTGACTGGGATAGCCATTTCTAATATGCCTTTGTCGCTAGCGCTCGCGGTAACCTTTATGATTTCAATTTTTGAACGTTTGATTTCGATAAGCGTTGTTATATCCAAGGAGAACGTTATATTTTTCTTTCTAGTGAGGTTAGAATTTATTTCAACATCAATGGTATAGTTAATTTCTTTAGCACCATTAAATTGAAATAATCCACCTTCATCCGTGGTTTTAATAATGTCATAACCAACAATACGGACTTTTGCATTCGTTACTGGGATCCCATCATGATCGATAATTTGACCAGAAAAGGTATTTAGTTGACCTGATATATTGTTACTGTTTGCTATAAAACTAGCAAAAAGCATTAAAATAGTGATTGTTTTACGCATTTTATGTTTCTCAAATTTTTCTAATTACAATTAACCACCAATAATTAACCACCAATAATTAACCACCAATAATTAACCACCAATAATTAACATGGGATCAACTGACAGACGACAGACTAAAATCATTCTTTCGAATAAAAATAATGGACTGTCGAAAACTAAGTAGTGCTTATGATATTTAGGAAAAAATTTGAGGTGGACCACGTAAATAAATTAGTCGATGAGTGATTAACTCATTATGTGAAGTATTGATAAAACGGTAGATAAATCTCGCAGTAGTTGAATCAAAGAGTGAATTGTCTGGTGCGGCATGGATATTATCCAAAGAAGATAGTTTGTTACAAACCTTACAAACATGATTTGGTTGATGTGTTGCGCCATCATACTGATGGCCTTGGTAGGCAAACTGCATAAAAAGAAAACAAATCAATGCTAGCGATAGCACAAAGTTTTGGTTCTTTTGAAGGTTCACAGTTTGTTTCATTTAACTATTAACTAAGAGAAGATCATTGAAATTTGTGTGATATTATCACATTACCATCGGATGAACAAGATTGATTATAATTTTGAACCTCTAATCAATATGTAAACTAGAGATCCTCTATACGACGCAAGTTGTCTATATATTAGCTTTCTTTTAACCCATACTTAATGCGATTTGATATGCCTCTCGGCTTTGTATCCTTTCGAGGTAACTTTTGGTCTTTGAGCGCCCTTCCAGCATTCCTCGTTTATCTGCTATATCAAGCATTACCGTCATCATGATATCTGCGGCACTAAAGTCATTACCTCCAAAGAATAATCTATCCTTTAATGTTGCTTCGATATAGGAGAAATCGAGTTCAATTTCCTTAGCAATATAGCCATCCATTGCCTGCGTGCCATCTCTCTTTTCCATTTCCATAAATAAAGAGGTAATGACGGGTAAACTCAGTGAGCCTTCAGCAAAATGCAGCCACTCCAAATACTGGTAATATTCGATACTATTAGGACGTGGACGTAATCTATTTTGCTTGTCACTATTTAAGATGTACTCCATAACAGCCCCCGATTCACAGATTGTTAGAGGACCATCAACAATAACAGGAGCCTTCCCTAATGGATGGATCTTTTTAAGGCTTTCTGGCGCTAAATGTGTTTGAGCATCTCTTTGGTGTTTTATCAAATGATAAGGTATCTGTAACTCTTCGAGTAACCACAGTACTCGCCTGGAGCGAGATTCATTTAAATGATGAACTGTTATCATAAACTAGCCTCTATTTACGTTAAGTTATCTGGTCCAATACGAACGACCAATTTGCCAAAGTTCTTTCCTTCAAGCAGTCCGATAAATGACGAGGCGGCATTATCAAGTCCATCTACCATATGCTCTTTATAGTGAATTTCCCCTTCAACAAGCCACTTCATCATCGCCTCACTAAATTCACCATAACGATGCCCATAATCATCAAAAACGATAAAACCTTGCATTTTGACTAGTTTAACGAGTAAAGCGCCCATTAAAGCAAACATACGGTCGGGTCCACTAGGCAACTCAGTTGCATTGTATTGCGAAATAAGACCACATAATGGTACTCTCGCACAGGGATTTAATAGTGGAAGAACAGCGTCAAAGACTTTACCGCCTACATTTTCAAAATAAACATCTACACCATCAGCACAGGTCTTTGCCAGTTGCTCTGCTAAATCATCTGAGTGATGATCTAAACAGGCATCAAAGCCAAGTGTATCTACTGCATACCGACATTTTTCATCGCCACCTGCTATAACGACAACCTTACATCCTTTTAGTTTAGCAATTTGCCCAACTAAGCTTCCTACGGCTCCGGTAGCAGCCGCTACCACAACGGTTTCCTCAGCTTTGGGCTGACCAATGTCCAACAATCCCATATAGGCGGTTAAACCAGGCATTCCTAAAACACCTAATGCATATGATGGGTTAGAAAGGTTGCTATCCAACTTTAGTAAGTCAACGCCATCGGATAAGCTATAATCCTGCCACCCACCAAAAGAGACAACCCAGTCTCCTTGCAGATAATCAGCATGATTTGACTTTTCTACGCGGCACACGCTTCCGCCAACCATAACATCGTTTAATGCGACTGGCTCTGCATACTATTTAGCAAAACTCTCGACGCTAGAAACCTGTTTGTGTGGCTCACCAGCATACTTCGAAAAACATGGTATCCCCAACCCCCCCACTGACCTAAATAAGCATCAATGGGTATTATATAAACTGACCTCTGGTACCCTTGAACTGTCTAAAGGTACTCGTTCATTCAGTATAGAAATGAAAAGTACAATAAGTACAAATAATGCAGCGGCGAGAACAGCTTTTGTCGAAGGTGGTCACGGATTAGGCAGAATTCCGGTTTATGATGCGAAACCAAAAATTCAAAATGGAACCTTGATGTCTGTGCTCGATGACTACGCGATGAAGGATATTCACGTCTATGGTGTTTTCCCTCCAGGTAATTCAGAGTCTAAAAAATTACGGCTACTGATAGATTATTTGAAGGTATATTTTTTGAAACGTAATTAATTATGTGTAGTCACACTTAGAAAATGGAATCAATCTACACCATCTAACCCATCAATAATAGGACATCCATCCTTGCTGCTAGTACATAAATTAATAAGTAGTGTTAACTCATTCCTTAGTATTTTCAATTCTTGTAAATTTTCTTCAATGTCAGTCAATTTATCCCCTGCCATTTGACGGATCTCAGGTTTCGCTTGTTGAGGACCTTCTCTAAAAATTAATAACTATGAAATTTCTTCCAGACTAAAGCCCATGCGCTGTGCCCGTTTAATAAACTTAAGCCGAGAGAGATCTTTATCACAATAACTGCGTAACCCAGATGCATTTCGGGCAATAGGCGGTAACAGGTGAATTTTTTCATAATAACGTAAGGTATCTGCACTAATGTTAAGACGCCGTGTAACTTCTCCTATTTGATACATATAAATAGTCCTAAAAAATAAAGTAGTATTCAATGAGTAGGTAGAATCCCATTACTATCAATGATATTCCTCCCTTCTTTCAAAATGATAATGTCAGCGAGGTAAAGGTTTTAGCCACTTTAAATACCCCATACTACGAGCGCCTACCAGTATAGGTAAGTATGATAAGAGCGGGTTCTAAAAGAACATGCCAACACAAAACCCCATCTAAATAGCTTGTTGCGTAAGCTCGTTCATGTTGATGCTAAACGCTTGTTTATTTCATCTTGTAATCGATTTATTGATGGCATACCGGAAAAAACCAGCTCCCCATCAATTGCTATTGCAGGGGTAGCTAAAACACCTAAAGCAACGGCGTAGTCCAATTCTTCGAGTACATCAAGTTCTCGGTATAAAATGGTCTTATCACCAAATTCATCCACCATAGCTTTGATGTACATCTTTGCTTTGAAACAACGGCTACAAGCATTCGCTGAAAATAATTCAATTTTAATTTTTTTCGCCATAATACAGTACTCACTTTCACTTAAAGCGTTTCAAATGAACCCGGAACTACTGCTCCGGCTTATCTTGTACCTGTTCTGCTAAATAAAGCTTCATCTCAACAACATTATTATCTACAGGAAGAAATTGAACCTTTATTACACTTTTACGTCCGCAAGAATGGGCTTTATTAGATCCAGCTCGCTTGCTTTAGGTGCTTTAATAGAAAGCTTTGCGGTTTTTGTTATTGCTAAGTTGCCAATAACATCTAAAACCGGATCAAGTTGATTGATGTCTGTACTTGAAAACTTAAGTTCGATTATCGGTTCAGGGGAAAAAAGAGTAACGTCACTCTTTGCATTCTTCCTTTGGTTAAATACCACCAGACTATATCCGGACTCTTCAAATACTTTTGTGATCGCTATTTTTTTTATGGGCAATGAAGATGAAAAAGCAACTTCACCAGAGCTTAAATTAACGTTAACCGAATCTACATTAACCCCTGGTAATCGACCGATATTCTTAGTAACGTTATAAGCACAAAACGCACATACCATACCTTCAACTTTTCCTTGGTAGCCATAATCCTGTGCCCATGCCATATTGTTAAAAAGAGATAGACTAGGAACAAGTAAAATTAATAAAAGTAGTTTCTTAATCATAATAAAGTCCTCTAGCTTTCAAACCATAGTTGTAAAGGCAAAATAAGAAATGCAGCAAAAAAACCAATACACCATATAATCACCGAAAACCAGTAAACTCGACGATTCCATACATTGGTCTTCCTACATAACTTGCCAATAGCTGGTTCAGTAGGACAACGATGTTTAGGGCGGTACAGCATCCAGGCAGACAGTATTAGCAACACTCCTGAAATTAAAAACACCCAGAGTTTATATTCACTTAAAGTCGTCAAAAACGGCAAAAAACTCACCATAGAGGCAACCGTAGCCCCCATTCCTAATGTCACTAATATTATAGGAATTGCACAACAGACAAGTGTGCCAGTAGTAGTAAATAGCGTTAACCAAGTCAAACTCACTTCAGTATAGTTTTCTTTAATATGGTTTTCTTTTATAAAGTCATCGGTTTTTTGCATAATTTTACTGCTTATCACTTATTGTCTTATTCTTTAGCTTTTTCATACTTCGATAGGTAAAGCCTGAGTCATTAAATAGAGTTTTTAATTGCTGTTCATTAAAACTTAACGACACAACACCATTCACTTTTACCAGACCTTTCTTGAGATCCACATCGATCGATTTTACACCATCGATCGCCATAAACTTCTTCTCAATACCGTAGGCACAATATGGACAAGCTAAACCATCAGCCCTAATTTCGAATCTGCTTTGTAGCTCAAAATTACTTTCTACCGTCTCAGATGCCCAAGCTATGTTAACGATATGAAAACTAATAAGAGTAATTAATATACAGCCTAACTTTTTCATTTTTATCTCCAACCCTATGACTAAATATTTATTTCTCATTGTTTCAACAAGGTTCTTTAGATGTGCCATTCAATCGATAATTTAAAACGATAATCACTTTTCTGTTGTTCCCCATTTAAATTTGAATACACAGGTAACTGGATGCCGCCTTTAATAGCCATATTACGAAGCGTCCACATAAAACCAGGAGATAAAAATAACTGATTCCCTCCTGAATTTCTCACGCTCACATCATTGACTTTATTTCGCTGTGACAATTCACCATTGAGTTCCACCATGTAAACCATATCAGGATCACGGTAACCATTTAAGACTGGTCGATAACCAACCACTAAATCAACAAAGGTTTTATTGCCACGCTCAATATTATTGTTACCTTGATTAATACCCCCGTTATATCGATAACGGACACTCGCCCATCGATACCATTTAAGGCTTTCGAAGCCGTATGTTAAGCCAATGAGCGTATCAACCGCATCTGGTGCTACTAATTGGCTAGAAGTGTTCAACTTAACTTTAAGTAAAACAGCCGCAGACTCTTGTTCTGCTAAAGTATCTTTCCGCCAAAATCGATACTTAGTGGATAACGATAAATCACCTACCCCACTAAACTTTTCATTATTATCTTCAACTCGTTTATACGGTAATTCAATACCCGCAACCCAATCCCCTGTTAGTCCGTATTTAAATTCAAATGCTTGCTCACCCTCTTGTTGATTACCACTTTTGGACTGACCAACACTACCGTGAACCTCAATCCCGTCTTTAAACAAAACATGGGGGCCAAGACTAAAAACTGGATCATGTGCCAATACGGTACTCGTTATGAAGCACATACCTAAAAAATAGCACTTAATAAATTTCACCCTACTCATAGCTCTCCTACACCTAAACATTAGAATTGAAAAATAACTAACTTCTTTATATAGCATATGAGATGGCGTTGACTCCATGTCAAATATTTTTTTGCAATATTTACACTTTTAACCAGACCCTGTACTATTAGACCAGACTCGGCTAAAGTAAAATTCATATGAGTAATAAAAATTATCCATTAACTATTGGCCGACTAGCTAAAGCCGCTGATGTCAATATTGAGACAATACGGCATTATCAACGAAAAGGTTTAGTGGTAGAGCCTGAAAAACCTATCGGTTGCTTTCGTCATTACCCTATATCTGTAATCGATAGAATTCGTTTTATTAAGCGAGCGCAGAAACTTGGATTTTCTTTAAGCGAAATAAAGCAATTACTTGTATTAGGTGATCAGCATTGTGATGATGTGCAGACTCTTGCAAAAGAAAAACGAGACAAGATCCAACAACAAATTACAGGATTACTTACTATTCAAGCAGCATTGGACGATTTAATCTCAACTTGTCACAGTGATCGTGATTCAACACGTTGTGGATTCATTGATGGATTATCCCAAAAAGGTTTTTTGGGGGATTAGTCTTCATACTTTCTTACAGAAATATCTCTTGACTCTGTACTATGCCCCAGAGTGTAAGCTATCTATTATTAACCTTAGTAATAGATTAATTTATGACAAATTCATCAACACCAAATCGCCCTTTATTATTAGCAATAGTTGCAGGAATAGGTGCGTCAGCGTGCTGTATTGGCCCACTTTTATTGCTGTCACTGGGCATAGGTGGTGCTTGGGTAGGTAACCTCACAGCTATGGAACCTTATAGCGGATATTTTACCGCGATAACCCTCGCTATATTAGGCGTAGTTTTTCATAAACTATATATCGCCCCGCAGAGATGTCAGGAAGATTCAATTTGCGCTAACCCTAAGATATTAAAGAATCAACGCATTATTTTTTGGCTGGTCAGCATAATCCTTATCGCGATGATGAGTTTTCCCTATTATGCAGAGTACATCATTGATTGATAACAATGCGGTTTAGCAAATATTGTTAATTTAAAACTGAATAATTAAGAGGCTCCACAATGAATAAATTACTTACCGTTTCAATACTTTTAAGCTCATTACTTATGTTTGGGAATGCAATGGCAACTCCAAACGTGGAAGTAACCAGCAATGTTCCTACTCAAGTATTGACTGAGAAAGTTTTCTCAATTGAAAAAATGACCTGCAAGATGTGTCATATCACTGTACGTAAAGCGATGGAAAAAGTAGAGGGTGTTGTAAAAGCAACGGTAAATTATGATACCAAGACAGCCACTGTTTTATTTGATCCGAACAAAGCCAACATTGAAGCGATTGCGTTAGCATCTACAAATATTGGCTACCCTGCAACGGTTAAAACTGCCGAGTAGAAACTTAATATTAAAGTAACAGAGGGATTATTATGTCTTCGGAGCAATGTTCAACCAGTTGTTGTTCAACTAATAACAAAGAACAATTACATGTTGCTATTATCGGTAGCGGCTCTGCCGCTTTTTCTTGTGCGATAAAAGCCGCTGAAAATGGTGCTAGAGTAACAATTATTGAAGGTGCTGATGTTATTGGAGGATGTTGCGTTAACGTAGGCTGTGTCCCTTCAAAGATATTAATACGTGCAGCACAACTTGCAGAGCAGCAACGTAAAAATCCATTTGTAGGATTAGAAAACCACGTTCCCCAATTAAATAGGTCATTGCTAGCACAACAACAAAGCTCAAGAGTAGAAGAATTACGCCAAGCAAAATATCTAAATATTCTTGAATCAAATACTGCTTTAACGCTAATTAAAGGTTATGCCAGCTTTAAATACACTGACAACTCAAATATTGACCCGGAGAGTAAGCCTATATTAATCATCCAAAAAGATGATGGTAGTCAAGTTGAATTGACACCGGATAGGGTTTTAATCGCTACAGGCTCTACACCGACTACTCCATCGATAAAAGGACTAGCTGATACACCGTTTTGGACATCAAATGAAGCACTTTTTGCTCAACATACCCCTGAACACATGGCCGTTATTGGCTCTTCGGTAGTTGCATTAGAAATTGCGCAAGCATATCGTCGCCTAGGGGCAAAGGTGACGGTAATAGCTCGTCACACATTGCTCTATAAAGAAGATCCACTATTAGGTAAAGAGCTGACTTTAGCATTTGAAAAAGAAGGTATTTATGTACTAGCCAATACGCAGGCACAAGAAATAATACACAATGGGAATAACTTCACTTTAACGCTCAATGATGAAGGAAATGGAGAACAAATTCATTGTGATAAATTGCTTGTAAGCACTGGTCGTCATGCAAATACTAGTCAGTTAAACCTAGAATCTATTGGGGTCAATACAGACGAAAATGGCTGTATTATTGTTAATGAGAAAATGGAGACTTCAGTTAGTCATACCTATGCTGCTGGTGATTGCTCGAATATGCCTCAGTTTGTTTATGTTGCTGCCGTAGCAGGCAGTCGCGCAGGTATTAACATGACAGGCGGTGATGCTTCACTAGATCTTTCAACAATGCCTACTGTTATCTTTACCGACCCGCAAGTCGCTACCGTTGGCTTAACTGAAGACCTCGCCAGAAGCCAAGGAATATGTACCATTAGCCGCGTATTGCCAATGAAAAACGTCCCTAGAGCCTTAGCTAATTTTCAAACGGATGGCTTTATTAAGTTAGTTGCTGAAGAATCAACAGGAATATTAATTGGCGCTCAAATATTAGCTCATGAAGGAGGTGAAATTATTCAAAGTGCAGCACTCGCCATTCATAATAAAATGACTGTGCAAGAATTGGCTGGACAACTATTTCCTTATTTAACAATGGTTGAAGGTATAAAACTTTGTTCCCAAACCTTTAATAAAGATATTTCTGAGTTGTCATGTTGTGCTGGATAATTTGGATTGTAATTTAGATGTTTTGTATGAACACGAGATATTATTTGAGGTAGGAGCAACAAAATGATCAAGTTTTGCAGATAATTAAATGAAGCGAACCCTCTCTAAAACACAATATTCCTAATGAAGTTAGCCCGATTTAAATTAGTGAAAAATATCATTCCAGCTAAATACAACCCTGATTATTATGCCTGCATGAAATCTTCTAAAAACCATGCAGCAAACTCGTGCCTCCCCTCAACATTTGATTTACTGTAAATAGAAGAAGCTTGCTGACGAACTGTTTTTTCTTTGGTGTTTCTCACAGCACTTATTTCTTTAAAGCTTAATCCTTTTAATAATAACATAGCGACTTCTTGCTCACTTAAGGTTAGTGCCCATTGTTCAAATTGAGTATGTATGACTTCACTATATTTATGACGAGCATTCTTCATTTCCTCTGGAATATTTTTCAACTTATCATCTGAAACGATTAACTCTCTTTTTAATCTAGATATATTTGATGTGCGGGTACGTATATCTTTAAATAGAAATATAGCCCCAATACCTGAAATAATAACAATGAAACTTTCGGATAATATATGCCAATCAGGAACTCCCAATGAAATATCTGTTAACACATCTAAAAAATTTAACATCATTATAATTAGCAAAATTACCGCTATGACCTTATCCCTCATTAAAACCTCATTTTTCAATCAATTACAAAAACAATAGACAAATGTACTATACGATAAAACAGGCTTATATTTGGTTATAAATAGGCGTATGTCCAATGACTTAGTATAAAAAAACAGTAAAATTCAACTCATAAATTTAATTATTGGTGAATGAGTTATATGCTGTTATCTCTTACGAAAAAAATGTCAAATACAGTAAATAGTCAATATACGCTATTTTCTGTATTGGTTATTGTTCTATTTCAAATATCGACGGTATTTGCCTCTGAGACATTTCAATCAGTCTCGCTCTCACAACTAGGTGATTTTGAAGTCACTTTTTCGAACGTAAAAGAAGTTGACTCTATTAAAGGGCAAAGCTTATTTGGCGAAGTTAGTTACAAACCTGGTGAGAATTATTCAGTTATATTACCGTTTGATGCTCAACGGATTAGTTACCGTATAGAAAATGGTAGTTTTGTAAACAAAGGGGATACTATTGCTACCGTTGAGGGCTATGATGTTCACCACTTCATCGACGGATTTAAATCAACACGACAAATATTGAAGGCTTCAGAAGAACACTATCAAACCAATAAACCCTATTTTCAAAACAAAACAATCCAAAGTTCACAGTGGCTTGAGATAACGAAAGATTACTTTGAAGCAAAGTTGAATTTTGAACATATCCAGCACCAAATGTCTTTTTTGCATATAGATGAAAATGAGAAAATCACCTTAATTAGCCCTAAAATAGGGGTAGTGAAAGTTGCAAACCTAGCACACAGTAAATTAACAGGTGAACTTGCTTTTGAAATCATCGCTAAAGACTCAATAAAAGTAAAAGTAACTACGCCTCTCTTTTATGCTTCAAATCTATCTCATCTCTTTGTCACACCCGAATGTAATCTACATATTGATAGTCTTGAAAAAATTGCAGATAAATTCCATCAAATTTTATGGGCTTCACCTAAATCTACTGACTGTAATTTGACACTTGGACAAATGGTTAAGGTTATTCCTATACAAAAAATGACTGGTTATAAAACAAGTAAGTCAGCAGTATTCGAGTTTGAAAATAAAAACTATATCGCTATTAAATCTGGGGATGTAGCTTCGCTAATCACGATAGAACTCATTGGGGCTAATAATGATGAATATTATTTTACGGCAAATACGGATCTAAAGAATAAACAAGTACTTAGCAGTTCAACAAGCATCCTCCAAGGACGACTGCTTGGCTTAGGAGCAGAGTAAATGTTGAACCTACTTATTAAGTTTTCTCTCACTCAACGTCTATTTGTAAGTATTGTAGTCGCTGTTGCCATGTTCGTTGGCGCAAAAGCTTGGCTAAGCATCCCCATTGATGCTTTTCCTGAAATATCACCAACACAAGTTAAAATTGTTCTTAAATTACCAGGAATGAATGCCGTCGAGATAGAATCTCAAGTAACGAGAATTATCGAAACTGAATTATTAGGCATACCATCACAAGAAATGCTTCGTTCAACAACGAAGTATTCAATTACCGCTATCACCATAGATTTTGAAGATGGAACCGATATTTACTGGGCTAGGCAACAAGTAAATGAACGCTTAATGAATATAATTCCTACACTTCCTACAAACATCAGTGGTGGGATGGCTCCAATGAGTACTCCTTTAAGTGAAATTTTTATGTTCACCGTAGAAAACCCTGCTCTGTCACTCACACAGAAAAGAGAGCTGCTTGATTGGCAAATCCGCCCATTGCTTAGGACCGTATCAGGAGTTGCCGACGTAAATAGCCTAGGCGGCTTTGTAAAAACCTATGAAATAGTGCCTGATATTTTGTTAATGCAACAACATAATATTACTTTTAGTGATATTGAATCGGCAATAACAGTTACAAATCAAAATGGGGGGATCGGACGTCTTATAAAAGGAAGTGACACCTTAATTCTTCGTACAGAAGGTAAGTATAAAAATATAGACTCAATCAAAGAAACCATTATTAAAACGACTAAAAATAAAGTAACACGCCTCAATGATATTGCAACAATAACTATTGGGAGTTTAACTCGCTATGGAGCTGTCACCAAAAACGGCGAAGAAGCGACTCAAGGGCTAATAATAGCATTAAAAGGTAGTAACACAGCGCAAGTAGTTGATGACGTCAAAAAGAAGTTAAAAGATATCGAAGCTTCATTACCACAAGGTACAAAGATCAATGTTTTCTATGATAGGTCTAACCTTATCAATACGGCAATAAGCACCATAACAAGTGCTTTAGGACAAGCAGTTATTCTGGTGATTATCTTACTGGCGATTTTTCTTGGTGATATTCGCTCTTCCCTAGTGGTTTCACTTTCTTTACCAATGGCCGCACTGATGACATTTATCCTGATGAAACAGTTTAACTTATCAGCGAATTTAATGAGTTTAGGAGGACTGGTCATTGCTATTGGCATGTTAGTCGATTCCTCTGTTGTTATTGTTGAAAATATAGTGAATAGGCTATCAAGCAATCAGCACTTACCTAGGCTTCATGTCATTTTCCGAGCATGTAAAGAAGTCGCAGCCCCGGTGTTTTCAGGTACTATCATTATTATTATCGTATTTTCACCGTTATTAATGCTCTCAGGTCTGGAGGGAAAGTTATTCACCCCTGTAGCTCTCACTATTGTTTTTGCTATGTTAAGCGCTTTGGCTTTATCACTAACAATCATTCCAATATTAGCCTCTTTATTATTAAAAAACGAAGCGGTTAAACAGCCAAAACTGGTCACTATTTTACAACATTTTTATGTGAAAACACTGTCAAAAGCAATCAATAAGCCAATGATAATTATTATATTATCATTGAGCACCTTTATATTTAGCATGGTACTTTTTCAATACTTAGGTAAAAGCTTTATGCCTGTGCTTGATGAAGGAGACATTATTGTACAACTTAAAAAATCACCGAGTATTTCATTAGCCTCATCTATTGATATTGACAAACAAATTGAAAAATCCTTATTGGAAAATACACCTGAAATAATACAAATTGTTGCACGTACAGGCTCGGATGAGCTTGGTCTAGATCCGATGGGGTTAAATGAAACCGATGTATTTATGGAGCTAGCGCCCAAAGAGAAATGGCGTTTTAATACAAAAGCCGAGCTTATTGAAGATATTCGTAAAACCCTCAATAAATTTCCGGGGATAAATATGGGTTTCACTCAGCCAATTCAAATGCGTGTATCTGAAATGTTAACTGGTGGAACTGGAGACATTTCTATCAAAGTTTTTGGCAATGATATTATGACCCTTGCTACATTAGCGAAAAAAATTGCCACATTTGCTAATAAAATAGAGGGGGCATCAGACGTACAAATGGCTTTAATTAAGGGTGGAAAATATGTAAACGTTAAACTAATCCCTGAAGTAGCTAGCCACTTTGGTTTATCAACTCAAGAGTTAAGTTATTATTTAATATCACAGCTTGAGGGGTTACAAATTTCATCTCTACTTGAAGGTAATAAGTCTATTCCTATAGTTTTCAATGGTGCAAAAAACAAGACATCAATTCATGGCAATATTTCATCCATTAACGCATTAAAACAGCAATTTATTTTGATGCCAAATAATTCTTTGCTACCGCTTGAGCAAGTTGCCAACATTAGCTTTAAGACAGGACCCTTATTAATTGAAAGAGAAAAAGGCAACCGATTTGCATCAGTAAGTGCAAATGTTATTAACCGAGATGTCGTTAGTTATGTGGAAGAGTTAGACGCAAAAATAAAAAACAATATCTCACTTCCTACAGGTTACACCTTATCGTTTGGTGGTGAGTTTGAAAGCCAACAACGAGCGACAAGAAACCTATTATTTCTTATCCCTGTAGCACTTGTATTAATATTTATCATTCTGTTCTCTACGTTCAATTCATTAGCTAAATCGAGCCTCATTATTGCTAATATCCCGTTTGCCTTAATGGGGGGAGTGATTGCGCTATACATTAGTGAAGAATATTTATCCGTACCTGCTTCTGTTGGATTTATCGCTTTACTCGGCATAGCGGTTTTAAATGGTATCGTGATGATAAGTTACTTCGAACAAACCAAATTATTTTCAGCCAATTTAAACAAGCGCATTATAGACGGAGCAAATCGTCGATTAAGACCTGTATTAATGACAGCTACGACAGCAATGTTTGGTTTATTACCTTTGGTTTTTGCAACGGGGCCTGGGGCTGAGATTCAAAAGCCACTGGCTATTGTTGTCATCGGTGGGTTAATAACATCAACTATCACCACCTTGTACCTGTTACCTATATTTTACTGTTGGCTGGAGAAGAAAAATGCTTGAGCAAATCATATTTACTTTAAATGTACAAACTGATTTAAAAGACGAAGTTGTAGATAAATTAATTAGTTTATCGAGCATAACAGGGTTTAACTTAAAAAAAATAAACGGCTACAGCAAAGAGCATAGTTTATATGATATTTCTGAACAAGTTGAAGGCTATAGAGCTTTGTATCAATTTGAAGTACTTATACCATCAAGAGAAGTTGAAAACCTAAAAGTTAGTCTTAAACCTATTTGTCAGCCAGCAAAGTTAAAGTTCTGGTTGACCCCCGTCATAGAAAGTGGTCACTTTTAACCATAGTTAATCATCATAGAGAGATTGATATGAACATAGATAGAGAGCAAGTTTTTGTATGGAGTCGCAAGGTTAGATTCTTTCATTGGAACAACGTTATTTGCATCTTATTACTTATTGTTATTGGCGTTGTTATTCTCAATGCTAAATTATTTGGTGTAAGTATTGAGGGGAAAATTCTATTAAAAACAATGCATGTCATTGTTGGTTATGTTTTTGCGGCAAATTTAATTTTTCGTCTCCTCATAGGTTTTTTAGGTAAATCATATGAGCGCTGGAGTGAAACTTTGCCATTTAATAAGGGGTTTAGGAAGGAGGTGATTGAATTTAAGAAGCTTAATAAAGCACCTTACAAGGGCCATAACCCCGTAGGAAAGTTAATGGTACTGGCTTTGCTATCACTCATGTCTATTCAGATGGTTACAGGTCTTGTCATTGCAGGTACTGATATATATTACCCGCCTTTTGGAAACTACTTTGCTCAAAGTATTGCCATTGATAAGACAAATTTAGAAGTAATTAAGCCTTATTCAAAAGAGAATGTTGATGATAAAGCCTATAAAACGATGAGAGATATAAGAAAACCGTTTATTACCGTACATATTTATACTTTTTATGGTCTTATATTCTTCATACCCTTACACATTATGGGTGTCATTTTCGCTGAAAGAAGAGAAAGAACAGCACTCACGTCATCAATGATCACTGGATATAAATATCTCCCCAAAAATAGCACAGATAATTCAGGTGATATCAAAAATAGGTGATATCGATTAGAAGTTGGTAAGCGGTCTTTAGATAGATGTTAAGCCTCATTCTCGGAACCATTCTTAATTCTGACACAACGTGACTATCCACGACTCAACTTCACATGTGAAGCGATTTATAAAATTGAGTTTAAGTTACGTTATAATCCCCCGTATTCACGGGGGGAAAGCCTATTTATGTTTACAGGCTAAATGGGAGGTTTTCCGATAACATCGGGGGATATTAAAAATAAAAGGACTGATAATTTTCATTTATTTGCCCAAGGCTAATCCCAAAGAATATAAGCAAAAACAATTCAACAGCCGTAGTGCCTAAGAAAGTCATTCGAATATCACCTCGAACAAAAAACCAACCTCACATAAACGTAGAAGAGCCATTTATGTATTGGTATACTTATGATGCTTTTATATCATTTAATAATATAATTTTTGATTTTTTAGAAAAAGATGTTAATTTTCTCATAAGCAAACAAGCAGTTAAATCTCCTGTTACATTTATAGTTGTTCTACACATATCTAAGATTCTATCTACTCCCAAAATAAGAGCAATTCCTTCAACGGGTACACCAATACCTTGTAATATAGTTGCCAGAATTACAATGCCAACACCAGGGGTACTAGGTGCCCCTATAGATGCTCCTACGGTAGTCATTGCTAGAACTATAAGCTCTATTAAACTTAACTCAATTCCAAATAATTGTGTTAAAAATATTGCAGCACAAACTTGATAAAGTGCTGTTCCATCCATATTAATCGTAGCACCTAAAGGAATTACAAATTTTGATATTGGTGTTGGAATATTTAGCTTATCTTCTGCTGTTTTCATAGATAATGGCATAACAGCCGCTGAGCTTGACGTTGAAAATGCCATTAATTGTACTTCTCTTATTTTAAATAAAAAATCTAATGGTTTAATTTTTGCGGCAAAATAGACTATGACTAAATAAAAGCATAAAAGTAGTAACAAACCAGATATTACGGTAAATACGTACATAGACATAGAAAATATTGCATCAAAACCTATTTTAATAGTAATGCTACATAAAAGCCCAAATACAGCAAAAGGTGCAAGCTTCATAGCCCAGTCAACCACCATCAATGAAAAAGCCTGAAATGATTTTGCTAAGTCTTTCATTGGTTTACTATCTTCTTCTTTCATATTCAAAAGTGCAACGCCTACAAATATCGCCAAGACTACAAAAGCTAAAATATTTCCATCAAGTTGAGCTTGGGTTGTGTTTACAGGAATTAAATTTACTAACATATCGGGAATTGAAATAATATTTAAAGAAGGAACTTCTTTTACCACCGTTATACTTGTTGCCATTTGCGAAACTATTTCAGGAGATACATAATTTCCAGGAGCAATAGTATAAGAAATGATAATTCCAATAGTCACTGCAACAATTGTTGTAAAAACAAAATATGGGGCAATTTTAAGACCTAGACTTTTTAAAGTAGAAGTAT
>MAAC01011805.1_pt1 | contig 47080 bp, 36 predicted proteins | sample 1115981 | NCBI WGS metagenome assembly MAAC01 (sample SAMN04961126, study PRJNA320927) | seawater metagenome | isolation source: sample BD02T64 sea water enriched with oil for 64 days | place: USA:Gulf of Mexico | collected 2013-07-27 | reverse complement strand
TCATCTTGACCATAACTATTGCTACTGAAAGCTATAATAGAAAACAGCAGAACAATTGAAATAAAAATGTACTTCATAATTTACCTTTATTTTGAAATCAACGAATTATGTAACTTCGCTAAATGTGATTGAACAATGCATCAGTTTAATCAAGTCGTCTCTAAAACACCTGAGGGCCTTATGAATTTCTGCTGATTTTTTTCTGACGGCGATAATCAACTTATTAAATCTATATAACGATTTTCATGGTGACGCCTCAGTAACATGACTCGAGTAATTCATTAGAAAATAGATGGCAAAAATTTAAAAGTTAACGTCAACAATGCGCATAAAGTGATCGTTGAAATTGTAGGCTGAATCTCAAACATTCTGCGCAGTCACACAAGCTTTAATGTTCAACCACATATATTGAAATTTGTAATTATCAAAAAACAAAAAAGCGACCACTCAATAGAGTAAGTCGCTTTAATTCACGCAGAGGTGGTTCTAACTTTATTCGTATGTTTCCATCTTTATTTAGACGTTTCCAACTTTATTTAGAACCCACATATAGAAGCTACTTAATGTTCGCAACTGAACAACCCTTCTAAATGTATGATCTTGTGAGTAAAGTACGATCCTAGAACAAGGATAAACTACCGAACTAAAAATGCACATCAATAGTTGGCTACAATCTAAGTTCGCAACTGAAATAACAGTACATTTATTGAGCTACTTATAGCGGATCATGTTTAGGATGACAGTATTTACCAACTTTGAATGCTGGTATTTCACAACTTACCACAAGGCGGTATATGGTTCTTTCATTGCTCTTTATGTACTCGGCCACTTCTTTAATAGTCAGAATAGGATTTGTCATGAGAGAAAAGTTCACTATTGCCGAAAATAGTACAAAGAATTCAGCTTACTCTTTAGGTTTACAAGGCCAATAGAAAGGACGTTTTAATAAAGCAATTAAGTTATAAACCGGGGAAAAATCGCTTTAGGTCACGATTCAAGTTAGCAGGACGGTCACCAATCGCACGCCAATAATCGACAATTCCTTTGATAGTTTTAAGATCTGTGTGATTGCTATCGTGCATTATTTTCATTAGTTCTAGCGTTGGCATTACTTGAGCTGCAAATGCTACAGCAAGTTCAGTCATATCTTGATCGTCAGTAACTACAGGTATTTCTAACTCAAGAGCATATGCAATATATAATGCATCTACTTTTGATGGGCCTGGTAAATCAGACAGAACATAATCCCAAATGAATTCAAAATTAACTTCAATCGCTTTTTTTTGTTTTCGACTTATAGTGGGAAAGTGTTTGCGATTCTCTGTATGTTCGTCTTCGTCAACCCATGGGAATTTTGATTTCAAACGACGATTCGACAGTTCATCATTTAATTCAGGTAAAATATAAAGACAATATTCACCGTCACCAAATGGTAAAAATAGCAACGGCCTAATTGTTTGCGCCAATCTAAGGTATGAGTTGGTATCAACTAAAATTTTTGACTGAGGCATTAAGTCAACTCAGAGTGGATACTTCGAGCATCTAGCAATGGCATATCTGTTACTACTTGGACAAAACCAGCACCCTTATTGTTCTCTTTAAGGTATTTTTTTAGTATGTCGAAAAATGGTGTTTTGAAAGCTTCTTTTGTTTCATCAATAAATTGTTTTGCATCAAGCTCAGATATATCCCCTAGGAGAGCCGTACTTAAATTATTAAACTTTTTATTGAAGTTTGTTACAGCACCAAAGAATGACTTACTTAAATTTACCTCAGCCAATTGAGCGTGTTTAGCATATTTATTTACTTGTCCTAAAACTGTATACGGTGAAATAAAGTAATTATCAGCGATATCTAAAACCTTATTAATTTTAGACGGACTTGTTCGTTGACTAAGTATTTCTCTGTAAGCATTTTCAGCAAGTGCTTTTGGAAACAATAAAGCGCCTGCAAAATCATCCGCAAAGTCTTCAGCTTCATTGCCTGAAAGAGAAGGTGATAAACAGTGCCCTAATTCATGTGCCATCCAAAACTTAAAGTCGTGAATATTAACATCAAGGTTTAAATATACCCATGTTGTCTTTGAGTCAGGTAAATGAATATGGATAGCGTTTTCATGCCTATTTTTAGTTCCCCATAAAACGGGAACAACTACGGCTTGTAGCTCTCTAAAACGGCGTATTAAATGGGTAAAATCAACTGTCTCAGTTTCGTTTAAGTTAATTTCCTTTCTTACTTTAGAGACTACTTGACACAAATATTCATAATCACAGTTAGGTGACTTCAATATAGGTGGCATCTCAAGTGTATCAAACGGTAGATACGGTACTAAGTGACGAAGAAAGCGGCCAGTCTCTTGGGCTTTTTCAACATGATGGTCTTTAGTTTTAGTACCCGCTTTTTTTCTGAAAGCTATAAGTGGAGCATTTGGATCTTCAGTAATAACAAGATCTCCAAAACCTAACTTTAGTAATTTAGAAAATTGTAGAAGTTTATTAGGACGTGGAAAGGATTTTTCCTTCAACCACTGAGATACGGCTTCCTTAGATACACTTAACTGCTCAGCAACCGCAGTTTGTGTTAAACCAGCAGCTTCCATTGCATTATTGGCGTTCTGAATATTCAATCTTTTTTTCATGTCGTGAAGTATATATTATTTTTGATGGTCGTCAAGTTTTGTCAAGTTTCATTAAATAAATAAAGCGACTACCCAAAAGAGTAAGTCGCTTAAAATGAGTTTAGCACTAAAATCTATTTAACAGATCCCATATCTATTTATTAGATCTCAGACCTATCTATCGATAATAACAACTGTGGGAGTTCAACTAAGTTGGAAACTGGAGCATAGCTAGAAGCCTTTAAAACCTTAGCCAATAATTTAGCGAAATTAAAGAAGGTTGGAAACTAAAAAATAGCTAATTTCAACTCCCCCCTAAAACGGGACTAATAAAGTTGGAAACTGCTCCTTTGCAAACATTTAAAAATATTACTTTTTCAAAAGAATTATGACCTAGTTGTTAATGAGGCTCATCAGTAATAACTAGATCATAACAAAGTCTTAAATTTATAGTTTTTAAATTATTGAATATTATGGGATATTAATACCAATCAATTAAACATTATGGAATGGGCATTACCAATAAGTATCCATAATATACGCTTAAGCTCTAAAGGATTCAGAGATATCAATGACAATAATTATCAGAGGTGAAAAAACTCTCCCTATCTGGGATATTTCACACTACCTAGATCAAACGTCTTCGCACTACCATAAACTAGTTACCATCTGCAAAATGTGCGAATTAACAGCCGAGGGTATAGAAGAATCAAATTTTTTAATATCTGCTAAATCCATAGATGTGTTTCAAGATAAAGGTATCTCATATGGTGTATTTAAAGAGCATTTACATCTAGATATACACAGCAAAGGTGAAGATGCAGATAAATTTTGGCATATATTAAGAAAGTACAAGCGACCTATTGTCTATTACAAATCAGATGAAGGTTACCTTCCTGTATTTGACCCAAGTGGTGATGAACAGTTTAAAGTTTCAAAGATGGAAGTTAACTCTCCACCACTTTTCGATATTGGTGGAATAACTAGTGCACTAACCGAATTATTATCTGCGGGAAGACAAGACCAAAGGGAGCAAGTTCGTTTAGAACAGGATACATTAGAGCATGAAGCACGACTATTAGAGCAACGAGCTAAAAATTTGAGCGAGTTAGGTAGGGCATCAGAAGTATTAGATCGTGAAGGTGTTCATCCCGGCATTAAAAGATATGCAGAACAAGAAATCAATCAAATTATGGAAAGTCAAAGTCGACTAAATAGCAGAGCTTCTATAACCGGTGGGCAGGTTGACCGACAGGCTTAAAGTAGTTACACAAGAAATTTCTATAAGCGGCGTATTGTTGACTATGTTATGGCATCACGAAGAAGCGGTGGATAATCTTTCATTGCTTTCAAAAGTCAGTAAATACTCATAAAAAGTACTTTAAACGGAACAGTAGTATGTCGATAAATAAAAAAGAATTAATTGATGAATGGGGGGATAATTTTCAAGAACTTTTTAGTGCAGATATTGAGTCTTGGTTTTCTGCAGATATCGCGTGTTGTGATAATTGCTACGATGATTTTCTCAAAAAATGGCCATTAGCATTAAATGCGAATGATGGTGAATTTCAATGTCAGGCAATTGACTTAAATCTATTTCATAGCGGCTCGAGGCGCATAAGTCAGTGTTTTACAGTAGAACAATTTGAAATATTAATTAAACTTATTAATTGTCCTCGCTGTGGTGAAACTCTAACAGGAAACATTTGGCCTTATGAACTACCTTTTTCATATGAAGTCGACCCTATTGACTTCGAAAACTCTATAGATGAAATTGCTAAACTATCAGAAAGCACTCCTTTTTTACTTCTTTCAAATAGGTTTGCTAATGAGACTTTTGAACTATTAAAAAAAGTTGCCTTAAATACTCCAGCTAAACTTATAAAGACATCACTTTTTAGAGCGAGAATAGCTAACCAGATAGAAGAATTAAACTTTGAACAATTTTATTGCCCGCCTAAGAAGTTTATTCAAGAAGGTAGATACAATCACGCAGGTCAGCAAGTTTTGTATACAGCAAGCGATCTGGAAACATGTTTCAGGGAAGTAAGAGAAGTACTTTGTTACATAGCAGAGTTTAAACTTAATAAGGAAGTAAAAATTCTTAATTTAAGTCAACCAAGTGAATCTCACGAAAAATTTGAAGATGAATTATCAGCCTTGGTTTTTTCATCTTTGATGAGCCGCGAATTAGAAACAGAGGGGTATCATAAACCTTGCTATGTATTTTCGAGATTTATAGCAGACTGTGCAAAGCTTGCAGGATTCGATGCTATTAAATATCCATCAACTAAGGTTGTTGGTGCTAATTTTAACTTGGTTATTTTAAGCGAAAGTATGGTTCATGAGTCACTTGAATTTCTCGCTATGTCTTTAAAAGACTCTAAACGTGCTTATGCAATGGACATTGAAACATAATAAATATTTTTAGAGGCATATATCTAATTAGTGAGTACTTAATTAAAAACAAAAATTAGCAACCACCAAACTTCAATACTAAAATTCCCGTAACGTTACAGGGAGAGTGTTATGAAAAAACGCGAAAAAGACTATATATTGTACTACTTAGATCAATTAAGCCTCAAGCTAAAAAACAATATATTAGAGATGCAACAAGGGCTAAATCATATAGCTGAGATATCAAAAAATATCAGCCAAGAAATACCACCTCCAGCTAAAATTATAACTTATGAGCCTCTATCCACCGATAAGCTAGCCGAAAAACCGCCTGAGTGTTTAATAAGAATAAAGGAAGTTTGCTTGTTAGTTGGTATCAGCCGCTCAACTCTTTATAAGATGATTGAAGAAGGCAGCTTTCCTAAACCATTAGATCTAGGGTCTCGATTTAAAGCATGGCAAAAACAAACTGTAATAAACTGGATATCTGCTCTTAATAGTCATGAGTAACCTAAAAGACAAAGTTGCTGCTATTTCAAGAAGTGGTGTTCACTCATAAATTCCGATATGATCATGCTCAATGGCGCTAGCCTCACTTGCACGCGAGTGAAAAAGAGCACAAATATCGAAAGATAGTAATCCTTCTACAATTTAAATTTTTAAATATAACCTGGCTTGAGAGATCAGCCGTAATCGCGTGTGGTAATGATTGATAGCGGCAATGCCTCAAGCATATGGATATGTTTATGAAAAATTTAAAAAACCTAGTTCACTCTATTCACTCTGAATTAAAACAATCAATACCATCATTTAAGAAAAGCCATGTACATGAATTGGTTTCAGCTTATTTAGGGTATGGCAGTTATGCCGCATACCAAGTTGATTTATCCTTTAATAAAGTTACTAATGACACAAATGAAATGGCAAAGGGTCAGTGTTTTGATAGAGCACTCGAGCTAAACTTTGATGCTTCTAACTCTCTATTAGTAAGCCAGTGTATAGCTCAACAGCTAGACATTAGTTTGCAATCAAAAATATTTTTTGAAAAATTGGTTCACTATTTAGAAAGTGATGGCGACTTAAATAATGTATTAATTTTAAATAGCTTAAAATCACTTATCGATGAAGGATTCGGTGACGCTTCTCTTTTAGCTATCGTCATTTGCGCTCAAGTTATCTCTGAGTCTAAGGAAAATCCAGATAATCGCAGTGGAGAGTATTGGTATAATAAAAGGTTATCAGGGCTTAAACTAAATTCACTTCAAGAAGAAGTTGCCGATCATTTTTCAAGTATGAAAAGTTACTTTGACTTGCTTAAACAAGTATTGACTCATACTCAAGATCATAACTTACCAAGCCCTGTTAAGATAAAACCAATTACTGACCATTTTGAAGCCGACAATGAACGGGAATGGACAACCCTTTTTAATGATTCTTCTTATGTTGTACTTGAAGCATTAGGTTTCCTGTATGAATTCGATGATTCTATTAACCCCATTAGCTATGATCAGGCGATATTGGATTGGCTCGCTTGTGAAATTGTTATTTCACCTTCAAGAAATCATTTAGCTGATAAAATCGAAAACTGCTCAACAGCCGCTGAAAAATGGTTTTGGTACTATTTTGGGTTGAAGCATGACATTGATGTTACTCAAGACGACTTATATGCTATCAACGCTGACACTGGCGAAGATTATGATGATTATGGACCAATGGACGTTGCTGGTTATGAGGGTATAAGACTGCCAGATATTTCTGATGAGTTAAAAGCTGAAGCAAAGGGATTTTCAACATCTTTACTTTGAGATTAATTGAATAAGTTTTAACTTGATCTGTCAGGTTAGATTAAAAGGACTCAAACAAATCTAACAGTCGCATATGTGCCAAGATCAGAATTTGAGATCGCAAATTTCGACAACACGTTTTAATTGTTGCGAATTAAATTGTGCAACAGCTTGTTGCACAATTTAATAGAAAAATGGTCGAATTCGACTAGTTTAAACTTGAAATAATAATTTATGTTCTCAAGTTTTCATTTCTGAGTTCGAGTTAAATCTAAGCCAAAATTTTCACTTGGCATGTCTTGAGCATCATTAAACATAACGACTGATCTGCGCTTGTCTTTTAACGCATATAGCGCTGTCATAAAGCAGTCTTCGCATAAGTCTAGATGATAAGAATTGCCATCCAGTTTTGAGCCATATCCGAAATTAGCCTTAAATTCTGCACATTCTTCGAATTGTTCCTCCACTACTTTTTTCATCACGCTTTCGTTGCAAACGTCACATATCCTATCTACAACAATATCAACTAAACGCTTTTCAAATACTTTCATTTTAACTTCACCACTTGGTCAGCAAGCTGTTGAAAATTAGCGGCTTTTATTTTTCTGAATATAATTCATAAAAGTGTATATGGCTGGGCTACTTATTTTTTATTCGTTGTTTATTATGCTCGCGAAACGCATGCCGAGTTAAGTCCCTTTCAGCCTTATCAAGCAACGATAGTCGCATATAAATCTCCAACGAATTAAAATGTAATGCTCCTGCCTCTTTCAACAGTTTGATTTCAGTATCATTAAATTTTAACTCAACAATATGAGTACGCTTATCCACTTTCTTAGTCCTTAATTATTACACTAGGCGAAGCCATCATGTTCAATGTGTTGGATGTAATGAACAAAATCTGCAGAGTTATGACTTCGACAAACCTCAAATCCAGTTTGCCCTCCAAACGCTGAAATTTTTTCTGACTTTAGCCAATGGACGGCATCGACATCAGAGCCAGACCAATTAACTAATAACGGATATAAATAAGCTTTCTCATCATTATTTAAAAACTCACCACAACACATTTCGAGTTCAATAAAGTTTGAGCTGTTCAACTTCACCATACTCCTCCTTATCATTAAATATTGACAATACATCTAGCCAATCACCAACTAAAAGCATAGTAATAAAATCGAAACAAATCAAAATAATTATTCATATAAAACAATTGGTTAACATGCCTTAATATTACACTATATTGATGCTAAACTTATCGTTCAAAAACCCATGCGAATCGCATGAGTTTTGCTGTTATTTTTGTCATACGCTCCTTACTTAACCCTGCTTTTCTTAGCAGAATCCATAACGGTATATTCATAACATCATTATCGATTGTCACTTTTGCAATTCGCCTTACCTGATATTCAGTAATGGTTTCAGCGTATCTATTAATGAACTTATTCGTTAAAGGTAATTTAGTTAACTTTTTTTCAATGGATGACGGTTTTGGAAGCTGATTGATAAACCACTTTTTTGATAACCAGGGTAAAGAAAGGTCTGATTCACTTTGGTTACGGATACTTACTAACTGTCTAACAAAGCTTTTATCTCTTTTTTGCCAATCTACTCGAGTATTTTCATATTCAATTGGCCGTTGATAACGTTTATTTATATTTAGTAGCCAATCTCTATGTCTGCGATAAAGCTTCATATACGTACCGCCAGCAGTTTTTCGTGCTTTTTTAGCACCGACTGCCTTAACTTTATTTACCCAAAACAGCTTATTCGCACGAATGTTTTTATCAATAATTTCTTTATATTTGATGGCTGATTTAACAGGCTTTTCAACGATAATTAAAAGAGCCTCCTCTATGACTTCATTGATTGACCATTTCCCATAATGAAGACTGTCTAACATCACAATATGCTCAAGGTATGAAAATGACTTACGATGTTTCCGGGTCATTCCATGGAGCCAACTTGATTGACCATCTAATTGATGCAAATTATATTGCTTAAGCCACTCTATAGGCCACCTACTTAATACTCGTTCTTTAATTGTTTCATAGTCTACATACTTACCTTTATTGCAGTTATTTAGCCTTATAAGCTCCTGATAATACTGTGTCCATTGCGCATAACTTGGAGATGAAGATTCTGCTCTATTGAGCAGTTCATGGATAGACCAGCTGAGTCGGTTATCATATTCACACCGTACTCTTCTAGGTGTTGCGGTACACAAAAAATTACTCGCCGGAAAATACTCATGCCGATGCTCTCTTGATTGACAATAAGTAGCTACCTCGAGCCTGGTTTTATGCCGTGCACAGCTTTCTAGCCCGACGATTTGATGAATACGTTGCCAATAAGGCTCACCATTCTCATCTATTTGCTCTGACATACAAAGAGGGCAATAACGTATACTTTTCGAACTTGGGATGCGAGAAGCAGCAAAGCCGGTGGCTAAATAGGGTTGTCCAAATGACTTGTCACGCATTGCATCAAGACATTCTAACCTACGCTTATCTGGCATGAACGGCGCATACAAAGGAAACAATGTATGTGAATGAACTAGCTCCTTCGTGGAAAATGATGAGCTAAGTTGACGAGCAATTAAAGGTTTAAGTCTTGATGGGAAATGTAGGGAAGATATTACTGAGCGTGAGCCAAAAGCTTTATCTAGCAAATGCTTTGGGCTCACTTCACAGTATTTAACTCTAGCTCGAGCTAAAAGGCTGTAAATAAGTTCATCCGTGTATGGAGCTGGAAAATTGACCATTTCCCATTAAATCTTCCATGGTCAAGACCAACCCTTTACTCTTCAGGTCTTGATAGAAATTAGCACCATTAGATTTAGAAAAAATGTACCTTAAATCGTTCTCGGGCAATTTAGACCAATCTTTTTTAGGTACTTTTTTAAATCCCGCTGGCATTTTAAATTCACTATCCTCCTTCTTTTTTCTACGTGCATGTTTTGGCTTATCAATAGTTGAAGGCATTATAGAGCTCATCGACTTTTTCTTTGAGCGTTTTAGTGCCGTGACACCTTTCATTATACTTAACATAGATATATCGTTGCTTTCATATGCTTTTAAAGCAAACTCAAGTGGCTTAGATTCTTTATATCGAACTCGCTTCATCAGTGTTAACGTTATTTTTTCTTCACCAGAAGCTATAGCTTCTAGCTGACACAAACTAAAAAAGTTTATAGCTAATTTGATAACTCCCTGACAAGCATCAAACCACTCATTACTTAATTCGGAAGTTAGCTCATTAGGAGCTTCTCTCAAACACTGCCGCTTCCACAATAAATTTGTGAATAACCTCCAGCGGTTAACACGCTCATTCTCATCGATGTGTAAATTACCAAGCGGATCCCAATGAACACTGCCAAACGATAATGCTGAATGTAGCCAGGGCACTTCTAAGGCAACAGAGTTAAGAACGTCAGTTGTTCCACTATAAAGAATAGGGATTAGCTGTCCTAAGCTACGAAAGTGCTTCAAAAGGCGTGTTCTATTTGCATCAGACCAATCAGCTAAACTCTCGATTGAATCTACAACAGTTATCCCTACATTATATGTTTGCACTAAAGACTGTATTTTTAATAAAACGGCGCTTACATTTTTCGAAACTTCTACTTCATGATTGTACTTCATCGATCCTAGTGCTTTTTCAAGCGACTCAAGAAATAGAGCACAATACTCTAGAGGAGTTTCAATACCAGCCAAATCTATACGTAAATAGACAATTTGACATTGTGCAACCTTCGGATGCCAAATTACTTGAGGATAAAACCGTAAGCATCTATCTAACACCATAGTCTTGCCATTGCCGGTGTTACCATGCAATAAAAAGCTATTAGACCTAGCCGAATAAGTTGACTGGACTTCGATCTTATTTCCTTTTTTGTTCAAAGCTTGAGATAGATTCATCAACTGAGTCTGATATTGATCTTTTCCATTCATACGATGCTTATATCCATCTTTGATCGCACAGTCCATTTTCTCATATAAATCCATAACTTCAGGCACGGGTACAAAGTAATCATGTACAAGGGCACGAATTGCTAGCTTTCTAATACTGTCATCAGAGCTAGTATCTGGTAAATTAATATTACCCACTCTGAGTCCATCTCTAAGCTCTTGAGCATTCAAGCTTGGTATTAACGCATCAACAAAAATATTTTGATGGGTTTGAGAAAAAGAATAGTTTGTGTACTCAGCTACTTGGGCACTCGGTGGTATCTCAGGTGATAGAAACTCTGGTTGTATAAAATTCATAATCTAATCCTCTTCATCCATAAAAAAGTTTGATTTCGATACAAAAATATCGGTTTGTTTAATAACGTCTGTTTCCTCTTTTTGAGGGTCGTCATTACTAGGTTTTAAGTCACGGTAAGTCTCAGCACTTTCAATACGTTTTTCTGATTTATCACCGTAAAGACGCAAACGCTCAGCCTTAGAAAGCTTTCCTACTTTTTGTTGTCGATCCTCAACAGCCTTACTGGTCAAATCTTTAGCATAAATTAGGTCTTCAACTTTATCGACATGATGTTCGTGCATAGCAACTTTATGTGTATGAGTTTCAACTTTAAGACTCGCTATTACATCTGTCCAAGGTATACCTTTGAATCTTCGATAGTGAGGGCTAATCTCACATCGAATATATTCGGTTTGCCCCTCTTCAGGTACGAGATAAATTGCACTGGCATCATCCATGAACCTAACAATTTTAACCTTCTTAGGCTGATTTTTTTTCTTAAGCCTGATCCCTGAAAAAGTTGGGCAGACAAACTGGACTTTATCAATCCGCAGTAAATTATTACTAACCGTTGCATCTTCTCTTTTTAACATTGAGAATTTAAAGAACTCTTGGTCAACTTTAGGAAGAAGTCCACCACGCCCACCAAATCTCCACTGCCAGATGTTATTTGGTGTTTTTGCCAAACCTGAAGGGAAGTCAACATCTGGATCCCATTTAGCAAGTGGCTTATTATTCAAGGTAATCACTGCTCTAATAAGCAACTTGTTCAGTTCACTCAAAAGCATGGTATATTCGTCCTGACTTGTTTTCCCTCCTGATTTTTTCGAAAAAACCTCAGAAACAACACCAGGTACATTGGGAAGAATCTCTCGATGAATTCTATCAAAAACTTTTTCACCTACAGCTCGTTTGTCAGGCTGGCCAGCACCACTATTTTTAATTGAACGATGGTATACCGATACAAACTGCTCTATATTTTTAGTTTTGAACTCAGATCCTAAGTCCATGAAAAAGGAATTAGGTACGCCTTCCATAACCCATTTTTCAGCAAGATCTTCCATGCCAAATTGAGCCAAAAACTTTCGCTTGTTACTAACTGCTATCGTCATACAGTTTACAGCGTTAAAGTATGACGGCGGAGTTAGTACTAACCAGAAACCAACAATGGCCGATGAAAAACTCTCTGATGCTGCATATAAAGTAGCTCTGCCTAATGGAAAACGATTTTGATTTGCGGCACCAAGATCAAATGGTGTTGAATCAATAATAATATCCACTTCACCACCAATATTAGCTTCTCTCACAGTAGATGTTGTAGCTCGTGTATTTGCACTAAAGTACTTTCCACCGTGTTTAGCTTGAGCACGCTGTTCTTCCGTAAATATTTCATAGTAGTATTTTTTGAAGCTATCTAAACTAGGTTTATTATCATCAAGCAGTTTGGTATCACCTTTACAATACCTTAAAAGAAAATCCGCATATGCTGCAGGTACATCAAAGAGGTTCTGTTGCTTTCCTTTTTTATTGACTCTATATCTCTTAGACATGATTGTGTTCATAACTGCAGAGTGCATCATATCCTTTATTTCAGGAGTTAACTCCACACCTTTCGAGGTCGAAGTTTTTTCTGAGTTATTAAGCCCTTCGGTGCTTGGTGACCTTTTCTCACCTTTAGCGCCACATTTTGCAAAATCTGGTAACAGAGCGTTTAATGTTTGACCACGCTGCCAATAACGTCTCGAATACCGATAGTATGTACTCTTTGCAGTATCTTCTGAGGCAAGTAAAACAGTTATGATACCTGCTCGAACTTTTGGTTTAAAAAATTCAGGGTGAGTTACTATTGGTTTAATTTTTACAAAATTGCTATCTCGTAGAGCAACATAATCATGATCTGGTGAAAAGTGACGGTTGACAGTTTCAGCCCACGGGTCATCTATTTCAACAATAACCCCTTTAGCGCGCTCTTTATCAATTTGTGCAAACTCTATTAGCTGTGGCAAAGCGTTTGGATGATATATATTAATGAAAATGTAACCATTATCCACTGTAGCTAGTAAACGATATTGATATTTTTTAACAGTATCACTATCTTCTTCTGCGCCATAATCAGCATCCTCCCCTAGTGGTGCATCTTTACGAAGATAAACGGCATTTGGGTCCATAAAATCAAACATGGTTAATCCCCTCAGCAAGTACTACATCTTCACAATTTAAAACCAATACATTTTTTGATAAATCGAATGAAAGTAAGCCTAGATGCATCAAGCATTTTACTTCGGTTAAATGAAAGCCTTCTGGTAAATCCATCACGTTATCCAACTGCAACAGAACAGTGGTCAACTTTTCATGCGGATATTCATGCATTTGATTTATTAACTTTTCAGCGTATTCAAATGTAGCTTCTCCATCCAATTGGTCTGTTGTAACTGTTAGCATCCATAGAATGCTATTCATAATGACTTTATCAATGGAGTCTTCAGAAACTACGAAGGTTTGCACACCTAGCTCCTTCAATGATTTCAACTCAAGCTCCAATTTCTCGGCTGTTCGGTAACCGCTAAACTTACATATATACTTTACATATATCGCAACAACTCGATTTGGAGCCCCATTAATGCCAGCAAACTCTACAACCAAATCAGTCGTCAATGGGCTTTTAATCTTGTACTTTTGAGGTGGGTGGTTTATTCCCAGATTAATCGCCACTTCAAGAGATTTTCTCAAATCATGTGTATATTGATCTTTAATATCTACGATATTGGGATTCATATCGCACACCACATGAGTTATGTATTCTAGTTTAGACATGTACTGATGATTGGTGCCTGTGGTTCGGCAGTAAACTCTCCACATCTGCCCTTGAGATGAGAAGTTTTGAACTGTTACTCCTGGCGTATGCTCTTCAACATCCTTATTATCTATATCAACTAATGAGCTAAATTCCATCTGAACCGGCCCCCCAATATCACAACCAACTAAATCATGGCTTTGCATATAAAAATCCTTTTTTCGAACAACTCGTCATCATGACAATCGACAATTAAGTTAGCGTTTTTAGCTAACTCGTGGAGTAGTATTATAGTTGATTATTTGGAGTTTTCGTTGAGGCGCTTTATTTTTTCACCTTATAAATCAATAGATTATTGTGTTATATTACTCGGTATTATAAAAAACATAAAAAGTGTGATTTTTTAATCTTTAAATTTCAGTGAGATAAAATTTGGTGGGGTGGTGAATTTTTTTGCAAAAAAAGATAAAAAAACTTTTTAAATTGACCATTTTAATAAGTAATCATGCTCATCAAATAAGATAATTATAAAATTCTCCCCCTGATATCATAAGTTTTATGTGAAATGATGTTTAATTATTAAATAATGTATTCAAAAGACAAAAACAGACGTTTCCTCATGATTTTTATAGAAATATTTAATAGTCTTAATGTGCAATTTATTGACAAGGAATAACAAATAGTAGAATGTATCTGTGACAAAATAGAAGGCAATTTAACGTCAATGCGAAAGGAATACGCAATTGTTACCCAATTTCTATAATGAGAATGCGAAAGAATTATCGCAACAATACCTTTCAAAAACTTTTGATGAGGTACATAAAAGCTGGTCTCAATTTTTACCCTCAATTATAGAAAATTCAAACGCTCGCATTCTTGATTTAGGTGCTGGCTCTGGTCGAGATTCAAAGCATCTTGCAGAATTAGCTGCTAAAACCCATAACACAGAAAACAATGTTCAAATCTTTGCTGTCGAACCAGCCAAGGAACTATCTATTATTGGGGAAAATACTACCCAACTCTTCAACGTAAAATGGCTAGAAGATTCACTACCAGCATTAAGAAACGTTACTAAACAAGAAATCAGTTTTGATCTAATATTACTCAGTGCTGTTTGGATGCACATTCCACCAAGTGATCGCGCACGTTCAATTCGTAAACTTGCCAACCTCTTAAAGCCCGGTGGTAAATTGGTTATTTCTCTCAGACACGGACAAACTGATGAGGAGTGTAAGCAACGAAAAATGCATCATGTTTGCCCTGATGAATTAAAACGCTTAGCAACAGATGTCGGGCTATTCACTAAATTAGAAACAGCAAAAGAAGAAGACAAACTTGGCCGTAACCATGTGTCTTGGCAAACTGTTGTATTACAGATGCCTGATGATGGCACGGGCGCATTCCCATTTATTCGGCACGTAGCAATTAATGATGGTAAATCGGCAACACATAAACTTGCCTTGTTAAGAGTCTTGCTCCGTATTGCCGATGGCCACCCTGGTGCTGTATTACGACGAGAGTCTTCACCATTCGGCGATCGTGTTATTTTACCAGTAGGGTTAGTCGCTCTTTATTGGTGTCATCAATACAAAGATTTAATTGATAAACATGATATATATCAGAGACCGGGTGATGACCCCAATATGGGGTTCATGAAACCTAATGGTTGGCATAAGTTAACGCACCGTACTGCTTCAGATTATCGAATTGGTAATTTTTTTACTGGTGATGATGCCGTATCACTGCATAAAACAATTTCGACTGCCGTTGGTAACATTAGAACCATGCCTTGTCGCTTCATCACATTACCTAATAGCGATAAAAAAGTTTTTGAAATTGCTAGCAAATCAGTTAAAGCCAAAGACAGTATTTTTCTTGATTTAAAGACTCTTGAGCAGTGGGGTGAATTCTCATTACCAGAATCTACCTGGTTAGCCTTCAATCGTTATGCCTGTTGGATTGAGCCGGTATTAGTAAGTGAATGGGTAAAAACCATGGCAAGTTACTCTGGCAATGCTCAATATAAGTTGCCTGAAAACCAATATCATTTGTATCAAGCGTTAAACTGGCTAGAGGCAAAACGTTCAACAACCGAAGTTCGTAATCGTTTTGAACAACTGAAACAACAAACGCCTGAAGTAGCACAATGTGTCTGGTCGGCCAAATCATTAAAGCAAAAATACGATATTGATCACAGTATGCCGTTTGCCCGCTGGCCTAATAATGACCTATGGAATTTATTACCAACAGATAGCCAAGTGAATAATCAAAAAAGCGACCGATTACCTACAGAGCACAAACTAAAAGCCTCTAAAGACAGAATCCAATACTGGTGGCAAAAAGCTTGGTTAAAGTCAGATAAAGATAAGCCTTCAGCCTCACTAATAAATAGCCAAAGCCAACGTTTTTTTGCCGAAGCAAATATTGCATTACCAGGCTTAAATACAGATAACTCTTCAGTTGACGATTTATTTGAAGCTTTAATCACGCAACGTGGACGACTTAAAGAAATGCAGCAATTAAGAGAGTGGTAACAGTACACATTATTACAGATTAATAACTAATAAACACAAAGGAAAAAGTCACTATCAGTATAATAAATGAGCAGTTTCTTGAAGGGATGAGGGATTTATGAATATAGATAATTTAGATATTGTTGTGAAAGTAGCAGCATGTGTTTGCGGCAAAGATGGTGTTATTTCTCAGACGGAAGAAGAAGCTATTTTAGCTTCTATTTCATCAGAATACCCTAGTTATTCCTTAAAAAGATTTAACCAAACATTAGATGATTTTTTTGATGATGATCTTCAACTTGAGGATTACTTAGAGCGAATATCTGATCTCAGTTTAAAGAAGTTTACTATTAACTTGTGTGAGTTTAGTGCGAGTGCTGACGGATTAGATATAAAGGAAAATATTGCACTGCACAAAGTAAAACTAATATTCGGTGAAGAATTATGAGCCACTTTTCCGACGCTTCACCAGACCCTAAATCACATATAAAAACACTCATGAGAATTGGCTATACAATGCCCTCTGCAGTTTCTGATATCTTGGATAATTCAATAACTGCAAACGCTAAAAATATTGAAATCCACTCACTTCCTGGTTTACAAGAATCTAATATATCAATTTTAGATGATGGTGAAGGAATGAGTCCTAATGAGTTAATTCATAATATGAGAATAGGATGTAAAGATCCTAGTGATGAAAGGCTAAGAGGTGATTTAGGTCGTTTTGGTTCAGGTATGAAAACAGCTAGTTTTTCCCAAGCTAGGAGATTGACTGTTATTTCTAAAAAAGAAGGCGAACCAGTTTGTGCTGCTGTTTGGGATATTGACCGAATTGAAAATGAGAACACTTGGTGTCTAGAAATTCTAGATCAAGATGAAATAGAATCACATCCTTTACTTCTTCTCAGCAGTACAAAGAAGTGCGGAACACAAGTGATTTGGGAAAAATTGAGTTGTTTAAACAAGACTAATCATTCTTTAGATGATGAAACAATTCTGGCTTCTACTCTTAGTGATTTGGGTGATTATATTTCTTTGCATTTCCATAAGTTTATGGATGGAAAAAACAAACGAAATTTCACTATTAATAATGCTCAACTTCAAGGCATTGACCCATTCATGACCAAATCACCTGGATATCAAGAAGGTCGGTCAGAAAAGTTAAGATGTAAAGGTGGCCATATTGAAATCAACACCCATGTTTTACCTCATTTTAAGAGAATGGAGTCTACCCCACTAGAAAGGCTTGGTGGTGCAAATGGTATTGTTCAAAACCAAGGACTTTATATATACAGGGAGAATAGGTTAATTAATGCTGGTGGGTGGCTAGGTTTGGCTAAAACAAGTCAATTAGGAGCTTTAGCTAGAGTTGAAGTTAATGTTCCATCTTCCCTAGATCAAGAGTGGTCAACGGATGTTAAAAAGGCGAGTTTACAATTACCCCCAAGAATTAAAAAAGAGCTACGAAAGTTTCTTTCAGATCCAATAAAAAGATCTAAACGAGTATATACATATCGTGGAAAGCAAGATCAGGCTAATAAGTATTGGAATATTAAAGAAAATGAGAATGATAAAATTATTAGCTATCAAATATCATCAGAAAATGACTCTTTAACAGATCTTTTTAGAGGAGCATCGAAAGAACAAAAATCTCAATTAATTAAATACTTGGGGCAGTTGGCTGAGAACTTACCGTTAAATCATATTTATCAAAAAATGTCTGAATCACCAAGAGAAATTGATCAGGAAAACGTAACCGACGCTTTATTAGAATCCATCATGAGTAGAGTATTTGAGGAAGAAATAAATGAATAAGAAAATATTTGAACAACTAATCTTATCTATTTCTGAAAGGCTTAAGATAAATCGAGATACAGGTATAAGCATTGACCCCGAGTTTGTGCGAAAAATAGTAACCCGAACAATAAATGAATTAAAAGAAGATGCACCATCTCTTGAAGTTTCTGACATAGATATTGAAGCCTTAATCTTTAAAATATCAAATGTATTCGCTGTGAAAGTTGATGATGAATTAATTGTTCTAGCTGACCCTACAATACAAAGGTGGTTAGACTCGTCGAAAAAAGATATTACTTGGACACACTGGAAAGCTTATGAAAATATGCTTAAGAAGCAGGCGAGATCAGAAGAAACAATTAAGGCAAATGAAGATGTTATTGATGCCGTTTTAGATTACTCGGGAGATCCGAGGAAACCAGGTCCTTGGGCAAGAAAAGGTCTAGTAATGGGTAATGTTCAATCTGGTAAAACCCAAAACTATATAGGATTAATAAATAAAGCTATAGATTCTGGTTATAAAACAATAATTTTATTAGGCGGTCATTTAAATGACTTAAGAAAGCAAACTCAAGAAAGGGTGGATGAAGGGGTACTAGGTCGTGAATCTAAACACATTATTGAATTTAAAAAAGAAAAAACAGTTCCTATAGGTGTTGGTGAGTTCAATATAAACAATGTAAATTCAGGAACTACAACCATGGGTGATTTTACTAAATCATTCGCTGATAAATTAGGATTTAGTCTAACAGGATCAGATCCTGTTATTTTCACAATAAAAAAACACTCTGGAATGATGAAGCGGTTGTATGAATGGATAAGTGACCATCATTATTTAGATGTTAAAAATAATAAAAAACTAGATGGACCTTTATTATTAATTGATGATGAAGCTGATTATGCAACAGTGAATACTAAACATCATAAAGATGAAATAACAAGTACGAATGAAGGTATTAGAAACCTATTATCTCTATTTCGAAGAAGTTCATATATTGGCTATACCGCAACACCTTTTGCAAATATTTTTATAGATCCGGATGAAAATTCCTATTCGAATGAAGATGATCTTTTTCCATCTGATTTTATGGTTAAAATCCCAGTACCTAATAATTACCTAGGTCAAAACTTTTACTTTAATGGTTCTTCAGAAGCGATCGTAGCACTAGAAGAGAATAACTCTCTCTATGAGCTTAAAAAGGTCGATGAGATTACTAGTATTCCTGAAAGCTTAAAAATAGCAATTAGAGGCTTCGTTTTAGTTTGTGCTATTAGAGCTTTGAGAGGAGACTCAACCGCGCACAATTCAATGTTAGTTAATGTCTCTCACCTCAAAATCCATCAAAACAAACTTGAGTATTATATAAAGGAATATTTTGATGAGCTTAAAAAATCTTATACAGCTTATAAAGGTTTAGGTGTTATTGGTGTTAGATCCAATAGTGTTTTAAAGGATCTTGAAGATACTTTCTATAACCTATTTAGTTGCCAAGAAGAATATGTCGATGTATTTGAACTGCTTACAATGGCTTTCAATAAGATTAAAGTTTGGGCGGTTAACCAATCAAATGGCGCAAATGAAAAAGTGCTGGATTATTCTAAATCTCGGGATGAAGGACTTAATGTAATAGTAATAGGAGGACATAAGCTATCAAGAGGCTTGACCCTAGAAGGACTGTCCATTTCTTACTTTACAAGAAATTCAAAAGCATATGACACTCTGATGCAAATGTGTCGTTGGTTTGGTTACAGACCCAAATATGATGATCTTTGTAAACTATTCATATCGAATGAATCTGAATATTGGTATTCATTTATTGCAGAAGCAATAGATGAACTGTATTTAGAGCTAGGGATAATGAGAGACAGAGAGCTTACACCAAAAGAATTTGGCTTGAAAGTTAGAGAGCACCCAGGTGCTATGATCATTACAGCAAAAAACAAAATGGGCGCATCTGTTTCCGAAACTCGCTCACAGGATCTCTGGGGGCAAATATTAAGACGCTTCAGATTTGAAAGTGATAAAAGTTCAAATGACTTTAATATTAAATATGCTGAAGAATTTGTAACAAACTTATCAAAGACTCGTGCCAATAAAACGCATAATGGTAAGCCACTAATTGATAAAGATGAAAAATCTGGTTCGCTAATTTTATCCGAAGTAGATTATGAAGATGTCATTAATTTTATTTCTAAAATAAACCTGCCAGAAGATGAAATTGGTGATAAAGCACTAATTCATCAATTGAAGGGCATGATGCGAGATACAACACTTCCTAAATTTAAAGTCGCTATATTCAACCAGAACTCTAGAGGAAAGCCTTCTTGGGAAAAAAATATTTCAAGTGATTCAGAGAGAGATTTCATAAATACAGATTATTCTTTTGCCGACCTAAAGATAACTATGCCAAAAAGGCTTTTGAATTCAAATGGGAAATATTTATATAAACCTAGTGTTAACCTTGGTAACAGTGATGATGAAAAAATATTTATTAACGAAGAATCACGTAGAATAATAAAAGATAAGAAGGTAAATGCTGCAAGTTATGACTATATCGCGGCACCAGAAAGGGACTACCCTACTTTAATTATTTACTTATTTGCAGTAGCTATAAGAGATTTAAAAGAGGGACATAAAACGGAAGAAAACTTCAAGCTTGGGCATGGTTTGTCTCCTACTTTAGGTTATACCATTGCTATTCCAAGACCTGAGCATTTAAAAGGGAAATCACAGGCTGAAGTTAAAAAGTTAATTAAGAAGACTAAATATAGCTATCAACTAAATAAGATTGCACAACGCCTCGATATCGTTGAGGAGTATAGTGATGAATAAATACGATGAATTCTTCGATGATAACCCATGGAAGAACATAGTAGATCCAACATATCCGAAAGGTCACAGATTATTTTTAAATGATGACAGATTTTGGGTCTCAATGAACAATGATGGAAAAATACTCTTTTTTATACATGATAAAAACACTGGAAAGGTAAAGCCTCCTGATAACCTAGCAGGCGTTAAAATAGAGCTTGTCGAATATGCTGATGATGCTAAACGGTTAATCTGTACTTTAACTTCTAATGAGCCAGAATTACAAAATAAGTTTTGTATGGTTACAAAAGATATTGCCTATAAATGTACGGGGTTAACCGGTAGCTTATTATTTAATAAGGTTATTGAACTCATTAAGTCATGGGCTAATTTCTTAAAGCCACAAAGAAATGGCTTGTCCGAAGCTGAATATATTGGATTATGGGGAGAACTTTTTACACTTTCTGAAATAATTTTGCCGCATCATACTCCATTAAATTCAATGAGATTTTGGGTAGGTCCTGAAGGTAAAAAGCAAGATTTTACGCTAAATAATATTGCTATTGAGGTTAAAACTAGTCTTTCGAGCGAAGCAAGAAAAATTACAATTAGCTCATTGGAACAATTAGATGTAATAACTGATGAGTTATATCTGCTACACGTAATTGCTAACCCTTCAGACTCAAAATCTGGATACTCTCTAAAAGATTTATATGAAAAGTCCCTTTCTATTATCAATCAAGACCAATCTTCAGAAATTATATTTATACAGAAAGTTTTTGATTTATATGGCCAAGCAAGCGAAAAACAACTCAACATTAAAAATACTTTAATTACGCAAACACTTTATGAAGTTACTGATTCCTTTCCATGCTTAAGGCATAAAGATATTCCAAGTGCTATTGCAGGTTTACGATATGACTTATTAGTTTCCGCAATTCGAGAACATGAAAGCAAAAATTCAATTGAAGAGGTAGTTAAGAATGGATGATCTTCTAGCATATAAAAATGAACTTTATAGTATCTCTAATAATGATGCTGATAAAAATGAGATATTCCCTGAAGAAAGTTTTTTTGAACATGTAAGTGAGTTGTTATCTGAAGCTGGAATTTTAGACGATGTACAATACTGCCCTTATCGGAATACTCGTAAAGGCATGAGATTAGATGGTTATAGTTGGAATGCTCTTGAGAAAACTATCTGTGGGATTGTTGTTAATTTTACAAATGAAGTAGACCTTATTGATACATTAACAAATACACAAATTAAAGATATTAGCCGAAGGGTTACTAAATTTTTTGAAGGGAGTGTTGATAAAACTTTTATCAATAACCTTGAAGTTACAGATCCTGGAAAAATGGCTGCTGATGAAATCAGCCACTACCTTGAGGATGCTATTAAAATAAGAGTGGTAATATTTACCGATCAACAACTTAGTACGCGTGTTAAGAAACTATCAATAGATGACATACTAGAGAAAGATACCTCCATTGAAATTTGGGATATTGAAAGATTAAAAGAGTTATCTCAGTCTGATGGTGATTCAGAAGAGTTTACTGTTGATATTAAGGCGTTAAAGGGTGAGTTAAAGGTTTTACCTGCCAACGACTTAGAAAATGGTGTTAGTACGTATTTAGGTATCATGCCGGGTACATTACTAAGCGATATATATGATGAATTCGGGCAACGCCTTCTAGAAAGTAATGTAAGAACTTTTCTAGATTTTAGAGCAGGTACTAATAAAGGAATGCGTAAGTCATTATTGACGGAACCAGAACGTTTCTTTGCATATAATAATGGTTTAACAGTTACGGCTACTGCTATTAAAACTGAAGTAGTCAACGGGCAAACAGTTGTGACTGAATTGGAAAATATGCAAATAGTAAATGGTGGTCAAACAACTGCTTCTATATATTTTTCTCCTCGTGATAAAGGAAAACTAAAAGGGGAAGATCGCGAATACTCTTATAGCGAAATAGATTTATCAAAAGTATTTGTGCAAATGAAACTAACTGTTGTCGGTGAAAAAGAAACTGCCGATATTTTAAAGAGTAATATTGCAACGTTTGCTAATTCTCAAAACTCTATTCAGCAATCTGACTTGGTATCTAATCATCCTTTCCATACTAATATTGAAACGCGCTCTAGAAAACAGTTAATGCCAGCAGGAGAAACAGGTTTCCCTACAAAATGGTTCTATGAAAGAGCTAGAGGACAATATTCAACTCAATTACGAGCTATGAGTACTAGTAGACAGAATAAATTTATTGCTGAATACCCTAAAAACCAAGTTTTTACAAAAACTGATATGGCCAAGTATGAAAATACTTGGAGAATGAGACCAAATGAAGTTAAAAGAGGTGCGCAAGCTAACTTAAAATTATTAGGCCAATCAATCCTTAAAGAGTTTGAAAAAAATGAAGATGAGTTTGGCGCGGTGTTTTTCAATGATTTAGTTGCAAAAATGATTCTGTTTAGAGCAGCGGATTATGCTATCCCTCGTTCAGAATGGTATAAAGCAGAAAAAGGTTTGAAGGCAGAGGTTGTAACCTACACTTTAGCGCTGCTTAGGTATTCGTTGAAAAAACATAATATGGACATTAATTTAGATCGAATATATAAAAAACAAAAAATATCAAAAAGTTTAACTGACTATATTGTGGAGCTGGGTAATTTTGTTCGAAACAAAATTACCGATCCTTCTTTTAGAGGTGGAATAGCTAACCCCTCAGAGTTTTGTAAATCGGAAAAAGGTTGGATAAAATTTCAGGCACTTGAAATTGACTTAAAAAACCTTGATCCACAAGATTTATTAACTAACAAACAATTAGTAGAAGTGAATGAGAAAAAAAAGGAGCTCAAAAGTACATCTAAAACAATTAATGATCTTGAATATGTTATGAATATTTCAGCCAAAGAATGGACTCTACTTTCAGAATTTAACTCAGAGACTTATCCTCCATTTCACCAAAATGTTGAGATACCAATGAAATGTGTGTCTTTACTTCGATATGGTAAAGTCCCATCTGATAAGCAATTAAAAGTGGCTGTTAAAATCAGGGATAAAGCATATGAAGAAGGATTTGATTTTGTTAGTTAATTTTTGTTGGTGATATTAGAACTAAAATATTGTGAGGGATAATCTATTAACCCCTCACATTTTTAAAGTAATATATTGGATATAACTTTGGCAATTTTATTAGCTAACAAGGGAGGAACAGCATTTCCAACTTGCACATATTGCTCAGTTCTATTTCCTACAAAAAAATAATTATCTGGAAATGTTTGAATTCTAGCTGCTTCCCTAACGGTTAAGCTTCTACATTGCTTGGGGTCTGGGTGTATATAATAGTGGCCGTCTTTTGATATGTGACAAGTAATTGTGGTTGCAGGTATATCCCATGGTTGAACTCGGAACCTATCAGCAAATTTTCCACTTTTGAAGTTTTTATGAGCTGGCATTAGATATTCAGGATAGTCTTTCGACTTAGGAGTACGACATGTCCATCCCTGATTTTCACTGACACTACCCCAAACACTGCAAAATAAATAACGTTGAAGATCAGACGCTAAATGCCCTCTAGTTTCGTGATTAGTAATGTAACTTCCTAGGGCATCATCATAATACCAATCACTCAATTCTTCTTTGCTAATACTTTTAGTACGTTTTAAGCCGAATACTTTTCCTTGTTCATCAGCCGGAATTTTCATCGATTTACTAATTAGTTTAATTTCATTAGCTATTTCAGGTTGATTAGCTTTTAAAGATTTAATTGTATGCGTTACATCTTTTTTAATGTTACTTAACCAGTTTTTACCGGTATTAGTAATTTTTGATAAACCACTACGCAGTGGCGGTAAGTCATCGAGAACGTCTCTTACAGAAGTTAGTTCTTCATGTTTAGTCAAACATATATCATTAGGGTTTATGTTTGAGTATAAGTCTTCTCTGATCCCGATAAGAATTACACGGTGCCTTCTTTGAGGTACTCCATGCAATTCGCTATAAACTACAAAGTCTTTAGGTTTAATTTTCTCATCATCAGAGATAGGAACTTCTAGTGATAGTATTTTATAGTTATGTCTTTTTCTTCCTTTTTTAGGCTTAGTTTTTACAGAATCACATGGATTATGCAAATCACTAAATATTGTTTCATAGATGGATTCACCATTAATCTTTGCCGAAAGCATACCTTTCACATTTTCCATTACAAATACAGTAGGCTGAAACTGAGCAATAACCTTTAAATACTCTTTGTATAGAAAATTTCTAGGATCTTTAGTAGGGTCATAATTTGCGCTACTGCGATTTCCAGCTAGTGAGTATGCTTGACAAGGTGGTCCGCCGATCAGAATGCATTGATCTTCACCTATAGCCTCTAAAATCTTTTTGTTTATAATCTTATTATCTTTACCTAGCTCTAAATTCTGAGCTTCTGCATCAGCAGCACTTACTTGAGTTGAAAATTGAGGTATTTGATACAACTGTTCTTCGGGAGTTTTTCCTAACTTTCCTTTAAGGAAATCATAATATTCCTTAGGAGCCTCACCATTAAATTGTCGAAAAAAAGCACGTAACTTAAGAGTTCTATGAGCACTTTTCTCTTTCTCTATTGAGATCGCAATTTTGAAAGGCGAATTACCGTAGGTATCTTTTAATGCTGAAAAGCCTTCACCCAGCCCACCGGGGCCAGAAAACAAGTCGATTATTTTTATTGATTGAGTCATGAATAATAGAGAGTAGTTTTTATTGAGTATAATACCAGGATTACGCTCTCCTATCCTAATTAAAGTTTCAGTCAAACATTTTAAATAACTAGTAAAGTTAGGAAAAACTCATATGATTGTATACATTTAGAACAACTGTAATATCCATCTTTCTATATCTTCAATTAAGCGTTGTAATAAAAAATTAATTTTAGTAGCTATTTTTACACACTTTCAACCAATAAAACGATTATCAATATACTATTTATCAAGGCTGCATTAAAAATAAGATTAAGCTCTTGATATAATTGAAATACAAAGGTATTTTATTCGAAATATTAAAGGTTTTCTTAAATGTAAAATAATCGTTTTCGTCTAATAAACTTTTGGTGTCATTCAATTAAGGAGAAAACTTATGGATTGGGGAACAATCGCAAAAGTAGCATTAGCAATTGTGGGTATATTTACTGCAGGTAAAGTACTTTTTGATATTTTCGTAGGAAAAAAAACAAACTTACGAGAAGAGTATAATTTTGCTAAAGAATTTCTTGATGATACAAATAAACAAGATCTTCATCCGTTCACACTGAGCAAGGGGTATCAAAGTATAGCTGGAACAACTTCCGTTAAAGCCTCTGAAATAGAATATATTCTATCTCTTAAAGATCCCGTTCAATGCCTACATGATTTTATTTTATCAAAGCAGTTGTTCGAACGATTAGAAATGGAAGGGGACTTCAAACTTGTGTTCCTGAAAAAATATAGAAGCAATTTATCTAGAAAAATAAAAAAACTTTTCTATTTAACTCTGTATTTTACTTTAGCATTTACTGCATTATCCCCAATGTTATTGTCGAACACATTCAAAGTCGATGCCGCTGATTCTTTGTTGCAATTATTGTTTACATTACCCTTCTTCGGTTTATATGCTTGGGTCTCCCTTCAAGCGTATGCAAAATTGTCTAGAGGTGAAATTCTTTATAACAATCAGAAACTACACACTACAAATATTGTTATTGATAGCTCTAGGTCCGTTAGTAAAAGTGCAGCCTAGCTCTCATTTAAACTGGACTTTTAATAATCGATTAGATTTTAGCTAAAGGTTAAAGTTCCTCTAGATGAGGAGTTAAGTGCCATTGTTACTCACAATTATTCTGTTTAAAGTAGGATTTCATGGTTAAAGTAAAAAAAGAAAAAAATATAATCTCTAGGTTTAATTATCAATTAAAAAAATTGCATATATCAAGCCTAAAGGGTATTAAAAACTTTACTTTAGAGTTTGAAACAGACAAAAGAGTTACAGCAGTTGTAGGTATAAATGGCTCTGGTAAGTCAACATTAATCCATGCATTAGCGTGTGCATTTAAACCGAAAGGAAAGCAAACTTCTAAAGACTTTAATCGTCTTTCTCATTTTTTTACTCCTAATAAAGATGCGAGTTGGGACGGAAGTGAATATAGTGTGGAGTTTAATTACCAAGAATTAAACCCATCAAAAGAGCCCAAAATCACTAATAAAACCTATACAGAGAAGTATTATAAAAAACCAGGTGTAAAACAAGGTCGATGGTTACCTATCTATGCAAGACGTCATGAAAGAGAATCTGTTTATATAGGCTTACATGAACTATCTACTTTAAGTGAAGATAAAAATGCAGGCAGATATAAAGAATATGAAACTGAAGATCTTGCACATCAATCAGCAGACAAAATTAAATCTGACATGGTTTATATCTTAGGTAGAAGTTATGAAAAGTTAAGCAGTTGCACTATCAAAAAGAGAGGTAAAATTCACACTATGTTTGGTTTAACTCATAATGGTGTGACTTATAGTGAACACTCTATGGGAGCAGGTGAAAAGCGTGTGTTAAGTATGCTCTATGCATTACATAGTCCATTAATTTCTAACGGAGGTCTACTTTTAATAGATGAGGCAGACGTATTATTACATGGAATAGCCTTCAAAAGGTTAATTGAGAAAATTGTTAAACGTTCTGAAGAAAACAAAGTTGAAGTGGTTTTTTCAACACATAGAGAAACTATTTCAGAATTCAGTGGGGACGTTAATATATTTGGTATTTTGAATACTGGTAACGGTGTTTTAGCTATGCCTCATACTAATCCTCAAGTTATGCACCAATTAACAGGCACGTTATCTCACCCTCTACAAATTTGTGTAGAAGACGAACTCGCAGAAGAGATTATACTTAACCTAGTTTACAAAATGCACTTACAAACCCATGTAAGGGTTAGTAAATTTGGAGCATGGTCCAATGCATTTGCAGTTTTAGCTGGGAAGAAGCTCATGGAACAAGATATTACAAACACTATCTGTGTCCTTGATGGAGATGTATGTAGGGATCAAGAAAGTAGAGAGTCTGAATGCAAGCGGCACTTAAACGGTAATGACCGAGAGCAAGATCGTTCAGATATTGTAAAACAAATAAAAGAATTCAAAATCCATACCTTTGCGCCTGAAGGACAAAAAGGAAGCCCTGAATACAATATTAAAATGCTATTCGAAAATTCAGTTAGTACAGATCCTAGGGTTAATGAACTTCAAGTGTTTTCAAAGAGTATTCAAGGGTATATGGATTGGCATATATATTTTGAACAAATGGTAGAACTTTCCGGTCAAAGGCAAGTTCGTGAAAAAATATTAAGCTTTGTTGAAGAAACTGATGGATGGCAAGTCTATACAGAAGAGATTCGTATGTGGCTTAGCGATAAATATGTAGAACTTGGGCTAGGAGCTTAGCGGAGGACAAATAATTGGCTTTTGTTTATATCTAACACCTTTACACAACTAAAAACTGCCAATTAATATGCTTTTAACTGTTTAATCAAACGTTATCTTAGGAATAAATTTTTATGCAAGAATTTTCTTTAGAAAAAATATCTGAAAGTATCTATTACGGTAAATCAAAGACTTATTTTAAAGAGGTATTATCTTCTTACTACAATGAAAATTATCGCTCTTCTGTTGTAATGCTTTGGTCTGTAGCTGTTTGTGATGTTGTATTTAAGCTGCAAAGCTTAATTGACTTATATGGAGATGCTTCTGCACGACAGATTTTAGATGATGTAACAGCAATACAAGCGGCAAGCCCCAATTCTCCAGCTTGGGAAGTTCAATTAATTGATGATGTACATAATAAAACCAATCTAATTGACTCTGCAGAATATGAGAATCTACGATACTTGCAAAAACAAAGGCACTTATCTGCACATCCTGTTTTAAATCGTGATAGAGAGTTACATTCTCCGAAAAAAGAAACTGTTCGAGCCTTAATAAGAAATACTCTTGAAGAATTGTTAGTTAAGCCTCCATTTTACACCCAACATATACTTAGTGAGTTACTTGCAGATATTGCAGAATCATCTGAAGTATTAAATAACAGGTCCAAAACTAAGAAATATATTGAAAGTCGCTACCTAACTAGAACTTCGCCTTCTGTAGAACTTAATTTATTTAGGTCTCTTTGGAAGTTTGTTTTCAAATTAGAAAATGATGATTGTAATAAGAATAGAATAATTAACTTATACGTTCTTGAGGTCATTGCTAATAGAAATAAAGCAAATTTGAGCACTGCAATTACTGGAGATCTAGATTATTTTAGCAATATAACTTCTTCAGATATCCCTTTATCATACATTGTATATTTCTTATCTCAATACCCTGAGTTATACCCATTGTTAAAAGAAGATGCTCGATTGAAAATTACGCACTGCATTGAAAGTAACGATGTAGGAAAGCTTATGGGTTGGTTTACAAAGAGTGACCTAAGGTCACACGCCAGTGATATAAAAGAATGGATTAACAGCGACTCTCGTCCATCGTTTTCTCCTCAAGAGCTTGATTCCTTACTTGAAATATCAGACTCTGATGAATGGCAAGAAGAGTTCTGCAAAATTGTTTCTCATTTCTATGGGTCTAGTGGCTCTTATGATCAAGCGGATTCAAGGTTTCAAGTAGCAATTCCAAAATACATAAAACTATTTGAACGTGAATCATTAACCTATTTAGCTCAACAGATTGAAAATAACTCACAATGTCATGATCGGGGTAAAGCACGGCATGATTATGTTTTCATTAAAGAGCAACTTGATGAAAAGTTTGGTGACGACTTTCCTTATAGTGAATATGAATGGTTTAGTAGGAAAATAGATCTGGGTGAAAACTAGTATTTTACAAGTACTTAATCAGGCACAAAACGATTGATTTTGCTTCCACCCATCAAAGTTTTCACTGCTTAACAAATCATTAATTACAATAGGGATATTTGTGCCTAAATTCTTCGATGATAATAATCAAGAGATTAATTCTGAATTCTCACTTGAAACTCTTTCTAATCTGGAAGGCTTAGTTATTGAATCATGGGGACCTACTACCAGAAACCCTGAATATGCTAAAGCATTCGAAACCCTATTGAAGCGTTTAAGGAAAATAGGTTTACCTTCAATTCAAGTATTCGTTGTCTCAAGTCGTCTTATTACTGTATTTCCGAACATCAACGATAGGGAGATATTGTTTGATGGTGAGCCAATATCCCTTATTAATGGTGAAATTGAAGCCATAAGACTTCGCATAGGGAAAGGCGTTGCTAAATTAAGAGAGTCGCCGAGCGCTAGTAAAGGTGGTAATCGTTATAAACGTATTCTAATTTATAGCCCTTTAATCAATAGTTCAACTTGGGCGAAAATAGCCACTTCAAATGTACAAAACAGTAATAATTCCATTTTTGATGTAGTACCAACGGCTGATCGCATTTTATTCGAACAACAAGTTGATATTATTGAATTATGCAAAGAAAAGACTCCAAAAGGTCAGCCTCAGCCTACTAGAAGTGATAAACAAGTTAATCTCATAGAAAGAGACCCATTAGTTAAAGCTTGGGTTTTACAAAAGGCTAATGGGATTTGTGAGCTTTGTGATTCCCCTTCGCCTTTTTTAAAAAGTAATGGAAAACCTTACTTGGAAGTTCACCACATTAATCATTTGGCAAATGGTGGCTCTGATACAATATCTAATGCAATAGCTGTTTGCCCTAATTGCCACCGTGCTTTACATTACTCGAGCGAACGTGACGAACTTACTGAAAATTCACTTCTTAAAATTGAAAGGCTAGCGAGGGAATGTAGCTAAGTCATTAACAGCTAGCGCTCTCTATTCCAATCGTAAGCAATTTGATTGAAACTAATGAATAAAAAAAGCGACTCCTCTATGAGAAAGTCGCTTTTTCAGTTTCGTACTTTTAAATCTAGTATCGATCTTATCTAGAATCTAACTATTAGGTTTTGTATCGCAGTATTAGCTAAGTTGCGAACATTCAATAACAGCTATACCACATCCAACTTAGCTTAATTTAATTTATTCTACCGTTACTGACTTGGCTAAATTTCTTGGTTGATCAACATCCGTTCCTTTTATAATGGCAACATAGTATGAAAGTAGCTGTAAAGGTATGGTGTAAACAATCGGGGCGATTAATTCATCACATATAGGCACATCAATTACTTTCATCGTGTCATCGCTGGCAAAATTAGCATTAGAGTCAGCAAATACATACATTAAGCCACCACGTGCTCTTACTTCTTCCACGTTGGATTTTAATTTTTCTATTAAATCATTTTTTGGTGCAACAACAATTACCGGCATTTCAGCGTCAATCAACGCTAATGGGCCATGCTTTAATTCACCTGCAGCGTATGCTTCTGCATGAATATAAGAGATTTCTTTAAGCTTTAATGCGCCTTCCATCGCAATTGGATATTGCTCCCCACGACCTAAAAATAGTGCATGGTTTTTATCCGCAAAATCTTCAGCTAAATCTTCAATTGAACTAGCTAAGGCCAGCACTTCTTCAAGTTTACTCGGTAAGGTCATTAATGCCTTAACAATATCACCTTGCGTTTCTATACTCATACCATGATATTTGCCTAACGCTAAAGTCATCATCATTAAGCCAACAAGCTGAGTGGTGAAAGCTTTAGTTGAGGCAACACCTATCTCAGCACCAGCCTTGGTCATAAAGGCTAAATCTGATTCTCGCACTAATGACGAGCCATCAACATTACAAATAGTTAAACTGGCGCGATAACCTAGCTCTTTTGCTAAACGTAAAGCGGCAAGAGTATCAGCTGTTTCACCAGATTGTGAGATGGTTACTAACAAGGCATTTTTTGGCACATGCGACTTTCTATAGCGAAATTCACTGGCTATTTCAATGTTACAAGAAACACCCGCGAGCGCTTCTAACCAATAGCGCGCAACCATGCCAGAATGGTAACTTGTTCCACAAGCAATTATTTGTACATGTTCAATATCTTTAAAGATATCCTCTGCACCTACACCAAAAGTATTAATATCAAGTGAGTCACTTGATAATCGTCCTTCTAATGTATTTCGAATTGCTGTTGGTTGTTCATAGGTTTCTTTGAGCATGTAATGACGATATTCGCCTTTATCACCACTATCATGGTTTACCGAGGCTTCTTTTGCTTCACGCTCTACTGGCTTACCATTAACATCAAAAACACTGACTGAAAAACGAGTTACTTCGGCAACATCACCCTCTTCTAAAAAGGCAAATTTACGGGTTACAGGTAATAGAGCCATCATATCTGAGGCAATGAAATTTTCGCCTAACCCATAACCGATGACCAACGGGCTACCTGAACGAGCGACAATAATACGATCTTTATCTGTGCTATCCATCACAACCGTGCCATAAGCACCTTCAAGTTGCTTAACCGTTTTTTGCACTGCGGCTAATAAACTATCACTCGTTTTTAATTCATGATGAACTAAATGGCCAATAACTTCCGTATCTGTTTGAGAAATAAACTCATAACCTACGCCTTGAAGTTGGCTACGTAGTGCTTGGTAGTTTTCAATAATACCATTGTGAACAACAGCAATATTGCCACTAGAAAAATGAGGGTGAGCATTCACTTCGCTTGGAGCACCATGTGTTGCCCAACGTGTATGCGCTATACCTGTACCACCGCTTAATGGGGTGTTTTGTAATGCTTGTGCTAGCTCTTGTACTTTTCCTAAACGCTTCGCGCTAGATAATTGATTTTTTTGATCTATCGTTGCAATACCCGCGGAATCATAACCTCGGTATTCTAAACGTCTTAATCCTTCGACTAAAATCTCTGCTACATCACGCTGTGCTACTGCACCGACTATGCCACACATAGTTCATATCCTTTTTTGGATGACTATCCACCTTGCTCTTGTAAAGACCAATTTATATGTCAAAAGTACTCATTGACTAACGTCAATCTCGAACATTTTCTTTTAAATTGAACCATACAGCTTAACGCTGACTAGCCACATATCAATAAATGGTTTTATTTCTGTTACTAAATCGCTTTGGCGCATATTAAATTTACGCCTTGAGCAACTAGCTGTGATCTTACTGACGCAGGTAAATCATCATCAGTAATGAGGGTGTGTATTTGTTGCCATCCCAATTCTAAGTTAGGTATTTTTTTAGCTATTTTATCTGACTCGATCATTACAATGACTTCGCGGGCAACTTCCGCCATTACACGACTTAAACCTGTTAATTCATTAAAGGTCGTTGTGCCTCGTTCAATGTCGATACCATCTGCACCAATAAACAACTGATCAAAGTCATAAGAACGAAGTACTTGCTCTGCTACTTGCCCTTGAAAGGCTTCTGAGTTTGCATCCCAAGTGCCACCGGTCATCAAAAGTGTTGGCTCATTTTCTAATGCATGAATTTCATTGGCTATGCTTAGTGCATTAGTCATCACAACTAAGCCTTTTTTACTTTCTAACTCACTTACTAAAGCAGAGGTTGTTTGGCCGCTATCAATAATTATGCGGTTATGATCTCGAATTAATGTGGCCGCACTTTTAGCTATTATTTTCTTTTGCTTAGAAAGCTTTTCACTTTTAGGCTCTGTTATTTCTTTAGGCAGTGCGATAGCGCCACCATAACGCCTTAACAACAAGCCACTGGTTTCTAGCGAAGCAAGATCTTTTCTAATAGAAACTTCTGAAATATCAAACTGTTTGGCTAAACTATCAACGCTAATCTCACCGTTAATATTAAGTTCAGCAATAATGTTATGGCGACGTTGTTGAGTGTTTCTTTTAGACATGATGCTTTAGATAAATTTTCAGTTAGCTTTCATTTGGTCGTTATTATGTTTCATTTCGAAAGTTATTGCAATTATACTATTAAAATATACAATTTCTCTGGCATCACTATATTACCCCTGAACATATACACTCTTTGCACCCCATTCAGAACATAAAAAGACGCTCATACTTCGACAGACGGTTCGTTCCTCTCCTGCTCAGCACAAACGGCAACACATCAAATAGCCACCTGAATAATTACGTTAATTCTACTATTTACAAACATTTAATTTTTGGTGGGTCTTGGCCAATTTTTAACATTGCGTTGTTTACCACGGGCAACAGCTAAATCACCTTTTTCAACTTCTTTTGAAATAACAGATCCTGCACCAATAGTCGCTGTTTCACCAATGGTAACAGGTGCCACTAAAGAGCTATTTGAGCCAATAAAGGCATTGTCTTTAATAATAGTTTGTGACTTATTTACTCCATCATAGTTACAAGTAATAGTGCCCGCACCTATGTTAACGTTTTTACCAACAAGCGTATCTCCAAGGTAAGTTAAGTGCCCTGCTTTACTGCCTTCACCTAAAGTGCTTTTTTTCATTTCAACAAAGTTGCCCACATGTGAGTCTTTATTCATTATTGTTCCTGGGCGAATACGAGCAAAAGGACCTACAGAACAATTTTCACCAATGATGGCATCTTCAATGAATGTATTTGGTTTTATTTCTACATTATGACTAATTGAGCAGTTTTTAAGAATACAGTTAGCACCTACTTTTACGCCGTTAGCTAATTCTACTTTACCTTCAAAAATACAATTGATATCAATACTGACTTCATTGCCAATAGTTAAGGAGCCTCGAATATCAATGCGCGCTGGGTCACGTAAACTTGCCCCCTCAATCATCAAGTTTTGAGCTAAACGGGCTTGATAAGCGCGTTCTAATGAGGCTAGTTGCACACGGTTATTAGCTCCTTCTACTTCAATTTCAGTTTCAGGATGAGCTGTGGCAATCAACTTACCTTCATTATGAGCTGCAGCTATTATATCGGTTAGATAATACTCACCTTGGGCATTTTCATTAGAAAGCCCTGCTAGCCAGCGTTTTAAATCACCACCATTGGCTAATAAAATACCCGTATTAGCTTCATTAATAGTGAGTTGTTCAGGGGTTGCATCTTTTTGCTCTACTATACCAACAACCTGTCCCTTATTTTCAGATAAAGAGTCTCGAACAATACGACCATAACCCGTTGGGTTAGACAAATGAACAGTTAACAGTGCCATACCATTTTCAGGTTTTGCTTGTAGTAAATTTTCTAATGTTGATACTTTAGTCAGTGGAACATCACCATAAAGCACCAATACATCTTCATCATCTTTTAGAAAAGGAGAGGTTTGATCTACCGCATGGCCAGTACCTAGTTGCTGGGTTTGTTCAACAAAGGTTAAATCTTCACCTGAATTTTCACCTGTTAGTGTTGCCTTAAGTACTTCACCGCCAAAACCATAAACAACATAAATGTTTTTTGCACCTAAATGACGAGCGCTATCGATAACATGAGAAACCATCGGTTTATCCGCTATTTCATGAAGTACTTTGGGTAAGGAAGAGCGCATGCGAGTACCTTTACCCGCAGCAAGAATAACAACAGAAAGAGACATGATAAATCCATTCAAGTAAGCATTTTATTATGGCCATTATTGTACCCAAGTTTTTGCTAGCTTTGCTAGTGATTATGTTCAATAGCCATGTTTTCTCCCTCTGTATTATAAATTCATGAAGAACCGTGCTTTATGAAGCCTAAATTAATCATTTTAATTAAAAAAGGATCTGATTCATTATCCCCAATATCTGCAAAATCTGTTGTTTGATATTTTTCTCTTTTGGCAAACTCTAATGCAATAACTTTTTCATCTTGCACTATTTCTTCGAGTTGCCAGTGGTTTTGTCGTCCACGTTGCGTGATAGTAAGTTCTATAATCAGTTGTAAATCAGCATTCCAAAGCAACTTTCCATGTAGATTCGAAGCTTCATTTTCCCATTGATATAGTTCTTGCTGATAGCAGCCTTCAAACTTACTTCCAGAAAGACGTAAAGATTGTCTTTTGCTATTTGGAATTAATTGCCTAATTTGTTGCCAGCGATCATCCGACATTGATTTTGCCTGATATTCTATGCTTCGTTGGAAATGATCAAAATGCGCAGTCTTTTGTACGAAATCATTACTCAACTTGAACCAAGTTGTCGATTGATCTCCATTAACTGATAGCACTTTTTGATTCATTCGCCATAAAGAACTTAACTTAAAGGTTTCTTGTTCATTAGCATGTTTTCTTTTTACAGCATTCACTTGGCTATTAACCAATTTATAATGCGCTCCAAGTAAATCTTCATTCATTTGACATGCCTGTTCAGCTTTTGTAACAAAGCTAACAACAGTAAACATTAAGGTAAGAGATATAATGCTTTTCATAAAATACTCCTGGGTGTGCAATTGCTACACACCCTAATTAAAAAGAGTTTAGAGAGGTTTAATGGTTAACGTTAATCGTTAACGGTTAAACCAGCAGCATAATTCATGACATGAAATATCAAGCTTTGCTCATTTGTACCGGTAACTAAATACGCCCCTGGCCCGGAAGCAAAGACAGCAACATCTTCACCTGCATGGGTTTCTGATGAACGCGGCACTAATGCTTCTTGATGGAAGCCCGCAGCGGTGGTATCAACATTTGATAAATCAACACGACCTGCAGCAATATCAAGTTCATAAGTCGCATCAGCATCTGTTTCTGCACCTAAATTTTGATAACCACGACCATTGGTATAACCCAAGGTGGTATATGGCATACCATCTTTCGCTAAACTAGCTTCAGTTTTACCAACACCCACAACTTTACCCAAAATAGGGTTTCCACGTTTTGGATAGCCTGCAATAGTAAATACATGACTATGATCAGCGGTGACAATTATCAATGTATCTTCTGGGTTTGTGCTATCAATAGCCATTTGCACAGCTTTAGCAAACTCAATAGTATCGTTTAATGCGTTATATGCATTACCAGCATGGTGTGCATGATCAATACGCCCTGACTCAACCGTCAGGAAAAAGCCTTTCTCGTTGTTATCTAAGATATCAATGGCTTTACTGGTCATTTCACTCAAACTAGGTTCACCTGCAACATCATTTTCTCTATCTGCTTCATATCGCATATGCGATTCATTGAATAACCCAAGTAAACGCGTAGTTGTTGCTGGGGTTATCGCATCAAATCCAGCTTGATCAATAACGAAATTTCCATCCGTATACTTTGCCTGCCACTCAGCTGTTAAATCTCGTCCATCGCTTCTATCGCCTTCTTTTTCACTTTCAGCGTCAATGCTGTTAAAAGCCGCATCTTTAGGTAAAAAATGACGACGACCTCCTCCCATTACAACATCAATACCATCAACATCTACACCTGTCATTCTCGCTTCTAAATTGGCTTCAAAATTTACTAATTGCGAAGCAATATCTTCACAACCTTGAGCTACAGCTTCACTAGGCATGTCAGAAATATCTTCCCAGTTACGCTCTGCTGATTTCGCATAAGCTGCTGCAGGTGTTGCATGTGTAATACGTGCGGTAGAAATAATGCCTGTTGATTTTCCTGCTATTTCAGCAAGCTCTAGTGCAGTTGTCATTTCATTGCCAGTAACACTTGTACAGTCTCCTCGTTGAATATCCTCATCAACACCTAATACGCCAGCATCTGTTTTAATACCTGACATCATGGCAGTCATTGTGCCTGCAGAATCAGGTGTTTGTGCATCTACATTATACGTTTTAGCGAAACCTGAAAAAGGAAACTTTTCAAAGCTTAAGCTGTTTTCTTCACCTAACATGCCTTTTCGTTGTCCTTCAAGAATGCGTGCTGCGGTTATAGTGGAAACGCCCATACCATCGCCAACAAACAATATTACATTTTTAGCTTTGCCTCTGAGATCTTTTATTGCATCTGCACGTTGCCAATTAACTTCAGCCGTTTTTATTGAATTTTCACCTTGTTTAAACCAATCATTGGTAACGCTTGTTGCTAAGCTATCGCTCGATAATGTCTTTACAGTATCCGCACAAACATAATTAGTGATTGTCACTTCATCACTTGATAAGTTGCCATCATCATTCGTATCTAAACCCGAATCAACGGCGATACCACCATTTTTACAAAATTCATTGCCCAGTGGTAATGTTGTTTGGTTTATAAGGCTGATTTTTCCGTTAGCACCAACAGCACCATTTTCACCGTCTTCACACGCTGCTAAGCTACATACCACCGCGATAGCAACGACTGAGTTTTTAAAGTTTTTCATAAATTTACTCCTATAATTATCAATTGCTATTAAGGTTATTTAGTTAGACCAAGGGCTTTGTTAATGACATGAAAAATAACACTTTGCTCAATATTTCCTTGTACTAAATGCGCACTTGGTCCCATAGCGTGTATTGAAATATCTTCACCCGCATGTGTTTCTGAGCCTAAAGGAATATTGGCTTCTTGATGGAAACCGCTATCCGTCGTATCAATGGTGGTTAAATCAATACGGCCAGTGTTGACATCTTCGTCATAACCTTTATCAGCATCAGTTTCACCGGCCAGATTACGATGCCCTAAACCATTGGTGTACCCTACCGTTGTATAAGGCATACCATCTGTTGCTAAACTAGCTTCGGTTTCACCAACAGATACTACTTTACCTAGAATTGGATTACCGCGTTTAGGATAACCAGCAATAGTGAATACATGGCTATGATCTGCTGTAACCAGAATTAACGTTTCTTCTGGGTTAGTATTATCGATGGCTGCCTGAACTGCATTCGCAAATTCAATGGTATCTGTTAACGCGTTATAAGCACTACCTGCATGATGACCATGATCAATGCGACCTGATTCCACAGTCAGAAAGAAACCCTTATCATTGTTATCTAGAATATCTAACGCTTTAGCAGTCATTTCACTCAGACTTGGTTCTCCAGCAATATCATTAGACCTATCTGCTTCATATTGCATATGCGACTCATTGAACAAGCCTAAAACTTGCGGCGTATTAACTATATCTAATGCATCAAAACCACTCTGATCAATAATATACTTACCCTGTGGGTAGCTTGATTGCCATTGTGCAGTTAAATCAACTTCATCCGTTCGATCTCCTTCAACTTCGCTCATCGCATCAGCGCTATTAAATGCCATATCCTTAGGTAAGAAGTGACGACGGCCACCGCCAAATATGACTTCAATACCATCAACATCTATGCCTTGGTATCGTTGTTCCAAATTCTGTTCAAAATTCACTAACTGTGAAGCGATATCTTCACAACCTTGAGCTATAGCTTCACTAGGCATATCAGAGATATCTTCCCAGTTACGCTCTGCTGATTTTGCGTAAGTTGCCGCGGGCGTTGCATGAGTAATGCGTGCTGTGGAAATAACGCCTGTTGATAAACCCCGTATTTCTGCAAGTTCAAGTAAAGTAGCAACTTCATTACCTTTTACACTGGCACAGTTACCACGCTCTATATTTTCATCAACTCCTAATACGCCAGCATCACTTTTCAAACCTGACATCATCGCCGTCATGGTGCCCGCTGAATCAGGTGTTTGCGCATCAACATTGTAGGTTTTTACAAGTGCACTAAATGGAAATTTTTCAAAACTTAAGTAACCTTCTTCTCCCGATTTGCCTAATTGTTGCCCTTGTAAAATACGTGCAGCGGTTAGCGTTGAAACGCCCATACCATCGCCAACAAATAAGATAACATTTTTAGCTTTATTCCTTGTTTTTACTGCCAGTTTTTGCGTCAGAACTTGTTCTCCTTGTTCATACCAATTATTCGTTTTTTGATCATTTAACAGTTCAGCCGCGGTGGCAGAAAAGCCTACACTCGAAAGTACGGATGCTAATGCCAATGCGATGGGCTTTTTATACATTGCTTACTCCAACCAGATAAATTAAAAATAATAACGCCTGCTAAACTAAAATATTTATATTAAATAAATGTGAATAAAATAAGATGTTTTATTGATATTTACATGACAATCAAATGACAATATAAAAATATGTTGATAAATACTGTGATTAATTAACGAATGTTAAGGAGTATTGAACTTGCATTTTTTGCAATATTTAAACGAGAATTTTTAGATAGTTAGCACACTAAAATATTTGGTGCAGTAATTGAGCTATCGCTATCAATGACATCAGCAACAACATGGAGAACGTTGGGTAAAGAAGAGCACATGGGATGTCCTCAACTCGCAGCAAGAATAACAACAATAAGAGGCATGGAAATCCATTCAATTTAACTAGTTGAAAATGGATGTATTGTAACCAAGTTTACTCTAGCAATACTTTAGCAATTTTAAAATGACTAAACTTTTATCCAGAATTAGTGGCCACCCCAACATCAAGGGCTTCGAACCAATCAAGGAAACGCTTTACATTATCTCCTTTAAATATTCTACCGTGTTGCGGACACATCATATCAATGTCAAGTTTTCTAACGCGTTTCACCCAGTCATTTTTAGCCCTATTTGATGGCATCCAACGTTGATGAAACATTTTCATTTTGTCAATATGCTCATCAAAGTCTTCAACATATATTGGGGCATCAACGGCTTCTAGTGCTGCGCCAATATCACCCGACATTAAAATTTTAGCTTCGCCATCATATACATTGAAATTACCCGATGAATGTAAATAATGAGCAGGAATAAATTCCAAATTTACATTATCAATTTTTAATAAACGACCTTCATCGGGAATAGGTGCATAAGTGATATTCTCCATACCAAAATGACGGATAAAACCTTCCCAAATCCAAGGAGAATGAAGTGTGGCATTGGGTAAGGCCTGATCCCACAACCCTAACGAAGAGATAATATCTGGATCTTGGTGGGAAGCAAACAAGTGAGTTATTTTATCAGCTGGAACTTGTTTTATAACCGCAGAAAGCATAGCTGAAAATAACTCTATTCCTCCAGGGTCCATCAACAATGCATTTTTACTAGTAACTACCATATATTGGTTAGTATCAATTATTTTTTCAGTTTTTTCGTCATCACGGCCAAACATTATCCAAGCGTGTGAGCCATTTTCAAAAAGCATCTGTGTCTTCATTTCAATCCCTTTTTTTATTTTACTATTCCAATGTTACACACTCTTCTAGAATAGAAACCTTGTGTTGTGAATACTTGATATGTTCTTTAATTTTAGCTGCAGCTCCTTCTACATTGTCAGCAACATTTATTAACGCATCTTGATATTGAGCACCTGATTGAGATGCTTCTACTCTAGACAGTGTTGCTAAAATTATCGCATTACGTAACTCACTACTTAACACCTTCAATTCTATACTTAACTGGTTTATTTGACGTCTATAGGTCGCTTCTAATTGTTCCTGCTCTAATTTACAACTTTGGTGTTGCTTATCTATGCTATCAATGTACTTAGCTTCTTTTCCACTTTTATAAACAGCATTGAAACGCTCTATTGCGTTATCAGCTCGCATTTTTTTTACCGATGTTTTACTTAAAATTACGGCTAAAGCGTTTATTTTTTTAGATGATAAAATTGTAATTTCCGCAAGCCTATCAATGAAATCAGTTAATGGCCTAATACCGGCGGCTTTTTCACCAGCACGCAGCGCTACTGCTCTAGCATTACTTGCGGTTAATGATAGTTGCTGAGAAATTAATGTAGTTTGATCTAACTTTGCCGCAATCTCAGCCACTGATACAAAATAATTATTATTTGGGTCCGTCATTCTAAATTATTCGATATTGATTCAATTAGTGCTAATAACTATAGGCATATATATTTGCTCTCGCTAGTTCAACTAGTTTATTTATTCAACTAAATCACATTGAAACTCTGTAGACTATTGCATAAAAAAACATTTTATAATTCATTATTTCACTGCACCCTCACTGTGCAATTGCCGTTTTTTCGCCCTGTTAGCAAGCATTAATTAATATTAACCAAACATCAACAAAACAAACAAACATACAAATATCAAACACTTGAAATTAAAACAGTTAGCTATATTTCTTGGTACATTACTTGCGATACCGTTATTAATGTTACGCAATGTAAACGGTATGAAAAGTATGAAAGAAAAAATTAAATTAGTAGTGATTGGAAATGGCCCTGTTGGTCATAATTTCTTAGAGTATTTGGTTGAAAGTGGCGAAAGCGATAATTATCAAGTTACCGTTTTTGGTGAGGAGCCTCTTCCTGCATACGATAGAGTGCATTTAACTAGCTGGTTCAAAAACCAATCTGTTGATGACATTAATATGGTTAGCGAAGGTTTTTATCCTAGCAACAATTTCACTTTACATTCGGGTGATAAAGTAACTCAAATAGATCGTTTTAAAAGAGTTATTACCTCTGATGCTGGCCTTGAAGTTAGCTACGATAAAATAATTTTAGCTACAGGTTCTGTTCCTTTCGTACCGCCTGTTCCAGGTCATGATCGTGATAATGTTTTTGTTTATCGTACCATTGAAGATCTTGAAAAAATTACCGCCGCCGCTAAAACAGGAAAAGTTGGCGCGGTTATTGGTGGTGGTTTGCTTGGTTTAGAAGCAGCTAAAGCACTGATGGATTTAGATTTAAAAACCCATGTCATAGAATTTGCGCCACGATTAATGGCGGTGCAAATAGATGATGGCGGTGGCAAGATGCTAAGTAGAAAGATTCAAGACTTAGGTGTCAGTGTTCATACTCAAAAAAATACTCAAAACATTGGTGACGGTGAAACAGCATTTCATAAAATGAGCTTTGCCGATGGCCAAGAATTAGAAACTGATATTATCGTTTTCTCTGCAGGTATTCGACCTCGTGATGAATTAGCTCGCCAAGCGGGTTTAGGTATGGGTGCACGCGGTGGTGTAGTTATTAACAATAACTGCTTAACCTCAGATAATGACATCTATGCTATTGGTGAAGTAGCGCTATGGGATAATAAAATTTACGGTTTAATTGCCCCTGGCAATACAATGGCAAAAGCAGCGGTGGATCATTTAACAGGAACAGGTAGCAGCGAGTTTGCTGGCGCTGATATGAGCACCAAGTTAAAGCTGATGGGTGTGGATGTTGCTTCTATTGGCGATGCTCACGCTACAACACCAAATTCTCGCAGTTATACTTATGTGAATGACCGTGAAGAAGTTTACAAAAAAATAGTCGTTAGTGAAGATGATAAACATCTGCTTGGTGCTGTACTTATTGGTGATGCTGCGGAATATGGCTCTTTGTTACAATTCATGCTCAATAAAATGGAATTACCGAGTGAACCAGAGGGCCTAATTCTACCAAGCCTTGACGGTTCATCTAGTGGTATTGGTGTCGATGCTTTACCTGATTCAGCTGTTTTATGTTCTTGTATGAACGTAAGTAAGGCCGATGTTATTAATGCAGTTGAGGCTGGTGCAAGTGATATGGCTGCTATCAAGTCTTGCACAAAAGCAGCTACCGGGTGTGGTGGTTGTACTGCTTTAGTTACTCAAGTATTAAACTGTGAACTAGAAAAGCAAGGCGTTGAAGTTAATACCAACCTTTGTGAGCATTTCTCCTATACTCGTCAAGATTTATACAACATCATTCGTGTTGAAAAAATAAAGTCTTTTGAAGAGTTACTTGAAAATCACGGGTCCGGCTTAGGTTGTGACATTTGTAAACCTACCACTGCCAATATACTTGCTTCTTGTTGGAATGATCACGTACTTGATAATAAACTTCAAGGTTTACAAGATACTAATGATTATTTTATGGGCAACATGCAAAAAGATGGTACATACTCGGTTGTACCTCGTGTACCCGGTGGTGAAATTACGCCAGAAAAACTGATTGTTTTAGGTGAGGTTGCTAAAAAATATGACCTTTATACTAAAATCACTGGTGGCCAACGTGTCGATTTATTTGGCGCTCGCTCCGAGCAATTGCCTGATATCTGGCGAGAACTTGTTGATGCAGGTTTTGAGACCGGTCATGCTTACGGAAAATCATTACGAACAGTTAAGTCATGTGTTGGCTCAACTTGGTGTCGATATGGTGTTCAAGATTCAATGGCGCTATCTATACTACTAGAAAATCGCTACAAAGGTTTACGCTCACCACATAAATTAAAGATGGCTGTTTCAGGCTGTACCCGCGAATGTGCTGAAGCACAAAGTAAAGATGTGGGTATTATTGCAACTGAAAATGGTTGGAACATGTACGTTTGTGGTAACGGGGGTATGAAACCTCGTCATGCTGATTTATTTGCTTCAGACTTAAATGATGTTGACTTAATTAAATACATTGACCGTTTTTATATGTTTTACGTTCGCACAGCTGATCGTTTACAACGTACTTCTGTTTGGATGGATAACATGGAAGGTGGCTTAGAATATTTAAAATCAGTCATCATTGAAGACAAACTTGGGCTAGCGGCTGAATTAGAACAAGAAATGTCTGCTGTTGTTGATACTTACCAATGTGAGTGGAAAACCACTATTGAAGACCCTGAAAAGATGAAACGCTTTGGCCACTTTGTTAACAGTAAATTGCATGACGAAAACGTTATATTCACAACAGAAAGAGAGCAAATTCGACCTGCCCTTACCTCTGAACGAACCAGTGAAACAGCTTAATAAGGAGCCAAAAAAATGACAACAGCACACCAACAATGGTTCGATATTTGTAATATTGATGACATTCTCCCAAGTATGGGACGTTGCGCTCTTTTTAATGAGCTACAAGTAGCAATTTTCAGAGTAATAGATCAAAGCGGACAAGAAAAGTTTTATGCCATTGATAATTTCTGCCCTTTTAGCCAATCTAATACACTTTCACGTGGGTTAACGGGTAGTATTACTGACAAAATAGTAGTCGCTTCACCAATTTATAAGCAACATTTTGAGCTATCTACGGGGCTTTGTCTTGAAGATGATAGTGTTAGCGTTAAAACTTACCCTGTGCGCCTTAATGGTTGTACTATTCAGCTTGCAGCTTAAGGAACCATGATGAACGAATCTAAAAAATATACTTATTACACGGTTGATGTTTTTACTGACCAACCTTTCCATGGTGTGCCTTTGCCAGTATTTCCAGATGCCAGTGGTTTAACAGATAGTCAAATGCAGCAAATTGCTAATGAACTGAGTGCCACTATTACAGTTTTCTTACAACCCGCTGACGCACAAAACTGTCGAAATATTAGAGTGTTTTCAAAAGAGAAAGAAGTTCCTAGCAGTATTCATGCAATTCAAGCGGCAAGTTATGTGCTGGCCAAAACGACGATAGTATTGACAAGCAAACATACCCTTATTTCAGTTGTTTCAACATTGAAGGGGCATGAGCAAGTTATTAATAGTTATGTTTCTAAAAATGATGCCGACGAAATAGGCATTGTTCAGCAAACTTATGATACTCATGCAGCGGTCGATTATTACACACCTACCAATGAAGAATTGGCTGCTATGTTATCCCTTAGCCCAGCTGATATTGGTTTTGACAATTATCGTCCATTAATTGTTTCTTGTGGTGTACCATATTTAATTGTTCCAATTATGTCTTACACCGCTATTCGAGAAGCTAAATTTAATGAATCAGCATGGAGCAACTCATCAGCACCAAGTTCTTTGGCTCAAGAAATACTACTCTTTGCCAATAATACTGATGAAAATCCTGCTGATTTTCATGCTCGTTTACTTGGGCCTGCTATTGCTCACCATGAAGATCCACCAATTGGTGGTGCAATTTCAGCTTTTGCTAACCATATTTGTGACCACCCACATGTTCAAGCAGGTACTCACGTGTTTGGTATACAACGAGGAGCTAATGATGCCCGTAAGAGTCTTTTTTACGTTGAAATGGATAACCAACAAAGCAAAGACTTGACTATACGTGTAGGAGGCCATGCTGTATTAATGAGTGAAGCAAACATTAGGGTATGTTAATGAATACTTAAGAATTTGAATGACACTTTAAGTCACTTGAAAATTTTTATTTCTTTTAGTGTTTCATGTTTTTATGCGTCTATCATTATAGGCGCATTTTTTTTGCTATAAATCGAAGTTTTGGTTTGAATATTATTAGCGTACATCACGCTCTCCCTATAATTGCTATCAATTGATTTGTAAGAATTATAAGATAAATTTTTACCTATTTTATAACAAACGATATAATAAAAAAAATGAGCTATTTTATTAGCTCATTTCTAAATACTGCTTTATTTAATACACTTTCAAAGGAAGGTAAATATTATTTTAAGAACCTATAACTCCCTTTGATTGCTGCTTTATATTGCTCACAAAGCTCACCGAGTGGAGCATCAATTTTTAACATGCCATATTCTTGATGAGCTTTACGTTTAATGCGTTCCCAACTAACACCTTCAATAGTCATATAACCTTCAGAAAACGCTTTCAGTTTGGACAATTCTTTAAATTTATTCTTATCTATTTCTTTACCACAATCACGGTTTAGATAAATCATTTTACTGGCGGCTTCCGCAAGTAATGACTCAACTTCACTTTTTTCTGTTTTAGTTAATGGCTCAGCAGCAATTGTTGCACAACTTATTGCTAATAAAGGTAAAATTAAACGTTTCATCTAGGTTCTTCCTATTTAAGTATTATCTGTCAAATTGTTTTACTTATCGTTATACCCAAACCACCTAAAAATGCAGGATTCAGCTGGAATTAGAAACCTATTTATATATGTATATATTAGGTTAATCACTATAGTTTCTCATAGTAATTTTTATCATAGCAGATTTATTGGACAATGTTGTCGTACATTACATTATTCAAATACAACATTGCAATTTACTACAAACACCAACAAAAACGCCCTGTTACTGTGAAGTAACAGGGCGTTTATAATTTAATTCACTAAACCTTAGCTTATACCTTAATTAAAAGGCACTAATTAGCTTCTCTTATTTGTCGCTTGAATAACACGTAATTGTGCTACTGCACGCGCTAATTCAGCAGCAACTGCGGCATAATCAACATCTGCGCCATGGGCGTTCATGTTTTCTTCAGCGCGTTGTTTAGCTGCTAGAGCCGCTTGCTCGTCCAAATCACCACCACGTGTAGCTACATCAGCTAACACGATAATATTGTTTGGTTGAACTTCTAACATACCACCTGAAAGATAAATAACTTCTTCGCTATCATCTTCTTTAGTGATTAATGCCATACCAGGTTTTAGTGAGGTCAATAAAGGTGCATGACCAGGCATAATACC
>MAAC01009906.1_pt1 | contig 47131 bp, 43 predicted proteins | sample 1115981 | NCBI WGS metagenome assembly MAAC01 (sample SAMN04961126, study PRJNA320927) | seawater metagenome | isolation source: sample BD02T64 sea water enriched with oil for 64 days | place: USA:Gulf of Mexico | collected 2013-07-27 | reverse complement strand
GCGAAACCCGTGGTGTCGTCGCGAAAATCCACGGCAAAGAGAGAAGTGTCACCCTTGTTGACCGTCTCCCAGGTTTCACCCTGATCGGCCGAGCGCAACACCAGGTCAAACTCACCGACGAGAGTAATAATACCCTCGGCCGAGACATTGACGTCATAGACATGGGGCTCGTAGAAATCATTGAGAATCGCTTCCCAATCAAAACTCAGAGGCGCCCAGGTGAGACCACCGTCAGCGGACTTTAGCACTGAACCGAAGCCACCCACGACAACGGCGAGACCGCTGTCATTGGCACTGACCGACAGAAGTCGCTGATCGGTGCCTGAATCGACTTTAGTCCAGTCACCATCACCCGCCTTACGCATAATAAGACCCGTCTGACCGACGACTAAGGAAACGTCCTTGCCGCAATTGACACCGAGCAGGGCAAGACTGACACCCGCCGAACCCTCTTGCCAGGTCAGGCCAGCATCAGCCGTCGTCAGCACCGTGCCGGCGAGACCGACAGCGAGGCCGGACTGGCCGTCTAAACAAACATCGTAAAGGGCATCGTGAACAATGCCCTGATGTACGACGCCCAACATACCCTCGCCAGCTACTTCACTAGCCTGGGCACCCGCTGCAAAAAAGCCAGTGCACAGTGCAGCGCTTAACATTGATTGCCGTAATACCTTTAAATTAAACACATGCACTCCAGTCTAGTTGTATTGATTAGCTGCCGAGACGACGAATGGCCTGAATAGTCAGGTACTTGTCGTAGGCATCTTCTGTATTGAATTCCGTCTTCAGGCCACCCTTAATGCTTTGCGCGTGGTTGAAGCGCGTAAAGCGGTTGGTCTGCACATCCATGGCATGGACGTAAGACCAGGACCATTCGGGATTGCCGTGGGAATCCGGATTGATAACATCGCCCGTCTTCTGCTGGCTGAAGCCAATTTCAAAGGAGCGCCACAGTTCGCCACGACGGTCGTAGGTAACATAGCCAATGGCGGCCATGTTGCGCACGTCGAGCCAAACACGTTTCTTGCTAACGGGTGCCCGTGGGAAGCCAATGGGTTCGGCTTCAACCACGATAACCTCGGGGCAGAGTTGGAAGTCGACTTCGTAGAAGTTGAGGCCTTTCTTGCCGCCGTGCAGGGTTTTGTCTTTCGACCAGTTGTCCTGATCACCGTGCCAGGTGTTCGATTGTGAACCCAGGAAGGGGCCACGGCCGATGATTTTGTAGTTGCCCCAGGTAAGCATGGGATCGCCAGCGGCCCAGGCGTCAGACAGAAAGAAGGTAATCCCCGGTACCAAGGGCTCAAAGCGCTGGTTGGTGGGGAAGCGACGGACGCGTTTGAACGCGGGCAAATAGCCGAAGAGATCGGGGAATTCGCGCTGGTCGTATTTCCAGATGTTGAGGAAGCTGGTGCCTTTAACGTCATTCGGCGAGGTGAACCACACGGCCTGATAACGCAGCTTGTCTTCGTGACCTTCCCAGTAGGGGCCGTCGGGATTACTAACCAGGCCGACAGTGTTCTTTTCACACCAGCCGAGGTTGTAAGAATATTCAATGTCACCGTCGGGGCCGATGTCGTTATCTTCCACGCCGTAAACAGAGGTGTCGTGGCGACCCCAGCTCATGGTGACGTTGGCGAAGGCTTCGAGGCCAGTTTTGGGATCGGGGAAGGGTGAACCACCGATCCAGGGCTTGCCTGTACCCTTGACGACGACGTTACCGTTCTCGTCGAAAGCGCCCATGCCCTGATTGCGCAGGGTGGCTTCGAGGTAGTCGCGGGGATACAGCTCGGTCACGTCAGTGGTGGTTGGCGCAATGCGAATGCGGCGGCCCTGCTGGGTGATCTGGATGTAGACAACGGGGTCGAGAATGTCTTTGACATGCTCGACGTTGTTGGCATCAACAATATCGCCGGTTTTAATTTTACCCTTGGTCAACACTTCAATATTTGTCAGCTCTTCCGGGTAGGCCTTGCTGATATCACCCGTGTTACCGACCAGCGGCATCATCGAGGTGAGAACACCGGCACCCATGGCTCCTTTCGCCATCTTGTCCATAAAGAACCGACGGCTGTAATCAAAATCGTACTTCTTAATGTGCATTAACCATACTCCTAATACTAGTTTTCGCCCATCTCAAACACCAAATGGGACCACTGTTTCTAATGACTAACTAACCCTGTATAACATTAGACAAATCAACACCCTCGCCGACCAGAAGGTCTTCGGAGCTAACAAATTTTGGCTTGATCAACCACACCAGCAGGGGCACGACGATCAGCGCGATGACCATATTGATCAACATCACCAGCACCAGCAGCAATCCCATATCGGCGAGGAATTTCAGCTCCGACAGGAAGTACCAGGGCAAAATACCAATCAAGACAATGGTCGCGGTAAAGAAGATGGCCTTACCCGTGGTGGCAACGGCGGCGTAGATCGCCTTGCCGTAATCCTCAAAGCCCTGGTATTCCTCACAAATACGACTCAGCAGGTAAATACCGTAATCGATACCCACGCCGATGCCGATGGCGGCGATTGGCAGCGTATTGACATCGAGGCCAATACCCATATAAACCATTGACATTGCCAGAAAAACATTGGACATATTGACCGGTATCAGCAACAAAATACCCGCCACAACCGAGCGGTAGGCCCAGGAACAACTGACCAGGATAACCAGGTTAAGCGCCCCCAGGATGTACCACTGGTAGAGATCAACCGTATCGTTAATCGACTGCTGTAGGGCGATCGTGCCGGAACCGAGGCGAATGCGATAGTTCTCATGATCGATGCCAATTTCGTCCAGCGCAGCCCGAACGGACTCCAGCGCATGATCGACCGTTTCCTGCTTATTATCCTTATACCACAACGAAACCGTACCGTTTTGCTGGACAAAGTCGGTTACGTGGGAAAAGGCTTTGGGGCTAGTACCGAACAACACTGCACCGGAAGCCGCCTGTACTGCCATGTCGGTTTGATCCAGCGGCGCCCATTTTGGGTTACCGCCACTGAACAGGCGGTTGGCCTCAGGCAAGTAGTCGGCAAACGACAATGTTGCTACCGGTGGGTTTTCACCACTTTCAACAATACGCTGCAATTCCGTCATCTTAAAGATGGGGTGAGCTTGCTTAAGTAGCCGATCCTGCTTTTGCTCTTTAACTTCAAAGATAATCTCGAGGGTATTGAGACCGGGAAAGTGGCTATTAATTTCAGCAACGGCAACATTGTATTCAGAATCGCTCCACAGCAGATTACTACCCGCTACCGGATTACCAACTTTTATATCAAGCATTTTGGACAGACCAAAAACCGACAGCACGATAACCACGACGGTGGTTATTTTTGCCGGAGGACCAAAACTCAGCATGCTGACCTTTTGCAGCATTTTCTTGATGCCGGCATGAATAAGTGCATGCTCACCATCAAGGCCAATGATCTGGTTGACGTTTTTCGGCTTGGGCATCATTGACAGCAATATCGGCGTCAGGAATACGCCAGTGGGAACGAGCATCAAAGCCCAGAATCCGCAAAAGACGGCAAAGCGCTCCATTGTTGGTATCGGCGCAATGGCAATCAAGAACAGGCCGATGGCATCGGTGACAATGCCTAGTATGCCAGGCGCCATCATCACACTCATGCAGATCTCTGCCGACTTATTCTTATCTTGAACGTGATAGTAAATTTCATAATAGCGTTCGATAAACTGCACCGCGTGACTAAACGAACGCGCAACCAGCAATATCGGCACCACCATAATTAACGGTTCGATGGGATCGCCAAGCCAGCCGACAAAACCAAAGCCCCATATCGCAGCGACGACACTGGTCAACACGGGCACAACAATACCAACCACATTGCGCATATACAGGAATAATGAAATTAACAGCGCCGCGCCAGTGATGCCAAAAATCTCCAGCATCTGCTTTTCATAAAAGTAGACCCAACCCGTCAATACCGGTTGGCCAGCGACATGAATTTCGTGGGCATCATCGCGCTCAGCATCGATGATCTTTTCCTGAATTTCAGCAAATACCACACCGTAATCCAGCAAGCGCTCAATAAATGTCGCTTGAATAATGGTGGCTTTTTCATCGTGAGAAATAAGGAAGGCGCGACTACCCGGCGACTTTTTAACGCGCTCTAAAAACTCGGCCATTTCCGCTTCGGTTTGCGGCGCATGATCACCCATTAAAGGCTGACTATCGATGCCAAAGGGGGTTGCCTGGGCGTAACGCGCTTTTTCTGTGGTGATCGACAGGATTTGATCGTGATCGACACCGGCAATCAAATCGATATTGCGCGTCATATCCCAAACTTTCTGCAAGGTTTCGGGGCTATAAATGGACTCGCCATCGGTGCGCTTGACCATCACCGTAACGGTCAGCGGATTACCAAAGTTAGGATGGTCTTTATAGGTCTGCACAAAGGGGTGAGTGCTGGGTAGCAGATCGGAAAAGATGGTTTTCAGCTCCACCTTCTGAATACCCGCAGCAAAGAAAATAGTCAGCGCTAAAAAAACCAGCAATGACGCCCAGCGATGTTGTATGACATATCTCGACAGACGGTAGCGTGCAGTCTCCAATTCTATTCCCCTTCGTGTAACTTTTATTGCAGTAAAATTCGACGGCGAACTCTACCATGATTGTGTGACGGCTTCCACATGAATAAAGCTTATAAAGAGACCAAAAGCCTTGCTATTTCAACAACTTCTGGCCGAAAAAACCGGTAATAAATGTCAGCTTATTGACACAAAAATAATATAAAGTTGATTTTTAAGCCGCATAAAATAAAAGCGCTGTCAGTAGATACTGAGCGCTCGAGTCACTTCGATACAGTTGTGGTCAAACGCGCCAGAGAATGGCGCAAGAAATGAAACCAGAGTAAAGCAGACGGTTCTTAAAACCTGAAAAATCTAAAGCCCGCAATAAAAATTATCACGAAAATAAAGACAGAAAGTAACCCTGCAAAGCCGGGCCTGGCACTGAGAATACCGCTAGGGCGTTCAAAATCCGCACTGACGCCAGGAATACTCCAAAGGTCGTCACCACCACTGCCAACAATCAACTGGGCCTTCATACCTTTTTCCATGTGCTGCGCGATATCACAGTGCACCAGATAGGTTTTATCGTCACTGGGCACAATAAAAACACCCGTCTGACTATAGCCACCGGAGGCCTCCATATGAAACATGCCCCGATCATAGAGATACTTCGGCAAACCGTGGAGCATCCACTGATGGCGCACGTCATCTTCATTCTTAAAATTGACCGTGATACGACTGCAGGGCTTAACGCGCCACTCGTGCTCATTAAAACCGAACGTGGTGCTGGCATAGGGTTCGGCATAGCGCGTGCCCGCCACTACATTAATTTCATATTCACCGCTGATTGCTTCGCAGTCATCCGGCAACTTATCTTTGTTACCGCCCATTACCATGCCCGTGGCATCCATACTCATGCCCGGCATCTGGTGATGATGGTGCTCATTGGCACCGAGCACAGCACTAGTGACAATAAGTGAAGCCAGCAGTAAAAACCCGTGCAGACAAGACCTAGTCACGCGATCGCCCCTGCCTAAGCCAGCTCGCCAGTAGCCCGGCAAACAATCCCGCAATAGCGGCCAGCATGACCAGTCGCAGGGCCGATGGGCCACTCGCCGCAACGCCGGGCAATAAAGGGGTCGCTCCAGAACCATCTTCCTGGCGCTGATAAAAGCCCGGTGTCAAAAAATTCTTCCAGCCCATACCAAAGGTCATCGGCCAACCGTCATCCTGTAAATAGCGCTCATAAACAATGGCACTAACATTGCCACCGGGGCCAAAGCCGTTGGTGGTCACACCCCTTTCCTGATGGTCGTGCATTAACCAGACACCTTCGCCATAACTGTGCAAGCCGTCATTTTCTGTCGACAACTCAAGATCGACGCGCTGGGCCGAGGCTATCCACACCACATCGCGAGTGATGCGGGAGGGCTCGGGGTGCTCAACACCGTCGTAGTGAGTCAGCGTTACTTTATGGCCGTGGGTATGTATCGCCACACCCTCGCTACCCCCATTGACCACCCGCAACTTAATTTTTTCATCGGGTGCGACAACAATCAGCGAGTCCCGCGCCGTGTAGGGGAAGGAGCGTCCGTTGAGGGTGTAGTATTCAAAGTCGGCCTGGCTAATGTCGTAGTCGCGATGGATCAGCTGGGTGACAATGCGCGGGTCATTGCTTTGCTGAATGGTCTCACCCAGCTCTTTATCGAGATCCAGATAGTGGAGATCGTACTCCCGATCGTATTTTTCTTGCACAGCCACCGAACTATGGCGCACAAAACCATCGCCAATATTAAAAGTTTGCACCCAATTATTGGGACGGTTTTCTTCAATAATAAACATGCCATTGAGGCCCATCAGCACATGGGCCTGAACTTCAACATGGCAGTGATAAAACATGGTGCCGGCCTGGCGGGGCTGCATTTCATAGCTGCGCTGCTTACCCGGCATCACCGGCTTTTCACTGGCCACCGGCACACCATCATTGCCCTCGCCCGCCGCTGTCTGGAAGGGGTGGTCAACACCGTGAAAATGAATGGTGTGGGGCATGTAATGGGTGTTTTCGAGGGTGACTATCACCTTATCGCCCTGCTCAACGCGAATCGCCGGCGATGGCAACCGCAAACCCGGCTGGGCAATCAGCGACTCAAAATTTTCTGTCGACATCCCGGCCGACTTTGGCGCAAACACCCAAATGCCCGGGTTAATGCCGGGGGCAATGGCGTATTGCGTCACCGGTACATCGAGATCGGGTGAACCGCCATTCAGCTCAAAGACTTCGAGGCGAATATGGATTTCATCGGGATCGCCATCACCGTCGAGATCACGGCCCTTCACCACCGCATCGGGCGACAGGCGCGCATCCATCAAGGTCATATGACCGACGTTATTGGTACCCTTGACGAAGGCCGCTACCGCGTGGGGATTATCGGCCAGACAGTTGGGTGAGGCGGCCACTTCAATACCGGCAATGGTTTGCGGCTTGCGCCAGCCTCTGATATCGGGGGGACACGCCTCTTCGGCAGCGTCACTGGGTGTTGCAGGAAGGGTTGCAGCCTGTTGCTGAAAACCCGATGCGCCGAAGTTATCGGCGTACCAGACGCGCCATTCTCGCGGATACCACTGCCAGGGTGTCAGCGCCGCGAAAACAAGCAAGAGGGAAAAAAGGATAAATCCACGATAGACGCGCTTCATGCCAAGGCTAACTTAATTGCGTCGAGCGCTGCGCGGTGGCCTGACCTGAAACACGAGACCCCGGCCGCCGGCATAAATAAACACACCACAAGCCGCAAATAAGGCCAGGAAATATTTAACATATTTGGCGTAGCTCACCTGCCCTACGGAAAAGGGAAACACCGAAGTGTATTTCAAGCCCGTTTCAATATGGTGCGCATTGACGATGCCAATATAACCGCCATTCTGGGTAAAGTTGTGACGCACATTCATCACGCCTTTGTGATACAGCTTTGGTTTTGCATAGTAGGTGGTGGCATCTTTAATAGCCTGCTCACCGCCCAAATCAGCTAGTGTTGCAGTAACGCCAATTTCGTTAACGTCACGAATAATACGAAAATCCAGCTCCATGGCACGGAGTTCATCGCTGATAAAGTCGATAACAAAGATGCTCTCCGTGGCGATGGGGATATCTTCACAAAATTCCTGAGTTGCCCTCTCTCGAGGCAGGTAGCCGGTAAAGTGCGCCTTATATCGGTCGATCTTGATGAGACACACATCGTCTTCAACCGAGACCCCACCGTGGGCTAACACGGTGGACGCTCCGCAGGCCGCCCAAACCCAAATCAAACACGCGATTACGGGTTTAACCAATACTGCAACCTGCTTCACCAACATCCAACAACCCTCTCTAATTATTTTATATGAACAACTTCAATTAAAAGAAGTTGGGTAATACTGCACCGCCGACTTCCTGGAAGTAACGCTCACCATTTTCATCGTAGTAAAAGATCATACCAGCGAAACGGCTATCGGGGTCATGAATCAAACCCGTCATACGATATTGCTCCCACAAGGCATCAGAGGCAACCAGCTCCACATCAACCGTCTGGCCGGGCTGGATAGTATCCACCGACACCGTCAGACCATCTTTAGAGACCATCTCTTCGCCTTCGTAAATCTCACCCTCATTGACATCAGGGTTGAGGAAACGAATATTAGCGGTCAAGAACTCACCAATGCGCAGTGGGCCTTCGCCATTATTCGTCAGCTTCAGCTGCATGCTCAAGCTACGACCCGCTAGGTCATACGTGGCGTGGTCAACCTCGACTTCCAGACCTCCGGTCGGTATCTCGATCGGCTCAACTTCCACCAGGCCGGTCTGCAGGGGAATAGTAATCGGGTACTTATGTTCCGCCCAAAGGTAGCCACCGAGAATTAGAGCCAGAGTCATGGTGAAAAACAGACTAGAAACAACAAAGTCCTTTTTGGTCATCAGCTCATTGGCGCGATCGGAACCCAGTTCGCGGATGCGGATAAAGCGCGGAATGAAGAGCTCTCTGCGTATCAACCAATACAACAGATAGGCAACACCCATGGCAATCCAGATCAAGTGCCAGGTATAGACACCATCCAGGCCGTAGGTTTCAAGGTTGATGGTCTCACCCGTCAAGGTGGTGATTTCATTGACAAAGGGCCCATCGCCATCAGCTTCAGCAACTTCAAGCCAGGTACCCTTGTCGACCAGTGAGCCCGCATCCTTCACGTTCAAGATGGGGTGCACGTGGTAGCGCCCGGCAACACGCGCACGCAGTACCGTTTTGTACTCGTAGACCTTACCCAGTGGGAAGGCCGTAGAGCGCATCATCGGCACGCCATTGACCTCGGAGTGCAAACGCAAAAAGGTTGGCCCCGGCACACCGATATTCAGGTAGACCGTTTCCTCAATGCTCGGCATATGCTTGGGCCACCACTCGGAGGTCACCAACTTGCCTGTTACGGTAACAATGTCACCGACTTTTACATTTAAGGGCTCCACCTTGGTGTCAAACCAGTGAACGGTACGCATGCGCATACTCGCCAACTGCGCTCGCTCACCGTGGGCGAGGGCATCCCCCGCCAGTAAGACCATCACCAGCCCAGCCAGTAAAGTCCTGAGCCCCGTTTTTCTCGCTATTAATTTCATCATTAACTGCTTACTCCAACGTCGTCTATACAATGCGCTTGGTGAATTTATCCAGGCCGTTAACCTTGTAACCAACCCACAGGAAGGCCGCGTAAACCACCATGCCACACAGGGCCGAAAATACAGCGGTCAAGGGTGTCACAGAGCCACCGAAGGTACGCAGAGTCGACTCTTCAATAATCCGCAAATATTCTGGGGTCGTTGTTCTGATGTACTGATAGCCCATCATGTCAGCCACCGACATCAACATGCCATTAAACTCAACCGGCACTTTATAGGGCGCCATAAATGACCAGTTAATGGGATAGACCAGGGCACCAAATAAACCACCACCAATCATTGTCGAAACGATCAGGCTACGACTTATCGCGAGCGCGCAATCGAGCAAGATACCTAATCCGATATACGTCGACGGAAAGGTGAACGACAGGGGAAAGTGTGTGAACTCGTAAAAATTCAGGTAGCGGCTCAACCAGGAAACAAGACACAGCAGGGTGGTAACAGCCGTTGCCATAATGGGTAGACGCACGCGCTCCCAAATGCCGTAGGTGAAGGGCGCAATAAACAACAACAATGAAAAGGGCGCCACCAGAGGCCACCAGCGACGATCGCGCCAGTCGATCCAGTAATCCCAATCGCCCGCCGTCAAGGTAAACTGAATCTGAATACCGAGCACCAGGAAGGTGAACAGGACGAGAATAATAATGCCATCAAAACGGCGGTACAACTTCATTGCCCTGGGATTATCAAGGGACTTAAGATCAAGCGCTCTGGCTTTGACCTCAGTCTCTGTTAGCCCGCTGGCGTTTGCTTCACTCATAACGATACCTCTCTTGTGCAAAGAATATTTTCAAAGCAATGGAATGGGTTTTGGAGAAAAATTATCCCCGCAAACTGAAGGCTTGCGGGGATAATTGGGTGTTGCGGAAGAACCAAGAGCTTTACGCGGCGGGCTGGTAATCGTCAGCAGTCGTTTCTGCAATAAGACGAGCCATGTTGCCAATCAGCTGCATAGCCAATGGTACGAGGAAGAACAGAGACCAACCCAGGAAGACGAAACCGTAGTGAATCGGCGCTGCAAACAACTCTTCGGCGTAGAAGAAGGTGTGACCCCACTCGTTAAAGCCGTAGTTAGGCATAATCATCAAAATCCCGCAAACAACCGCCAGGAAAGGCAGGGAGATTTTGTTCATATAGGCAGGAATGCGCGTGTGAGTCCAGATAAAGGCAGGAATCAGCATTGCCGTCAAGAATGGCAGGGCAAAGTAGAAGATCACGATGTGCGTTGGCGTGAAGTCAGTGTCGCGAATCGTCACCTGGTGCCAAGCCGCATCGGATTCAACGGCGTTAGAGGCAACACAACCGGCCCAGATACCCATTACCGTAAAGATGCCGAGCAATTTCCAGTAGCGACTGAGCTCAAGTTCCTTACTAATGCTGCTCGCATCGGTTTCTCGCGTCATCCAGCAATAGACAGAGAGAATGACGGTAAATGAACTCAACAGGATCAATTCACCATAGAGAACCGGCATCCAGTACTTCTGAAATTCTTCGGAGTAATAATCGGTACCAACGGTGAAGCCCATGGTATCCAGATAAATGCGAATCGCCGTACCCGCCGCAACAACGATTGCCCCAAAAAAATAGGCGAAGCGATTGCGCCTAAAATGGCCGGCGACCTTACTTTCAGCACCGTCATCCAATGCAATGGTTTGTGTATTTTCTCTAGCCATACTGATCTTCCCCTGTCTTTTTGTATTAAACTTATTTGCCGTAGAGACGAAAACCTCTCATCCACACAACGCTTTATCTAATGCTTGGATCGAAATATACGCAGGTAATGGAGCCAAACGCAGAGCCAAAGATGACAACCCTAGTGCAGAAAGTGACAAGCACGCGGGCCTTGACCTCACATTTACTCAGCCAAAGCACGCCCCCGACATGGCAGACCGGCCAAGCTCGGCACATAACTTACTGTAATTTAAGGCATAATCGAAGGGAATATTATTTTTAGCGGTTCTCCCCCTACCAATACCGAACCAGCCAGTTAATTTAACTTTTGTGCACTAATGCCTTGCATCCACGAGTCTTCGAAATGAGCCACCCAGCCACACCCCCTAACACAACAGAGCTAGAGTCCTTTGTTGCATATACCCTGAACGCTAGCAGCATCAAGAACGAGCTGCACAATAAAGCTAACAGGGGCTCTATAGAAGAGCCCCTCTTCCCCTTTACAGCATGGCAAAGCCTCGCCACTCATAACTTGCTGCACCGCTTCGCGCCCCGCCTTTGCACACTCCCCACACCCACAACCGGCCTTCCCTGTAGAGACATCGCACTGACGGGTTATTTGATGACCCGTCATCACCTGTCACTTGGCCTGACGATGACCTGGATAGGGCAGCTGCTCAAGGTTCATTTTCTGCGCACACTGGGCTGCAACGATCCCGCTTACATCGAAGCAGTTCTCGATGGCGACTCCCTCTGCGCCCTCGCCATCTCCGAGCCCGGTGTTGGCGCCCATCCTAAACATCTGAGCTGTCATGCTATTAAAGTGGGCGACGATTACATCATCAATGGTGAAAAAGCCTTTGTCAGTCACGGCCCCTATGCCGACCGCTTTATCGTGCTCGCCATTACCGAACAGGCTCAGAGCCGCAAGTACTTCTCGGCCTTCCTGGTGCCCGCCGACAGCACGGGCTTGCAGCGCATGCCACCACAACTCGTCAAAGGCTTGCAGCCCAGCAGTCACTGCAATATCGTCTTTACCGACTGCCAAATCCCCGCTGCGGCATTAATAGGTACGGCCGGGCAGGCCTTTGCGGAAATATCCCTGCCCATGCGCACCCTCGAAGACAGCTTAATGCTGGCGCCCATTGCCGGTGCCATGCAGGCCCAACTCGACTATTTGGCACAAACCGACGCCTCTCACAACGAACCCTTTGACCTGCAAATAATGGGCGAGTTACTCAGCCTCACAGAATCGGCCAAAGAATTAGGTATAATCGCCGCCAGTAAACTTGATCAGCACGAGGACATACCCGACCTGACGCCTTTGATTATTGGCTTCCGCTCACTGGTTCAACAGTTACAAACAGTGCTGCTTGAATTTCACGACGAGTATCCCGGCCTCCGCGAACTGGCCGCCGACATTCAAACACTCAGTAATATTGGACGCCAGGCCAGCGCCGCGCGCACCGCTTCTTTAGCAGAGCGTTTTGTGGCGGATCGTCTAGCGGAACAACAAGAAAAAGATTAAGCGGCTGACCGCTTACCAACCACAGCTTTAAATGACAGGTATAAAGCCCGCATGAAAGAACTTTATAAAGACAAATTCACCTCGGTTGAAGACATTCAGCAACGCTTTGAAGCCGCCAAGTATATTTGCAGCGAGCAGATTGCCACCTGCGTTTACATCGCCCACAACCTGCAAAAACCGGTCATGGTCGAAGGTCCCGCTGGCGTGGGCAAGACGGAGCTGGCCAAAACCACGGCACAAATTCTCGACGTACCTTTGGTGCGCCTACAGTGCTACGAAGGGCTGGATGAGTCCAAGGCACTGTACGAGTGGAAATACGCCAAGCAGCTGCTTTATACCCAGCTTTTAAAAGACAAGCTCAGCGAGCTATTGGAAGGCGCCACCGGTCTCGAACAGTCGATGGAGCGCATCCACAGCCACGACGACCTGTTCTTCTCCGAAACCTTCCTCGAGCCCCGCCCCCTCTACAAGGCACTGCACGAAGAGCTCGGCTGCGTACTGCTGATTGATGAAGTCGACAAGTCCGATCCGGAATTTGAAGCCTTCTTACTCGAAGTCTTGTCCGAGTTTCAGGTGACGATTCCCGAACTCGGCACCATCAAGGCGAAAATCAAACCCCTGGTTTTCCTCACCAGTAATAATAGTCGCGAGCTAAGCGATGCCCTCAAGCGCCGCTGCCTGCATTTATATGTACCCTACCCCGACGAAAAGCTCGAAAGCCGCATCTTGAGCAGCCGCGTGCCAGAGCTCTCCGACACCCTGCGCAAAGAGGTGGTCAGCTTCGTACAACAGGTGCGCGAACTCGATCTTAAAAAGGTACCGTCGATATCTGAAACCATCGATTGGGCGAAGACCCTGCTCCTCCTCCACAGCGAGCAGCTCGAGCCGGGCATGGTCAAAAAGACCCTCAATGTCCTGCTCAAATTTGAAACTGACATCGACGCCATGGGCGACCACCTGCGCACCTTTATTAACAAGGCCCACAAGCGCTCAGGGCGCTAGGCTTACAAGGCGGACGTAGCCATGCAGCAGACTCTCGAAGATTTCTACAAGGTGATCCGTGCCGCCGGTATTAAGGTATCGCCCTCGGATACCATCGAGACCAGCCGCACCGTGGCCCTCGTTGGCTATAGTGATCGCAGTATTCTAAAGAATGCCTTTCAGGTCAGCCTGGCAAAATCGGCGACCGAGCAAGACCTGGTGGCCGAGTGTTTCGAGCAGTTCTTCAGCTTTGACACCTTCAGCGCGGCCAACGATCCTCACGGTGACAACACAACTGCCGGCAGCGACGAGGCAGACAACCAGCAGCCTATTAAGAGCGAGCAAAACGAAGCACCAGAGGCGCAATCAGAGCTCGCCAAGATGTTGATGGAGGGCGACACCGCCAGCCTCGCTACCGAAATGAAGAAGGCCGCTCGGGAAGTTGGCCTCACGGATATCTGGTTCTTCACCCAGAAGAGCCTCTACGCGCAGAAAATCATGCAGAAGATGGGCCTGCGCGACCTGCAAAATGATATCGCCGCCATGGGCAAGGGCGACTGCCCCTCCAGCATCGCCCAGGCGGGTGAGCTGAGAAATGCCAAGGAGTATCTCGCTGAAAGCGTGAAAGACTTCGTCGAACAGCAGCTCTCCATGTACGGGCGCAATGCCACCCGCAATCTGCGTGAAGACCACCTGAAAAGCAGCAAGCTCTCGAATATCGAACAGCGCGACTTCCACGTTATGCACGACCTGGTGCGCAAAATGGCAAAACGCCTGAGCACCCAGTATTCGAAGAAGAAGAAACAGGACAAACGCGGCCAGCTCGATTTCCGCAAAACCCTGCGCCGCAATGTCGCCTACGACGGCGTGATGTTTGAAACCTACTGGAAGACCAAGTACATCGACAAACCCCGCCTGCTGGTGATGTGTGACATCAGCGGCTCGGTGCAGGCCTATGCGCGCTTTCTACTGCTGTTTTTGCACAGCCTCAACGACGTGATGCAGCGCATCGACAGCTATGTGTTTACCGGCAATCTCATCCCGGTGAAAGATATTTTTGAGAAGTACCCGGTTGAGCAGGCGATTGACAAAATTATGGCCGATCACGGCATGGGCGGCTCCGACTACGGCACCACCTTGCTCGATCTCGACGATCAGTGCATGGACGATATCGACAACAAGACCAATCCTCGGCGATGCCCGCAACAACTTCCTCGCCCCGCGCACCGAAGTGATGCAAACCCTGCACCTGCGCGCCAAGCGCGTTATCTGGCTCAATCCCGAACCGACCACTTTCTGGAATGCCGGCGATTCGGTGATGTATAAATACAGACCCTACTGCCACATGGCCAAAACCTGCAATACCCTCGACCATCTTGAAAGGATGCTCGACGACCTACTTAAAGCGGCAACCAGCTAAACCTGGCAGGCTTGCAACGCCACTCAATATTGTAGCGCCCATAAAAAAACACCGACGCAAAGGCCGGTGTTTTTTTTGGCTATGTTTTATTACTACTTACATCTCAATGGGCAGAGAGTAAGAAACAACAAAGTTCACATCTTCATCAATCGCACCACACACAGCATCATTCTTATCACAATCCTGATCAATCACCTTGCTCGCAGTGAACGAGATATTGTCATTGAAGGCGTAAGAAATATTCAGGTGAGTCATGTCATCATTGCCACCGGGATCGGCATTAAAGTCATGGTAGCCGACGGTTGCACTGAACTTTTCATAGGTTCCGCTCAGCGTGAAATACTCATAACCCGTACCACCGGCGACATTATCGTAGTAGGAAAAGCTGAAAGCACCGTAACCGAGGGTGAGGATAATTTCGCTGAGATCACCCATTGAGTCGTTAGACGTATTAAAGTTACCCGCCCAATCAGCATCTGAATAGTTGTAATTCCACAAACTCAGGTCGTAGGAAAAATCGCCCACTTCGTTGCCGTAGCCAACAAAGTAGTCATATTCATTACCCAGAGTGTCATCACCACTGCTAATCCAAACACCACCGTAGGCACCGGAGTTGCTGTAAACCAGATCGCCTGAAACAGCGGCACTGCCGTCGCCCAGATCAATACCACGCCACAAGTACATATTAGCGACCGATGCAGAGGCAGAGACCTCAGCCATTGCTGGCGTCGCAACGGTGACCGCACCTGTCAAAGCTGCTGCCGCAACACCCATACGTACTAGATTTATTTTTTTCAACAACATAATTTTCCCCTACTTTTCCAAGAATGAATTGAGAAGCACGCTAGTGATACTTCTTGTCGTGGAATAAGCATATCCCGTGCCATTCTGTAATAAAGCAGTCGCAAAGGGCTATAAAAACAAAAAGCCGATATATATCAGCAGCTTACAAAACGCCCCCACATAACACCCCAAGCCCCAACAGAGCGCCCCATCTCGGTGCGCTATGAGCGGAGCGCTTAGCGCGTGCGCTTTTCTAGTGCATCGAGCCGCTTTAAGATCTCCAGCAGGGTTTTTTCGAGCGTCCCCTCGCCCTCTACTGATGCAGGGCTCTCTCCAACAACAACCTTCGGTGCCTCAGCGCGCTGTTGCAAAAGCAACTCATCAAGGCGGCGGTTTAGATCCCGCTCAACAACATACTGCCCCTTGACGCCAGAGCGACCCACCTTGCCCAGGCCACCCGACTTGCCCTCATCACCACCAGCGATCCATCTTTTGTTGCCCGCCAGGGTGCGCATGTTCACATAGTGACCCGATGCGCCCTTGCCAGCGTCACCACCTTTGCCCGGCTTGCCACCCTCACCCGCCGTATTATTGATGGTCACGCGCTTGCCAATACCGCCCTGCAGGCCACTTTCGGCTAAGAAGCTGTAGTAAATCCGTACGTTGCCGCCATTACCACCATCACCACCGTCACCGCCATCACCACCGTCACCGCCGTCGGCACCCGGACATTTGTCTGCAGCCCCTCCTTTTTGCCCGTAACCACCATCGCCACCTAAACCACCGGCACCACCGCGCACATCAATGGCCAGCGAATCGAGTCGCTGCAGACCCAAAGTCAGGGCCAGTGACATGCCATCAGCGCCGGGATTACCGTGTGTCGCAGCGGCGCCCGACTGGCCACGACGACAATCTTTGGCCTGGCCATCCACCGAGGACCCTGAGACGCCGCCCAGACCGAGAATGCCCACACCCACGATTTTCACACCCTTGCCGATGCTGGCGCGGCGCGCCTCGAGACTCCAGCGTGGCACCGAGCTATCCAGGGCCAGAGTTGCACCATCTTCAAGCACCAGCTCATCAAACACCCAGTCTGCGTACTCCGCTCCCAGGGTATGGCTGGCACCCGCAGCAACATGCAGGCGCTCCAATGACCAGGCGTTGGTAGCCAACAGGCAAAGGCCAAGTACAGCGCCAAAAGCACGAACAGACACACGGAGGTATTTCATAATAAATTCCCAGTTCAGCAAAAAGTCAAAAGCCGTCACTCGCGCGGCTAATTCGAATCGATAAGGGTTTTTCAGCATAAAAGATGTAGCCAGCCCAGTTGGCTGCAGGGCATATTAATGCCTGCACCGGAAAGGGGCAAACCACCGACCTGCATCGCCCTTCAATAAAAAATCAGACGGTGATATAGCGCCTGACTTCCGCTTCATCCATTTCCGCACCCAGGCCCGACAACACGGCTTCACCGCGATCCATTACCAGATAGTCATCGGCCAGATCCCGAGCAAATTCGAAATACTGCTCCACCAACAACACCGCTATACCACCGCGGCTTCTGAGAAGACTGATAACTTTTTGAATGTCTTTGATGATCGATGGCTGAATACCCTCGGTCGGCTCATCGAGAATCAGTAGCCGCGGACGTGTTACCAGCGCGCGGGCAATGGCCAACTGCTGTTGCTGCCCCCCGGACAAATCCCCGCCACGCCGCTTAATCATTTGCTTCAGTACCGGGAACAATTCGAAAATTTCATCGGGGATATGCCGGTGAGCCCGAGGCAATACCGAAAAGCCGGTTTTCAGGTTTTCCAATACCGTCAATTGCGAAAACACATCGCGCCCCTGGGGCACGTAGGCTATGCCCCGCTTGGCGCGCTCGTAGGGTGGCAGGCGGCCAATATCCTGCTCTTCCCATAAAATGCTGCCGCCACTAATCGCCTGCTGCCCGGCAATGGCACGCATCAACGAGGTCTTGCCGACACCATTGCGCCCCATCACACAGGAGACACGCCCCTTCTCTGCCGTAAAGCTGACCTTTTTCAAGGCCTGGCTGGCACCGTAATGTAAATCAACATCGCGAATTTCAAGCATTCCTAGCGCCCCAGATAAACTTCAATGACCTGCTCATTCTGCTGCACATGAGCCAGCGAACCCTCGGCGAGCTGGCGCCCTTCGTGCAGCACGGTGACATGGCAGTCCAGAGCCTTAATAAATTCCATATCGTGTTCCACCACCACCACCGAGTGCTCACCGCTAATGTCTTTTAGCAGCTGGGCGGTCAGCTCCGTTTCATGATCCGTCATGCCAGCGGCGGGCTCGTCGACCAGTAAGAGTTCAGGCTGCTGAATAATCAGCATACCGATTTCCAGCCACTGCTTTTGACCGTGGGACAGCGAACCGGCGAGATCACCGCGCTTGTCCTTCAAGCCAATAATAAAAACAATTTCGCTGATCCGTTCGTACTGCACCGCGGTCTGTTTAAAAAACAGAGTCTTGAAAACACCGCGATTACCCGCCATCGCTAGGTCGAGGTTTTGTTCAACCGTGAGGCTTTCAATCACTGTCGGCTTTTGAAACTTGCGGCCAATGCCCAGATTGGCGACATCCGCCTCGTCGAACTGGGTTAAATCCACGGTATCGCGAAAAAAGACCGAGCCCGAATCGGGGCGCAGCTTACCCGTGATCACATCCATCATGGTGGTTTTACCGGCACCGTTGGGGCCGATAATGGCCCGCAGCTCGCCGGGAGCTACCGCCAGCGATAAGGCATTGAGGGCCTTAAAGCCATCGAAGGAAACCGTGACGTTGTCGAGATAGAGGATATTGGTCGGAATGTGCACGCCGGTCTTCATCGCGACACCTCCTCTGTCGATACCGGATCATCGACCGCTGCAGGCTCACTGCTGCTGGAGGAATTGCCTCCGGAACCGAAGCGGCTTTTCACCAGACCGACCACACCCTTCGGCAAAAACAGGGTCGAGACAACAAACAAGCCACCGAGGAAAAACAACCACACCTCGGGAAAAGCGCCGGTGAAATAAGTTTTACCGTAGTTCACCAAAATCGCCCCGATAACGGCGCCGAACAAATAGCCACGACCACCGACGGCCACCCAAATAATAATTTCGATGGAGTTAATCGGTGAAAATTCACCGGGATTAATAATGCCAACCTGGGGCACATAAAGAGCACCCGCAACGCCCGCCAGCATGGCGCTGAGCACGAACACGAATAACTTATAGTGCTCCACCCGGTAACCCACGAAGCGGGTGCGGCTTTCAGCGTCACGTATCGCCATTAAGACGCGACCCAACTTTGAAGACACCACATAGCGGCACAAAATATAACCGCCCATCAACGCCAACCCGGAACACACAAACAAAGCATTTTTGGTCGAGTCTAGCTGCAGGCTGTAGCCCAGCAAGTCTTTAAAGTCGGTTAAACCGTTGTTACCACCAAAGCCCATATCATTGCGGAAAAAGGCCAGCATCAAGGCATAGGTCATGGCCTGACTGATGATGGAAAAATAGACGCCCGTGACCCGCGAGCGAAAAGCCAGCCAACCAAAAACAAAAGCCAGAATAGCGGGTGCCACCAACACCATCAGCAGAGCAAAAGAAAAATTGTCAAAGCCCAGCCAATACCAGGGCAACTCGCCCCAGTCGAGAAAGACCATAAAATCGGGCAAGTCCGCATTGCCGTAGACCCCGCGCTCACCAATTTGACGCATCATATACATGCCCATGGCGTAACCACCCAGGGCAAAAAAGGCCCCGTGCCCAAGGCTTAAAATACCCGCATAACCCCAGATTAAATCTACCGCCAGGGCCAGCAGGGCATAGCAAAGATATTTACCCAGTAACGACACGGCATAGGTCGACAAGTGGAAGACCGAATCCTCGGCGACCGCCAGATTGAGGATCGGCACCAGCACCGTAACCAGCGCAATCGCGGCAATCATCCACTGGCCACCCTTGTCGCTTCGCCACCAATGTCTCTGCTCAGTATTCATAAATCAATCCTCAACAAAGCGGCCTTTAAGAGCAAACAGCCCTCGAGGTCGACGCTGAATAAACAAAATAACAAAGACTAAAATAAGGATTTTCGCCAACACTGCGCCGATCATCGGCTCGGCAAATTTATTGACGATACCCAGGCTCATCGCTCCCACAAAGGTGCCGAGTAAATTGCCCACCCCGCCGAAAACCACCACCATAAAGGAATCAATAATGTAGGACTGCCCCATGTTGGGCCCCACGTTGGTCAACTGACTCAGGGCGACACCGGCAATGCCGGCAACACCGGAACCCAGGCCAAAGGTCATGGCATCGACCCAACCCGTGCGGATACCCATGGAGCTGGCCATGGCACGGTTTTGCGTCACCGCCCGCATCTGCAAACCGAAGAAAGTGCGCTTTAATAACTGTATTAACAGGAAGAGTACGGCGAGGGCAAAAAAGATAATGTAGAGGCGGTTATAGGTCAGGGACAGCATGCCGTTAATTTCCCATGAACCACTCATCCACTCGGGTGTAATCACCGGGCGATTTAAAGGGCTAAACACAGAGCGCACCAACTGCTGCAAAATCAAACTAATGCCAAAGGTCGCCAGCAGTGTTTCAAGGGGCCGACCATAGAGAAAACGAATCACGCTGCGCTCAATAATCACCCCAAATAAGCCCGAGACCAAAAAGGCTGCCGGCACAGCAACCACCAGCGACAGGCCAATGTTATTCGGCATCAACAGTTGCACCACATAAGTGGTATAGGCGCCGAGCATAATCATCTCGCCGTGGGCCATGTTAATCACGCCCATTACCCCGAAGGTAATCGCCAAACCGATGGCCGCCAGTAGCAGCACAGAACCCAGGCTGATACCGAAGAACAGGTCTTCCGCCACTTTATAAATGCGCGCTCGAGTATGCAGCTTACCCAGTACTTCCCGTGCGGCCAGCTGAACGCTTTCATCGGGCTCGGCAATCTTGCCAGCCTCATCCTCGAGTAACAGTTGCTCGAGCAGGGTCATCACTTGCTTGTCAGTGGCCTCGCGCAAACCATTAACCGCCGCTAAGCGCTGCTTCGCATCATCACTGCCGAGCAGTATCGCTGAGCGCGCAACACCCATTGCATTGCGCACACTGGTATCAGTCTCATTAACTAGCGCTGCTTCAAGGATGGGTAGAAAACTTTCCTGTGGCGTTTTCAGCAAAGCCTTTGCTGCACCGAGGCGAGTGCCCCTATCGTCACTGGTCAAACTAAAAGTCGCAATATAACTGCGCAACTGCCGGCGCAGGGCGTTATTCACGCCAATTTTTTTTACGCTGCGTTTGCCAACGGCACCGAGGGCTTGCGCCGATAAGACATCTGTCGCCCAATATCCCGATTCGGCTTTTTCAATCGCGACAACCAGACCGGTCTTTTTAAGGTAGTAGAGATGACCACTCAATAAAGTTTGAAACAGGTCGGGAACTCTAGCGTCTTTAGTCTCGGCAATTAAGGTAATCAGCGCTGCCTTGTCACGCAATTTACTCTTCGCGAGTTTAGCAACATGGTCGCTGAAACCGGCCCCGGCTACAGAGGTATTCGCAGAGAGGGAAGAGGAAAAAATAAACAATGCCAGGAACGACACAAATACGGCGCGTAACGAACCAGCCATTGCCTTTAGCCTTCTAGGAAGTTTGAGAAACCCCAGCCTTGCACGACCGAGAAGGTCAACAAGACTGGGGTGCGGTAGAGCTGTACGGTAGAACTAGCAGAACAAATTAAAAGTTCTGACCGGAACACTTCTTGGTTTCAGTATTGTAATTACCACACATGACTTTCGGATCCTGCCAGTCAGAGATGAGCTTGGCGCTCTCGGGCAAGAAGTCAGTCCAGGCATCACCGGGCACTTCAGCTTCGGTTTGCCATACTGTTTCAAACTGACCATCTTCCTGAATTTCACCAATCAGTACAGGCTTGGTGAGGTGATGGTTAGGCAGCATTTTTGCCGTGCCGCCCGTCAGGTTCGCAACAGTCATGCCGTACATCGCAGGGCGTACTTTATCGACTTCGGTGGTACCCGCCTTCTCGACCGCTTTGGCCCACATCTTAAAGCCGATATAGGTTGCTTCCATTGGATCGTTGGTAACGCGCTTTTCATCTTTAATAAAGGCGTGCCATTTGCTGATAAAGGCTTCGTTGACGTCGGCATCAGCACTCATGAAGTAATTCCATGCGGCTAAATGACCCACCAAAGGCTTGGTGTCAAAACCGGAAAGCTCTTCTTCGCCAACCGAGAAAGCGACCACGGGGATATCTTCTGCAGACACACCCTGGTTAGCCAGCTCTTTGTAGAAAGGCACATTGGCATCACCATTAATGGTGGAAACCACGGCGGTCTTCTTACCAGCCGAACCAAATTTCTTCACGTCGGAAACAATGGTCTGCCAGTCAGAGTGACCAAAAGGCGTGTAGCTAATCATAATATCTTCAGCAGCGACGCCTTTGCCCTTGAGATAAGACTCAAGAATTTTATTGGTCGTACGCGGATAAACATAGTCGGTGCCGGCCAATACCCAGCGCTTCACGCCCACTTCATTCATCAGGTAATCAACGGCGGGAATAGCCTGCTGGTTGGGTGCAGCGCCAGTGTAAAAGACATTTTTAGAGGACTCTTCACCCTCGTACTGCACGGGGTAAAACATCTTCGATAACGGGCAGTACCGATTTGCGCGATACCGAGGTCCAGCAACCAAAGATCACATCAACCTTTTCTTTGCCCAGTAACTCTTTGGTTTTTTCAGCAAACAGCGGCCAGTTTGATGCGGGATCAACCACAACAGGCTCCAGCTGCTTACCCAGCAAACCCCCTTTTTTATTCTGGTCTTCGATCAACATCAAGACAGTATCTTTCAGCGTTGTTTCACTGATGGCCATGGTTCCCGACAGGGAGTGCAGTACACCCACCTTAATCGTATCTGCCGCCTGGGCAATACTGGCCGATAAAGTCAGGGCAGCAACACCCGCCGCCATACCCGCTTTCTTTAGCCACGATCGCGATGTGAATTGCGATAATTTGTCAGAGTTTTTCATCATGCTTGTTCTCCATCAGTCAGTTTTTAGTTGGTCTTATAAAATGGCGAATAAACGCTAGGTGTATAAAAGCAGATTCCATGCCAAACAAAATACTGGCTAAAAAGCAGGCAAATATAACGCTAAACCAAGGTGTTTCCACAAGGCAGGGGAGTCGTCATTGGTAATTAAAAGAGCGGCAGCCCATCAGCCGCACCAAGTGCACGCACCAGCGCATCAAATAAGGGCGTTTTTAATTTTTTAATCATCACGCTAAAAAGTTTTTAAATTAAAGAAGGTCACAGAAAATTCAGTAAAAACAAGAGGATGCTTACAGCATCCCCAAATCACGAATTGTTGAAATCACCGCTTGCAGGCCGGTTTTATCCTTCATATTTGTCAACAGGAAGGGCTTGCCCTTGCGCATTTTTTCCGCATCCCTCTCCATTACCGCTAAAGACGCACCAACAAAGGGCGCAATATCAATTTTATTAATCACCAATAAATCCGACTTGGTAATTCCCGGGCCACCCTTGCGAGGAATTTTATCCCCCGCCGAAACATCAATCACGTAAATCGTAAAGTCAGACAACTCCGGACTAAAGGTGGCACTGAGGTTATCACCGCCACTTTCAATAAAAACGATATCGAGATTGGGGAAGCGTTCGTTCAACTCAGCAACCGCCGCCAGGTTCATCGAGGCATCTTCGCGGATTGCCGTGTGCGGACAGCCGCCGGTTTCTACACCGACGATGCGTTCGGGCGATAGCGCGTCGTTGCGGGTTAGAAACTCCGCATCTTCACGGGTGTAAATATCATTGGTGACGACGGCTATATCGAAGTCTTCACGCATTGCCTCACACAAGCGCAGTACCAAAGCTGTTTTACCCGAGCCCACGGGACCACCGACACCAACGCGCAAGGCTTGTTTTTTCATCGTTAAGAACCTGTTAATTTATTCGAATTAAACATGATCCACCCGCCTGCAAAGCGCGAGTATCTCAGGAGCGAAACATTCTGCTGTATTGTGTTTCGTGCAACATGCTTGCCATGACCTGCCCCGGCAGACTGATACCGATGTCGTCATCAGCAAGGTCTGCGGCAGTCTCAATCACCCCCGGAATGACCGGCGCCAGGCGCTCTAGTAAAAGCTGCCCGGAGGTTTGTCCGAGGGGAAAGAGCTTAATGGCTGCGGCAATTTGATTATCCAGCCAGGACCAGATGAAGCCGGTCGCCGCCGCCACAAAATCAATCTTGTAGTGGTCACAGGCCAAGGCAAAGGCCGCAAGATAACCGATCTCTTTGTCACTGGGCCAGCTTTTGGCAAGCTCGATATCCATCGACAGCGCCAACTGTAAAAAGGCTCGTCCCGTCTGGACGTCTTCTAAACGTAGCTCGGCGGATTCACGCATCGCTAAAGAGCGCGCATTCCAATACCTCAGCTTATCCAGCCGCTCAGCACTTTCATCAAGCGCCAGCATGCGCAATAACAAAGGTAATTCCTGATTGGCAAAGCCCTGCTCCAACATTGCGAGCAACCAGTCGTGTAAGTCGTCTTCATTTTTCAACCAGCCCAGCTCAATCGCCGACTCCAGGCCCTGAGACCAGGCAAAACCACCAATCGGCAGGGAGGGACTTGAGAAGCGCAGCAAGTGAAAAAGCATCGCAGGATTAGCCGGGCTAGTCGCTATCGAATCGACCACCGCCACCTTAATGACTGTGGCCATGGCTGTGTGTCGACGCTTCAGAATCTGACTGGGAATGCGAGTGAGAGGACGGCTGTGAGTGTGCCGCATAGGCGCCATCTTCCGGCTCAAAGGCCGCCTCGACGACACTAACCCGCAAGCCTAAACCTCGCACCATAGCGTCCAGCACATGGTCGTGCTGATAACACAGCCAATCTTCACCCACCTGCAGGGGCATGTGGCGATTACCCAAATGATAGGCCGCACGCGCCAGCGCCTGAGGGTTATCACCCAACACCCAACTCACCGGCTCCATCGCGGCAACGATGCGCACAAAACCACCATCCTCATCGGCCAGCAGATCACCACCACGCAGCACCTGACCCCGGGGCAAGATCACACCCAGCACTTCACCGCTGGCAGTTTCCGCTTTGAAGCGACTTTTTTTGCGGGTGTCGTAGGGCAGAACCAGCTCACACGCTGTCGATGCAGCGAGATCAGCGGCCGCTGCCCGATCAATAATTTGTGTTATTTTTCGCATAGAGAAAAGGTGCCTAATACAGGAGCTAAAACAAAAAGTAGCGCTGCGCCAAAGGCAGGACTTCGGCGGGTTCACAGGTCAACAATACGCCGTCGGCACGCACTTCGTAGGTCTGCGGGTTAACCTCAATCACCGGCTGGGCATCGTTGAGGATGAGATCTTTCTTGCGGATAGCCCGGGTATTTTTCACCGCGACCAGCGGCCGCTCCAGGCCCAAAGCCCGATCGACCTCGGCCGCCAATCCAGCCTGTGAAACAAAGTGCACACTGGTATCAACCACCGCCTTACCAAAGGCACCGAACATGGTGCGATAGTGCACCGGCTGTGGCGTGGGGATGGAGGCATTGGGATCGCCCATGGGCGCAGCGGCAATTACACCGCCCTTAATAATCAACGAGGGTTTAACACCAAAAAAAGCCGGCTTCCACAACACCAGATCCGCCAGCTTACCCACCTCCACCGAACCCACTTCATGGCCAATGCCGTGGGTAATCGCGGGATTAATGGTGTATTTGGCAATATAACGCCGTACCCGAAAATTGTCGTTGCGGTCACTGTCTTCCGCCAATGGGCCGCGCTGGATTTTCATTTTGTGGGCGGTCTGCCAGGTGCGGATAATCACCTCGCCAACACGACCCATGGCCTGAGAATCCGAAGCAATCATGCTGAACGCCCCCAGGTCGTGAAGAATATCTTCGGCGGCGATGGTTTCACGGCGAATGCGAGAGTCGGCAAAGGCCACGTCTTCGGGAATATTGGCATCGAGGTGATGACACACCATCAGCATATCGAGATGTTCATCGACCGTGTTAACCGTATAGGGCCGCGTCGGATTGGTCGACGACGGCAGCACATGGGCCTCGCCACAGGCGCGGATAATATCCGGCGCATGACCGCCACCAGCACCCTCGGTGTGATAGGTATGAATTGCCCGTCCTTTAAACGCGGCGAGGGTATCTTCGACAAAGCCCGACTCATTGAGGGTGTCGGTGTGAATCGCCACCTGTACATCGAAACGCTCGGCGACACTCAAACAATTATCAATCGAAGCTGGTGTCGTGCCCCAGTCTTCATGCAATTTTAAACCCATGGCACCGGCGGCCAGTTGCTCTTCAAGAGACTCGGGCAAGCTACTGTTGCCCTTGCCGAGAAAACCAAAGTTCATCGGCAAGCCTTCCGCCGCCTTCAGCATATTACCCAGGTGCCAGGCGCCCGGCGTGCAGGTGGTCGCATTAGTGCCCGTTGCCGGGCCAGTGCCGCCGCCCAGCATAGTTGTCACCCCCGACATCAGGGCCTCTTCAATTTGCTGGGGACAGATAAAATGGATGTGTGCATCGACACCACCGGCCGTGAGAATCTGCCCTTCGCCGGCAATCACTTCGGTGCCGGGGCCGATGACAATATCGACGCCATCCTGCACGTCCGGATTACCGCCCTTGCCAATGGCGGCAATGCGCCCATCTTTGAGGCCGACATCGGCTTTGACGATGCCCCAGTAATCGATAATCAGGGCGTTGGTAATGAGGGTATCCACAGCCTGTGCGCGGGGTCGCTGACTCTGCCCCATGCCGTCACGAATCACCTTGCCACCGCCAAAGCTCACTTCCTCGCCGTAGCGGGTGTGGTCTTTTTCGACCTCGACAAATAATTCGGTATCACCCAAACGCACCCGATCACCCACGGTGGGGCCATACATTTGCGCATAGGCACGGCGGTCTATTGTTGACATATTCCTACCCTTACATTCGATTGAGAAAAATCACCGATGACTCTCACTAGCACAGCCAGCCCCTACAACTTGCCTGAAATTTTCGCCTGAAAGCCGTACACCACACGGTCACCACCGTAGGGGATCAAGTCCACCTTGCGGCTTTGCCCTGGCTCAAAACGCACCGCAGTGCCGGCGGGAATATCAAGGCGACAGCCTCGCGCCTGCTCCCGGTCAAAGTGCAGGGCATTGTTGGTTTCATAAAAATGGTAGTGCGAGCCCACCTGTATCGGCCGATCACCGCTATTGGCAACGGCAATGGTGGTCACCGGCTTGCCTGCGTTAATCGTCAGTTCGCCGGGTTCGATGATCATTTCACCGGGTTTCATGTCGCTCTCCTGTCGGTATTATTTAAGATCAGACGATGGGGTTGTGCACGGTCACCAGTTTAGTGCCGTCGGGAAATGTCGCCTCAACCTGCACGTCGTGGATCATCTCGGCAATGCCGTCCATCACGTCATCAACACCCAACAGCGTGCGACCAAAATCCATCAGTTCAGCCACCGTGCGCCCGTCGCGAGCCCCTTCGATAATTTCAAAAGAAATCAGCGCAATCGCCTCGGGATAATTTAATTTTAAGCCTCGCGCCTTGCGCCGCTCGGCCAGCTGTGCAGCCGTAAACAGCAGTAATTTATCTTTCTCTCGCGGCGTTAATTCCATAACTCATCTCTAATGTCTTATTCGCTATTCAGGAAAACCAGATTCTTGGCGCGACCGCAGTTTGCCCGCTTTGCGCCTTGCGCAGCAAGTGCCAGAGGGCAATAAATATGGCTTTAATATCCGCTGCATTTTGGCCCAGGGCTCTAATCAGCAATAATTCGGGCAGGGCAGTTACCGCCACCAGCGGTACAGCGAAGGAGGGTCGTTGCCCCTGTGCTTCAAGGGTTTCACTCGCCGTCAACTGCGCAATCGCCTCACGAATGTCTTCAATGGGTGCGTCGAGACAGGTGGTAATAAAGGTCCCCGTTACCGTGGCACCGCCCAGGCCCGAGGGCGCTTGCAGCTGGGCACTACCACCGACGAACTTGCTGCGCTCCAGCAGGAGCGGGCGACCCTCGCGAACAATTTCCCAGTTTTGCTGCAACTGCCCACCCTCAAAAAAATCTTCGGAGGCTGGCCGGCCTAGGCAGGTGATCTCCCAGCCACTAAATTCCGCGCCATCGGCGAGAGAGATCGACAGCTGATTCAGCGCCTCGGCTCTATCGAAGACAATACTCTCCTGGGGCAGCCATTCACAGCGCGCACCCGCCACCACATCAATGCTCACTTTTTGGCTCTGTCGCAAGCGCTGTTGATTAGAACAGTACACTCGAGAAGCCGACGGCGAAGTCAAAAGAATTTGGCTATTGGGCTCACAGCGCACGGTAATATCGAGGCTATCACCGGCAACTAAGCCGCCCGGGGGATGCAGAACATAGACGTGGCAAATACCCCCTTCCGGATAAAAGGGTCGCTGTACCCGCAGTGGGCCAAGGTGGCGATTACGCGTGAGCACCGTACGCCCGCCGCGTAGGCTTGCCACGAGTTCCAGTGAGGCCGACCACCCTTCAGGTGAGGCCGGCGTGGGCCGATCAAGTACTGCCGTCATATTTTTAGGGTAGGTGCCCACAATGGATTATTGTAAAAAGGATACGTGGAAGTCTGACTCAGGGATAGAGCAAGCCGCAAGCGAATCTTGCTGTGCGCAAGGTAATAGAGGCCATGGCTCAGGCATTAATTAGCAAATGTTGGGCTCGAGAGAGGGAGGCATTGCGAACTCTTTTACGGCATACTCGCGAGTGAAAAAATCGACAGCGACCGGAGAATACCAATATGAAAGGCCTAAAAACACTACTCGCCCTTGGTGGCACCCTTAGCGCAATGTTTTTTACTACAGCGTGCTTTGCCCACTCTGGCACGGAGCTAGCCACGACGACAGCCCCCCTCGCTAGCGGCCTCTTGCATCCACTGAGCGGTATCGATCACATACTCACACTGCTGTTGATGGGTAGCGTTTTATCCCTATTTTACTTGAATAAAAAACAGCGCTTTACGGCTTATCTGACTGGCAGTTTTTTGCTGCTCGCCAGCCTACTCACCTGGAGCTTTCTGCATTATCAGGGCGAACACTTTATGACTTATGCTCTAGGCTATAGCTTTACATCCAGCTTATTAATTAGTGCCGGAATACAAACAACAGGCTTTTACAAAATGCTTAGCCGCAGCGTAAAGCAGCGTTCCAAATAATAGTTCGCCTGCTCTCACACCTTAGAGCAGGCGCCTTTTAGGCATCTTCGCTTCGGCATCACCCATTGCCCACCACAGTCACTACCGCCCTTTACGTGGCCGCTGCCCCTTGGCGGCACGGCCATTGCCCAAACGGCTTTTACTTCTAACATGCTGGGTTGAGAAGTGGCGGACATTTTTCCCGCCCCTGCGGCCAGCCTTTGCTTCCTCAGGCGGCACCAGTCCCTCGTCACCATCACTAATCAACTCCGCTCGCCCCGCCGTTTGTAAATACTCACGAATCAGCGGCCAGTTAGCCGGGTCGTGATAACGCAATAGCGCCTTGTGCAAACGACGCTTATTGAGATCCCGCACCGGGCTAATTTTCTCACCACGTTTATAGCTGATACGGCGCAGTGGATTGCGCCCGGAGTGGTACATCGCCGTAGCGGTGGCCATCGGCGAGGGGTAGTAGGTTTGCACCTGGTCGGCACGGAAGCGATGGCGCTTCAACCACAGCGCTAACTCCACCATATCGTTCTCAGTAGTGCCGGGGTGGGCGGCAATAAAGTAGGGGATTAAGTACTGCTTTTTACCGGCCTTTTTGGTGTACTTTTCGAACATCGCGCTGAAGCGTTCATAGCTACCGATGCCGGGCTTCATCATCTTCGACAGCGGCCCATCTTCGGTGTGCTCCGGGGCGATTTTCAAATAGCCACCGACATGGTGGGTCACCAATTCTTCAACATATTCCGGCGATTCCACCGCCAGGTCGTAGCGCAGACCGGAGGCAATCAAGACCTTTTTAATACCCGGCAAGTCACGAGCGCGGCGGTATAAATTAATCAGCGGATTGTGGTCGGTGTTGAGGTTGGAACAAATACCGGGGTAGACACAGGACAGGCGGCGGCAAGCAGATTCAATTTCTTGAGTCTTACAGGCGAGACGATACATATTTGCCGTCGGCCCACCGAGGTCGGAGATCACCCCGGTAAAACCCGGGGTCATGTCGCGGATGTTTTCAATCTCGGCAATAATCGAGTCTTCCGAGCGGCTTTGAATAATGCGCCCCTCGTGCTCGGTGATCGAACAAAAGGTACAGCCGCCAAAACAGCCGCGCATAATATTCACCGAAAAACGGATCATTTCGTAGGCGGGTATGCGTCGCCCCTCGTACTTCGGATGGGGCACTCGCGCAAAGGGCAGGCCAAAGACCTCGTCGATCTCATCGGTGGTCAGGGGTATCGGTGGTGGGTTGAGCCACACCTCAAGATCTTCATGGCGCTGCACCAATGCCCGGGCATTACCGGGGTTGGTCTCCAGATGTAGCACCCGCGAGGCGTGGGCGTAGAGCACCGGGTCCGTCTTAACCTTGTGATAGGCCGGCAGGCGAATCACCGAGGTGGCGCGGTCAACTTTTTCTCGATAGGGAACAAAGTGGAGCACCTGCTCGCCGCTGTCTTCATCGCGGCTCACGGAACACTTGCCGCCGGTTGAGGCCGCCTGCTCTTCAACGCTATCGTAGGGGTTGAGCGGCGTATCGACTCGGCCCGGCGTATCAACACGGGTCGAGTCAATTAACGTCCAGCCCTCGGGCAGGTCTTTGCGCAGCACGGCGGTGCCACGAATATCCGTCACCTGGGTAATATCCTGGCCACGTGACAGGCGCTGAGCGACCTCGGCAATGGCTCGCTCGGCATTACCGTAAAGCAGAATATCGGCCTGGGCATCGACCAAAATCGAGCGCCGTACTTCGTCCGACCAGTAGTCGTAGTGGGCGATACGGCGCAGGCTGGCTTCGATGCTGCCGAGCACAATGGGCACGTCTTTCCAGGCTTCGCGACAGCGCTGGCTGTAGACAATCACCGCCCGATCAGGACGCTTCCCGCCCTCATCATCGGGGGAGTAGGCATCGTCACTGCGCACCCGCTTATCGGCGGTGTAACGATTGATCATCGAATCCATATTGCCGGCGGCGACACCAAAGAACAGATTCGGCTTGCCGAGACGCATAAAGTCCTGCTTATTGCGCCAGTCGGGCTGGTCGATAATGCCAACGCGAAAGCCCTGGGCCTCGAGTAAGCGGCCAATCACCGCCATGCCAAAGCTCGGGTGGTCGACATAGGCATCGCCGGTGACGACGATCACGTCGCAGCTATCCCAGCCGAGCTGATCCATCTCCTCACGACTAGTGGGTAGAAAGGGGGCGGTGCCGAAACATTCGGCCCAGTATTTGGAGTAGGAAAAGAGAGGCGTAACCGCAGGCATGGCAAAAGGACTAGTGGTTCAAAGCGGCATTTTAACAGCCGCGCAGAGAATAAGCAGTGCCGTTGATCTAGCCCTCGTCAATTCGAGCCAAAGGCCTAAAAGCGATATTTGAAATCGACCCTGTTCTCCCAGGAAAGATTGTCGGTTTGGGGATAATAGTCCCCAGACTCCAGAAACTCGCTGCGCACCGTCACCGACAGCTTTTCGTCAAACTGGTGCTTGTACAGCAGTATCAACAAGTCACCCCTGTCGTTACCGCCACCGGGGCCTTTTTCCGGTGCTTTAACGGGGCCAAAGCTAATTTCAAAGCTACTCGCCGGATCGGGATAAAGGCGCACCCCCACCCGCGACCAGTTGAGATTGCTCCACTCGCCGATTTTGGGGATAAATGACCACACCAGCAGATAGGAATATTGCGGCCAGCGCGACCACAGCCCATGCCAGCCCTCCTCCGTCTGGGTCGAGGGGTCGTCGCCAGACAAATAATAGTGACTGGCAAACACCTCTGGCCGCCAGGCGAGCGCCTTCCAGGCATAGGTGAAATTCAGATCACTCAACCAGCCCCTGGTATCACCGCCACCGCTACGATGACCCCTCTGCCCCGCCAGCTCCCAATAGGCGGTAAAAGAATCGCTGAGGGCCTCTTCAACAATAAAACCCAGGGTGTGAAAGTAAACATCCCCTTTGCCAAAACGCGGCTCCTCGTGCTTGTACATGTAGTACACATCTTTCGGCAACCAGGCCTGGGATTGATTGCTCAGGTAGGCGACAAAACCCGCTTCGTCACTCTCAAGTAGTTTCAATTTTTTATGTTTATTATTAATTAACAGCGGATCATCATCGGGCGAATAAATACCGATTAAATCAAGATTAAAGTCATCGAACTTAAGGCGCGTTTTAATACCATTAAAGCCGTAGCTGCGCTCCGCATCCAGCGGGCTACTTTCCAGAATTAACAAACCATGACCGTAATAAAGGGGGAAGCGGCCCACCGTGACATCGACAAAACCATCGAATAAATTACTGTACTCCACCGACAGTTCATGAAAAATAAATTCGTCGACAAAGCGGTAGCGATTGGCATCATCACTGGTCGCGAAATTGCGGAACTCCGTTTTCAGCCAGGCTTTGTAGCGAATATTTTCGGACTGCTGCCAGGTTCCCCAAAGGCCCAATATCGTTTCGGAATAAATTAACTCTGGCAGCTTGGTACCCGTATCGAGGGGCAGCTCGTCAATGGCAATCAATTTAAGGCGCGCATCACCGCCAATATTGAGCCGCTCATCCGTAGTAAAATCAGCGGCGAGTGGCACACACAAACTGGCAAGCAATAGCGCCAGACACAGGGCTAAATACCGCCCCAACAACGGTCTGTTTTTCATCATCGTATTTTTTATTATTACCCACCTTAGCACCGAAAAACCTTGGAGCGGGGTGTAATACCTTGGTTAAATTATTATTAATTCTGACCCAGCCGCGACACCGGCGGCAAATAATCGGGGGCCAAGGCCTTTAGCGGATGCGAGCCTGAAACCTGACCCATAAAGGGCGAGAGCACAGAATAACCCAGAAGGGACTGTAACTTAGGGCTCATTTCACGCACCAGCTCGCGAGGCACCGACAAAAAGAAATTTTCTATGGTGCGTGCCCAGGGTTGGCAGTATTGATTCGAGAGCGCCTGGCGTGGCCCGCCACTGTTGTTTTTGCCACCACGGTGCAGGGTATTACCGGCAAAAACCACACAGGCACCGGCGGGCATTTTCAGGGCGATGGACTGGCTCTTCATGCGCTCCGCGAAAGTTGCATCGCGCTCACTGCCGCCTTCGCGATAATCACCAGCAATCTCTTCATCGCTCCACAAATGACTACCGGGGACGATTTCGGTACCGCCGTTCTCAGGGGTGAAAGCGTCGATGGCAATCACCGTCGATAAACCCACCATCGGCCGCGGACGGGGGATGCTGTAAAAAACATCATCCGCATGCCAGGGCTGGGGTGTTTCACCCGGGTGAATGCAAATCGACTGACTGGTAGTGAGCAAATAGTTGGCTTCGAGAAACTCATCGCAAATGGCCATAATTCGCGCATCTTCGACAATGTCCTGAACCACTTTGTCGTAGGCGAGCAGAGAATAAATACGCTCGGTTTTATCACCCTCGAAATTATTGCGACCTAAGAATTGGCCATTGATGCGCGGCAGTAAAGCTTTAATGGACTGTAATTGTGCGGGCTGTAAAAAATCGGCGATCACCGTGTAGCCCTGGGTTTTGATTTCTTCAATCGCGCGGGCTAATTCGTTAATATTTGTTTTCATCTCATCTGCGCCTTGCTTATGCTTATTGCGCATCCTGCAGAGTGGAGTCCTGCACTAACTCTAGTGTATATATGCCGAGGTTGCTAGCTAGCCCCGGCATATACGGCCGCTAGTTTTTTTCTTGTTTGAAGATCGGTAACCAATAGAAAAAACCCACCAGAATCACCATTACCGCATCCATGATTCCCGCTTTATCGTGAGTGCGCAACTTACCCTGTACCAATAAGAGCTCACCGAGATGGGCGAAGAAAACAAAGACACCGGCCCACAGCATATAGTCATTCCAGGGCCCGGGCAGCGCGCCAAATAAGGCCAACAGGGGCAGAGCCCAAAAACCTAGCGTGAGATATTTACCCAGGGTTAAAAAGTTTTGCATACGTATCCTCCTATCAATTTACTTGCTGAAATAATGAAAATAGTTAGCTGATAAAAAGCGCAGTACTGCGCATCTTGCCAGCATGACAATGCTCTAACATAGTGAAAGAAACAGTGGGCCAGTGTAGCAACACCCTCCATATCCGACAATCATGCTGACCAATACCAGCGGCAATGAAGGAAAAGTCAGCCCTTAGCCGATAGGTTTTTTCCCAGTACCGGCCGTGACCAGGCGATAAAACACAAAGTCGATATCCCCGAGGCACCAAAGATCATGCACATCACCAGTATTTGATAGCGCGCCGCCACCAGCGGTGAAACCCCCGACAGGATTTGCCCGGTCATCATCCCCGGCAGGGATACCAGGCCGACGGCAAACAGGGAGTTAACAATAGGAATAAACGCCGCTCGACAGGCGATATTGCGTGCCTCCAGCCATGGCACACCGCGCCCGGTCTCGGCGTACAAACGTTCGGCCGCCAGACTGACGGCATTCATGGCATTGGCAAAAATCATCCCCGCCAGGGGTATCAGATAACGCGCGCTGTACCAGGGTTCGAGCCGCAGCACCCCCTGAGTGATAAGTATCAGCACCAGTCCGCCGCCCAGGCCAATGGCTAGCAGTGCCCGCCGATAGAGCAAGTGCCGTTGCTCTTTAATACTGCCCAGACCTATCCAGCTGGCGGCGAAGACCATCACCATCAATACCGCCAACACAACCGTGCTGCTATTCGATTCGAAAATAAAACTGAGGACATAGCCGACTAACAGTAACTGCCCTAACATGCGGATAAGGGCATAGAGGGCATTGCCCGGCCCTAGCGACCACCGAACCATCATCACCAGCACCACTGCCACGGGGATAAAGGCCAGTGACAGGCTAGCTAGCGACAGGGTTTCCACACTGTTATTCATGTTTTTTTTATTTTCAAAGTAAACACCAGCAGCCTTTAAAAACTACTTATCAAGCAGCTCTGGCTCCTGAATATTCACCACGGCTATCCCCTTATGACCAACCGCCTCATCACTCACTGGCTCACCCTTAAACCGCTGCATTAACGCCACTCCACGGCGCTGGGCAGTGGTGATATTGGCTTCTTTAACATGGCCAAAGCCGCGCATAAAATAAGGTAAATTCGCTATTTCAGCTGCCAGCGCCAACTTCTCTGGCGACGAGCTTGGCCCTGTCAGCCCCGACAATAGCTGGCCGACTTGCCCCTCGTAATCGGTAATTAAGGAACGTTCCAGCTGGCGCTCCTCGCTACGACCAAAGACATCCAGCGCCGTGCCGCGTAGAAACTTGAATTTCGCCAGCACCCGAAAGGCCGGCAACATCCACGGGCCAAACTCCCTTTTCATCAAGTGCCCGGTTTCGGGGTCGCGCTTTGAGAGCAGGGGCGGTGCCAGATGGAAGGTGAGTTTATAGTCGCCATCAAACTGCCGTTTTAAGGATTCGGCAAATGCGCCATCGGTGTAGAGCCGCGCCACTTCGTACTCATCTTTATAGGCCAGTAACTTGTGGTAATTGCGCGCCACATTTTTGCTCAGCACCAACTCAGCGGCCCCGAGCTTTTGCTCTACCGCCTTTACCTTATTGACCAAAGCGCGATAGCGCCGGGCATAGGCTCGACTTTGATACTGGCGCAACTTGGCGGCGCGATAGGCGACGATATCTTCCAGGCTTTCAGCTTCGGTGTTTGACTCCGCAGTGGTGGTCTCATTCAGGCCGGCGAGATCTTTCACCCTCGCGGGCTGTTCCGCTAAACGTCGACCCCAAAGAAAGGCCTGTAAATTGGCCGCAACGGCCACACCGTTCAAAGTGATCGCCTGCTCCAGGGCATCTTTACCGAGGGGCAGCAAGCCCTTCTGCCAGGCAAAGCCCAGTAAAATCAGGTTGCTGGTCATGGCATCACCCAGCAAGGCCGTGCCCAGCACCGAGGCATCAAAAAAGTGGGCGGCCTTCGTTGCGCCACTAATCACTTGCTCCATGGCCTGCTCGGGAAAAGGCGCATCGGGATCCTGGGTAAAATCCGCTGTCGGCGAACCGTGATTATTGACAATCGCCACGGCTGTCGAATGATCGAGACAACTCAAAGAGGCCTGCGCCGACGACACCACCATATCCGCCCCGAGCATCAATTGCCCCTTGCCAGCGGGGACTCTCACGCCGTGAATATCAGACTGTTGATTGGCGATGCGCACATGGCTGCTCACCGCTCCAAATTTTTGCGCCAGCCCGGTTTGGGTCAACACCGCAACACCCTTGCCCTCGATATGGGCCGCCATGCCAATGATGGAGCCGATAGTTAGCACCCCCATGCCGCCAACACCGGTAAGCAATATATTGTAGGGCTCGCTGAGTTGATCGCCAGAGGTAGATGGCGCAGGCAGGTCGGGGAAGTTTTGCTCGGTCGATACGGCCAGCGCTTTGTGTAAGGTCGCACCCGTGACGGTGACAAAGCTCGGGCAAAATCCCTTCAAACAGGAGTAATCCTTATTGCAGGCGTTTTGATCAATCACTCGCTTGCGGCCGAGCTCCGTTTCTTTCGGTGCCACCGCAAGACAGTTCGACTGCACACCGCAATCGCCACAACCCTCGCACACAGCCGAATTGATAAACACGCGCTTATCGGGGTCTTCCAACAGACCGCGCTTGCGACGGCGGCGCTTTTCGGTGGCGCAGGTCTGTTCGTAAATAATAACGCTGGTGCCATCCAGCTCACGCAGGGCTTTTTGGATGGTCGTAAAGCTATCGCGATGGTCGACACTCAGCCCCGCAAATTTGGGGAAGTCGCTACTGTATTTTTCTGGCAGATCACTGACCACGGCGATGCGCTTAACGCCCTCACCCTTGAGCTGATAGACCATCTGCTCAACGGTCAAACTGCCATCGAGTTGCTGACCGCCAGTCATTGCCACGGCGTCGTTGTAGAGGATTTTATAGGTGATATTGGCGCCCGAGGCGATGGCCGCGCGGATGGCGAGAATGCCCGAGTGGAAATAGGTGCCGTCGCCAATATTCTGAAAGACATGCTTAGTGTTGGTGAAAGGCGCCTGGCCTATCCACGATGCACCCTCGCCACCCATTTGGGTGAAGGTCTCGGTATCGCGGTCCATCCAGGTGACCATAAAGTGGCAGCCGATACCGGCCAGTGCGCGACTGCCTTCGGGTACTTTGGTCGAGGTATTGTGGGGGCAACCGGCACAAAACCAGGGCTTGCGCTGGGGCAGGCTGGCCGTGGCTACTGTGGGCAAGCCACTGTCTGGAGAATCTGAGCCGGCCAGCACCAATGCTGTCGGTGACGTTAGCATTTCCAGCCGCGAGGCAATCGCAGCGGCGACATCACCGGCACTCAGCTCGGCGATAGTACTGAGTAGAGCAGCACCCTTATCATCCTGCTTGCCGACAACACGGGGACGCTGATCATCGGCCAGTGAATAGAGCAGGCTCTTTAGCTGATCTTCAACCAGCGGCCGCTTTTCTTCGACCACCAGAATCTCTTCCAAACCGCTGGCGAACTCCGTCATACCCTCGGGTTCGAGGGGCCAGCTCATGGCGACCTTGTAGACTTGCAAGCCGACAGCCTGGCGCTTGGCCTCATCAATGCCAAGGTCGGCGAGAGCATGGAGCACCTCAAAATAGGCCTTGCCGGTGGCGACGATGCCAAAGCGTGGCTGGCGGCAATCGAGCATTACCTTGTCGATGTGGTTGGCGCGGGCGAAGGCCAGGGCGGCGCGAATTTTGTGTTGCTGCAGGCGTTCTTCCTGTTCCAGAAAGGGGTCTGGCCAGCGGCTGTGGACGCCGCTTTCGGGCATCGCAAAGTCGTCCGGCTCGAGCAGCTGTAAACGCTCCGGGTTCATATCGGCGGCTATCGCCGCATCCATATTTTCGGCGGTAACCTTCATGCCCACCCAGCAGCCGCTATAGCGGGACATGGCCCAACCGATCAGCCCAAAGTCAAGGACATCCTGCACCCCCGCCGGGTTCAACACCGGCATGGAGGCGCCGATAAACATCGGCTCACTTTGATAGGCCAAGGTTGACGACTTGGCCATATGGTCGTCACCCACCACTGCCAGCACGCCACCGAATTGACTGGCACCGGTATTATTGGCGTGTTTAATGGCATCCATCGCCCGATCGAGACCCGGCCCCTTACCGTACCAAAGGCCAAACACACCGTCGTATTTTGCCTCGGGGAAGAGGTTGACCTGCTGACTGCCCATCAGCGCCGTGGCGGCCAACTCTTCGTTAACGCCGGGCTGAAAGTGAATATTGTGCGCTTTGAGGAAGCTATCGGCGCGCCACAGTGCATTGTCATAACCGCCAATCGGCGAGCCGCGATAACCGGAAATAAAGCCCGCCGTTGCCAGACCTTTGGCCTTGTCTCGCTGACTTTGCAAAATCGGCAAACGCACCAGCGCTTCAATGCCGGTCAGGTAGGCCCTCCCCGTGGTGCAGGTATATTTGTCATCTAGCGCTACAGCCAAGGTCACACTCTCCTATTACTTTCTCGTCAGCAGGTACTTATAGCGCGAAGTGTCAGCCCAGGCGCTCATCAATAACCGGCAATTGATTAAAGGGTAAAAGGCGGAAGTATAGCAAGCGACTTACATAGTAGAGAGACTGCTGTGGCGAGAAATGAATTGCTAAGAGGCTAAGGCGATTGCTCCCTGGCTTGAAAGGAAGAGTAAGGCCTCGCTATCAGAATCGAGCAGGGTTAGCTGGAAAGGATGAAATGAACGGAGGTACTAACGCGGCGGCAGCACCTCGAGATGGGAGGTATCGACTTGCTTCGCCTCGACGGAGCGTTTTTCATCAGTGCGCAAAATCTCACCGCCACCGGGTTCCAGGGCCAGAGCACTGACATCCACCTCTGTGGCCTCAACACTTGAACGCTCATCGGGGCGCAGCACATCACTACCCGCTGGAGCCAACGACAAAGCGTCGTCGCTACTGGCTTGCTCGGCGGCTGGAGCCGCTTGAGCTACTGGAGAAGTTTCTGTGGCTTGAGCCGCTGGCGTCTCATCGACCCTGGCTGGGCGCAGTTCGGCAATCGCGCCAATCTTTAACAGCGCCTGTTGGTATTTTTTTGCACTGGCCTCATCCAGATTGCGACGAATCGCCGTCGGGCGCCCCGAAAACAACTGATCGACCTGTGCCGCCTCGAGCTTAAACAAGCCCCCCAGGCGCTCTTTAACGTCGACGATGGCCTGCCCGGCGACAATGTCACCGCGAAAAAAAACATCAAACTGTTGCTCACTCATTTTTAATACTCCGCACCACGTCAATCATCGTCGCATTATTGATTAGCGCAGGCGGCATTTCAGCCACGCGGTTCTCACTTCACGACCACACTGGCACAATTTTGCCAGGCGAGCACAGCCCAAACCCCCACAAACAGCAACATGCTGAGCATCACCGCCGCCGATGCCTGATCTTTCGCTCGCCCCGCCAACTCGGCCTTTTCGGGCGATGCCAGATCCACCACCGCCTCAATGGCCGAATTGAGTAGCTCCGTGATCAGCACCATGAACATGGCGCCAAACAGCAGGGCCAAATCCCCTGCAGAGTCGGCGATATAAAAGCCCAGGGGAGACAGCACAACAACGAGAAACACCTCAACCCGAAAGGCTTCTTCATGGCGAAAACAGGATTTTAAGCCCTGTATAGAAAACCCCGTGGCACCGATCAATCGCCGGTACAACAAGGCCATAAACCCACCTTCGCTTTGATGCATAAAAACTGACTCGCGTGTGTTGTGTTAACGCTCGATTAAAAACCCAGGAGCAAACTAGGGTGCTGAATTAATGCGCTGATCCATCTCCAGAGCGGGCGCGGCCTCTCGCGGTTTGCCAACCACTCGTGCCGGCACTCCCGCCACCGTGGTGTGGGGGCTCACCGACTCTAGCACCAAGGTACCCGCGCCGACTTTCGCGCCCTCACCCACTTCGATATTACCGAGGATTTTCGCCCCGGCGGCAATCAGCACGCCACTGCGAATTTTCGGATGGCGGTCGCCACTTTCATTGCCGATACCGCCGAGTGTGACGGCATGCAGCATCGACACATTATCCTCAACCACAGCGGTTTCGCCGATCACCAGACCCGTGGCGTGATCGACCATCACCCCGCCACCAATCTGTGCGCCGGGGTGAATATCGACACAAAACACCTCGGCACAGAGACTTTGCAGGTGAACGGCCAAAGCCTGACGATCGTTGAGCCACAGGTAGTGGGCAACACGGTGCACCTGCAAAGCGTGAAAACCTTTGAAATACAACAGCGGCATGGCGTATTTGTCGCAGGCCGGATCGCGCTCGCGGTAGGCGACCAGGTCGCGCTGCATTTTTTCACCGATACCCCCATCGTTCTCAAGCGCTTCGGCAAACACCTGGCGAATCGCCAGTTTGGACAGAGCCATATTGCCGAGCATTTCCGCCAGGTTGTAGCCAAGGGCCGTTTCGAGGGAATCGTGACTCAATATCGCGGCATGAAAAAAACTCGCCAACACCGGCTCGTCTTGTGAAAAATCACGGGCTTCGGCGAGGATTTCCTGCCATAAGTTTTCGGGCTGGGGCGTCATAGAAAAGGTACCACTCGGGGCGTCAGCGCCCATCGTTATCAGCAGCGGAATATGGCCGAAAGGCGCTGTAGATTCAACATTGCAGGCAAATAAAGCGTGAATATATTTCGTCAAGGTTTTCGAGAATCGCTCCCTGCAGACAGATCTCAGTATTTGCGATCAACTGGCGCAGCACCTCCGGACTCAAAGCCGCCTCGCAAACAGTGGCTAGCGGGCGAAAACTCAGGTGCCAGGGTTCAGCGGCTACACCATCTTCCTGGGAACCTTTGTAGGGGCGGAAAAATTCCGTACTACCGTCACTCATTAGCTCATCAAGCCAGCGAGAACAGTGTTCAAAAGGCCCGCCCGCTGCGTATTCATCTGGGCTCAACTGCAGCTGATAATCATCACTCACCGCGGCGCTGTCCCAAATATCCATATCGCTGCCCCAGTGGTGGCGAGATGCCCCCGGCAAGGCCGACCAGCGCAATAGCGCGAATACCTGATCGCGCTCATCCAATTCACACATTATGACGGGCGCACCGCGACTATCGACAACGGGCCGCTCACCACGAGCCTTGGCATTCCAGATAGCCAGCTGTCGGTCGAAGGAGCGAAAACCACTGGCCAGACGCAGTGCGATGCCCTCTTTAGCGGCCTGTTCAACCAGGAAAAGATAAGCCGCCGCCACATCGCGATGCAAAAAATGACCGGGGAAAATCTCCTGCAAATGGCTTTGCGACTGACCGCTTAATTGCGCGATATTTAGCGGCGTGGGCTTGGGTGACGCGGGCTTCATGAATACTCACAACTGTCTGGCAATTAAATAGAGAATACCGCAATCCTCCACACAGCGCTCACCACGCAAATCGCAAATCAGCTGCAGGCCAGCGCGTACAGACTGTCTGTGCCAATAAGCAACACGGGCCTTAACGAACAATTAGCTTTATACTCGAAGCCAAAAGCCAGCAGTACACTAAAGCCCTATGAAAGAAGAAATCGACCAATTTAAAGCCGTATACGATCTTATCGTTACTTTTTTCGTTACCTACAGTTTTCAGCTTATTGGTGCGCTGATCATTTTATTGATCGGTCTGCTCCTTTCCAACCGCATTGCACGACTGGTTACACGAACCTGCGAGCAACACGGACTCGACGTCACCTTGAGCCGCTTTCTCGCCAGCTGTACCAAAATCATCATAATTTTTGCCGTCGCCGTTATTTGCCTGGGTAAAATTGGCATTAGCATTACCCCTTTTGTCGCCGCTATCGGCGCACTTTCTTTGGGTGCAGGTCTGGCATTGCAAGGCTTGTTATCCAATTACGGCGCAGGTTTTAACATTATCCTCACCCGCCCCTTTATCGTTGGCGACACGATTACCGTGCAGGGCGTGACGGGCATCGTTAAAGAGGTGCGCCTGGCCCACACCATCCTTGGCAATGAAGATGAGGTCACCATTTTGGTGCCCAACCGCCATATCGTCGGCGAGATTATTCACAATTCAAATGATTTTAAGCTGGTCGAAAGCACATTGGCTGTCGCCTATAACAGCGACATCGATCAGGTCACTGCCACCATCAAAGCGGTGTTGCACGAGCTTGGCATCGATAGCAACCGGCCGCCCCAGATTGGCATCGATAAATTTGCTGACAGCAGTATTAATTTCGGCATGCGCTATTGGGTGCCAACCGACAAATACCACCAGCTTCGCTACAGCGTCAACAACCGGCTCTGTAAAGCACTGCCTCTTGCCGGTATTGAAATAGCCTTGCCGCAGCGCGAAATACGCCTGCTGAATAGCGACACCAATGAACCCCTCAAATAAAAATTGATCGATGAATATGAAAATAAATTCCACGTCCGAACCACGACACTCTTCCCGTCGCAGATCTTCCTCACGCGTTAGCGGGTCCCATCACAGTAGAACCCGCCTGATTCAAATACTGGGCATCGCGCTCGCGCTGTCGCTGTTAATCAATTTATTGCTGGCTATTGCCCTTGCTAGCTACGCCCGCAAAGCCAGTCTTTTATCGGGTGTCAGCGCCAGCTTGCGACTCCAGCTTAGCGACATCAGCGAGCAGTCTGAAAACAAGGCGGCGCAAATAAAAACCCTCGAAAGTGAAGTAGCAGAACTGACACTCAAGCGACTGCCCGGCCTTATTGGCCTAGATTTCGATGAGGTTCTTAAAATTAACAAGCAGTACGTAAAGAACATTGTTTTCACACGCACGGGAAAAAGTGGCTCCCATTTGTATGAATATAAGGTGGTACTGGAAAACAATGAATCCGCTTTACAACCCGCATTAAAAATTATTTTATTTGATCGCAACGGTGTACAGGTGGGGATGTCTGAACTTAGCAGCAAGGCTGAGCAGGGGGGGATTATACGCCTCGATCAGGACGAGGTTCGCACTCACTACGCCGTCGTTCAACTAGCGGACGACGCCGAGCCCGAATACTTCCAGATCATTCTTTTCTAGACAGTAAGCTTTGAGAAAAGGGGCGACCTTGCGTCGCCCTTGAAACAGCCTCACTTCGGCTTGTAATTTCGCTCTATCGCCTGCTTTAAAGCGTCTGCATTGAAGGGCTTACCGATGACTTCGCTCACACCCGCAGCCAGGGCATCACCTTTGGAATCCTCCTCACTCTGAGTGGTCACCATGACAATGGGCAGCTCGTCGGCGGGATGGGTCTCACGTATTTTCCGGGTCAGATCAATGCCAGAGATCAGCGGCATATTCATATCGGTGAACACAAACTCCGGCTTATCCTCATCAATATTCTTCAATGCCGTTTCCGGAAATTCAAACAGTTTAAATTCATAACCCAGCTTATGTAAGGCACTACGATAGATATTCAAAATCATCCGCGAATCATCAATCGCATACACCAGAGTTTTGGTTTTTTGCTCGGGCTGCTGCTCAGGTTGGATAAAGCTCAGTAAATCCCCTCTATCATTCTTCGCCAAAATCACATTAAAGAATTTAACCACATCACTGTGTGCCTGCTCGCGAATATAGGTAAACAGGGCATCTCGTATCGCCTCTTCACCGAGCAAATCGAGGAAAATATTATCTGATTCCGACTCCACAATGGCGGCAATGATTTTTTCACTATCAAACACGGTCGAGTGCAGCAGGTTTTTGACACCCACCCCCAGCATGCGTGAATAGTTGTTATTAATCGCTCGAGCGGCCGCTAGACGAACATTGTCGTCCTTGTCATTCAGGCCATCGGCAAGGGCAAGGGCGATCTTCTGACTGGGCAGTCGGCCCAGCGTTTCATAGGCCGCAAAGCGAATATTGGCATCGGCGGGGTGATTGTGAAGTAAGTTTTTTATTGGCTTGACCGCACTTTCATCAAAAATATCGCCGAGTACATTTAAGGTGTGGACCACCAAGTCGACGTCATCACTGTTCAAATTTTCAATAATAACCGGAATTGCCTTTCCACCCATTTCGGCCAATTTTGCCTTACCGTAATTTCTCACATGGGTAATGTGGGAAGCCAGTGTTTCGCTGAGCTTTTCAATACAGAACTGATCCTGAATTTCAGCAAACTGATCGAGAATCAAGCGGTCAAAATCACTGTCCGTGCCCATTCTATCGCTCAGCAACTGCACTGCCTCATGGGAACCGATACTGCCCAGGGCGGTAATAGCCGCGGCAATAATGTCGCGATTAGAGGCATAGAGGTAGTCGGCAAGGTTTTGTGGATTATGGCAAAAGCCAATTTTGGCGATTGCATCCAACATGCTGATCAGCAGGCCTTCATCCGACACCGCCGCCAGCTTCGTCTCCAGACCTAGACTCGCCGACTCAAGAGCGAGGGCCTCAATACAGTGAATGTAATAGCCAATTTCAGTGACGTCATCACTACTGGTGAGTATTTCCACCAACATATCGGGGCTGGCAAGTACTTGTTCAAATAGCAGGTCTTCGAGCAGCGGATAGGTCGTCGCAGCAGCCCTGTTGTTAGCAATAAAACGCGCCAGGAAGACAATTAAATTGGCATCAATACGGCCCAGCTCACGAATCGCATCATTGACGGCTTCATGGTTTGGCTCGCTGACCAGATCCGTTAGCCAGACACCCACGCCCTTACCATCGCCACTGGCAATGACCCCGCGCAACTGGCTTAAAATCGCCTCTACATTATTTGACATTTACACCCCGAAGACATTTAAGTCATCTTGTTTGAACAAACGATTTGTCCCTTATTATTAGTATCAGGCGGCAACATCATCCCAATCTGCCCCAAGTTCTCAGTCGCCTAGACTAGTGGCAAAACCACCTGATATCAGTGCACTGGTTCACAGTCGTATCAGGGATGATGACGCCCAGGCTTGCGGTCGGCGTTTTCGGGAAGAACGCGGGGCTCGGGAAGTACACGCAGACGGGTATCATCTGCCGGCCATTAATCAATAATGGGGCGGTTTTTCCTGTTCAGCGACGTCGCTCAGTGGGCTTTGCGAGACTTCCTGCAAGCGCTGCATCAAATAGCGGCAGGTCTGCTCAAGCCTTTCAATACTCTCTTGCTGGCGACACACCACATCGTTGAGGGCTTTGACGCTATCCTCCTGATAGGCGAGTTTAATTTCCAGCTCAGTACAGCGTTGATCGCTCATAACTTACTCATTCGGCGTTTAGGTATTGATAAAGACGGTTGCTTAAAAACTATTCATTAAAACAGGGGCTTTAATACGGCAGCGTAATGTCGCCACTTTCACTAATACTGATAGGCACGGGCCACCAACCAGCACGCAGTTTTGTCTCCAGCTCGTAGTGCAACTCGCGGCCGGGCTTATTGAGCAAGGAGGAGATCAGCCGCAGGCCTGCCAGAATGTTGGTTGACGCCTCAACTTGCACCCGGGTTTCAGAGTAGGGCGGAATCTCTGATATTTGCCCCGCCACACCCCTAACAACCTTTTCGCCGTTGAGCTTCAAAGTATAGGACAGTCCGGAAACACTCAGCCCCACACTATTGGGGTTGATGATTTTAAGATCGACCCGAAAGCGCTGCTCCAGACCTCGAGAGGACAAGGGTTCTAACTTCACCAGATGCACCGAGGGCTTTTCATAGCCCGGATTGAGCAGCGCACAGGATGATAGCAGCAAGGCCAGTAATGCCACGACACTTAAGTGAACGCAGCTCCTGAGAAAAGCCCCGTCAAAGCTCACCACCCGGCTAATCCGCCACATCCGGCTCAAAGAAAAGCCATTGCACCTGGGGAAAGCGCTGTCGAAACAGGGCCTCGGTACGGTTGATATCGGCCACTAATTCTTTCGCGCCATCCATCCCTGTCATTTTCGCCTTTACCGCCACCATCACATCATTGCCCATTTGCAGGGTCAGCAAATTAAAGACTTTACCGACGCTCGCTTCATTTTCGAGAAAGGCAATCATCTCCGCTCGCGTATGGGCTTCAACACCCTGACCCACCAGCAGAGCCTTGATCTCCACGCCGATCAATACCGCAACAATGATCAGTAGTAGGCCAATAGCGATACTGCCCCAGGCATCGTAAATGGGGTTGCCCGTTACAATAGCGGCCAATAAGGCCGTGGTTGCCAGAGCAAGCCCCAGCAAAGCCGCCAGATCTTCACCAAATACCACCATCAACTCACTCTGGCGGGTATCACGAAACCAGCGCCAATAGTTCTGATTCGCGGGACGAACTTTATTAATTTCCCGCATACAACCCAGCAGTGACAGGCCCTCAGCCACCATGGCAAAGACCAGCACACCAACGGCAAGCCAGGGTGACTTCAGGGCCTCTGGCTGATGCAGCTTGTGCCAGCCCTCGTAAATTGAAAACACACCACCCAGGGTAAACAGCATCAAGGCCACTAAAAACGACCAAAAATAGATCTCTTTACCGTAGCCCAGGGGATAGTCGGACGAGGGTGGGCGCTTGGCTTTTTTTATACCGAGTAAGAGCAGCAGCTGATTGCTACAATCGGCCACGGAGTGAATGGCTTCCGCCAGCATCGCCCCGGAACCGGTGATCCACGCGGCGAAGCCCTTGGCGATCGCGATGGCACCATTGGCAAAGAGGGCATAAAAAATACTTTTTAGCGGATCAGCACCCTGAGACATATTTTCATTAACCATTGAATTTTTGACAACAGGGCGCATCTTAATAGACTCAAGCCTTGTCACGCCATCATCAAAAGGAGTTTTACGTGTTACGTATCGGTTTATTTCTCGCGACTAACATCGCCATACTCGCACTGGTCAGCGCCATTTTTCAAATTTTCGGCCTTGAGCAGTATCTCGCCACGCAGGGTGTGAACGCCAATACAACCGGGCTTCTCATTATGTGTGCCGTGTTCGGCTTTGCGGGCTCGCTGATTTCCCTGTTAATGTCAAAGTGGATGGCCAAACGCAGCACCGGCACGCAAATCATCACCGAGCCCACTAACGCCGACGAGCGCTGGTTGCTCGAAACGGTCGCCGAGCTGGCGCGCAAAGCGGATATCGGCATGCCCGAAGTAGGTATATTTCAGGCTCAGCAATCCAACGCCTTCGCCACTGGCTGGAACAAAAACAATGCACTGGTCGCCGTCAGTACCGGGCTGTTCAGCCGCTTTAGTAAAGACGAAATCAAGGCCGTACTGGCCCACGAAATCGGCCACGTCGCCAATGGCGACATGATCACCCTGACGCTGATTCAAGGCGTGGTGAACACCTTTGTGATGTTCTTTGCCCGCATCATCGGCTCATT
>MAAC01014695.1_pt1 | contig 47141 bp, 48 predicted proteins | sample 1115981 | NCBI WGS metagenome assembly MAAC01 (sample SAMN04961126, study PRJNA320927) | seawater metagenome | isolation source: sample BD02T64 sea water enriched with oil for 64 days | place: USA:Gulf of Mexico | collected 2013-07-27 | reverse complement strand
TGATAGCACCTTCGTTAGCAAATGTTACGTCATGTCCACTTTCAACCATTACAACACCGGTAATGCCTGTTAGTGCTTCACCACCATTATTTGTAATAGTAAAACTAACCGTGCCAGTTTCACCTTTATCGAGAATGTTATCGTTAGAACAGTAACCAGAAGTTAAACCTTCATAGTTAGTATCTACTGCATATGCATTCACAGAAAAGGCGCTTAATTCGGTTTCATAAGACTCAACAGCACCGGTGTGATCGGTTGCGAATCGACTTGGAGATACAGCACCAAGACCCATACCACGTTTAGCAAATGCTGCTAATATAAGTTTGTAATCTTCAATGTCGTTACCGTATGCGGCAGCCAATATAGCATCACGGCCTTCAGTAAATGTAGGTGCCATTGGCATCATTTTATAACCGGCTACTACGTAATCTTTGATTAAGCTCTTAGCTTCATCAAAGGTATGACGTTCGTCATTAGCCATGCTAATAAAAGATTCCCAAATCATATTTGAAAATATAGAACCAGGAGCATGAACTCGGTCTGGATATAAACTAATATCACCAAATGTTGATGGGTTAGTTTCAATATTTGTAGAATAAGGATATGGACGTATACCATTTACGAAACTAGATACGTAAGTTATAGCACCGTAACCGCCATCGTATCCTTCATTACCTAAAACTAAGTTATCACTTGCTTCGGTTGTTAACATCAATGCATGAAAATCACCAAAACCTTCACCCATTGAACGACCTTGTTGATTACTTAAACCTGAAGCATTACCTACTAATCGATTGCTAATATAATGACCCCATTCGTGCGTTACGGTACCGTTATCCCAAGAGCTGCCTTTAAATTCACGATTAAGCTGGTTGACAAACATCTCAATAGAAACAGTTTCTCCTGCTTCTAATAACGCGTAAAGTTGTGCTCCTTCGCTAAAATTGATGCCCATATTTGGAATGGTGACAGTTTCATCCCCTCCGCCCATAGGTGCCGGCGTACCATCATCGGTATTATTAGCAATTAATACTGCAGTAGCACCCGCATCTTGAGCAAATTTAACTTTCTCGGTGAAGAAACATTCACCGCGGTCAATTATCACTATTTTACCGACAAGATCTTCAGCATTCACTGGAGCTTCACAGCCATCGGTAATAACATCAGTGCCGTCATCGATACGGATCACATCACCCGTCACCGAAAAGGTTTCAGCACCAAAACTAGATAATTGAATAACGGGTAAAAAACCAATATCACTATGTGAGCTAATGTTTACCCCATAATCTTCACCGTTGATAAAAGGGGTCGTATCATACAAGTACATTTGCATACGAGGAGAGGTCCCGTCAGCTAATGTCGTCATATTCGCATTGTTGTAACCTGAATTATCTTGTACTTCAACATTTAACGGATCGCCTTCTACACCACCTCGGCCGTAGTTCGATAATTGCGCGTTACCTGATGCTTCATCAAAACCATGGTCATAATAGTCATCATGTAAGTAATTGTTCATATAAAATAAGTTAACAATCGCCGCTTTACGATTATTGACCGAATATTCAGGTGAATTAACGTCGTAACTGTAATCGAAAGTATTGACGCTGGTAACGTCAGCCATATAATCGCCTTCCGTTAACCCTTGTGGCGGCATAGTGTCAACATAGGCAGTAACATTATTACCCGTTGTTGCTGTTGCACCATCGGCCAGCCATGGGTCCATAGTGCTAATAGGTCCGTGACTCTGAGTTAACATAGGTGCTAGCAAATACTCAGCCGTTAAGTAAGCATCAACTGCACTACCAACTGGAGCAGGCACGACATTACCGTGTGGGCTATCCCAAGGATTACCGTCTTCATCAGCATATACCCGATAGTTAAAATCTTCGGCATGGCTAGTTAAGTTATTCTTGAATAATATTTCACCTGTTTTAGCCGAGACAACATAGCTATAGTATTCCGACTCAACAGTATCATTAGCACTTGTTTCAATCTCTACATAGTGTGCTGCAACTAACCTACCTTTGTGTTCAAAGAAAACCTGCTTAGCGCGTGGTTCACCAATTAATTTTTTACTTGTGGATGAATTAATAACAGAAAATCGGTCAAAGTTGTCTGTAGATTTATTCATGGATAACTTAATGGAACCAGTATCACCACCCATTGCAGAAAATGCTGTATTAATTGAAACGGATGAATCACCAAAAGCTGCAGAGATATCTTTAATTGCTGCCGGCAGTGATTGGCTAGCACTTTTATCGACAAAATAACCTGAAGATGCAACAAGATTAAACTCTCTGTCCATCATAATATTGTATTCGCGATTAAATACTTCAACACCAGCAACTTCTTGCTTGTATTTAGCGATTAATGCTCCACGACCTAAATCATGAGAATTAGCTAAGACCGATTGAGTAATGCTTTTTTTTGAAGCTGAGCTTCCAGTTAACTGATTCAGATAAAAATCAGCGGCAAAAGCTAACTGCTTTTCAGGTGAAATAGCTCCGAGGCTAGGTTTGGAAATATTTCGACCAGCCCACTGAAAAGTCATTTTTCCTAGCTTGCTATCATATTGATTACGCATACCACTAGCCGTGGCAATATTTTGCTTAACAGCCTTTTTTTTGGCTAATACATTTTCTATAGATTTATGCGACGATGCATTTTGAAAGTCATTCGCGACAACGTTTAATGCCAGTGAACTAAGTGCAGCGCCAACAAAAGTAGCTACCACGGTTTTATTGAAAGTCATCCTATTCCCTTAATTATAATTATTAGATAAAGTGGAAAAAGCTCAAAGTGTGTTGAGCAAGATACCAATATATACATTGTAAGACTAAAAAGGCAAGTAGCTAATCGAGAAACTGTTCGGTATGATTTTCAAGATAGTAATTATTAATTGACGGGGGAGGTATTAGATGATTTATAATACAAAAAGGCATTAAATCATTAATGCCTTCAAAGTGTTAGCGTTATCAACGCGAATAGTGAACAATAGAAATCAAGCTTATTAGAAGTGTACCACTGCCCCTATAAACACCCCTTTAAATTCAAGATCAGAGTACAAGTCGCTTAAGTCTTCTAGCTGTAATTTAACTGAACGGTAACCAACAGTAAGATTAAAATCGACCATAATATTGTTAATGACATCATAACTCACGCCAGCTTGATAATCATAAAGCGTGTGATCATCAAGAGATAAAAAATTACCTTCAGCAAAAACATTGAGCCCGGTAAAAGGTAATCCAACCGTTGAGGATACATAAACCATTGGCACTATTTCATCGGTAGCTATATTACCTGTTGCCGTTGAATAAATTGGTGTATCCCCAACAGGCGCGGTATTTATTTGTGTGGAAACACTGACATCACCACTAAAATCACGCCCCGTAAGCCCGAAGTCGAATGAAAACAAGCCATTATCAAAGAACTCATAGTATAATGTGTAATCGATGTAACTAACATCGAACCCAGCGGATACTTCAGCCCCAACAGCAAAAACTTCATTACCGAAGGTGAATTCACTATCAAGGGTTGTTACACCTTGCGTCTCTAAAGAGGTACTCGATATTTTAAGATTAGGGATAAAGGGGATTGGGTGCTCTAAGGCGATGAAAAAACTACCTTGTTGCTTATCATCTAAATTAAAGTTAACTTGTCCACCGCTCTCACCAAAAATCCCAGTAGCTTCATTATCCCAGATCTGTCCGCCAATATATAAACCTGCGATAGTATCGGCCTGCACCGTTCCGGCAAACAATGCAGCGATTGTGGCTGCTAATGCTATTTTTTTCATGCTAATTTTATCCTTGACTTAATAAGTCGTTTAAATCAATTAATGCCGCATTGGCACGTGAAATGTAATTTGCCATTACCAACGAATGATTCGCTAACAAACCAAAGCCATCACCGTTTAGAATCATCGGGCTCCAAATTCCTTCTTGACTGGATTCAAGTTCACGAATAATTTGTTTAACACTTACGATGGCATTTTTCTTTGCTAAAACATCATTAAAATCAATCTCAACAGCTCTTAAGAAATGTAATAATGCCCAACAAGCACCACGTGCTTCATAAAACTCATTATCAATTTCCCACCAGCTTGTTTTTAACTGCATACTAGAAGAGGCATGAGTTGACTGTTGAGCAACATTATCACCGGCTAAATCAGTATTTAATTGCTCACGGCCAACACTAGCACTTAAGCGTTGCGAATAACTACCTAAGCGTTTAGTTACTTCATGTAACCAATCCCTTAAGTTATCTGAACGAGCATAAAATTGAGCTGATTGATCGCTTTGGTCAGCCAAGGCACGACGATAAACATATAATGCATTAATAGCTTGTTGGTATTCACTTTCTGCACTTGGCATCGCCCAACTCAAATGATCAATATTTAATTGTGGTTGAGCTATTTTTAAAGATTTGTTTTCTAATGATTGTGATTGAGAACGGCTAAACTCTTGACGCATAATTAATGCCATATCTCGGATCATTTCTAAAGCACCAAACTCCCAAGCTGGAATATTGTCTAGAAACACAGATGGTGGTAAAGCGTCATTTGATAGATATCCTCCTGGTTTATTCAACAAGGTTTCGGTAACAAGGATGAGCGCGGTAGTGGTGGTATAACCAATAACCGGCGTAACATTTTCTGCCGTAGCGGCTTGAGTTACTTCTTGGTGAATATCTAACTCATTCGGCTCAAAGCTCCAATAAACACCGAGAAAATAAAACGCCAGTAAAATCGCAACAAATGCTGAACTGACCTTTTTAATTGAAAAATTTATGTTCATAACTGGCTCCTAATGATGGTGCTGATGAGCTTGCTTCTTGCTTTTCTCACGTTTAATGCTCTGCACAGGTAAGGTTATCTCAACGTCATCCGCTTGAGAGAAGTGTAAGGTTAATTTTATTTTCTCATCTACTTTTAGCGGCTTATTCAGGTTAAATATCATTAAATGATATCCTGATGGTTGCAATACCGCCATATCATGGCCTTTTATTACTAGAGAGTCTCTTTGACGCATTCTCATCATACCATTTTCCATGGTGTGCTGATGAATTTCAATGCGATCACTTACGTCGCTACTTGCACCAACAAAAACCACTTGCTCTGCTGAATGGTTATTAATGTCCATATAAGCTGAAGAAATATTCGTTCCTGGTATGGTTGCTCTGATATAGCCTTTATCAATAACAACGTCATTAGCAAAGCTACTCGCAGAAAAAAGCACACCTGAACAGGCAATACCGGCCAAAGTTAGCCACTTATATACTAAAGTTAAATTTTTCATTTCAAGCTATACATCCCTATTAATCCGTTTGGTATTATTGTTACTACCGTATTGTAACTAAGCTAAAAAGAAATGGATAATCTAATTCTCTCTACAGTAAAAAATAACGTCTTAACTCTCACAATCAATCGCTTTGATAAAAAAAACGCCCTAAATACGGCGATGTATCGACAATTATGTCGCGAACTTCAACAAGCTAAAATACATAAAAACATTCATTGCATATTAATCCAAGGGAATGAACATTGCTTCTGTGCCGGTAATGACCTTACTGATTTTCTCGAGCATGCTCATGATGAAGAGTTAGCCGCCTTTGAGTTTGTTAAAGTACTGGCAAATTTCACCAAACCTATTGTAGCAGCTGTTGCAGGTCCGGCTGTGGGTATTGGTACCACCATGTTATTACATTGTGACATAGTAATTACCGCAAAAGATGCCAAATTCAAACTGCCATTCACACAACTCGGTTTGTGCCCTGAAGCAGCTTCAAGCGTATTATTACCTCTGCGATTAGGCCATAATAAAGCCTTCGAACTTCTAGCATTAGGTAATAGCTTTACCGGACAACAAGCTGTTGAATATGGCATTGCCAATATATGCTGCGATGCTGAACAATTATTAGCTATTGCAGAGGAAAACGCTCATAAAATTGCGTCTTTACCGAGTGATGCATTACAAACATCTCGAGCATTAATAAAACAAGCCACACAAGCGCAAGTTTTAACAGCAATAGAGAACGAAGGCCGCGAATTTTCTCGATTAGTAAAAACGTCTACTTGCAAAAAAATTCTAGCTTCATTCTTCAATTAATACGTAAATCTGGAGCTAATAATGTGGCTCCAGATTTTTTGCCTAATAGTAATGACTTAGTTATATTGAGGTTTTTTATTATCCCGAGTTATCAGCCAAATCACTACGGCTATCAATAGTATTGGCCAAAAAATACCAATCATCACCATAGCTAAACCACCTAAGACCAATAGGGTAATAAAGATTAACGAGCCAAAGACACTCAAGACTATTGCCAAAGCCAGTAATACTAATAAGACAACAACAACAGCTGAGATACTTATAGCTTTTAACGGTTCAATTAACTCATCATCCATATATACATCGATATCTAACATCTCAATAAAGCTAGAGCCAAGTACATATGTTAAAAACAACGTGGCGAAAATAGCCAAGATCAGCGATTTAAAGAATGACATCTGATACCTCTGTATATGTGGACTGATAAATAACTTTCATTTTTCTATCTGAGATTTACTCTCCGACATTATTTTCTTGTCGGTAGCAATATAGCCGCAACAATGTACGCAACACCAGTTACAACAGGAAATGAAAATAAAGAAATAACGGCGGCAATTCTTACACCTAAGCGTGGTAATTCGTAATGGTTTGCAATACCGCCACAGACACCAGAGACTTTTTTATGCAAAATATCTTTGGTTAACTCTTTTTTTACTGAATAATGACGTTCATAACTCATGATCAACTTCCTCACTTCTGGTAAATATCCATGCTTTTGCATGTTTGTAAACAGCGAGCGCTCCAGCACACAAAAATAATGTAAGTGCTGGCGTTACGCAGATGGCAATGACTTCGATCCAAGTAATTGTTGCCATATTTTTCTCCAATCGTTATTTATCGCTGAATGGTAAATAACAACATTGGTTTGGGATTAACCATTAGCTACTTGCTTTTTTAATTCGGCAAGCTCTTGCTCTAATGTATCATCAGTTTCTAATGCGCTGATTTGGCTACTAAGGTCTTGGTTACTGGTCATATCATAAGCTTCAACTTGCGCTTCAACTTCATCGATTTTTTGTTGATAGCGTTCAAATTTATTGATTGCTTCTTCAATATTATATACCTGTGCTTTTTCGCGAACTTTCAGACGGACTTGAGCTGATTGTTGACGTAATACATAAGCCTCTTGACGACGTTTTGCTTCTGCCAACTTATCTTGTAAACGCTGTGCATCATCTTGTACAGCCGTTAAGAACTCTTCAGATTGGTTAAGCTCATCTTGCATCCCTTGAAGCTGTGCTTGGTTTTTATTTTTTTCAACCAAAGCTGATCTCGCTAAATCTTCACGACCTTTTGATAAAGCCAATTCTGCTTTCTCTTGCCAATGGTTAACACGACTTTGAATACTTGAGGTTTGACGAACTAAGGTTTTCTTCTCAGCAATATGTTTTGCTGCGGTAGAACGTACTTCAACCAGTGTTTCTTCCATTTCTTGAATGATCAGTTTGACCATTTTTTCTGGATCTTCCGCTTTATCTAACATGCTATTTAAGTTGGCATTTACGATATCTGTGAAACGTGAAAACATACCCATAATAAAACTCCTAATCATCTTATGTTGTTAAAAAATTTAATTTTTGTTGTTGGCTGTTTGATCATTCACTGCTGAACTGGCCATAATTTCATTACTATTGGCTCAGGTTACAAATGCAAGAGATTTAACAACCATCTGGTATTTCTATTTCAATCCTTGTGCCAACCGAGACGATTATTTTATGTGACTGTTTTATAAGTATTTTATTTGGATAGGATATATATTTGAAGCATGCAGACATAATATGTCAAACTAAAAAGTAGTGAATTAGACGAGAAGGTTAGTCAAATTCACTACTTAAAAATATATAAACAAATTAGCTAATTATTCACGAATTGATTTGCATAAATGTAAGAAGGAAAGCACACCGTAATTAAGAACATACAGTTTGAATAACCAATACACGCTTATAAGTAAATGAAGCCCGTATATCAATTGAAAAATAAACTTGTAGGAATAATACCAATTTCATTAAGTTTGTGATCTTGTTGTGCGCAGGAAAAATAATTCAGGGCAAGGCGCTCGATTAACTAATAGCTGGCTATTGGGATTGAGAGCAACGCAGCCTTGGAGTATTTTACCCCCACAAGTGGGCAATAACTTAATGAAATTGGTATAACGTTGTAGGATAGCAGAAGGTTTTAGCATAACAGGCATGCACTGATGAAGAGTGATACTGGAAATATAGATGATCTATTTAATGTATATTAATAATGTTTAAAGTGATTGGTGTTGGCTGTTATTACAAGAGAAAAACTGGAGCCATGGAAACATTTTACGAAGCAAAACTTTGAATTAGCGAACTGCTTTCGCAATTTGTTAATGCGCTTGAGTTGTTTTCAAACGCACTGACCAAAAATGAAATAGCTAGCATCGCTATTGCAGGTAACATCATTAAACTAAACACTGTTATTAAACTCAACATCACTTTCTCCGTAGGTTGTTAATAGTAAAGACGCATTAACTAGTACAAAGGTTGTGCCATAGATCAAAAAAAATACTAACTCATTGATTATTAATTGAATTTATTTTTTACATTTAAAGGGAGAAACTTACATTTACTTTATTGCTTATGAAAAATGGTGATATTCGCCACTATTTAGTTTAAATGGTAACTAAAGATGTATTTATTAAAAATAGCGTATAAGTTAACTTCCCAATTTCGGGAAGCAATATCCCGGAATTGGGACATATATCCCAACAGTGATGTGAAAAATGAACGCCTTAACAACCCACTTTGGCAAAGGCTGTTTTTAAAACTTCACTGTTCGCTCCCTCTTGTCCTGAGTTTTCACTCAAGTAACGACGAAATTGTTTGGCTCCTGGTAAACCATTACACAAGCCTAACATATGACGAACAACATGCCATGAACGACCCCCTGTCGCCACATAAGCATCTATATATTCACACATCGCTTCTATGATCTGTTCACGAGATTTAACCGGTTCTTGCAGTCCCCATAATTGCTGATCTGCCTCTGCCAGCATATAGGGGTTTTGATAGACTTCACGCCCTATCATCACACCATCAAGGTGAGCTAAATGCACCTTAGCTTCGTCAAAGGTTTTAATGCCACCGTTGATTGAAATTTCTAAGGCAGGAAAATCTTTTTTGATCTGGTAAACACGCTGGTAATCAAGTGGTGGTACTTCCCTATTCTGCTTAGGGCTTAATCCGCTTAACCAAGCTTTTCGTGCATGAATAATAAAATGCTCACATCCTGCTTGTTGCACTATTTCAATAAATTGATGTAAAAACTGATAACTATCTTGATCATCAATGCCAATACGCGATTTTACTGTAACAGGGATATTAGTAGCATTTTGCATGCTACTGACACATTCTGCGACCAAGTTTGGATCGGCCATCAAACAAGCACCAAAACGACCATTTTGCACTCGATCTGACGGACAACCGACATTGATATTAATTTCATCATAACCGAGTTGCTCGGCTCGCAACGCACACTCAGTCATCGCTTTTACATCACTACCACCGAGTTGAAGCACAACAGGATGCTCTTCATCATTAAATGATAAATAATCCCCTTTACCAAAAATAATCGCGCCCGTTGTGACCATTTCGGTATATAACACCGTATGTTGAGACAGCACGCGGTAGAAATAACGACAGTGACGGTCAGTCCAATCGAGCATTGGAGCGATAGAGAATTTATGAGAGATCATAAAGTTATTAGTTAAAACCTTGATTAGATTGCTGATTCAACACAACGTATGTTAATGATGAAATTTTGGTTAATTATACAGAATTTTGAACGGCTCAACAAAAAAATAACAACAAACAATCTGCTGAAATTTTTATTACGCATCACTATTAACATCAATGCAAAGTTGATTAACAATATCTAGCACCTCAACGGCATTAACATTACCAGTGCTAAATAGCAGGTTTTTTGAAGTTTTTACTCCCTAGCACTGAAGAAGACATACCCTGAGGAGAATAATTCTTCACAACATATCAATCATTACTTGGTATTCAATGGGCTATATTAAAAAAATTTGGATATGCTAAACTGCATTAACTTCGAACTCGATAGATCAACAGATCCTTTTCTAATGAACATAGAACAATTATTAGCACAAGCCAAAATTGTCTGCCAAAAGCGCGGCGCAAGATTTACCTTAGCGCGCGAACAAGTATTTACTCTTCTGGCTAAACATAGCAGTGCTGTTGGTGCGTATGACCTACTCGATGAATTAAAAGTTATTGATCCTGCCGCAAAACCAGCCACTATTTATCGCGCTTTAGACTTTCTAAGCCAACAAGGTTTTGTCCACAAAATTGAATCCATTAATGCCTTTATGATGTGTCATCATTTCAGCGATTGCCATCACCCAGTACAATTATTAATTTGTGATGACTGCGGTAATGTTGAAGAAGTTCAATCAAATGACTTTGATGCCGCGTTACGTGATATGGCCAGTAAAAAAGGCTTTTCAATCACTCATCAAATTATTGAAGCGCATGGCGCTTGCAGTGCTTGCCAGTAAATATCTCAATACACTCTTCGTATTATTTCTTATATACCTCACCACAGTTATTTACCCTTTACGTAACCTCCCTTAGTTAATTATGGTATAAAAAAAACCGCTATATAATAAAAAAATATCTGTAGGTAAATACACGGGACACCAATGAAAATATTTAGTACAGCAGCTTTATTGTGTTTAGCAATTGCCAGCACTAAAAGTGCAATGGCTAAAAATGCACATTAATGCATTAAAATTTTTCTTGGTGTTGATGTTGATTGGGCAGACTACATTTGTCTTTGCCCATAAATATTTTTTTGGATTAACAGAGCTTTCTGTTAATCCAAGAAATCAAACACTAGAAATTATTCATCAATTTACTGCTCATGATCTCGAGAATGCGATTGCAGAACTTAAACAAGAGCATTTTTCTCCCGAACATCAAAAGTATGATAGTTATATTCGCGACTATTTCAACGAACACTTTCAACTCCATGTTAAACAAAAAAATTGAACTTGTTGGGGTTGGGCTAGAGCTCAATAAAGGTAAAGTTGTTATCTTTCAAGAAGCACCATTGAAAAATAAATTGGTCGGATTAGTGGTAAAAAATGATTTACTCGTCGATACTTACACCACACAAGTAAATACTGTGAATTATCAAGACTCTGCCATAAAGGGTAGTTTAACTTTTACTGAGTCAAACACGGTTGCTATCATCGAAAAATAATAATTTGTATTCATTGATTTACATTTTGCAATTTAGCGTGCAAAATCAGGATACTAGTATGAAACAAGGCTTTGAGAATCTTCATGAATGTAGAGTTTATTAACCCGTTTTTATCGTCAATGCTCAATGTTATGTCTACCATGGCGCAAATGGAATTGACACCAGAAAAGCCAAAATTAAAAACAGACCAAGCTGCAATGGGCGATGTGTCTGGACTAATAGGTATGGTCAGTACTCAAACCAAAGGATCATTATCCATTACTTTTGATGAACCACTCGCGCTGGCTACTATGAAAGGCATGGTTGGTGAAGCTCCTGATGAAGTGAATGATGAAATCACGGACTTAGTTGGTGAAATCACTAATATGGTTACCGGCGGCGCAAAGCGCATGTTAAGTGAAAAAGGTTTTGAATTTGATATGGCGACGCCAATGGTTGTCTCCGGTAAAAATCATACCATTAAGCACAGAGCCGATGGCCCTATCGTTATTATTCCCCTCAACTCTCCACACGGTAAAGCGTATATAGAGTTTAGCTTTGATAAATAGCTTAAGCATTAATACTTAAAAAGCCTCTTCTGAGGCTTTTTTATTGCCTATAAACTGAAGATAAGGGAAAGTCATGTGGTTACAAAAAGAGTTTTCTATACGAGCTAAAAGCAGAGGTTTTCATTTAATTACCGATGATATTTCACATGCTTTACCCGAAATAGGTCATATCGAAATAGGTTTATTACACTTATTTATCAAGCACTCATCAGCATCATTAACTATCAATGAGAATGCAGATCCAACAGTGCGTAGTGATCTGGAAGCACATTTTAATCATTTTATTCCAGAAAATGCCGGCTACTATCAGCATACTTATGAAGGCTCTGATGATATGCCAGCGCATATTAAAGCCAGCACCTTAGGAAGTAGCCTTACAATACCAATCAGTCATGGCCAATTAAATTTAGGGATTTGGCAAGGTATATATCTAGGTGAACATAGAAATAGCGCAAACGCTCGTACTTTAGTCGCGACAATTAATGGTGAATAACCGCAGAAACAAGGCCGTTATTCTACCGTCATTTGCACACGCCGGGTGATATTACATAAAAGCTCATAAGGAATAGTCGTTGCCCATTGTGCTACTTCTTCAATCGGTAACCCTTTTCCCCACAAGGTAGCAATATCGCCAATACTATCTTGGGCATCAGCACCAAGATCAACGGTGATCATATCCATTGACACTCTGCCAACTAGCGAGACTCGTCGATTATTAAGCAAAACAGGTGTACCATTTTTAGCATGCCTTGGATAGCCATCGCCATAACCGATAGCAATCACACCTATCATTGTGTCTTCAGAGGCTTGCCAAGCTGCCCCATAACCAACACATTCGCCCTTTGACAACTTTCGAGTGGCAATTAAGCTCGACTGTAAGGTCATCACAGGTTGAATTTGTATCAAGCCATGTTCGGCTTGCATCGGGGAAACTCCATAGAGCATTAAGCCTGGACGTACCCACTGATAATGGCTTTGTGGCCATGCCCAAATTCCTGCAGAGTTGGCCATACTGCGACAATCGCCAATACTTTCAGTTATTTCATTAAACAGGGCTATTTGTTTGTTTGTGACTTCATTTTCAATCTCATCGGCACAAGCTAAATGACTCATCAAGGTTATCGATTTGTCGACATTAGCACAGGTTGATAATTTTTGATAAAAAGCAGATAACTCGCGGGGATGAATACCTAAACGATGCATGCCAGTATCAATTTTAAGCCAAACTTTTAGAGGTTTCTCTAGCTGAGCTGAGCAAAGCGCCTTTAATTGTGCGTCATTGTGAACAATAGTTTGTAGATTATTAGTGGCTAATATCGCTAAATCACTTGGATCAAAAAAGCCTTCTAAGAGTACTATCGGTTTGATAATTCCTGATGCTCGCAACGCTAAAGCCTCATCGAGACGCGCTACACCGAAAGCATCAACGGGTGTATTTTCATCAGAGAGTGCTTTGGCAATACGTTCGAGACCATGCCCATAAGCATTGGCTTTAAGTACCGCCAAAACTTTACTTTTTGGCGCTTGCTGCTTAATGACGTAGACATTATTGATTAATGCCCTAAGATCTATCGTCGCTGTCGCTGTTCTTAATGCCATCAGCGAATTATTCTTCATCCAATACGTGTGAACCTAAATAGTTGTCAAATCGTGAAAATTGTCCTTGGAAGGTCAAAGGTACACGACCAATAGGGCCATTACGCTGTTTACCTATAATGATCTCAGCCATGCCCTTAAATTCTGAATCATCGTGATAAACCTCGTCTCGATAAATGAACATGATCAAATCAGCATCTTGCTCAATAGAGCCTGACTCACGTAAATCTGAGTTAATGGGTCGTTTATCTGCACGTTGTTCCAAACTACGATTGAGCTGTGAAAGTGCAACTATCGGTACTTGTAGCTCTTTCGCCAAGGCTTTTAATGAACGAGATATTTCGGCGATTTCTAAGGTTCGGTTATCAGAAAATTGTGGAGCGCGCATTAATTGTAAATAATCGATCATGATCAAACTGATACCACCATGGTCGCGATGAATTCTTCGACAGCGAGAGCGTACTTCGGTAGGCGTTAAACCTGCTGCATCATCAATATACATTTTGCCTTTTTCAATCAATAAACCCATGGTTGATGACAGCCTGGCCCAATCTTCATCATTTAATTGTCCAGTACGAATTTTTGTTTGATCGATTCGACCCAATGAAGCTAACATCCGCATCATAATTTGTTCTGAAGGCATTTCTAAACTGAAAATTACCGCAGGATATTCTTCGGTCATGGCCGCATATTCGGCTAAGTTCATGGCAAAGGTTGTTTTACCCATCGAAGGCCTGGCCGCAACAATGATCAGATCAGATTTTTGGAAACCAGCGGTCATTTTATCCAAATCAGCAAAACCACTTGAAACCCCGGTAACACCATTACTGGGCGATGAACAAAGTTTTTCAATTCGATCAACGGTTTTTTCAAGAACAGAGTTCAGGGTTTCAGGTCCTTCTGATTTATTGGCTCTTTGCTCTGCAATAGCAAAAACTTTCGTTTCAGCTAAATCCAATAAGTCTGCACTGCTGCGCCCTTGAGTATCATAACCCGCTTCGGCTATTTCATTGGCAACACTGATCATTTCACGAGTAACCGCACGTTCACGGACAATCTCTGCATATGCTGTTATGTTCGCTGCGCTTGGTGTGTTCTTCATCATTTCAGCGAGATAAACAAAGCCACCGGCATCTTCTAACTTTTGATCATTTTCTAACGCTTCAGATAAAGTGATCAAATCAACCGGATCGCCTAGCTCAATAAGCGCACCGATGGTTTCATAGGCTATACGATGTGAGCGACTATAAAAGTCTTGTGCGACCACTTTTTCACTGACGCGATCCCAAGCTTCGTTATCTAATAACAAGCCACCTAACACTGACTGCTCAGCTTCTAAAGAGTTTGGTGGAACTTTTAATTCATCAATTTGTTGATCACGAAAAGTTTTTTTATCTTTCGAAAAATTGGCGGGCTTACGATCGGCCATTTATACACCTGTGTTACTTGCGTCAAACTCAACGGCTATACCGTAAAATACTGATACCAGTTTGATTAATTGGTATGAGACAAAATGAAAGGGTTATTGTAAGTAAGATTAAAGAAATAAACTAGCGCTTTATACTTTATGTTTAGATAGGTGATGAGGAGCTAGCTACAGGGTAACTAGCTCCGTAAAGGTGAATTTTACTTTTGTGAAAGTTTAATGCGGCCACTTACTGTACTTGCTTTAACCGAAGCGTTGGCATTGCCCGTTTCAAAATAGAGTTTTGAACTCGGACCATATTTAGCATGCTTGGCTTTGTCATTCGTTAGCTGATTAATTAAATCACCACCGGCATTAGACTTTAAGCGAAAGTTCGCTTGTACTTCATTTTTAAACGCTAAATCAATATCGCCACTGACACTCGACATTTTCACCAATCCAGTGTTATTTAGTGATAAATCGCCATCAACATCACCACTTACAGTTGAAACCACTAGTTCATCAACCTCATTTAGTTGTAAATCTATTTCACCAGAAACGGTATTAACAAAAACCTCATTCGCTTTTGAACGAGTTTTTAAATTACCACTGACGGCTTTAAATTTAATTCGACCTTGTGAATTTTCATCTGTAATATCGCCACTGACTGTAGAAAGGCTGACTTTACCTGCCAAATTTTCACTGGTTATATCACCGCTAACTGTTGCTATTTCGATATGTTCTGACAATGTTTCCGCGTCAACATTACCACTTACCGTTCTAACATCAATGCTTTTGTGAATGTCTTTAACCATCACATTGGTTGAAACACCGGTAAAGGCTAAGCGTACTTTTTCCGGCACATTAATGGTCAAATCTGAGCCGCCATTTTGCCAACGCCCATTCATATGGTTAGGCATCACGACCTTAATTTTTATATCTGTGCCGACTTGCTCAAAAATAAATCGCTCGGCTTTATCATCAATCTCACCGACAACCTTTACCGAATCTTTACTCCAGCCTTTAATTGAAACTTGACCCCGCAAGTTCTCAATACTGACATGAGTAGCGTCGTTAAGCTCAATGCTTTGATTGACTTTTTCGCCAGCAAAACTTTGCAATGCAACCATTGTTAACATCAAAGAACAGACTTTTAAAAAAATCTTCATAATTACCTCTTTCCTACTAAATTGTTTGCCATTTAGGGCTATAAAGTTGTTTCAATAAATCAATTTCTTGCTGCTGAGTCCAATGCAGTAAATTTAATAATTCACTATTGTTTGGATCATTTTTAAGGGCCTTATCAATAGCAATTCGTGCCGATGATAATTCTTGCAATTGATCTTGCATATCTTGTGGTAGCTTTTTCAATTCAGGTTGACCAAAACTGGTCAGCACTAATCTTTTTTGTGCTTCAAAATCTTGTTGCATCATAAGCGCTAAATTATCAGGCGTTTGTTTTAGCTCATTTTGAGGGCTGAATGAAAACCAGCTTAATAATACCGCAGCCACAACAGATGCAGCCCAAGCCATAGGAAGCACATTCGTCTTTTGCTGGACAGGCTGTTGTGCTGTTGTGGCTAACGCTTTTTCAATACCTAGCCAAAGATCTCGTTTAGGCGCTAGTTCTTTATTCAACTGAACCGTTTGTTCTTGCAATGATTGCTCTGAAATTAATTTATTCATGCTATCTGCTCACTTAATGATGCCCTTAATAGGCTTTTCGCTCGATGAAATTGCGACTTACTCGAGCCTACTGCCATATCTAACATTTTGGCAATTTCTTCATGCCGATACCCTTCAACCGCGAATAAAACAAACACCAGTCGGGCACGTTCAGGTAATTGTTGAATCTTTTCATCTAAGACCGATAAACCTGATTGGTCAGGCATTTCGACACTTGCTTCAACCATGGTTTGATCTTCAATGCTGAAAATTCTTTGCAACCAATTCTTTTGTTTGCGTAAGTGCCCTAACACGGTATTAGTTGCGACACTGTGTAGCCAAGTGGCAAACTTACTTTCGCCACGAAAATTATTTATTTTTTGCCACAGCTGTACAAAGACTTCTTGGCAAACGTCTTCTGCACTGTCTTTGTCCGCCAGCATTCGCCAGCATAAGGCATAAATACGACGGTGATGAATTTCATAGAGTTGATGAAAAGCTTGTTGATCACCTTTTTTGGCACGCGCTATCAAATCACTTTCATGGTCAGCAGCAAACAATTCTTTTGCATCAATAACTTTAAATTTTTCCAAACAATGAATTCTCACATTGGTGTATTAACTTAATTAGATGCAGTATGACGGAAAAGGGTTTAAAGAGCAGGAAAATAATTTAGATATTTTTTGAGCATAAAAAAAGCGCCATCGGCGCTTTTTTTAAAACATTTTGTTAATCGGGTAAAATTACTTTTTACTCAATGCACCAAAACGTTTGTTGAATTTATCAACACGACCACCAGACTCAGCAGCTTTTTGCTTGCCAGTGTAGAATGGGTGACATTCTGAACATACGTCTAGATGAATCTCTTTACCTAACGTTGAACGTGTTACGAATGTATTGCCACAAGAGCATTTAGCGCTAAGCTCTACGTAATTTGGATGAATACCGTTTTTCATGGAAACCTCTGTACAGGCCGTATCGCCACTTAGTCAGTTCTTATTAACTGCCAAGCACCATACGAGTTAAAAATAATGGTGGCGAATAGTAAAGTAAAGCGGTAATGAGTGCAAGGAAAACAGCGTAAAAAACAATCATTTTAATTAATTATTGATAAATAGCGCTAGTGACTTGGCAACAGGGCAGTAAACCTTCAAAATGCGCTTACCTTTACTTTGAGTAGATTAACGATTTGTCACAGGAAATTTTCATACAAGTTGCGGTTCCTGTCCCAATGCGCCAGCTATTTACTTACCTTGTGCCAGAATCTCTGCAGGGCACGGCTATAGTGGTCGGTGAACGTGTTATTCTACCTTTTGGTAATCGTCAAGTTGTCGGTGTTGCTCTCAAAGTAGAACATAGCACTGAATTTGATAAAGCTAAAATCAAAGCAATCATTAGTAGGTGCCATCTAGACAGCCATATTCCCAATGATCTATTAACTCTGCTAACTTTGGCTGCTAACTACTATCATCACCCTATTGGCGATGTTTTTCAGCAAGCGTTACCCAAATTACTGCGACAAATTGAAGCCCCCAAGATAGCGCCTTTGATGCAATGGAAGATAATCGAACCTAACGATGAAGATAAGCATACTATTGAAGTAAATAAATTAAAGTCTGCTCGTTCACCAAAACAATATCAACTTTATCAATTAATAAAAACTCATCAGTTGCTTAGTTGGCCAGAAATACGCACCTTAGGATTTAGTAAAAGCCAACTTAATGCTTTAGAGAAAAAACTACTTATCGTTGACTTTGAAAGCCCTATTACGCCATTTAAATGGCAAGCTACTGCATTAAACGAAACCGATAAACTTTCTTTATCAACAGAACAAGCGGTGATCGTTGCGGCAGTAAATCAAAGTAACCATCAATATAGCTGTCATCTCATTGATGGCGTAACCGGTAGTGGCAAAACAGAAGTCTATTTACAAACAATGGAGACCATTCTTGCCAATAACCAGCAAGTCTTAGTGTTAGTGCCGGAAATAGGTTTAACACCACAAACACTCAGTCGCTTTGAACAACGATTTAACGTGCCTATTTTCCTTCATCACTCCGGATTGAATGACAAAGAACGTTTAACGACCTGGCAAAGTGCACATCAAGGTTGCGCTGCTATTGTCATTGGTACACGTTCGGCAGTGTTTTCTCCATTAGCACGCTTAGGTTTAATCATTGTTGATGAAGAACATGACTCTTCTTTAAAACAGCAAGACAGCTTTCGTTATCACGGTCGAGATATTGCAATATTACGGGCAAAACAATTAGATATCCCAATCATTTTGGGCAGTGCAACCCCCAGTTTTGAGTCGTTGCAAAATGCCAAAATTGGCAAATATCATTATCACCAATTAACCCAACGTGCTGGCAAGAGTGTTGAAGCAAAAATATCCTTGATTGATGTCGCAAATCAACCGCTTGAATCTGGACTTTCCGCGCCGTTAAAAAAAGCTATAACGTCGACACTTGTTCGAGGTGAACAAGTCTTAGTATTTTTAAACCGGCGTGGTTTTTCACCGGCGATAAATTGCCAAGAGTGCCATTGGATAGCAGATTGCCATCGGTGCGATAAACCTTATACCTTCCATCGTTCACAGGGAGTATTAATTTGTCATCACTGTACAAGCCAAAAGCGTATTCCTGCGCAATGTCCAAATTGTGGCAGTGTGCGAATAAAACCCATAGGCCAAGGTACTGAACAAATAGAGCAATATTTATCGGATACCTTCGAGCAATTCTCCACCATCAGAATTGACCGCGATAGCACTCGACGTAAAGGTGAACTCGCCAAGCTTTTGCAACAAGTGACTGATAAAGAACACCAAATATTGATTGGTACGCAAATGCTAGCAAAGGGACATCATTTTCCTGACGTCACCCTCGTTGTTATGCTCGACATCGATGGGGCATTATTTAGTTTTGATTATAGAGCCGCTGAAAACATGGCGCAATTGTTAGTGCAGGTGGCTGGGCGTGCCGGACGTGCCAGTAAACCCGGTAAAGTATTAGTGCAGACTCAATACCCACAACATCCGTTACTGCAAGACTTGGTGCACAATGGTTATGGGCACTTTGCTACACAAGCCTTAGCCGAACGAAAAATGGCGTATTTACCGCCTTTTGGCTATCAAGCCTTATTTAGAGCCGATGCTAATTATCCCTCTTATCCTGAAAAGTTTTTACGACAATTAGTGCAATCCCCCCCTCAAGACTGTCAATTTGCAGGGCCGATGCCGGCAGCAATGGAGAAAAAAGCAGGTAAGTATCGTTTTCATCTTATTGTTCAAGCGAAAACACGCCCTGCGCTACATAAAGCGATAAGACAACTGATCGCCGATGTTGCTCTTAATGAGTGGCAAAATAAAGTTAGATGGTCGCTTGAAATCGACCCTATCGATTTAAGTTGGTAAAAATAGCAATCAATTAAATATCCGCTATCATTTTTGAATAACTGCGTTAAAATAAGCTAAGTTTCATTAGCTCATTTAAAATCGAATAAAATACATGGCTCATCAAGATTACGTTTCCCGTTCTAAAGTTTCGAAAAAAAAGAACAATCCCTATAAAAACAAACCAGCTACTGAGCCTATCGGCATATCGCCTAAAGTTAAACTAATCGCAGTTTTTTTAGTGGTAGCGCTAAGCGCTTTTAGCTACTTCCTTTGGTCAATTAAAGACATTGAGCCACCCGTACAGACAGCCCCTGTTAAAGTAAATACTGCCAAACAAAAGAGCAATGAATTACCAACACCTCCCAAAGAAAAGTGGCAGTACATGGAACAGTTAAAGACAAAAGAAGTGGATGTAGGTGAATATACCGTCAAAGAAAAAGGTCCCTATAAAATGCAGTGTGGCTCTTTTAAAACGCGCAAACAGGCAGAAGTGATGAGAGCAACAATCGCTTTCTCAGGTTTATCATCAAAAGTTAGTTCAGCAAAAGGAACGAGCGGCACTTGGTATAAAGTTTTTCTAGGTCCATATCAACAAAAACGTGCTGCGGAAAAAGATAAACATAAACTCAAAAGTAATAACATTAATACCTGTCAGATATGGTCGTGGAATTAATTCCGCTATTTTCCTTGAAAAAGCACTACTGATACCCAATTTAATTTACATAAAATTGGTATTAATCCTTGCTGGTAATCGTTACCTGCAAATAGAGTAGAGGTTTATTGTGACTACAATTGTTTCTGTAAGACGTAATGGCAAAGTCGCCATAGGTGGCGATGGCCAAGTATCGCTTGGCAATACCGTAATGAAAGGTAACGCTAAAAAAGTACGTCGTTTGTATAACGATAAAGTATTAGCAGGTTTTGCTGGCGGTACTGCCGATGCGTTCACCTTATTTGAACGCTTTGAAAGTAAATTAGAACAACATCAAGGCCACTTAACCAAAGCTGCGGTAGAATTAGCTAAAGATTGGCGTAGCGATCGTGCCTTACGCAAGCTCGAAGCGTTATTAGCCGTAGCAGATGAAACCGCTTCATTGATCATTACCGGTAATGGTGATGTAGTGCAACCAGAGCATGATCTTATTGCCATTGGCAGTGGTGGAAATTTTGCCCAATCAGCGGCAACCGCTTTATTAGAAAACACCGAACTCTCGGCACGAGAAATCGTCGAAAAATCACTAAAAATTGCTGGTGATATTTGTGTATTCACCAACCAAACGCAAACCATCGATGAGCTATAACCAGCAATAAGGAAAAAAACATGTCAAATATGACTCCTCGTGAAATTGTTCACGAATTAGATAGCCACATTGTTGGTCAATCAGATGCAAAAAAAGCCGTCGCCATTGCGCTTCGTAATCGTTGGCGCCGCATGCAATTAAATGAAGAATTGCGCAATGAAGTGACCCCTAAAAACATCTTAATGATCGGCCCAACAGGGGTTGGTAAAACTGAAATTGCCCGCCGCTTAGCTAAACTAGCTAATGCTCCCTTTATTAAAGTGGAAGCAACTAAGTTCACTGAAGTGGGCTATGTTGGTAAAGAAGTTGAAACAATTATTCGTGACCTTGCCGACATGGCATTTAAAATGACTAAAGAGCAAGAAATGTCACGGGTAAAGCATTTAGCTGAAGAAGCGGCTGAAGAGCGAATTCTAGATGTATTAATACCAAACCCACGTGACGGTTTTGGCAATGATGAAAGCTCAGATAATGCTAGTACCCGCCAAATTTTCCGCAAGAAATTACGTGAAGGAAAATTGGACGACAAAGAAATTGAATTAGACTTAGCTGCTGCTCCAGTAGGCGTTGAAATTATGGCTCCTCCAGGCATGGAAGACATGACTTCACAACTGCAAAACATGTTTCAAAGCATGTCCAGTGACAAAACCAACAAACGTAAACTGAAAATTAAAGATGCGTTTAAAGCTTTGCACGAAGAAGAAGCTGCGAAAATTATCAATCAAGATGACATTAAAGCCAAAGCGCTTGAAGCCGTAGAGCAAAATGGCATTGTTTTTATTGATGAAATTGACAAAATTTGTAAGCGTGGTGACAGCTCAGGGCCTGATGTTTCTCGTGAAGGAGTGCAACGTGATTTGCTACCTTTAGTGGAAGGTTCAACCGTAAGTACCAAACACGGAATGGTTAAAACTGATCATATATTGTTTATTGCCTCTGGTGCTTTTCAAATGGCAAAACCTTCGGACTTAATCCCTGAATTACAAGGCCGATTACCGATACGTGTCGAACTTCAAGCATTAACCAGTGATGATTTTGTCCGTATTTTAACCGAGCCAAATGCCTCATTAACCGAACAGTATATTGCGTTAATGGCAACAGAAGGGGTAGACATATCCTTTAGTTCCGATGGCATCAATGCTATCGCTAAATCTGCATGGCAAGTAAACGAAACCACTGAGAATATTGGTGCTCGCCGTTTACATACCATGATGGAAAAACTAACCGAAGAAATTTCCTTTACCGCCAATGATCGCAGTGGTGAAAGTATACTCATTGATGAAGAATATGTGCAAAGTACTCTCAGCGATGTAGTGAAAAATGAAGATTTAAGTCGCTTCATTTTATAATATTTTCATCTATATACCTTCAGAGCTATACCAAGTGGTTTTAATCGTTAACCACTTGGTATAAATAGCATTTAAATATTGGTTACATGAATAATATTTTCTTGTGCCCCTATATTGGCACTGTATACTAATTACCCTATGGTGTAGAATTCAGCTATAACCAACACCTTGCAATACTTAAATAACTTTTCAAACGAAGGAATATCCTATGGAATATAATACTTCTGAGCTTTGTAATACCTATGCTGATCTAATTGACGTGGTTGAGCCCATTTTTTGTAATTATGGTGGCAGAAGTTCCTTTGGTGGCAAAGTGGTCACTATTAAATGTTTTGAAAGCAATGGCATCATCACACAATTAGTAGAAACAAGCGGTGAAGGAAAAGTGCTTGTAATTGATGGTGGCGGTTCTACTCGTCGTGCACTTATTGATAATTATATTGCCGAAGCGGCTGCAAAAAATGGCTGGGAAGGGATAATTTGTTATGGCAGTGTTCGTGACGTTGATGCACTTGAAGATGTTGATATTGGTATACAAGGCTTAGTTTCAATACCTGTCGGAGCGCCTGACCATGATCACGGAGAAAGTGACCTAGCGATTAACTTTGCTGGTGTAACCTTCTTACCCGATGACCATGTTTATGCTGATAACACTGGCATCATCCTCTCTCCTGAACCTCTAGATATTGATTAATAGATTTGCTAGAACAACCATTAATCACAATTGATGGTTGTTCTTCCTTATATCCCACCTACTTGAGCTTGCCATAGGGTTAACCAAGCTTCGACTTCATCAATCTTCATTCCTTGGTGAATTAAATTACCTTGGGCCACATCACCACCAATAGACAAATACGATTTCTCGATATCTGCATTATGGACACCTGTCGCGACTACAGGAATATGCATTTTTCTGATCAAGTTAATTAACGCATTAACAATAGTTTTTTCCGATTTCGCCTGATCATCTGCATTGAGTAATGCACAATCAATTTTCACTTGTTGAATTGAAGTTCTTCTTAAATAACGCAAAGACTCATAACTACCTGAAAAATGATCAATTGCTATTTTTATGCCAAGTGCTTTAAGTTGATCGACCATCATACGTGCGCGAAATGCCGACGTTAGTAGAACTTGCTCATTAAGTTCTATCACTAAATAGTGCAACGGGATATTAACTTGTTCAGCTTGGCTTTCTACATAGTCAACTAGATCAGGCTCTAATAAATCTTTGCTCGATAAGTTGATCGCAACATATTGTTGAATGCCATTTTGATGTATCAATGACAATAGTTGGAATGCCTGTTTGATCATTTGCTTAGTTAACCGGTATATTTCGCCACTAAACTCCGCAATATCATCAAACTCTTTACTTGTTAAGCGTTTACCTTGACCGGTTTTCCAATCGATTGAAATTTCGAAACCTTTTATTTTTTTGTCGAGCAAAGAAATTTGTGGTTGTGCTAACCACACCAACTTTTCATCAACAATATCTTGCCTTAGCTTTTCCATTTTGGCTAACTGTTGTTCGGTGTAAAGTGTTGATTGCGAATCAAAATAACGAACCGTTTGATCACTTCTTTCAGCTTCAAGTAAAGCATCACTCGCTTGAGCAATTAACACCTCTGCACTTTGATGGCTTTTATCCAACATTGCTATGCCAAAAGCCAACTCAAAATTCAGAGAGAAACTCTTAAAACTCATCGCCTGTGGTACAGACTTGATAAGCTGTTTACATAAATCTTCAACAACAATTTTAACCGGATGATTAGACAAACTTGGCTGTAATATAACTAAAAAATCTAGACCTTGTAGCCGGGAAATTTTCACCGATGACACCTCATCAGAGAAATTAAGAACAAGTTCATTTTCACTCAAACACTTTTGTAAATTGTAAGCGAGCTGCAATAGCAATATATCTGAATTTTGATGACCTAATACTTTATTCACTTGATCAAAGTTTAGTGGTTTAAAGACAATAGCAACCACATCATTTGTTGGTTGTTTATTCATCAGTCGTTGTAAACGTTCTAACCCTTGCTGATAAGTGGGTAAATTGGTAACTGGATCAAGATGTATAGCCGGCTTTTTTTCTACAATTTGGTTGTCATCTAGCGTTAGTTTTAATTCGGCAACTTTACCTTTAACCGATTGAACCACTCCCCAACAACCATTGATAACCGCTAATAAATAACTCAACACACTTAACGAAATAACCCAAACAACCGCCACTTGAGTATTCAGCCAAAAGTATAAGCTGCTTCCATAAGCTGCCATAACTAACCAAAGCGCCATCACTCGAAAAAATTGCTCTTTCACTGTCGATGTAATTTGAACTGATATTGCACAAATTGTAGTGATCGCTAAATAGGCTAACCAAAGGGGATAAATATCCACTGCGGCAAAATTTGCAAGCGCCAGCATAAAGACAAATAAAGAACTACCTACTAGCCATTTAGCAATATAAGTCGCCGTGGTTTGTCTACGTTCCGCAATTAACCAAAAGCAACTGATTGCGACAAAACTCGCCGCCGACAATAATAAAATGGGCGTTTGCCATTGGCTTAAATAAGTAAAAGAATATAATTGGATGAGTAGAGAGAAAGTCAATAATGCAAGAAAGCGCCACCGTATATTAAGCAATGGTTTTAATAACCCGACAATCACTAATATAGGCAAGCTCAAACCCAAGATAAATGCGATACTAAATTCAACAAAATTAAAACTAGGCAACATATGTTAATGCCTCAAAAGCTAGAGAAAATACCGATCAGGTAATCAAATAAATGCACCTAACCAATCCCGATTAATAGCCGCTTCTTTAGTGTATTTTTTCCTATCTAACGAAGATAGGAACTTTAAGCCTACTCAAGAGCTAGCCATTTGTACAGTTTAACCGCTGGATTAGCAGCTTGGTAAAACCTGTTTCCCTGCTTGAAATAGTTTTATCAATGGATTAACCCCAAACTGATAACATAATTCTGCGGGTTGGTCTATTTCCCATAAGGCAAGATCTGCATCATAACCAACAGCTAACTGCCCTTTTGAGGAAGACATCCCTAGTGCCTTAGCGCCGTTACAGGTGACTCCAGCTAGCGCTTCAACCGGTGTTAACTTAAACAAAGTACATGCCATATTTAACATTAATTGAATAGAGTTTATCGGTGATGACCCCGGGTTTGCATCCGTTGCGATGGCCATAGGCACTTGATGCTTACGCAACAACTCGATTGGTGGAAGTTGGGTTTCACGTAAAAAATAAAATGCCCCTGGTAATAATACCGCAGCCATATTTGCTTCTTTCATAGCTATGACCCCAGTTTCATCTAAAAATTCGATATGATCAGAGGAAAGCGCTTGATATTTTGCCGCGAGCACAGTGCCGCCTAAATTTGATAATTGCTCAGCATGAACTTTAACCGGAAAATTAAGTGCCTTAGCCGCAGCAAATACTTGTTCTGTTTGTTCGGTACTAAAGCCAATACCTTCACAGAAAACATCAACCGCATCTGCCAGTTGAGCCTGCGCTACTTGCGGCAACATCTCATTACACACCAAGTCAATATAAGCATCAGCTTGATCTTTATATTCAACAGGTAATGCATGAGCACCTAAAAAAGTGCGCTTAATGGTTACAGGAAGTTTTTCAGCTAATAACCCAGCCACTTTCAACATTTTTACTTCAGTGGCGGTATCTAACCCATAACCCGATTTGATTTCAATGGTTGTTACCCCTTGCTGATGTAAGGTCTTTAACCGCGGTAATGCACTGTTAAATAACTCTTCTTCACTTGCTGCTCTGGTTGCTGAAACAGTAGACACTATACCACCACCCGCTTTGGCTATTTCTTGATAGCTTTTACCTTCAAGGCGCATTTCAAATTCATTGGCGCGATTTCCGCCATAAACTAGATGAGTGTGGCAATCAACTAATCCGGGCGTTAACCACTTGCCTTTGCCATCGATAATGGTTATTGAGTTTGTATCATATTCCGGTAAATCCTTTGCCAGACCTAACCAAGCAATTTTGCCATTGGCAATCGCCAATGCACCCTCTTTAATTGCGGCATAACTGCTACTGCCCTCAGTCATGGTGGCAAGGTTTACATTGATAAGGAGAGTTTGCCAAGTTGAAGTCATCATATTTAGATCCAAAAAATTAAGAACAGGCTACGCTTATTTTATTTACCCATGTTACTCGATAGCAAAAAGACAAACAAGCTTGTATATACAACTATTGACTCACCATTAAAAACATGAGATTGTATATACAAGTTATACTGTCACTATTATTGAGCTCTGGAAACGTCTGCTATGACACAAGTTAAAACCGCAAAGTTTACCATAATTAAAGATCATATTTGTAAAATGATCGAATCTGGTCAATGGCAACAGCACAGTAAAGTGCCTTCTGAAAACCTCTTAGCTGAACAATTCTCAGTCAGTAGAATGACGGCTCGCCGCGCATTACAAGAATTGACCGAACAAGGGTTATTGATACGTTCACAAGGAGCAGGGACTTTTGTCGCGACATTTAAATCGCAATCGTCATTATTAGAAATTCGTAATATTGCTGATGAAATACAAGATCGTGGTCATCAACATCACGCTGTTCAACACGCATTAACAACCGTGACTGTCGATGACGAAATAGCAATATTACTTGGGGTAAAAACCAGTGACAGCGTATTTTATTCAGAAGTTGTGCATTTTGAAAACAACGAAGCCATTCAAGTAGAGCAACGTTATGTCAATAGCACGCTCGTGCCTAAATATTTACAACAAGATTTTGCGCAAATAACTCCTCATGAATACTTATCGATTGAAGCGCCGTTAACAGAGGCAACTCATGAAATAGAAGCGGTACTTGCAGCAGAATATATTTGCCAATTATTAACGATTAAACCAAGCACCCCATGTTTACAAGTTAAGCGCCGCACCTGGTCAAAGCAAGGTGTCGTCAGCTTAGCAATATTAACGGCACCCGGTAATAAATACCGTTTAGGTAGCCACTTAACCTTTTAAATTTTTAATTACCACCCCATAGTTAGGAGCAACATCATGACTATCACAAACAGATTAGACACTAGCAGAAACATTCGCGCAGATCGCGGTAGCAAAATAACCGCTAAAAGCTGGTTAACAGAAGCAGCAAAACGCATGTTGATGAACAACCTAGATGCTGAAGTTGCCGAGCACCCTCAGGCATTAGTTGTCTACGGTGGCATAGGCCGCGCTGCTCGTAACTGGGAATGTTATGACAAAATTATTGAAGTATTAAATCGCCTTGAAGACGATGAAACCTTAATGGTGCAGTCAGGTAAACCGGTCGGTGTTTTCAAAACACACAGCGATGCACCACGCGTTTTGATTGCCAACTCGAACTTAGTACCTAACTGGGGTCACTGGGAGCATTTCAACGAGTTAGATAAAAAAGGCTTGATGATGTACGGTCAAATGACCGCAGGCTCATGGATTTACATTGGTTCACAAGGCATAGTACAAGGGACTTATGAAACTTTTGTTGCCATGGCAAAACAACATTTTGGCGGTAGCGCTAAAGGTAAGTGGGTACTTACTGGTGGTTTAGGCGGTATGGGTGGTGCTCAACCACTAGCAGCAACCATGGCAGGTTTTTCAGCATTAGTTGTAGAGTGTGACGAAACCCGTATCGATTTTCGCATCAATACTCGTTATGTTGATAAAAAAGCAACCAGTCTTGATGAAGCTTTAGCGATGATTAACCAAGCGACAGAAAACGGTGAAGCTATCTCAGTAGGCTTATTAGGCAATGCTGCTGACGTATTCCCTGAATTAGTTAAACGTGGCATTACCCCTGACGTTGTTACTGACCAAACATCGGCACATGATCCATTAAATGGCTACCTACCACAAAACTGGACCATGGAATATGCCGCAGAAATGCGCATTAAAGATGAAGCCGCTGTGGTCAAAGCCGCTAAACAATCAATGGCTGTACAAGTGCAAGCCATGCTTGATTTACAAGCGGCCGGTGCTGCTACTACCGATTATGGTAATAACATCCGTCAAATGGCATTAGAAGAAGGCGTTAAAAACGCTTTCGATTTCCCCGGTTTTGTACCGGCTTATGTTCGTCCATTATTCTGTGAAGGCATTGGCCCTTTCCGTTGGGTAGCATTATCTGGTGATCCAGAAGATATCTACAAAACGGATGCCAAAGTCAAAGAACTTATTCCAGATAATCCACATTTGCATAACTGGTTAGATATGGCCCGTGAACGTATCGAATTCCAAGGTTTACCGGCGCGTATTTGTTGGGTTGGCTTAAAAGACAGAGCACGTTTAGCTTTAGCTTTTAACGAAATGGTGAAAAGTGGTGAATTATCAGCACCTGTAGTTATTGGTCGTGACCATTTAGACTCAGGCTCAGTTGCTTCTCCTAATCGTGAAACTGAAAGCATGTTAGACGGTTCAGATGCAGTATCTGATTGGCCTTTACTAAACGCCTTACTTTCTACTTCTGGTGGTGCAACTTGGGTCAGCATTCATCACGGTGGTGGTGTTGGTATGGGTTTTAGTCAACATTCTGGTGTGGTGATTGTTGCTGACGGTACTGATGCAGCGCATAAACGTATTGGCCGGGTATTATGGAATGATCCGGCTACAGGGGTGATGCGTCACGCCGATGCCGGTTACGATATAGCGGTAAATTGCGCACAAGAACAAGGTCTTGACCTGCCGATGATCGACGGTGCCAACGGCAAGAAAGGAGCTTAATCATGACAATTATTAACGAATTAAACATTACTCCCGGTCAATTAACCTTGGCTCAATTACGAGCTGTCACTAAATACGATGGCATTCAATATTCATTAGATGAAAGTGCTTTTGATGAAATTAATAAAAGTGCTGAAGCCGTACAACAAGTCATTAAAGATGATCGTGTCGTTTATGGTATCAATACTGGTTTTGGTCTCCTGGCCAGCACTCGTATCAAAAACGAAGAATTAGAATTATTACAACGTTCAATTGTGCTTTCTCATTCAGCCGGTTTTGGCGAATACATGGAAGATGCTACTGTCCGATTAATGATGGTTTTGAAAATCAACTCTTTATCTCGAGGTTTTTCGGGCATTCGCTTAAAAGTTATTCAAGCCTTAATTACTTTACTTAATGCTGAAGTTTATCCCTGTGTACCTAAAAAAGGTTCTGTAGGAGCTTCAGGTGACTTAGCACCACTTTCACATATGGTTTTACCTTTGTTAGGTGAAGGTGAAATGTCATATAATGATGAAGTCATTCCAGCGATTGAAGGGCTAAAAATTGCTGGGTTAACACCATTAACGTTAGCAGCCAAAGAAGGTTTAGCCTTACTCAATGGTACCCAAGCTTCTACCGCCTTTGCTTTAGAAGGTTTATTTCATGCTGAAGATTTATTTGCCGCTGGTGTTGTCATCGGTGCTATGTCAGTTGAAGCCGCGTTAGGCTCTCGTGCTCCTTTTGATGATCGTGTTCATCAAGTGCGCGGTCAAATCGGTCAAATTGATGCAGCAATGGCTTATCGCCATATTTTATCAGATAACTCTGAAATTGGTGCTTCGCATATTGAATGTGAAAAAGTACAAGACCCTTATTCATTACGTTGTCAGCCTCAGGTTATGGGTGCTTGTTTAACACAAATTCGTCAAGCAGCCGAAGTATTGCATATTGAAGCCAATGGCGTCACAGATAACCCATTAGTTTTTGCCAATGAAGGTGATTTCATCTCAGCGGGTAACTTTCATGCTGAGCCTGTTGCTATGGCTGCCGATAATCTAGCACTAGCAATAGCTGAAATTGGTTCAATTTCAGAGCGTCGCATGGCATTACTTATCGATTCAAGTTTAAGTAAATTACCAGCATTCTTAGTTGAAAATGGTGGGGTTAATTCAGGTTTTATGATCGCTCAAGTGACTTCTGCGGCCTTAGCTTCTGAGAACAAAACATTGGCACACCCTGCTTCAGTAGATAGTTTACCTACGTCAGCCAACCAAGAAGATCATGTATCTATGGCCTGTTTTGCCGGTCGTCGTTTAGCGGATATGAGCGAAAATACCAATGGGGTACTTGCGGTTGAATATTTAGCGGCTGCACAAGGACTCGACTTTAGAGCACCTTTAAAAGGAGCTGATAAAATAGAATTGGCTAAAGCGATTTTACGCCAAGACGTTAGCTTTTATGATAAAGATAGATACTTTGCCCCTGATATCGCCGATGCCTCTGACATTATTGCTGAAGGTGAATTAAATGCCTTTATGCCGGATAATTTATTGCCTAGTTTTTAAGTTACTTGGCATATTCTTTCAAATAGTTGTAGGTTGGTATTTATCCTAAACAAGTTATTAGGCTAAAGCCCAATCTACAATATTTCCTTCCTTCCCTCATAAAAAGCACCCTGTAACTCTTAATTTACCTAGCCTGTCGTAACTTTGTCGTTATAATGACGTAAGACTTTTCTCGCTATCAAACCTATTTGACCTCATATTTAGCGGTGAAATAGGAAAGGTTATTTGGAGTATCATTTGCAAAACCTTAGTACAAATATCTCACCAGAACGGGTGAAATACTTTCGAAAAGATAATGGCTGGTCACAAGAGTTATTAGCAAAAGCTTCTGGCTTAAGTTTACGCACTATTCAGCGCGCCGAAAAAGACGGTAATAGCTCCGCAGAAACGCAATTATCACTGGCGGCTGCATTTGATATATCTCCTCAAGAATTATTCCTTGTTTCATCAAACCCGGATGTTAATTGGAAAAGGAAAAATATTATGCAAAGTTTTTTAGCGTTATTGGTCGTGTTTGGCACGGTTATATTGTTGGCTATTTTAGCTGGAGATATAACGGTATTTATTGATCTGGCAAGTATACTTTTTGTCGTTTTATTTATGTATGCGGCAACGGTGATCGCTTTTGGCTCGACGGGTTTAATCAAGTCTTTGGCTGGGTTACGTTACTTATTTGCGAACGAAATAGCATCAACGCCAGCAACAGAGTTTTTATCTGTGATATTAAAAAAGCAAATATATTTTGTTTATGGCGGCGCTCTCATTGCTCTGCTCATTGGCAGTACTTCCATTCATAGTAATGTCAGTGAAACCATTGTTTTTCATCGAGCCTATGCGGTTAATCTTCTAGTATTACTTTATGCGGCAATTATTTCTGAAGGCATGCTTCGTCCACTTGCCACTAAATTAGAACATCGTGATTTGGCTGCAAAGTTTGATCAACAGTCATAAACCATTGGCTGATGATAAAGATTCATTTACTGATCGTTATCGTCAGCCTTAAGCCAATGTAACATGTCACCGTATTTAAATTGATAAGCTATACTGCTGCTCAATTTGCTACCAATGATGTTTTTCCCACGCGCCCTTTCAACATTTTCATCTATACCATCATCAAACACTGGCGCAGGTAAATTTAATACTTGAGCAGCAGTTGAGTAATATTGCTTTTTAGTTAGTTGGGTTTCACTCACAGCATTAAATACCCCGGTGAGATCAACAGACTGAATCAGTAATTGTAGTTGAGCAACAAGGTCGGTTTGATGGATTAAATTGACATAAGCATTTGGGTCTTTTAGTTTTCGTTGTTGTTGAAAAAATTTGCCTGGGTGACGATCTTTCCCGACTAAACCCGCAGCTCTGACGACAATACTTTGTTGTTTAAAAGACAATACTGCTTGCTCGGCCCCAGAGATAATTGCCACTTTTTCTATGTCGCTTTGTATTGTCGTCATCTCAGTAACGTCACCGACATTGCCGTCGTAAACAGCGGTAGAGCTTATTAAAATAATTTTATTAACTTGCCCTTTTTCTGCTTGCTGAACTAATTGAACGACTTTATCAGCATAATCTTTTTTTCCTTGTCTGATCCCAGGGGTAATACAAATCACTAGGGTTTGACAATCAAAAACTGAATTTTTATCAAGGCCTGCTTCGTTAAAAGGTAGTGATAATATTTCAGCTTCAGCACCTAATGCTTGAATATGAGTTAATTTAGCCACTTGTTGAGTCGTAGCAATAACATGGTATTGATTTGCAACTAAGCACTTAACTAAGGCACTACCGAGCCAGCCACAACCAATTATAGCCACGCTGTTGGGCCTTTGTTCTGACTTGTCGGCCTGTTCATTTTTCATCACAATTTACTTCTTATCTGGTGAGGCTTTAATCTGCCCAACAATGCTTTTGGCTAGATGATTTGGTAAAGGTATCGATAAATTATATTGCAATATTTTCCATTGATTATTTTCTTTGATTAACAACCCAGAACCTCGGCACTGTCCGTAAGATTCGCTGTGAAGTAACTCATCAAAAAAGACGATATTACTGTCGTTAATTGTCGATAAGTTTCTTTTTGTTGCCACATAGAGCCAACCTTTCCCTTGACTAAAATAAGGTTTTACAAAAGCTTTAAACGCACTTTTGGTCCACCTCTCACTGGCATCGGTACCAAGAAATATCGCATCTTCAGCAAGTAAATCAAAATAACGCTGATAATTTGCTTCGGCAGCAGCTTGGTGAAAACCATCTAAAACTGCATTCAACTCATCATTAGCCGAACTCGTGGTTATCCAAAGCAACATCATCAGTGCTGTACATATTTTTTTCATTGATACTCTTCTCACTATTTATCTCCTTTCGGCAGCACGACATAGCAACCGGTAAATTTTGCAGCAACTTTTTCACCAGATAAAACTTCAACTTCTACAGTTAATTTTTCCCGTTTATTTTGATGCAATAATGCGGTATTTCCTTTGACAAACTTTTGCTCAGTTCGCGCACTAGCAATACCAGCAATAGGTGCCAGATATTTAATATTTGCCTCTGCTAAAACAATATCCCCAGAGCATTTATCTTTCAATAATTGCAAATACACCCAACCCCAGCCTGTTAATGTAGCTAAAGTATATATACTGCCTGCAAACATGGTGTTATGCAGGTTTTTATTAAACAAGGGTTCGCAATGTGTTAACAACTGTTGTTGATCAAAATAGCTAATCGCTATATTCATTGCTTTGCTGAGCGGTATCGTTTGATGCCATGTATCTTGTAACTGCATTGCTAAAGACGATTGGTGTTCAGGTAAAACATCGAGTTGTTTGCTCATATTAAAGTGCTCTACTTCACCGTACAACAGATGCGAGAAGTCGCCTTTTTGATATTGGGCTTGTTGATAAAAGTCAATCGCATGTTTTCTAGCTTTCAACTCAATAGTTTTTGCACCACGCTGCCTTGCCACAAACTCAAGGGCTTGTAATATTACTTTCCCACAGCCCTTCCCTTGCGCGCTATCACTAACTGCCATGTAACGAATTTGTGCAGTATATTGGTCGGTAAAGTGAAGTCGCCCTACAGCGATAATATTTTGCTCGGCATCAAAAATACAGCGATGAATAGCTTGTTGCTCCAGATCATCTTGCTCACTTCCTGTTGCTTGCTGCAATGGTGCGCGCAATATTAACCATCTGAGATGATAATATTGTTCAAATTCTTGTTTGCTTTTAGGTGCTCTACACTCGTTCATTGGCTATGCTTACTATACTCATAATACTTTAAAATACGATTTCCAGCTGAATACTGTATTTTGAGTTAACATGAGTACCCTCTAACGTTGAAGGATAAATTGATATTAAATGAAATTAGCCGCTCATTTACAACAAAGTACCTTACTTTATTTAAAGAATGGTGATGAAAATTTATCTGTCACCGAGAATAAGCATTATCGTTGGCTGCTTTTTGATGATGTCATACAAAGCATCATGTTAAAACGCAAGCCCAATAGGTTCACTCTCCCGCACCAACATTTTTTAGCGCTACCGTTATTATTTATTTCACCAACCAAGATTATAGAGTTAGGTTTAGGAGGCGGAAACTTAATACGCTTCCTACAAGAGAAGCTTCCTCAAGCATATATTGAGAGTATCGAGTACAACCAGCAGGTAATTGAGTGCTTCGAAGAATATTTTAATCCCCAAGGTATTCCACATAAAATAATCAACAGTAGTTTTGAGTTTTGGTTAACCAAACAAAAAAAAATCTCCGCAGACTGGTTGCTCTATGACATATATCAAACGGGTGAGGAAGCTGATGTTTTTCTAAAACAAATAACCAGAGTGATGAAAAAAATGAGTAAGACTACTTGGTTGTCAATTAATTTACCTGACTTAGACGAGCATCAATTGAATGTTGCGCTATTGCATTTATCATCGATTAAAAATAATCGGGTGATGCGCTATTTTCACGTACCTCGTTATAAAAATATTGTTATTCATTTAAGTCCAGAACAAATAGGATTGGAAACAGATAATTCGATACTACCTCATTATTTAATTTCGCGTTGGTCAACGTTATGGTTGCACGGTATGGTCACTCGATAATAATAAAGATACATGGGCTGTTGTGCTTTGTTACACCGATAAACTAAAAGTGACAGGGCCGTCATTAAGTAAACTGACTTTCATATCTGCACCAAACACACCTGTAGGTACGGTAAAACCTTTTGACTTTAATTGTTGGCAAAAATATTGATAGAGTTTATCGCCCAACTCTGGAGGGGCAGCACGAGTAAAACTCGGCCGCATCCCTCGTGTGGTATCCGCAGCAAGGGTGAATTGTGAAACCACTAAAATATCACCGTCAATTTGGCTAACGTTTAAATTCATTTTACCATTTTCATCTTCGAAAATTCGATAACCTGCAACTCTTTCCGCTAAACGTATCGCTTTCTTTTCGTTGTCGTCAGGCTCTACGGCAAGCAAAACTAATAGCCCTTGGTTAATTTCAGCGACTATACTCCCTTCGACTTCTACACTGGCACGCGTGACCCTTTGAATAAGAGCAATCATTTCTTTTGCTCTTGTAAAAAATTTGCCATGACATCAGTGGCTTTGCAAATTGCATCAATGGTTTGACGCTCAAAGCCACTATGACCTGCTTGAGGTAATATTTGTAAACTTGCATTTGACCAAGCTTTAGTTAGTTTATCGGCATTAAATAACTGACAAACCATGTCATAACGGCCATGAATAAGAATGGCGGGAATGTTGTTAATTTTATCAATATTATCAATAATGAAATTTTCATCAATAAAGCTATTTTGATAAAAGTAATGATGAGAGATACGAGCCATACATAATGCCTGATGGCTATCTTCTATTTGAGCAGCACCAATATGATGATGCTCTATTGTAGATAACCTTAATTCCCATAAGTACCATGCTTTGCTAGCAGCAATAATGGCGACTTCATTATCTGAAGAAAATATATTGTTATATCCTTGCAGAGGATCTGCTTTATCTTCTTCAGCTAGAGGATTAATGAAATCTAAATAATATTCAGGAAAGAAACGCTCAGCACCTCCTCGTTTATACAACCAATCATATTCTGTTTGTGTGGCAAGAAAAACGCCGCGTAAGACAAAGCCTAATATCGGTGAGGGATGTGAAATGCCATACAACAAGGCTAAAGTAGTTCCCCATGATCCTCCGGCAATTAGCCATTGTTCAATATTTAAATGATGCCTAATTTTTTCAATATCAGCTATTAAATGGGCAGAGGTATTATTTTCTATCGTCGGCGACGGCTGGGATTTACCGCAACCTCGTTGATCGAAAATGATAATGCGATATTTTTCTGGATTAAAGTATCGACGATGATTTTCACTTGAGCCACCACCTGGTCCTCCATGCAAATAAAGCACAGGGATGCCGTCTGGATCACCAGACTGTTCAATATAAATTTTATGTTGATCACCAACATCAAGATATTCTTGTTGGTAACTGGCAATTTTAGGATATAAAGTCCGAGACATTATTCACTCCTTTGCACTGAAAACTCATCAAGACAAACTGTAAACAATGCGCCAAACAATACCACCAACCAAGACAAATACACCCATAAAAATAATATTGGAATACTGGCCAGTGCACCGTAAATCACTTGATAAGAAGGTAGTTGAGTTACGTAAAATGAAAAGCCTTTTTTTGCTACTTCAAATAATATTGCCGCTAAAACAGCACCTGATAAAGCATAATAAAAATTAACCTCTTTATTTGGTACCACTAGATATAAAATAAGAAAGGCAGCTATAGAAGCTAGTATAGGCAATAAACGTAATAAGATATTAGAGAGACCAAATAAATCATAATCGCCAAATGATACTAGCGATACAATATATGATGTCGTCGCAATACTACTACCCACTAACACGGGACCCAGTGTTAAGACCATCCAATACATCGAAAAAGCGGTAACTATCCGCCGTTTTTTATCAACTCGCCATAATTTATTTAATGACTTATCAATGGTTGAAATTAATAACAGAGCAAAGAGAAAAAGAAAGGTGATCGCGATTGCTGACATTTTAGAAGTATTATTAACAAAGCCAGTAATATGCTCTTTAACGACATCCCCTGAAGCAGGAATAAAATTTTGGTAAACAAAGCTTTCGATAAGATCTTTTATCTCTGAAAAAATAGGAAAAGCCGTCATTACCGACAGCATCACCACGATTAATGGCACTAATGACATTAACGTAACATAAGACAAATAACCCGCTGTAACATGAATTTGTTCGGAACTAAAACGCTGCAAAAAAAACCAAGAGAATTTTTTGGTTGTATCTAAAGAGGATGATAGTAATATTTTGTTAATAAATTTCATAAGTTTTAATAGTTAAAATAGCTACAATAATACCAATTTGATTAAATTTATTCCCAACTCAGAGCTCTGTCAGGGAAGTTAGAACAAATAAAATTTGTACCGATATAGTCATTCTATATCAAAAAAATTTGTGCAGTTATAACTTTTTTGACAAGCTCCCGAGGGCGAGTTTAAATGGCTTACATGCTACGTTATTGATTTTGACAAGGGAACAACCCTTCTCTGTAATCAATGCCTTACCTCTAAACCATTTAATTCTCGCTGAGTGGGAAATAACTTAAACAAACTGGTATTCCAGTATATTATGAAAATATATCGATAGATAATTTATTTATACTCATACTGATTCAAAATGTAAACTTAAAATATTTTGAAGCTGATAAGGTATATTCATCAGGAGGTTTTATGTCAGGACAAGGTTCAGGGGGCAATGTTATTGCTGCTATTTGTAGTTTTTTCTTACCCGGCTTAGGTCAATTAGTTCAAGGTAGGATAATTGCAGCGCTATTATTTTTCTTATTTAGCGGTGCGTTATATTTCACATGGATATTTTGGTTTGTTGGAGCCATCATTCATCTTTGGGCAATAATAGATGCCGCTAAATTTAAAAGCTCAGATTAAGTAAGACTAACAACTATCTTGGTTATCAAGTATTTACTTTTAAAGAAAAATACTTGGTAATTTTAGTGTTAACTAGGTAAAACGCGTAACAGCTCGTTTTCTTGATTATCCATGGGCTCTACATGGAGATTAATTGTTGCCAACAGATCCGATAGTTGTTTAATTTGATCCGGGCCTGCTAATCCATCTTCAAACAATCGGCTTAGGCTGTGAAGTGTACTTAATTGGTCAGGAGACATCATTCAATTCCTTTTGATTAATACTATGCTCTTCTCTAACATTCTGCTTAATGGTTAAAGGCATCGTTAATTGGTTACTAAATTGTAGCAAGTTATTAACATTCATCCAGTAACTGCATCTTAATTATAATCAATACAAGAGCTAAGAATCAGAGCTACTTATCATTAATTCTTTATTAACAGTAGATTAGCATTAAAGTAACCTTTAATAAAATTGGATATTTATACAAAATCTGACAATCTATTGGGCGATGTCTTACACGGGGAAATGCAAGGGCTTACTTTTTTTTGTTAGTTATTTAAATGTTGTTTCATTAAAAAGTCATTTTTAGTTAAAAAAATACCGTGTTAACTTGCGTTAACACGGTATTTAATCGTTATTTTTTTATTAAAAATAGCTTATTTAGCTGTACGACTTTCGCGTTTTCGATCGCTCTCTTTTAAGAACTTTTTACGAATACGAATATTTGAAGGTGTTACTTCAACTAACTCATCGTTGTCGATAAACTCAAGTGCTTGCTCTAAAGACATTAGGATAGGTGGAGTTAATACTTGCGCTTCATCTGTACCAGAAGAACGAACGTTTGTTAATTGCTTACCTTTAAGTGCATTAACCGTTAAATCGTTATCACGTGAATGAATACCGATAACTTGTCCTTCATAAATATCTAAACCGTGACCAATCATCATTCTGCCACGCGATTGTAAATTAAAAATAGCGTTAGTTAATGCTTTGCCGGTTGCATTAGCGATCATTACACCATTTTTACGTTGGCCAATTTCTCCACCTTTATGAGGTCCATATTCAAAAAACGTATGGTAAATCAAACCAGAGCCCGAAGTAAGTGTCATAAATTCAGTTTGAAAACCGATTAAACCACGGCTTGGCATAATGAAGTCCATACGAATACGACCCGTACCGTCTGGTGCCATATCGGTAAGCTCAGCTTTACGAACACCCATTTTTTCCATAATCGGACCTTGATGTTGCTCTTCGACATCAATAGTCACTGTTTCATAAGGTTCTTGTAATTCACCGTCAATTTCACGAATAATTACTTCAGGGCGAGATACCGCAACTTCGAAACCTTCACGACGCATGTTTTCAATTAAAATACCTAAATGTAATTCACCACGACCAGAGACTTTAAACTTATCAGGATCATCTAATTGCTCAACACGTAGGGCAACGTTATGCACTAATTCTTTGTCTAAACGATCTTTGATGTTTCGCGAAGTGACATACTTGCCTTCTTTACCACAAAATGGCGAAGTATTTACTTGGAATGTCATATTGATAGTAGGTTCATCAATTGATAAAGCCGGTAATCCTTCAACTTCTGTAGGACAACAAACTGTATCAGAAATTTTTAATTCACCTAAACCAGTAATAGCAATAATATCACCAGCAAAACCTTCCTCAATATCATGACGTTCAAGACCTAAGTAACCAAATACTTTACCTACTTTGGCATTATGTACACCACCGTTAGCAAGATTAATGGTTACCTGTTGATTAGGTTTAACACTGCCACGCATAATACGGCCAACACCAATTACACCTAAGTATGAGCTGTAATCAAGTTGAGAGATTTGCATTTGAAACGCACCTTCAGGATCTGCGTCAGGAGAAGGCACTTCATTGATAATCGTATCAAAAAGTGGTGACATATCAGTGCCAGTCACGCCATCTTCAAGTGATGACCAACCGTTAATTGCCGAAGCATAAACAACTTTAAAGTCTAACTGCTCATCGGTAGCACCTAAGTTATCGAATAATTCAAAAACTTGATCCATTACCCAATCAGGACGGGAACCAGGCTTATCAACCTTGTTTATAACAACAATCGGTTTAAGACCTTGAGCAAAAGCTTTTTGAGTAACAAAACGCGTTTGTGGCATTGGACCTTCTTGTGCATCAACAATAAGCAACACACTGTCAACCATTGACATTACACGTTCAACTTCACCACCAAAATCGGCATGGCCAGGAGTATCAACGATGTTGACACGATAATCATGCCAATTAATCGCTGTGTTTTTAGCTAAGATAGTGATACCACGTTCTTTTTCGATATCATTTGAATCCATAACACGCTCTTCAAGACCGCCTCTGGCGTCAAGTGTCCCTGACTGCTCTAATAATTTATCTACTAAGGTAGTTTTACCATGATCAACGTGGGCAATAATTGCTACATTTCTTAATTTATCTAACACAGGCGTTACTCGCTGTTACTGTCATCCATATCAATCGAATGAATAGGCTATAATTGGGCGCGTATTCTACAGCAGTTTGATAAAAATGGCGACAAATAAAACAATTTGTTAATGTTTGTTTTCTGCTATGGAATATATCTTGAGCTTGCAACAAAACCCATGCGCACCACCTTAGTGCGAAGCAAGCACCAAACCAGTGCAAAAAGTCTCTTGATATGATTTGAATGTGTTGTTTTTATTGAGTTTTATGCTTGGCATGATTTTAGCTTCATAGTGTCCAAAGCAATATGCTACGCATTAAAATTTTTTGATAACTTCACTGGAGACACTCAATGTCACAAGCAGTTTTAGACTTAATTAAAGAGAACGATGTAAAATTCGTTGATTTACGTTTTACCGACTCGAAAGGTAAAGAACAACACGTATCTATTCCACATCATCAAATTAATGAAGACTTTTTCGAAGACGGAAAAATGTTTGATGGCTCTTCAATTGAAGGCTGGAAGGGTATCAACGAGTCAGACATGGTGTTAATGCCGGATCCTGAAACTGCAGTACTTGACCCATTCACCGATGCAATCACTTTAAACTTACGTTGTGATATTGTTGAACCTTCAACTATGCAAGGTTATAGCCGTGACCCACGTTCTGTTGCTAACCGCGCTGAAGAATATTTACGTTCAACAGGCATTGCTGACACCGTATTAATTGGTCCTGAACCAGAATTTTTTGTTTTTGATGATGTACGTTTCCACACTGACATGGCTGGTTCTTTCTATAAGATTGATGACAAAGAAGCTGCGTGGAACTCAGGTACAGAATACGAAGAAGGTAACATGGGACATCGTCCTGGCGTTAAAGGTGGTTACTTCCCAGTTGGTCCTGTAGATTCTTCACAAGACTTACGTTCTGCTATGTGTTTAGTAATGGAAGAAATGGGCTTAGTCGTTGAAGCACATCACCATGAAGTGGCTACTTGTGGTCAAAATGAAATCGCCTGTCGTTTTAATACCATGGTTAAGAAAGCTGATGAAGTACAAATTTACAAGTATGTGGTACATAACGTTGCCCACGCCTACGGTAAAACTGCGACTTTCATGCCGAAACCATTAGTAGGTGATAACGGTAGTGGTATGCACGTTCATCAATCATTAGCAAAAGACGGTACTAACTTATTTTCTGGTGATAAATATGGTGGTTTGTCTGAAATGGCTATCTTCTATATTGGTGGTATTATCAAGCACGCTAAAGCAATCAATGCGTTTGCTAATGCTTCAACAAATTCATACAAACGTTTAGTTCCTGGTTTCGAAGCTCCAGTTATGCTTGCATACTCTGCTCGTAACCGTAGTGCATCTATCCGTATTCCAATTGTACCAAGCCCTAAAGCTATGCGTATTGAAGTTCGCTTCCCAGATCCAACAGCGAACCCATACTTAGCCTTTACAGCAATGTTAATGGCAGGTCTTGACGGTATTAAAAATAAAATTCATCCTGGTGATGCTATGGATAAAGATTTATACGATTTACCAGCTGAAGAAGCAGCAGAGATTCCACAAGTAGCAGCATCTTTAGAAGAAGCACTTGACGCATTATCTGCTGACCGTGAGTTTTTAACTGTTGGCGGCGTAATGGACAATGATATGATTGATGCCTATATTGGTCTTAAACGTGAAGAGGTTGAATTATTAAACTCAACAACTCACCCTGTAGAATTTGATATGTACTATAGTGTTTAAACCACTAAACTATTCAATTTAAATAAAAAGCTCACTTAAGTGAGCTTTTTTGTGGCTAAATTTCAATATATTGGATAAATTATAAAGAATGCCAAATTAATTTATATTTTTTGTTAGTATTTTCGTTAAATTAAATCGAATTGGTAGGCATCTATGGAGAGAGGTATTTGTTTGGCAATTTTGAAAATGATTAGTTTCATCAGCTTAGCAGTTATATTGTCGTTTCCGGTTTCGGCAACTTCAACTAAAATATATGTCTGGCGTAATGCAGACGGCGTTTTAGTGTATTCAGATACCCCGAAACCAGGCGCTGAAGAAGTAGAAGTAAAGGAATCAAATACTCTGTCCTCTTCAATTGATACTTCCATTTTAGATCTCAACCCCCAAGTTATCGAAGAAAAATACCAAGTAGAAATCAATCAACCGGCTGACAATTCGACTATTCGTGACAACACTGGCTCCGTTTACGTTTCAGGACGTATCAAACCGATTTTTAAACAAGGTTATAAAATAAAGCTATTGGTTGATAACCAACCCTATGATAAACCCCAACCTCACGCAATGTTTATCCTCCGTGATATTGATCGCGGAGAGCATCAGCTAAAAATGAATTTGATCAATGATAAAGGCAAGGTTATTGCATCATCAAAACCTATCACCTTTTATATGCACAGATCTTCAGTAAATAAAGCTAAATAAGCATTTAAAAGGTGCATTTAGCCATTTAGGCCATCACACTAAATTGAAGAGCGCACCAATAAAGTGCATAGAGAATTTATGAGTAGCTCAAGTAGAAGTATTCAAACTGATAAATTCTATTATCAGCAAAATTTACCTAACCAAATGGTCACTGCGGTAATTATACTTAACCGTGAGCTTTTGATTCAATACGCTAACCCTGCTGCTGAAACATTATTAATTAAAAGCTTCAGTAAATTAAAACATAACAGTTTAAAAACTGTCTTTTTTAATAATCCCATTAATGATATTAGGCTAAAACAACTGCTGACTTCTGGGCAGGAATTTAGTGATAGCGATGTTATTTTAGAGTTCTTTGATCGAAGAAAAATAACCGTTGAAATTACTGCCTCATCGGTAGAGTTTGATAGATCTCCCCATATACTGCTTGAGTTCAAACAAATAGATCAACAAAAACAAATCAGTGTAGAGGCTTTCCAGCAAAAACAATGGGAATCGGCACGTGATTTAATTAAAGGCTTGGCCCACGAAATAAAAAACCCCCTTGGTGGTTTACGGGGTGCTGCGCAATTGTTAAGCAAAGAACTTACTCAAGACCAACAAGAATATACCCAAATGATCATAGAACAAGCGGACCGATTGACCAATTTAGTTGACCGCTTACTGGGCCCAAATCAATTACCCAAGATGTCGACACAGAATTTACACGTCGTGCTCGAAAAAGTAGCTCAACTGGTTAACTTTAATAATCCACAAAAAATAAAAATAATTAAGGATTATGATCCCTCTATTCCAGAGTTGTTCTTTGACGAAGATAAATTGCATCAAGCGATTTTAAATATTATTAATAACGCTATTCAAGTCATTGGCAATGATGCAAAAATCACCTTAAAAACCCGTGCTGCCAGTAATAAAACCATTAATGGTAAACAAATAAAATTAGTTGCCCAACTCAGTATTATTGATAACGGCCCCGGTATTCCAGAAAAAATTCAGGACACACTTTTTTATCCAATGGTTTCAGGGCGAGCTAACGGGACTGGCTTAGGGCTATCAATAGCTCAAACATTAGTAAATCAACACCAGGGTAAGTTATCTTGCATAAGTCAGCCTGGTCATACTGAATTTATTATTTTACTACCAATTACAGAAGAAACTTAATCATGATCACCGAACAAGTATGGGTTGTAGACGATGACAGTTCTATCCGCTGGGTTTTAGAGAAAGCATTATCAAACGAAAATATCAGTGCAGCTTCATTTGATAGCGCTGAAAACTTGCTGGCCGCTTTAGATCACAGTCAACCTGAAGTCATTATTTCAGATATTAGAATGCCTAATATTGATGGTATTACGCTATTAAATGACATTAATAAACATTACCCACTTATTCCGATGATCATTATGACAGCTCATTCTGACCTTGATAGTGCAGTAAATGCCTATCAAGGTGGAGCATTTGAATACTTACCCAAACCCTTTGATATTGATGAAGCTATCGCGTTAACCAAAAGAGCGTTAACTCACGCACAAGAGTTAAAAGCAAAAACTCGAGCACAAGAAACAACCTCTGCTGCTGTCGGTATTATTGGTGAAGCTCCTGCCATGCAAGAAGTTTTTCGTGCAATTGGTAGGCTTTCTAGGTCAAGTATTAGCGTACTCATCAACGGCGAATCAGGCACAGGTAAAGAGTTGGTAGCGCATGCATTACACATGCACAGTCCACGTGTAAAAGAGCCTTTTATTCCACTTAATATGGCTGCCATTCCTAAGGATCTTATAGAGTCAGAGCTATTTGGCCATGAAAAAGGCGCATTCACCGGTGCCAATGCTGTTCGCCATGGTCGGTTTGAACAAGCACATAATGGCACATTATTTTTAGATGAGATTGGCGATATGCCACTGGATATTCAAACTCGTTTACTTAGAGTGCTTGCCGACGGACAGTTTTACCGAGTAGGCGGGCATTCACCTATACAAGTAGACGTTAGAATAATAGCAGCTACTCATCAAAACCTAGAAGACAGAGTAAACAACGGTGACTTTCGAGAAGACTTATTTCATCGTCTTAATGTTATACGTATTCAGATCCCAAGCTTAAGAGAACGCAAAGAAGACATCGAGCAACTGACTAATCATTTTTTGTTGCAAGCAGCACAAGAATTAAGTGTCGAGCCAAAGACACTCGAAAAATCAGCGCTTAACTTTTTACTGCACTGTGAGTGGCCAGGTAATGTTAGACAACTAGAGAATATCTGTCGTTTTCTAACAGTCATGGCTAGCGGTAAAGAGATTCATATCGATGATCTCCCTAGCGAACTGACTCGAACAAGTACCATAACTTCAAATGATGAATTTAGCTGGCAGTCGTTATTACAAAAATGGGCTGATGAACAATTAGCACTAGGTAAGCAAGCTATTATCGATCAGGCTTTACCAGAGTTCGAAAAAGTTCTGATACAAAGTGCCTTAGCAAACACTAAAGGCCATAAGCAGGAAGCCGCTATAAAATTAGGTTGGGGTAGGAATACATTAACGAGGAAGTTAAAAGATTTAAATATTTAGTCTTACTTAATTACTGACATTGTTGCTCCGAACATTCTTTACAGCTATTACATAATTTAATGTTGATAATGTGAGCAGCAACAATGAAAAGACTACCGACGACGATGAATAATGGCTGTAAGTTTTCTGAAAAATCATGTTTTTGCCAATAAATCACCACACCCAAAATAAGTAGATAAAACGGATATAGTTTTCTATGGTAATGCTTAAATCCTGAAAACATTGCTATAGAGCCAAGGATTGCTGTAACGATTAGAAAAACGTGCTCCCATGCATGATCGGCGAGGAAACTGAAACCTAATAGAGGTAAAGCAGGCAATAAAATAGGTAACAATATGCAATGTAATGCACAAAGTGATGTAGCGGTTATGCCTATTCTATCTAACATTTTACTTCTTCTTAAATCAACTTTTCAACAAATGAGATAATATCACAATTGATATATTATAACATTAAAATAATCTTATGCATTTTCAATTGGAAAAGTGATCACTTGGTTAATCTCATTCGCATTTATCGCCAACATCACTAACCTATCTATACCCAGTGCTACACCTGCACAATCAGGGATTCCGTCTTCTAATGCTGCGATAAACCTATAATCTATTGGCATTTCAACTTTGCCATCTTGAAGTCTTTTCTTGTTGTCTTCTTCAAAGCGTAATAATTGTTGTTTAGCGTCAGTTAACTCATTAAACCCATTTACTAACTCTATGCCTTTAAAATAACACTCGAAACGTTGGGCAACTTTTGGATCATCAGGACAAATTTTTGCTAGTGAAGCCTGAGAGCTTGGAAAGTTATATACAAAACAGGGAACATCTAACCCGATCGTTGGTTCAATGATTTCAGTAAAGATGAACTGCAATAATATATCAATATCATTTTCCAGAATTAGCCAATCACTCATTTTGTTGGAATTTTCGATAAACAGCAATAATTCAGCTTTTGTTGTATTGAGGGGATCAATACTCGTTACTTGTAGAAAAACTTCCTGATAAGTGATTTGAGTTGGTTTGTCGCAATTGAGCACACTTTGTAAAAGATCAGCGACTTCTTTAATCAAAGCCATATGGTCGAAATCAATACGGTACCACTCAAGCATAGTAAATTCTGGGTTATGATAGCGACCAAATTCCTCATGCCTAAAAGCTTTACATAATTGAAAGATGCTTTGATAACCACAAGCAAGTAACCGTTTCATGGAAAACTCAGGTGATGTTTGCAAATATAACTTTATATGTTCATCATTTAAAAAGTGATAACTACTGGTGAATGCCTCTAAATGAACATCGGTAATGGTACCGCGTGACAGTAATGGTGTTTCAACTTCAATAACATCACGATCAGAAAAAAACATTCTGATTTTTTGTAATATCTTTGAGCGAACTTGTGCATCTTGCCAAGATAATGTTGTTTGCCAATCCATAAAATGTCCTTTATAAAAATTTCGCCTACTGTAAACGAAAAAAAACGTTTTCAAAAGGGAGTAGATTAAAAAGGTGATTATATATTTCATCCCTTTACATATATGGAGAACATTTAATGTTCGACTTGAAGATACAGCAGTCGGTGTTAATGCAAGGCTATTATATTAAATGTTTGATAACAAAAACAATTACGTTTTTTTTTAAGCAGTGTTTAGCAATGATCTAAGCTAACATGGGTTCAGCACCGCTATTCACGTTGTTAGAAAGCAAAAAACCCGTAGCATAAGCTACGGGTTTCTTTGAAGAGAAGCTTAGCAATGTCCTACT
>MAAC01018855.1_pt1 | contig 47152 bp, 38 predicted proteins | sample 1115981 | NCBI WGS metagenome assembly MAAC01 (sample SAMN04961126, study PRJNA320927) | seawater metagenome | isolation source: sample BD02T64 sea water enriched with oil for 64 days | place: USA:Gulf of Mexico | collected 2013-07-27 | reverse complement strand
GGATCCAATAGGCGTGGCCCGCGCTGGATCCGGGTAGGTTGCTTGAGGTGCACGGCGACGTGCATCCCAGAGGAATGACTGTTCTCGACAGAACCCGGCTTACAGGCCGGCTCCCACCTAATTCATACGCTTTGCCAATGTTAGGCAAGGCGCAACCACGTTGTGATCACGGCGTGGCTCTACTACAAGCACAGCGAAGGGTTTTTGTCTGACACGAGCAGAGACTAAGTTAGCAGTGTTTTGGCTTTGTTCTTCTTTTCTTTGAACGGATACTTTCGGCCTGACAGTCGCCTTTTTAAAAGGGTGGCTGCCAGGCCGCTTTTTATTTTTTCTTTAGGACGTCTTTAAATTTGGAAATTCTCCAATCTAGGAGGTCACCAAACCAGGCATCTTGTCACCTTGACGAAAGGCTTCCAGTTTCTCGAAATACTTATTGGCGCCCATCATGCCCCCATAGGGTTGGTTTTGCCTGGCTCTTGGGTCGTGTTGCCCTTCGAGGTTGTAGTAGCCAGGTGTACAGCCCGAGCCACCCTGAGGCCCGCGGGCTTTGGTGCCGACCACCTCGGCCGACCATGCCGTTTCGGCTTCCTCGGTGGTATCGACCCGGGTGATGTCGTTATCTGCAAAGTGCTTCACCAGGTAGGCGAGGTGTTTGGCGCCCTCGTCCAGTCCATCGGGGTAATTGGCGGTAAAAGAGGCCTGGCCGTTGCCAATCAGGAAGCAATTGGGGAAGTCGTGACTGTGGATGCCGTGGTAGGTAATCATACCCTTGCTCCATTTCTCTTCGAGACTAAGGCCGTCGACGCCAATCAGGTTGTAGCCGCTGCGGCGTGTATAGTCGGTCCCCACTTCAAAGCCGGTGGCAAAAATCAGGCAGTCGACGTCGTATTCTTTACCGTCGACAATGACGCCAGTTTCGGTAATGGCATCGACCCCCAGGCCCTTGGTGTCGACCAGCTCGACATTGTCGCGATTAAAAGTGGGCAGGTAGCGATCGTCCAGACAGGGCCGCTTGCACATAAAGGCGTAATAGGGTTTTAGGGCTTCGGCGACTGCCTGGTCTTTAACAATGTCATCGACGCGATTGCGAATGTTTTCCATTTTCTCGAAGTTGGCCAATTCATAGACTTTTGCCACTTCCTCCTTTGGCACTTCCCTGCCGGCTTCGCGCATGCGGCGGCGATAAATTTTGCCCATTTCGACCCATGCGTCATCGAACTGATCGAGCTGGTCGATCTCACCGCGGCGTCCTCCGCGCCCGGTCAAGATGGCGGTAAAGTCCTTTTGTCGTTGTTTTTGCCAACCGGGCTCTAAACTGGCTGCCCATTCCATATCGGTGTCGTGATCGTTTCTGGGGTCGACACCGGATGGTGTGCGTTGGAAAACATACAGTTGCTCGGCACTCTCACCGAGGAAGGAGACACACTGCACGGCTGTTGCGCCGGTGCCGATAATGCCGACCTTTTTGCCTTTTAGGCCGCTGAGATTGCCACGAGCATTGCCGCCGGTGTAGTTGTAGTCCCAGCGACTGGTATGGAAGGTATGGCCCTTGAAGTCGCTGATACCTTTGATGCCGGGAAGTTTGGGACGATTTAATGGCCCGTTGACCATGATCACGAAGCGCGCTCTTATTTTATCATTGCGGTCGGTGTGAATGGTCCAGCGCCTGCTGCCTTCGTCCCAGACCATGTTGGTCACTTCTGTTTGCAGGCAGGCGTTGTCATAGAGACGGTAGTGTTCGGCAATTCTTCTGCTGTGCGCCAATATCTCGGGTGCATCGCAGTACTTGCGTGGCGGCATGAAGTTGAGTTCTTCCAATAAGGGCAGGTAGGTGTAGGCCTCAATATCACAGGCGGCACCGGGGTAGCGATTCCAATACCAGGTGCCGCCAAAATCCGCACCCTTTTCAATCATGCGAATATCTTCGATACCAGCCTCACGCATGCGTGCGCCCGCCAGCAGACCGCCAAGCCCGCCGCCGATGATGGCTACCTCTACTTCGTCTTCCAGGGCTGCGCGCTCGATGGCTGTTTCAACGTAGGGGTCGTCGAGAAAATAGGAGAAATCGCCCTTTATTTCCTGATATTGGGCATTGCCGTCGCTGCGCAGTCGCTTCTCTCTCTCCGCGCTATATTTTTGGCGTAGGGCGTCGGGGTCAAACTCTTCGGTGGAGGCATTGGTGCTCATTTTATTATTTCCTGAGTAGTGAGGTAGGTGTCGAATTAATTAATAATCTGTCAATATCATTACACAATGCTGTGGGTTTTTGCAGGGCGAATTAAAGGGGGGGCGGGCAGCGGTATACCACCCTGGGCTTTTACCGAGAGAGTGGTGACAGGTTGTGGATGTGGGCACTGAGGGAATAGAGGCCCTTGGCCCCTTTAATATGGCCTGCCAGGGCAGGAGCCCTCAGTCCTTTCGTCGACTTCTGGTTAATTGTTCTTATATGAGCCCGTTATCTTAGTTGGCGCCAGCGCGTGTTCCGGTTGTCAGTTATTTCCCTTGGGTTGATACACAGCCTTTGTAGCTAATGCTGATAAGAGATTATTTTGGCGATGGCTTTTGTCGCCTTGGTTTGCGCGAGATAAAAAATAACAGCAGGCCCGAAACAATGGTGATGACGCCAAGTAGGGCAAAGGCGCGCAGTAGCCAGGAATTGAAGTTATCTCGGTCGACGTAATCCATAATGTGCAGGCTCCAGAGCAAGTCGTAAAGCCGCCAGGTATTGGTGCGCAGAGCGCTGACTTTGCCGCTGTTGGCACCGATCCACAGGTTAGCCTCGTCGACACCTTGCAGGGCCATTTTCCAGGCGGGGAGTTCGCCGTCTCGGTATTCGCTACCGGGTTCTACCGCAGTGACCCATGTGGCGGATTGTACGGCCAGTTGGGTACTGTTGGCGGCGATGGCGCGGGCCTCGGTCTCCGTCAGAGGAGATAGTTTGGCAGCCGTTTCGGCGTTGTAGATTAGCCACTCCTTATCGATCACGGTCAGGTAGATGGGTGTGTATAAGCGCTGCCCCAGTTGCAACTTAGCGATGCTCAGTCTTGCCAGTTCGTCGTGGTGCTGGGTGAGTTCACTGGGTGAAATCATTCTGACATGACTCAGTCGCAGTGCTGGCTGGGGCTGTAGGAGGTGGCTGCCACGCACATCGTCTATCGGCACGATGGAGAAAAACAGTCCCGAGGCCGTCCATATCAGTAGCTGCACGGCGGCGATTAAACCGAGCCAGCGGTGGGTTTTGCGAAGCAATGATGGGTTCAAGCCAGGTACCGTGATTGGGAGATGGCGCGAGCATAACCCATTAAGCCTATGGCAGCTTATGCCGGGGTACCGCCTGACGCTTAGCGTAAGTGTTTACGATGTGGATGCTCTTAAGGTCTGATGTTGTTAGACCGAATTGGTCTCTTTCTTAAAGTGTTACTTTAAGTTCTGTTTTTATCACGCTGTTTTCCCTTGCTTATCTTGCTCTTCTTTACAGACTTCATGGGCTTTTCCCTGTAAGTTCGCGGGAAATGTCGGCATTTTCGTGCATCTTTGCCTGTTCTCGAGCCTTGACTTTAAGTGTTTCGTGTCTATAGTGTCGAATTGTGGGTGGAAGTGGGTTGAAGTGGTTTATTTAATAATAATCGTGAGAGATTCCGGTGTTTCGAGGTAGCGACGAGATCAACATGGATGCCAAAGGGCGGATGCCAATTCCTGCCCGGTATCGTGACGCCTTGATGTCCGAGTACAACGGTAGCCTGGTAGCGACGATTAGTCTTAGTGATAGCTGCCTGTTTATTTACCCGCGCCCCGAGTGGGAGGAGCTTGAAGCCAAGATTGCCAGCATGCCGACCCTGAATAAATCCGCACGAAGTATGCAACACCTGTTGATTGGCAATGCCCGTGATTTGGAGCTCGATGGCAGTGGTCGGGTCTTGATCCCCAAACTGTTGCGCGACCACGCCAAGCTGGGCAAGGGCGTTACCCTGGTGGGTCAAAGCCATCGACTGGAGTTGTGGGACACAGATACCTGGAATGCCAATCGTAAAGCATTGCTCGATGAGCTTGCCAGCGGTTTGGAGATTCCCGAAGAATTTCAATCTTTATCATTGTGAGGGTGGCCACCTGATGCCAGCAGCTAAGCAAGCCCATATCACCGTGTTGTTAGACGGGGCCGTCGATGCCCTACTCGGTGACGTCGATGGCTATTATGTGGACGGTACTTTTGGCCGCGGGGGGCATTCCGGTCTGGTGCTCGAACGGTTGTCGGCCCAGGGCCACTTACTGGCGATTGATAAAGATACCGAAGCCTGTGCCGTGGGTGGCGATTTATTTGCCGACGATGGCCGCTTTGAAATGGTACAGGCCTCCTTCGCCGACCTCGAAAGCCTACTGCGAGAACGCGGGCAGGCCGGCAAGGTCAGCGGCGTATTACTCGACCTCGGCGTGTCTTCACCCCAACTAGATGATGCCGAGCGCGGCTTCAGTTTTTTGCGCGACGGCCCTCTCGACATGCGTATGGACACGACTCGCGGCTTAAGCGCGGCCGAATGGTTGGCCGTTGCCGAAGAGGCTGAAATCGCCGGTGTGATTAAGGAATACGGTGAGGAAAAATTTGCTCGACGCATGGCCAAAGCCATTGTCGAGGCGCGAGAAAAGGCGCCAATTACCCGCACCGGCGAGCTGGCCGAGATCGTCGCCGCCGCCAATCCCGCCTGGGAGAAGGGTAAGCATCCGGCCACCCGCGCCTTTCAGGCGATTCGTATTTTTTTAAACAGGGAGCTGGACGACCTGCGCTCCCTGCTCGATTGCGTGATCGATCTGCTCGCTGTTGATGGCCGATTGGTGGTGATCAGCTTTCACTCCCTGGAAGATCGCATCGTAAAACGCTTTATTCGCGGTCATACGCATCCGATGGTGCCCCGCGGCCTGGCGATTCCAGAGAGCCAGATTATTCGCCGTCTGCGCAATGTCGGCAAGGCCCAGAAGGCCAGTGCCGAGGAAGTGGAGGCAAACCCCCGTGCGCGCAGTGCGGTGATGCGTGTCGCTGAGAAGGTGGTTTGAGATGGCACTGTCCTCAAGTTCCCCCCGTCTCAGTCGTTTCAACGGCTGCCTGCTGCTGAGCTGGATAGCGGTGTTGTTGAGCGGTCTTGGCGTGGTTTACGTCAGTCATCAATGTCGTTTGTTGTACGGCGAGCTGGCGCACTTACAGCAGGAGAAAAACCGTCTGGAAATTGCCCGCGGACAGAACCTGCTTGAGGCCAGTGCCCAGGCATCCCTGTACCGGGTTGAGCAGCTGGCACTCGGCAAATTGGGTATGCAGGTGCCGGCACTGGATGAGCTTGTCAGAGTCAAACCGTAGCGAATTTTAGAAAATTTAGATCCAATTACATGGGTGGAAGAGTGGAAAAACGCGCAGGCAAGCAGCGTCCCAATAACCGCGTAAAGCGAGACCGTGTATCGGCTCGTCGCGGCTCGGGTGCGCGCGTGCGCAGTATTGCAGCCTGGCGTTATTGGAGCATGGTGGTGGCGCTGTTTTCCCTGGCGGTACTTGCCCTGAGCCATGTTGCCGGCCTGCAGGTCTTACCCGATGTGCACCAGGGTTTTGAGTTCTTACAGAGCCAGGGCAATAACCGTACCCTGCGCACAGTGGCCATCCCCGCCTATCGCGGCGTGATTACCGACCGCCGCGGCGAGCCGCTGGCGATCAGCTCACCGGTGGTATCCATTTGCGCCAATCCTCAGCTGCTCGAGCTGGATGGCGATAAGTTGGCGATGCTGGCGCGGCGTTTAAAGCTGCGTGTCGGCGATCTAAAAAAACGCATCACCCACTATCGCAATAAAGAATTTATGTACCTAGCGCGCCAGTTGACTCCGCTGCAGGCTCAGGCGGTGCTCGATTTGGATATCGTCGGCATCTTCAAGCGTGAAGAGTACAAGCGTTTTTATCCGGCGGGCGAAGTGACGGCTCATCTGGTGGGTTTTACTGGCATCGACGATAGGGGTCAGGAGGGCATGGAGCTGGCCTTTGACGACTGGCTCTACGGTGCCACCGGCAGCAAGCGGGTGCTGAAAGATCGCAAGGGTCGGGTGATTAAAGAATTACAGCTGATTGCCAGCGAGAAGCCCGGTGGCAACCTGGCCCTGAGCATCGACCTGCGTCTGCAATACATCGCCTACCGCGAATTGAAAGCGGCGATGAAGCAGTTTCGTGCCAAGTCGGGCTCGGTGGTGGTACTCGATGTACTCAGCGGTGAAGTGCTGGCCATGGTTAATCAGCCCTCCTTCAACCCCAATGATAGATCGCGCCTAAAGGTGGGCAGTACCCGCAACCGCGCCCTCACCGATTTGCTGGAGCCAGGTTCGGTGATGAAACCGCTGACCATGGTGGCGGCGTTGGAGAGCGGTAAATTCCATCCCACCACCGTGATTGACACCAGCCCCGGTTATCTGCGCATTGGCCGCAAAACCTTTGTCGATCACCGCAACTACGGCAAGCTGGATATGAGTGGCATTCTCGCCAAATCGAGCCAGGTGGGTACCACCAAAATTGCCATGCAACTTGAGCCCGAAGATATTCGCGGCGTTTTCGAACGCGTCGGCCTGGGGCTGAGTCCCGGCACTGGCTTCCCCGGTGAAAGTGCCGGATTGCTGCCGAGCAAGCGTCGCTGGCGGCCGGTGGAGACAGCCACTCTGGCCTTTGGCTACGGTATGGCCGCAACGCCCCTACAGCTGGCCAATGCCTACGCCGTGCTGGCCAATAATGGCGTCAAAAAGCAGGCCTCATTATTAAAAATATCGGCGGCAGATGGCGTTTTTCCGGGTCCCGAAGAACGGGTCATTGATGAGGAAATCGTCACTAGCGTGCGCGCCATGATGAAGGCGGTGATCGCCAAGGGCGGCACCGGGACACGTGCCGCCATCGATACTTATGCGGTGGCCGGTAAGACCGGCACCAGCCATAAGGTCGGGGCCGGTGGTTATCAAAAGGATCGTTATGTCGGTTTGTTTGCCGGTATGGCACCGGCGGACAAGCCCCGTCTGGTGACAGTCGTCGTTATCGATGACCCCCGGGGTGAGGATTACTACGGCGGCCTGGTTGCGGCGCCGGTGTTCTCCAGAGTCACCGCGGAGGCACTGCGGCTCATGAGCGTGCCCTCAGAGCAAGTGCCAGAGCCGAAGTTAGTCGTCGGCTCTGGAGTAAGCCCTGGAGTAAAGCGTGGCGGTGATTCGTGATGACTTCACCTCAAGTTCTAGAGGGCGTGGCCCTGGGTGAGCTACTAGCGGACCTGCCAGCAAGGCCCCTGTCCGCCGAGTTGTCGAGCCTGATGATCGGCGGCCTGCAGCTCGACAGCCGCAAGTTGGCAGCGGGCGAGCTGTTTATTGCCTACCCTGGTCGGCTCAGCGATGGCCGCAATTACCTGGCCGCAGCGCAGGCGGCCGGTGCCGTTGCCGCTTTGGTTGAGAGCGAGGGCTTTAGCGCCTCGAGAGTCAGCACTTCGCTGCCCATTATTGCCATCGATAATTTGGCCCACAAGGTCAGCGCCATTGCCGGGCGTTTTTACGCCGCACCCAGTGCCAATTTAGCCCTGACCGGTATTACTGGCACCAATGGCAAAACCACCTGTGCACAACTACTGGCGCAGGTTTTTGCCTTGCTCGGCAAGCCGGCCGGTGTGATAGGTACATTGGGTTATGGTTTGTTCGGTGCCGACGGCGCCGAACAAACAGGAACAACAGACACCGGTCTGACCACCCCGGATGCCGTCAGTGTGCAGCGCATACTGGCCGGTCTACTCGATGAAGGTGCGGCGGCCGTAGCGATGGAGGTCTCCTCGCACAGTCTTGATCAGGGCCGGGTGGCAGGCCTCCACTTTAGTACCGCGGTGTTTACCAACTTGACTCAGGATCACCTGGATTATCACCAGACCATGGCGGCCTATCAGCAGGCTAAGGCGCGTTTGTTTAGTGCGCCGGGTTTGGAAAATGCCATTGTTAATAGCGATGACGCCGCGGGACGGGCGATCATTGCCGAGCTGGCGGCGGGTGAGGCCCGCTGTTACAGCTATTCCCACTCTCGAAAAGAGGCCGATATTTATGCCCGCGATGCGGCCTTTGGGCCTCGCGGCATGCGTGCTCATTTGACCACCCCGTGGGGACAGGGCGAATTGCGCAGTCGCCTGCAGGGCGAATTTAACCTCAGTAATCTACTGGCGGTGGTTGCAGCGGCCTGTGTGCAGGGTCACGCCCTGTCGGCGGTGCTTACTGCCGTCGAGCAATTACAGCCCGTATCGGGCCGCCTGGAAGTGGTTGATGCAAAGGCCTTGCCCCTTGTGGTGGTCGATTATGCGCACACGCCAGATGCCCTTGAAAAAGCCCTCGGCGCATTGCGTCCCGCCTGTGAGGCGCAACTTTGGTGTGTCTTTGGCTGCGGCGGTGATCGCGACCAGACTAAGCGCGCGGTGATGGGTTTGGTCGCGGCGACTCTGGCCGACCGGTTGGTGATTACCAGTGATAATCCCCGTGATGAGGAAGAGCAGGCCATTATTGATGATGTATTGGCGGGTATTCCCGCCGGAGGCGATAAGGATGCGGCGCCCCGGGTCTATGCCGATAGACGCGCAGCGATTCGCTTTGCCGTGAACAATGCTGGGCCACAGGACGTGGTGCTGATTGCCGGCAAGGGTCATGAAGACTATCAGCTGATTAAAGACCAGCGCCTGCCCTTTAATGATGTCGTCGAAGTGCGCCTGGCCCTGCGCGACAGGGGAAAGGTATGACGGTAAAAAACAGCAGTGCGCAAGGCGTGACGACGGCGTCACTGAGCTTATCTCAGGCCGCGCTCACCTACGGCGGAACCTTGCTTTACCCCGATTGTCACTTTTCTCAAGTCTGCACAGATACTCGCAGTCTAGCCAGCGGCGACTTATTCGTCGCCCTGCGCGGCGCTAACTTCGATGCCCACCAATTTCTTGAAAGCGCTGCGCTGAAGGCCTGTGGCATGGTGGTTGAAAGGCCTGATAAGCGCCTGGCGATACCCCAGTGGGTGGTGCCCAATACCACGCAGGCCCTCGGTCAACTGGCGGCACTGGCGCGCAATGCCTTTACCGGGCCGCTGATTGGGATTACCGGCAGTGGCGGCAAAACCACGGTGAAGGAAATGCTTGCGGTGATTTTACGCTGTAAGGGTGAGGTGCTGGCGACAGCGGGTAACCTCAATAATCACATCGGCGTGCCGCAAACCCTGCTCAAGCTACAGCCGGAGCATCAATATGCGGTCATTGAAATGGGTGCCAGCACGGCGGGTGAAATTGACTATCTATGCAGCATCGCCCGGCCCACTATCGCCGTGGTGAGCAATGTGATGCCCGCCCACGTCGCCGGTTTTGGCTCCCTGGCGGGTGTCGCTAGCGCTAAGGGTGAGATTTATCGGGGTCTCGACAAGAGCGGCACGGCGATCCTCAATCTCGACGAGCCCTGGTATGAACAGTGGCGTACAGGTGCCCACGGCACGCAAAGCCTGAGTTTCAGCGTCGATAATAAGGCGGCAGATTTTTATGCCTCCACAGTGCAATTTGATACCGCGGCTTGCGCCAGTTTCACTCTGCACTCACCCCTTGGTGAGATCGAGATACAACTCGCCATTGCCGGTGCCCACAATATTTCTAATGCCCTGGCGGCGGCGGCTTGCGCCGTGGCAGCAGGGGCTGACTTGGTGAGCATTGGCGCCGGGCTCGCGGCGATGGCGGCGGCTCCAGGGCGCATGGAGAGCAAGGCCGGGCGCCACGGCGCACGGATTATTGATGACAGTTACAACGCCAACCCGGGCTCGGTAGTGGCGGCGATCGATGCCCTGGTTACCATGCCGGGCAGGCACTTACTGGTGCTCGGCGATATGGGCGAACTGGGCCCCAAAGAGAAAGCCATGCATCGCGATATTGGTGTCTATGCTCGCAACGCCGGTGTCGATGCCCTGTTTACCACGGGTCCACTCAGTGTTGAGACGGCCGCTGGCTTCGGTGTCGGCGGTGAGCACTTTAGCGACAAAAGCACCCTGGGCGCAGCTCTGAGACGCCAATTAAATGCCGATACGGTGGTCCTGGTGAAGGGTTCCCGCAGTGCCGCCATGGAAGAGGTAGTGGCGCAAATTATTGAGGAAAATGACTGATGCTCTTATGGCTAGCGGATTATCTGAGTGAGTACGACAGTACTTTCGGTGTCTTTAAGTATCTGACCCTGCGCGCGATTTTGGGCATGCTGACCTCGTTGCTTATCTCTTTAATGCTTGGCCCCTATATGATCAGGAAGCTCAACGCCCTGCAAATAGGTCAGTCGGTTCGCAGCGATGGCCCACAGACTCACCTGGTCAAGTCGGGCACGCCGACCATGGGCGGCGCCTTGATTTTAATGTCGATCTTTGTCTCCACTCTACTCTGGGCAGACCTCAGTAATCGCTATGTGTGGACGGTACTGTTGGTCACCCTGGCCTTTGGTTTGATTGGCTGGGTCGATGACTACCGCAAGGTGGTCGAGAAAAATTCCCAGGGTTTGCCGGCGCGCTGGAAGTATTTATGGCAGTCCCTGGCAGGTTTGGCCGCGGGACTATTCCTCTATAGCAGCGCTATTTCACCTGCCGAGACCGAGCTGATTGTGCCCTTCTTTAAAAACGTCGCCTGGCCGATGGGGCTGTTTTACGTGGTGCTGACTTACTTTGTGATCGTCGGTTCGAGTAATGCCGTCAACCTCACCGATGGTCTCGACGGCCTGGCGATTATGCCCACGGTACTGGTGGGTGGCGCACTGGGCATTATTGCCTACCTGACCGGTCACGCCACTTTTGCCTCCTATTTACACATTCCTTTTATTAGCGGTGCCGGCGAGTTGGTGGTGTTTTGCTCGGCCCTGGGTGGCGCGGGTCTCGGTTTCCTGTGGTTTAACACCTACCCGGCCCAGGTCTTTATGGGCGATGTCGGTGCCCTGTCCCTGGGTGCGGCGCTGGGCGTGATTGCGGTGATTGTGCGTCAGGAAATTGTCTTTTTCATTATGGGCGGCATATTTGTATTGGAGACCGTTTCGGTGATTTTACAGGTGGCCTCCTTCAAATTAACCGGCAAGCGCATCTTCCGCATGGCTCCCATCCACCACCACTATGAATTGAAAGGCTGGCCCGAGCCGCGGGTGATTGTGCGCTTCTGGATTATTACCGTGATGCTGGTGCTGTTTGGCCTGGCGACACTGAAGTTGAGATAAGAAGTTGAGATAAGGGTCGATATACAAGGCTCTAAAATAGATTCTTTGAACGAAAGATGGATGAGGTAAGAGTGGCAGAATTGATAGCGAGTAACAGACTGACCGTCGTAGTGGGCCTTGGCGCCACCGGCTTGTCTGTGGCGCGCTTTCTGTCGGCTCGGGCCGAGCCATTTGTGGTCGTCGATAGTCGCCAGCAACCGCCGGCGCTTGCGCAGCTGAGTCGTGAGCTGCCAGATGTGCGCACCGAGCTGGGGGCGCTTAACGCAGGGACACTATGCAGCGCCGATCAACTGATTGTCAGTCCCGGTCTCGCCCTCGATAGCCCGGCACTGGTCGAGGCGGCCAATGCCGGGGTGGAAATTATTGGTGATATGGAGCTTTTTGCTCGCCATGCCAAGGCCCCCATCGTGGCGATAACCGGCTCCAACGGAAAAAGTACGGTGACCACCTTACTGGGTGAGATGGCGCGGCTGGCCGGAAAAAAAGTGGGTGTGGGTGGCAACCTCGGCACCCCGGCCCTGGATTTATTGAGTGATGACAAGGAGCTGTATGTACTGGAGTTGTCCAGCTTCCAGCTCGAAAGTGTCGCTGCCCTGGGTGCCGAAGTAGCCGTTGTACTCAATGTTAGCCCGGACCATATGGATCGTTATGCATCCATTCTCGACTACCACCGGGCCAAGCACCGGGTGTTTAAGGGTGCCAGGCAAATTGTGGTTAATCGTGACGATAGCCTTTCCCAACCCCTGGTCGGTGATGGCGTAAAGCAGTGGAACTTTGCCCTGGGCAAGCCCGATTTCGGCGCCTTTGGTCTGCTCGAGCACCAGGGCGAAAGTTGGTTGGCCTTTCAGTTTGAGGCCTTGATAGCGGTCGCCGAAGTGCGTATTAAGGGCCGCCATAATATTGCCAATGCCCTGGCGGCTCTGGCTCTGGGGCAAGCGGTGGATCTGCCCCGCGAGGCGATGCTAGCTGCCCTGCGCGATTTCCCGGGCCTGGCCCATCGCTGCCAAAACATTGCCCAGCGCGGGGGTGTGGTTTGGATTGATGATTCCAAGGCGACCAATGTTGGCGCTACCGTGGCCGCGATTGAGGGCCTTGTCGATGAGACTGGCGGTCCGAAAGATAGCGCCGCGAAGATCGTTTTAATTGCCGGTGGTCAGGGCAAGGGTCAGGACTTTAGCGCACTGGCCGGGGCGCTGCCCGGTAGAGTGAAACAGCTGATATTGATGGGTGAGGATGCCGATCAATTAGAGCGGGCCTGCGGTAAATGTGTGCCCAGCATTCACGCCACCTCCATGGGCGCGGCGGTTGGCGCGGCGGCACGCATAGCGGCAGAGGGCGATATTGTTCTCTTGTCACCGGCTTGCGCCAGCTTTGATATGTTCGCCGGTTTTGAGGAACGCGGTCGTTGCTTTGCCGCTGCGCTGGTGGCACTTGGCTTGAGGGCCGAGTCATGAGCTCGTTGAAAAGGCCTGCCCAGGCGGCGGGTTTTTCCCTATTGGCCCCGTTCAGAGAATTTTGGCAGCCCAAGCCGCTGCAGTTTATCGACCGCTACTTGCTGGTCTCGGTGCTGGCATTGGCGTCGGTGGGCCTGTTGATGATTATGTCGGCCTCCATCAGTTTTGCCGATCACAAGTATGGCGACGCCTTTTTCTTCACCAAGCGGCACCTAATGTATTTGTTGATTGGCGGCAGTGCGGCGCTGTTGGTCTTGCAAATTTCCATGCGCTGGTGGTACGAACACGCCGGCATGATTGTTCTCGCTGGAGCCATGGCCCTGGCGCTGGTGTTAATTCCGGGTATTGGTCACGCGGTTAACGGCAGTCGTCGCTGGTTTAAGCTGGGCATGTTCACCCTACAGGTTTCCGAGCTAGCCAAGGTCTGCATGATCTTCTTTGTCGCGGCCTATTTACAGCGCCATCAATTGCGCTTGCGGGACAACTGGCACAGTTTTGCCATCCCGCTGGGTGTGCTGGGTGTGTTTGCCTTTTTGCTGTTATTGGAGCCCGACTTTGGCTCAACGGTGGTGATGGCGGCGACCGTACTGGCCATGCTTTTTCTCGCCGGTGTGCGCCTCTGGCAATTTCTTGGCTTGATGGCAGTGGGTATTGCCGGCGTTGCCGCACTGGCCCTGAGCTCCGAATACCGTTTTCGCCGCCTGGTGACCTTTCTCGACCCCTGGGCGCAGCAATTTGGTGACGGTTATCAATTGACTCAGTCATTAATTGCCTTTGGCCGCGGCGAGTGGTTTGGCGTGGGCCTGGGTAATAGTGTACAGAAGCTCTTCTACCTGCCCGAGGCTCACACCGATTTTGTCTTTGCCATTCTCGCCGAGGAATTTGGTCTGCTGGGCGTGCTGGTGGTGATGGTGCTGTTTGCCCTGATGATCACGCGAATTTTGATCATTGCCCGCAAGGCCGTACAGCGCCAGGATTGGTTTTCGGCCTATGTGGTGTTTGGCATCGGCATACTGTTGGCGGGGCAGGTGTTTATCAACATTGGTGTCACCTCTGGACTGCTGCCGACTAAGGGTTTAACCCTACCCTTTATTAGCTACGGCGGCAGTAGCCTGCTGGTGTGCTCGATGATGATAGCGCTGGTGTTGCGGGTCGGTATTGAGATGGACGATATGGCGGCGCTGGCCAAACGCACCGCTAAAACCAAGCCGAAGGTGGCGCGATGACGGCCCGGCGCGTGTTGATTATGGCGGGTGGTACCGGCGGCCATGTGTTCCCGGCATTGGCGGTGGCTGAAGAGTTGCGCGAGCGTGACATCGCCGTGACCTGGTTGGGTACACGGCGCGGTATTGAGGCCAGATTAGTGCCCGGCGCCGATTTTCCGATTCGCTTTATCGATGTCGTCGGCCTGCGTGGGAAACGGGGTTTACTGGGTAAATTGAAAGCACCCTTTGGCCTATTGAAAGCACTGTGGCAGGCCTTTGGCGTGGTGCGCAGTGTCGGGCCCCAGTGTGTGTTGGGCTTTGGTGGCTTTGCCTCCGGCCCTGGCGGTTTGGCGGCTCGGCTGTTGGCTGTGCCATTGGTGATTCACGAGCAGAATGCCGTCGCCGGTACCACCAATAGAATTTTGCAAACGTTGGCCGCCCGTGTGCTCGAGGCCTTTCCAAGGGCCCTGGCCAGGGGCGAGCACTGTGGCAATCCGGTGCGTCGCGACATTAGCGCCCTGGAAGTACCGCAGACACGTTTGTCATTTGCCGAAGGCCAGCGCCCGCGCTTATTGGTACTGGGTGGCAGTCTCGGTGCCGCGACTATTAACCGGGTGCTACCGGAGGCCCTGGCGTTACTGGCGCAAACCGAGCGTCCGGCTATTGTTCACCAGTGTGGCCGGCAACACCTGGATGCCACTCGTGAGGCATATAAAGAGATGGGTGTGAGGGCTGACGTGGTGGCATTTATCGACGATATGGCGGCAGCCTATGGCGCGGCGGATTTTGTCGTTTGCCGGGCCGGGGCGTTGACCGTTTGTGAGTTGACGGCTGCCGGACTGGGTGCCCTATTGATTCCCTATCCCCACGCCATCGACGACCACCAGAGTGAAAATGCGCGTTGGCTGGTCGACAATAATGCGGCGCTGCTGGTGCAAGAAAAAGACCTTCAGGTAGAGGCGCTGGCGACTGTACTACAAGAAATACTGGCAAATAAACAAGAGCTGGTGGCGATGGCCGTGGCGGCGCGAGCCCAGGCCCTGCCCGATGCGGTCACTACGGTGGCGGATGTCTGTGAAGAGGTGATGGCATGAGTGGTGTTTATGAAGTTCCGGAAATGCGCCGTATCCGTCGCATTCATTTTATCGGCATCGGCGGCAGCGGCATGTGTGGTATTGCCGAGGTGCTACTGAATCAGGGTTACGAAATTTCCGGCTCGGATTTGGCTGCCAATGCCAATATTCAGCGCCTGCGCGGCATGGGTGCCCATATTGATATCGGCCACAAAGGTGAACAGGTCAAGGCTGTCGATGTGGTGGTGCAATCCTCAGCGGTGAGTGAAGAAAACCCAGAAATTATCGCCGCTCGAGAGGCGCGTATCCCCGTGGTGCGCCGCGCCGAAATGCTCGCCGAGCTGATGCGCTACCGCCACAGTATTGCGGTGGCCGGTACCCACGGTAAGACTACCACCACCAGCCTATTGGCCAATGTGCTCGCCGAAGCCGGGCGCGCACCGACCTTTGTGATTGGCGGTAGGGTGACCAGTGTTGGCACCAACGCTCAGTTGGGTGAGAGCCGCTATTTGGTGGCCGAGGCCGATGAAAGTGACGCCTCATTCTTGCACCTGCAGCCCATGGTGGCGGTGGTGACCAATATCGAAGCCGATCATATGGAAACCTATGACTTCGACTTCTCCAAGTTGAAGCAGACCTTTGTCGACTTTCTCCACAACCTGCCCTTTTACGGCTTGGCGGTGTTGTGCATCGACGACCCGGTGGTGAGAGAGATTTTGCCCCTGGTGTCGCGACCGGTCTTGACCTACGGCTTTAGCGAGGATGCAGATTACCGCATTAGCGAGGCGCGAATTGAAGAGCGCAGCGCCTATTTTCAGGTGCATCGACCGGAGGGCTTGAGCACCCTCAATATCAAACTGAATATTCCCGGCCGTCACAATATGTTGAACGCCACCGCCGCCATCGCCGTAGCCACCGATGAGGGCCTCGACGACGCGGCGATTGGTGCCGGCCTGGCAGGCTTTCAGGGCGTGGGTCGACGTTTTGAAGTCTACGGCGACTACCCCGTGGCGGGTGGTGCGGGCGCTGCGATGTTGGTGGATGATTACGGCCACCACCCCAGCGAGGTAAAGGCGACCGTACTTGCCGTGCGCGAGGGCTGGCCCCAACGTCGTTTGGTACTGATTTTTCAACCCCATCGCTATACCCGTACGCGGGATCTCTACGATGATTTTGTCGAGGTGCTATCCGCGGCCGATGTCCTCATTGTGGTGCCGGTATACACCGCCGGAGAAGAGGAAATCCCCGGTGCCAATAGCCGCCATTTGTGCCGCAGTATTCGTCAGCGCGGCAAAATTGATCCGGTCTATGCCGAGTCCATCGAGGCGGTGCCAGACATAGTGAAAACCCTGATTCAACCCGGTGACATTGTTATGACCCAGGGTGCTGGCAGCGTCAGTAAGTTGGTCAAACTACTGGCCGATAGGGGGCTGCAATAAACATGGCCGTCATTGAACAGGCAAGCACGGCTGTGCTTGGCCGCATCGCCGTGCTCTATGGCGGAGAGTCCGCTGAGCGTGAGGTTTCCTTAAAGGGTGGTATGGCAGTTCTTACCGCCCTGCAGGCCGCAGGAGTGGACGCCCACGGATTGGATCTGAGTTCAACTTGGATGGCTGAGCTTGAAACCCTACAGGCAGACCGAGTGTTTAACGTCCTTCACGGCGCCGGTGGTGAGGACGGTACCGTGCAGGGTGCCCTGGAATGTCTGGGCCTGCCCTATACCGGCAGTGGTGTCTTGGCCTCGGCCCTGGCAATGGATAAATTGCGTTGTAAACAATTGTGGCAGGGCATCAAATTGCCAACGGCGGATTTTGCCCTACTCCATAAAGGCAGTGATTGGCCGGCCCTACTGGCGGATCTGGGTGGCGAAGTGATGGTGAAGCCGGCCAGTGAAGGCTCAAGCCTGGGTATGGCCAAGGCCAGTAGTGCCGAGGAATTACAGGCCGCCTGGGCTGCCGCCGATGCCTTCGATAGCGTGGTGATTGCCGAGCGCTGGCTCAGTGGTGGCGAATACACGGTGGCGATTCTCAATGGCCGCCCACTACCGGTTATCAAGCTGGAAACCGACCGAGCCTTTTACGACTATGAGGCGAAGTATTTGGCCGATGACACGCGCTACCTCTGTCCCTGTGGTTTGTCGGCCGAAGATGAGAAGGCCATGCAGGCTCTGGCACTGAAAGCCTTTGCCAGCCTCGACTGCCAGGGTTGGGGGCGTGTCGATGTGATGCTGACGGAGGCTGGAGAGCCGCGTTTGCTGGAGGTGAACACCGTGCCAGGTATGACCGACCATAGCCTGGTACCGATGGCCGCAGCGGCTGCGGGCCTGAGTTTCACGGAATTATTGCTTGAGATCTTACATACGACATTAGGGCAAGCGCAGGAAAACCCGGTAGATAAAGTCCATGGGGAGCTCGGCTGATATGGCACAAACAAGGCCGACAAGAACTAAACAGCGCGGTGCTCGACGCAATCAAATGCACCGTGAAGCCGGACCGAGTGAAATTTTGCTGCGCGCCCTTGACTGGCTTAAAGGCCTGGCGCGTTTCTCTGTGTTGGCTGCTCTGGCACTGGTCTTGGTGATCGGCTCGGTGTCCTTGTATCGTTATGTTGACAGGCCCCTGGCGCGGATTTCCGTCGCCGCTGCCTTTCAGCGTGTCACGCAAACTGAAATCGAAGCCCTGCTTGGCGATATCGCTAAGGGCGGTTTTATTGGCCTCGATCTGGAGGTGGTGCGCGAGCGTCTTGAGTCCCATCCGTGGATCGCTTCGGCCAGTGTGCGCCGCCAGTGGCCGGACCGCTTGCAGCTTAGCGTGGTGGAAGAAGTACCCATTGCCCGCTGGCGCGACAGTGGTTTTTTGAACCGCAGTGGCATGGCCCTGCAAGCGACTGATAATAGTGAGCTTGGCAAGCTCCCCCACCTGGTGGGGCCGCAGGGTAGTTCCCGCGAGGTGATGAGTGAATTTCGCGATGTCAGTGAGCTGATGTTTGCCCAGGATTTAAAAGTCGTGGCCTTTAGTATCGATGGGCACGGTGCGCGCCGTTTGAAACTGGCCTCGGGTCACGAGATAGCGCTGGGGCGCGGTGATGTGATCGCCAAGGTGAGACGTTTTCTGCACATCTGGCAGGGTGAGCTGGCGAGTCGGCAACAAGAGATTAAGGCGATTGATGCGCGCTATGACAACGGTGTGGCGGTGTCGTGGCAAAAAAGTGATGTTTCGAGCTGAGTTGTCAGCTCAACAATAAGAGAAAAAGAGCTTAATTCATGGCAAATAATAGCAATGAGCAAATGATTGTCGGTCTCGATATTGGCACCTCGAAGGTGGTCGCCATTGTCGGTGTGGCTGGCCCGGATGGCCAGCTGGAAATTGTCGGCACCGGCATGCACCCCTCTTCGGGTTTGAAGAAGGGCGTGGTGGTGAATATCGAATCGACGGTGGCGGCCATCGAGCGAGCGGTACAGGAGGTTGAGTTGATGGCGGGTTGCCAGATTCACTCGGTCTATGCGGGCATTGCCGGCAATCATATTCGCAGTCTCAACTCCCATGGCATCGTCGCCATCCGCGATCGCGAGGTGCACCGCCTCGATGTCGAGCGGGTGATCGATGCCGCAAGGGCGGTGGCTATTCCGGCCGATCAGGAAATTCTCCATGTCTTGCCACAGGAATACATCATCGATAATCAGGAGGGAGTGCGCGAACCCCTGGGCATGTCGGGTGTGCGTTTGGAGGCCAAGGTGCACCTGGTCACCGGTGCTGCCAATGCAGCGCAAAACATCAAGAAATGCATCCGCCGCTGTGGTTTGGAAGTGGATGACGTCATTCTCGAGCAGTTGGCCTCGAGTTACTCGGTGCTCACCGAAGATGAAAAGCAGCTCGGTGTGTGCATGGTCGACCTGGGTGGTGGCACCACCGATATTGCCATCTTTACCGACGGTGCGATTCGTCACACCGGGGTGATTCCCATCGCCGGTGATCAGGTCACCAATGACATTGCTATGGCCCTGCGCACGCCCACCGCCCATGCGGAGGAGTTAAAAATTAAATACGCCTGTGCCCTGGCAAAGTTGGCGCGGCCGGAGGAAACCATCAAGGTGCCCAGCGTCGGCGATCGCCCGCCGCGGGATCTTTCCCGTCAGGCATTGGCGGAAGTAGTGGAACCTCGCTACGACGAATTATTTACCTTGGTGCAGGCCGAGTTGCGCCGCAGTGGCTATGAGGAACTGATAGCGGCGGGCATTGTCTTGACCGGGGGCACGGCAAAAATGGAGGGCGCGGTGGAGTTGGCTGAGGAAATATTCCACATGCCGGTGCGACTCGGTTGCCCGCAAAATATTCAAGGTCTGAGCGATATCGTCAATAACCCGATTTATGCAACGGGTGTTGGCCTACTGCTCTATGGCCTGGAGCAGCAGCGTGAAGGTGGTAAGGCACAGCAAAGTGAGCAGGGTGAAGGTTTTATGGCGCGCATTAAAGCGTGGTTAAAAGAGCATTTTTGATTTTTTTGAATAGACGGGTAGTCAAACAACAACGTTAATTGAGGGGTAAAGTAATGTTTGAAATTGTGGATAGCATGCCTGATACGGCAGAAATAAAGGTCATCGGTGTCGGTGGTGGTGGTGGCAACGCGGTGCGGCACATGATCGATAGTCAGGTTGAAGGCGTCGAGTTCATCTGTGCCAATACCGATTCCCAGGCCTTAAAGGACCTGCCCGATGCCACTTTGTTACAGCTGGGCAATGGCATTACCAAGGGCCTGGGTGCCGGTGCCAATCCTGAAATCGGTCGTCAGGCGGCGATTGAGGATAGAGATCGTATCGCCGAGGTGCTCGAGGGTGCCGACATGGTGTTTATCACCGCTGGTATGGGTGGTGGCACCGGTACGGGGGCGGCACCAGTGGTTGCCGATATCGCCAAAGAGCTGGGCATACTCACCGTTGCAGTGGTGACGCGGCCCTTCCCCTTTGAGGGGCGCAAGCGTATGGCGATCGCTACTGAAGGTGTCAAAATGCTCAAGGACAAGGTGGATTCATTGATCACCGTGCCCAATGAAAAACTCTTGTCGGTATTGGGTAAAGATACCACCTTGCTCGATGCCTTTAAGGCGGCCAATGACGTACTGCTGGGTGCGGTGCAGGGTATTGCCGATCTGATTATTCGACCGGGCATGATCAATGTCGATTTCGCGGATGTGCGCACGGTGATGTCGGAAATGGGTATGGCGATGATGGGTTCGGGTATCGCCAGTGGCGAAAATCGCGCTCGAGAAGCAGCGGAAGCAGCCGTGCACAGCCCCTTGCTGGAAGATATCGATCTGCGTGGTGCGCGCGGTATTTTGGTCAATATCACCGCCGGGCCCAACCTGTCCCTGGGTGAGTTTTCCGATGTTGGTGACACCGTTGAGGAGTTTGCCTCCGACCAGGCCACTGTGGTTGTGGGTACGGTTATCGATGAGGAAATGGGTGACGAGCTGCGTGTCACCGTGGTAGCTACCGGCCTCGGTCGTGCGGAAGAAATCAGTCGACCGGTGCCCGCTAAGGTAATCGATAACACCCTGAAAACCAATGGTGAAATTGACTACGGCCAGCTTGATCGGCCAACAATTACTCGCACCGGTGGCCGTGCTGCCATGCGCGGTGGTGTTGCGGCCAGTGCCGTAGCTGCTGAGCCTCAGGGCGAAGCGCTGGCCAAGGTGGCGGCGCACCAGGAAGCGGATATGGATTACCTGGATATTCCGGCCTTCTTGCGACGTCAGGCTGACTAAAGCTAATTGCCGCAAGAGTGAGTGTCGGTTTTGACCCCGCATACCCCTCTGCGGGGTTGGGGCCGACAAAATGGGTAGAGCAAAGCCAGTGGTTTTGCTACTATCCCGCGATTATGGCCGGGGGACTTAAGCAGTGATACGACAGCGTACCTTAAACAATACCATTCGTGCGACCGGCGTTGGTTTGCACACCGGGGAGAAGGTCTATCTGACTTTAAAACCGGCAGCCATTGATAGTGGTATTGTGTTTCGTCGCACCGATCTTGACCCGGTGGTTGAAATTGAAGCCAAGGCGGTGAATGTCGGCGATACCACCCTATCGACATCTCTGGTGAATGGCGATGTGCGGGTCTCGACGGTGGAGCATCTTTTGTCTGCAATGGCAGGCCTGGGCATCGATAATGCGATTATCGATGTCACCGCCCCCGAAGTGCCCATTATGGATGGCAGTGCCGGACCCTTCGTCTTTCTGATCCAGTCGGCGGGTATTATTGAACAGGATGCGCCGAAGAAGTTTATTCGCATCAAAAAACTGGTGGAAGTTAGCCAGGATGATAAAACAGCTTCTTTTAAGCCCTTTGATGGTTTCAAAGTCACCTTTACCATACATTTTGACCACCCCGCGTTTAAAGATCGCAATAAGGAAGTCACGGTCGATTTTTCCAGTACTTCCTTTGTTAAAGAAGTCAGCCGGGCTCGCACCTTTGGTTTTATGCACGAGTTTGAATATTTGCGATCACAGGGCCTGGCCCGCGGTGCCAGTATGGATAACGCCATTGCCGTGGACGACGATCAAGTGCTGAATGAGGACGGCCTGCGCTACGAGGATGAGTTTGTTAAACACAAGGTTCTCGATGCCATTGGTGATCTATACTTGCTGGGCAATAGCTTGATTGGTGAGTTCAATGCCTTCAAGTCGGGGCACGCCCTGAACAATATGTTGTTGCGTGAACTGCTCGCACAAAAGGACGCATGGGAAGTGGTAACTTTCGAACAGAACGAGCAGGACGCCCCGATCTCCTATTCCAAACCCGCAGTTGCCGCTGTATAAACATTTCTTATGCCGATGGCGCAGGAAGGGGAGAGTGCAGACTGTCGTTCCTATGGAATAGGGGCCGTGTTAGCCCGTTCATCAAAGACTGGTAGTAACGTGCGCATATGAAAATTATTTTTCTCAGTTCCCGCCAGGGTAAATCCCTCACCCTGACGCTGAATGCCTGGGCCAAAGTGGCCCTCTCCCTGTGTGTGCTCGGTGTGCCCCTGGGCGCCGGTCTGGTGATTGGCGTTAAAAGTGATCGCGGTGATGCCTCGCTGAGGGCAGCACTGGCTGCGGTACAGGTTGAGTTAGATTTACAGCACGAAGAGCTTCAGCTCGGCGTTGTCAATGCCGACAAAAAAATTGCCGCCTACTCGCAAAAGCTAGCTGAAATCCAGGCGCGCATGGTGCGCATGGATGCTCTCGGAGAGCGCATTACCGATATTGCCGGTCTCGATAAGGGTGAGTTTAACTTTAGCCATACACCGGCCATCGGTGGCCCCTTGGAGAGGGATGTTGGCGCAGGCAAGGTTCCGGCCGGTGTGGATAGTATCGTCACTGAGACTGCTGGTCTGCGTATGGCGGAACCCGAGGTGAGCAAGGTCATCTCCCTCGATTTACAGGATCTGTTTGCCGAGCTTGAAGCGCGCATGGATAATCGCGAACAGCAGCTCGACTTATTACGCGTAATGATTGTAGACCGTGATCTCAAACGCGAGAATACAATTTCCGGTAGACCCATTGCCAAGGGCTGGATGTCCTCGCGCTACGGCAGGAGAACGGACCCCTTTAATGGCCGCAAGGCCTGGCACCTGGGAGTCGATTTTGCCGGCAAAGAAGGCTCGGATGTGCTTGCCGTTGCCTCCGGTATTGTCACCCGCTCCGAGCCCTATAAGGGCTATGGTCGCCTCGTTGAGATTGATCACGGTGAAGGCTATGTCACCCGCTATGGCCATAATAAAAGCAATCTGATCAAGGTCGGTGACCTGGTGAAAAAAGGTCAGGTCATCGCCAAAATGGGTAGCACCGGGCGCTCCACCGGCCCCCATGTTCACTTTGAAGTCTATAAAAATGGTCGCAATGTCGACCCCGCAAGCTATATCCGCCGCACCGTCCGTTAAGCCCCCTTCTTTTTTCTGCAGTTCCTCGTTTTCGCTGCTGCGCCTCTATAAGATAGGCGCGGTATCTGGTTTTCAGTGTTAGTCAATTACAGGGTTTGACGATTGCCATGGTTGGTAAATTATTCAAGAAAGTATTCGGTACTAAAAATGACCGAGAGCTGAAGAGCTTACGTAAAATTGTAGAAAAAATTAATCAGCACGAGAACGCTTTTAAAGAACTCAGTGATGAGCAATTGCGCAATAAAACCGCGGAGTTTAAGGAACGTCTTGGCGCGGGGGAAAGCCTGGATCAATTGCTGCCAGAGGCCTTTTCTGCGGTGCGTGAGGCGGCAGATCGCAGCCTCGGTATGCGCCACTTCGACACGCAAATGATCGGTGGCATGGTCTTGCATGAGGGCAAAATTGCCGAAATGCGCACCGGCGAGGGCAAGACTTTGGTGGCGACCCTGCCCGCCTATCTCAATGCTCTGACCGGAGAAGGTGTCTATCTCGTCACCGTCAACGATTATCTGGCACGGCGCGATGCTAGCTGGATGAGCCCTGTTTATCTGACCCTGGGTATGACTGTCGGCATCGTACAATCCCACGCGGTGGGATCTGAGAGCTCCTTTCTTCTCGAGGGCGAGGGTGAAAAAGGAGTTAGCCGACAGGAAGCCTACGCAGCGGATATCACCTACGGCACCAACAACGAGTTTGGCTTTGACTACCTGCGCGACAATATGGTGCTGCGTGTGGAGCAGAAATCTCAACGTGGTCTGGCCTATGCCATTGTCGATGAGGTCGACTCTATTCTTATCGATGAGGCACGCACACCGCTGATTATTTCCGGGCAGGCCCAGGATAGTTCCGAGCTCTATAAAAAAGTGAATAAGCTGGTACAAGGCTTAACTCTACAGCCCGATAATATCGACAGCGGTGAAGAGGGCGCTTCAGATACCAGTGATGAAGAGGAGTTTGAGCCCGAAGGCGATTTTAGCGTCGATGAGAAGGTGCGCCAGGTCGAACTCACCGAAATAGGTCATGAGAAAGTAGAGGATCTACTACTCAGCGAAGGCTTACTGGAAGAGGGTTCAAGCCTTTACCAGGCCGTTAATCTGGGTTTGTTACACCACGTCCACGGAGCCCTGCGCGCCCAGCATATGTTCCACAAGGATGTTGAATACATCGTACAACAGGGCGAAGTCGTGTTGATCGACGAGCACACCGGGCGCACCATGCCGGGCCGGCGTTTGTCCGAGGGCCTGCACCAGGCCATTGAGGCGAAGGAGGGGGTGACGATTCAAAGTGAGAGTCAGACCCTCGCTTCAACCACCTTTCAGAATTACTTCCGCCTCTTCGGCAAGCTGGCGGGAATGACCGGCACGGCCGATACCGAGGCCTTTGAGTTCCATCAAATTTATGGTCTGCCCGTGGTGGTGATCCCCACCAATATGCCGGTGGCTCGGGACGATTTGAACGATCTGATTTTCCTCACCCAGGGTGAAAAGTTCAATGCCGTGGTGGGGGATGTGCGTGACTGTATCGACAAGGGTGCTCCGGTATTGGTGGGTACGGCGTCGATTGAAACCTCCGAATTGTTGTCGACCTTGCTCAATAAAGAAAAAATTGACCACCAGGTATTGAACGCCAAGTTTCACGAAAAGGAAGCCCAAATCGTTGCCCAGGCCGGTCTGCCCGCCAGGGTGACCATCGCCACCAATATGGCGGGGCGAGGTACGGATATTGTGCTCGGCGGCAATTTGGAGGTCGAGCTCGCCGCTTTGCAAGACCCCAGTGATGAGCTGATAGCAACGACCAGGGCGGAATGGCAGAAGCGCCACGACCAGGTGATCGAGGCGGGGGGCTTGCACATTCTCTCTACCGAGCGCCACGAGTCGCGGCGCATCGATAACCAGTTGCGCGGTCGTGCCGGGCGTCAGGGTGACCCTGGGGTATCGCGCTTTTATTTGTCCCTTGAAGACAGCTTGATGCGCCTGTTCGCCTCTGAGCGGGTGAAGAATATGATGCGCGCCATCGGCATGGAGCAGGGTGAGGCCATCGAGCATCGCATGGTGACCAGTGCTATTGAGCGAGCTCAGCGCAAGGTCGAGGGCCATAACTTCGATATGCGTAAACAGCTATTGGAATACGATGATGTTGCCAACGATCAACGCCAGGTCATCTATGAGCAGCGCAATGATCTTCTGGCCTCTGAAAGCATTAACGAAATTATCGCTGCGGTGCAGCACGACGTGGTGAGCCAGGTGGTGGAAAATTCCATTCCCGCGCAAAGCCTGCCCGAACAATGGAATATTGAGGGCCTGGAGCAGGACCTGTTCAGCGAATTCAATATCCAACTACCGTTGCAAGAATGGCTGGATGAAGATAAGCGCCTCAATGAGGAGGGCTTGAAGGGCAAGATTATTGCCGCCACAGATGCATCCTATCAACAGCGTTGTGAGCGTATCGGTGAAGATATTCACACGGTTGAACGGCAGGTCATGCTGCAGGTACTCGACAACCTCTGGAAGGAGCACCTGGCGAATATTGACTACTTGCGCCAGGGCATTGGTTTGCGGGCCTATGCTCAGAAGAACCCAAAGCAGGAATATAAGCGCGAGTCTTTTGAGTTGTTTCAGGAGATGCTAGAAAATATCAAGCTTGAAACCGTGCGTTTTCTCAGCCGTGTCGAAATTCGTCGCGAAGATGAAGCCGCCGAGCTGGAGCGCCAGCGCCAGGAGGCCTTCAATCAGCAGCAGATGGAATTCAACCATGAGCAGAGCCAATCTGCTCTGGCGGAAGAAGAACCCATGGCAGAGTTTGATGCCTTGCCGGAACAGCCCTTTGTACGCAGTGGTGAAAAAGTCGGTAGGAATGCCCCTTGTCCCTGTGGCTCGGGTAAAAAATTCAAGCAGTGTCACGGTAAGTTGAATTGAGCCAGTTTGCTCAATACTAAAAATCTAAAGGTGGTTGAACGATGGCGGTAGGGTCTGGCGAGTTGCCAAAAATGTTTCCGGTACAAGGCTTTCAGCTGGCCACCGGCTGTGCCGGGATTAAAGTTCCTGGGCGCCGGGATCTGGTCATCATGGCTCTGGCTGAGGGCGCTGAAATCGCGACGGTTTTTACCCGCAACGCCTTTTGTGCTGCCCCGGTACAATTGGCAAAAAAGCATGGCGCGGATTCTAGTCAGAGTGGTAAGGGTGTACGTTATTTATTGACCAATACCGGCAATGCCAATGCCGGTACCGGCGAGCAGGGCTTGAAGGATGCTCTGCAAACCTGTGCTTCACTGGCGGCTATCGCCGCAGTGGATGTTGAGCAAGTATTGCCTTTTTCGACCGGGGTTATTGGTGAGCCCTTGCCAATTGAGCCTATTTTGGCAGCACTGCCCACGACTTTTTCTACCCTGGATGAAAATGCCTGGGCCGCCGCGGCAGAGGGCATACTCACCACTGATACGCGCGCCAAAGGCGCCAGTCGCCAGATTGAAATCGATGGTGAGACGGTCACCGTTACCGGCATCGCCAAGGGCGCGGGTATGATCCGCCCCGATATGGCGACCATGCTGGCCTATGTGGCGACCGATGCCGTCTGTGCACCTCAGGATCTACAGCAGATTCTTAATGGTGCGGTCAATAAATCTTTTAACCGCATTACTGTCGACGGTGATACCTCGACTAATGATTCCCTGGTGCTCGTAGCGACGGGACAGGTGGATGTAGAACCGATTCATAGCAAGGATGGAGCCCGTTTTGTTGAGGCCATAGAACAGGTGTGTATCGAACTCGCCCAGGCCATCGTCCGCGATGGTGAAGGCGCGACCAAATTTGTCAGCGTGGAGGTGGCCGGTGGTGCCAGCGTTGCGGAGTGCCTGCAGGTGGCCTATACCGTCGCCGACTCGCCATTGGTGAAAACGGCTCTTTTTGCCAGTGACCCCAACTGGGGACGTATTCTTGCGGCCATCGGCCGTGCTGGTGTTGATGGCCTCGATGTCGAAAAAATAAAGGTTTGGCTGGATGATGTGCTGATCGCCGAGGGTGGCGGGCGAGCGCTGAGCTATACCGAACAGGCCGGCCAGCAGGTAATGGATCAAGAAGAACTGACGATTCGTATCGAACTGGCGCGTGGCGATATCGTTGAAACGGTGTGGACCACCGACCTGTCCTACGATTACATCCGCATTAATGCCGAATACCGTACTTAAGTTACTGCCATGAGTGAAATTACTGAGCGCATCCATGTGGTTGCCGGTGTCATTTATGACAGTACCGGTAAGCAGGTGTTAATTGCTAAGCGCCCCAAGCACTTACACCAGGGTGGACTCTGGGAGTTTCCCGGTGGCAAGGTGGATTGTGCTGAAAACCCCGAGCAGGCGCTAAAAAGGGAATTACAGGAAGAGCTGGCGATAGAGGTGGATAGTTGTACGCCCTTTTTACTCACCGAGCACGACTATAAAGACAAATTGATCGTACTCGATGTCTGGGCCGTCCACAGCTTTTCAGGCCAACCTAAGGGCAATGAGGGGCAGCGTATTGCCTGGGTTGATATCAGCGCCTTGACTCACCATCAATTCCCCGCTGCCAATTATGCGGTACTGGAAAAGCTCGTTGCGGGTTTAAAGTAAGGCCCCTACAAAAGCGAGTACTTAATAGACGCTAATCGTTTGGGAGCCTCTGATTAAGCCTGGACGAAGTAGATGGCGAGATAAAATCTTTAGATTCACCAACTGTAGGCGCTTTAGGCGAAGCTTTACAACGAAGAAGCTGGATTTTCTAGCCGCTAAATACGAGTTCATGGCTTGTTCAGGGGCTCCTTGGCTTCAATCGCCCTGCCATTCGTCGTCATCAGACATCAGCACCGCACCGGCAATGGTGTTTTTCTCAGTCGCCCACTCGCCAAAATCCAGTTGCTGACAGCGTTTTGAGCAAAAGGGTCGGTGCGGATAGCGCTCATTCCAGTGCACCGGTTTTTTACACTGAGGGCACTGTAAAACGATATTACTAGCGGGTTTTGTATTAGCTACTTGATCAGGCATTTTACACCGAGCCCTGTTTGCCAAGACTCGCGGCGATTTCAAGGTATTGTTGGTGGAGTGTTGCGACGGCACCCTTTAGCTCTACCAATGTGCCGCTATTGTCGATCACGTCATCGGCACGGGCTAGTCGATCCTCGCGGGGTAGCTGGGCGGCAATAATGGCCTCGATTTGTTCACGGGTGTTGTCGTCCCGGGCTGTCGCGCGCTCAATCTGTAATTCTTTGCTGACATCGACCACCAGAGCGCGCTGGGTTGACTTACGTTGTTCGGTTTCGAGCAGTAGAGGTGATTCCAAAATGGCGTAGGCACTGGTGGCAGAGGCCAGCTCGGTCGCTATCCACTCGCCAATGGCCGGGTGCAGTAGCCGCTCGAGCCAGTGTCGTTGTTGCTCATCGTTAAAGACAATATTACGCAGAGCGGCTCTATCCATGGTGCCATCGGCCTGTAGCACTGTGTCGCCAAAGTGCTCGGCAATAGCCTGCAGTGCCGGCATGCCGGGTTCGACCACTTTGCGGGCGGCAATATCGGCATCGACCACCTTAATACCGTAGGTCTTGAAGCAGTCCGCGACAGCGCTTTTTCCACTGCCGATACCACCGGTGAGTCCGAGTACAAACATAGCCTGAAATTCACTGTAAAAGATTTGCTGTAGATTATAGAGGACGGGGCTTGGATTCATAGCCCGGTTTTCAGGGCTATAGTTTGTTCTGAGGAAAGTGAGTGCCTAGAGGAACTGTAGGTAGCCCTCGGTAATTTCTTCACCGGCTACCAGGGCAATCCAGCCCGCGATTGCGAGGTAAGGGCCGAAGGCAATTTGCGCCTGCCGTTCTCGCCCGTAGAGCAAAATACCGATGGTGCCGATTAAAGCACCCACCGCGGAGGACAGCAAAATAATCATCGGCAGTTGTTGCCAACCTAGCCAGGCTCCCAGCGCAGCGAGGAGTTTGAAGTCACCGTGACCCATGCCCTCCTTGCCGGTAATGAGCTTAAAAGCCCAGTACACGCTCCACAGTATTAAGTAGCCAGCAGCGGCACCGGCGACGGCATCTGCTAATGGTACAAAAGTGCCCGATATATTGACCAGCAAGCCCAACCATAGCAGCGGCAGGGTAAGGCTGTCGGGCAGTAATTGATGGTTAACATCAATACCCGTCAAGGCGACTAACACCCAGGTAAAGAGTACCGCCAAGGCAGCTTGAGCCGTAAAGCCGAAGTGATAAACCACGGCAAGCGTTAACAGGCCGCAAATTAACTCAACGGCGGGGTATTGCAGCGATATGGGTTCGGCGCAGCTTTTACAGCGCCCTTTCAGCAAGAGGTAGCCAATAATGGGAATGTTGTGCCAGGGCTTGATAAGAGTCTCACAACTCGGGCAGCGTGAGGGGGGGTAAACCAGACTAAATTTTTTACTCTCTGCGGGGGGCTCTTGACCGAGAAAGTCCATCGCGTCGTGTCGCCAGCTATTTTTCAGTTGTAAGGGCAGGCGGTAAATCACCACATTTAAAAAACTGCCGACTACCAGGCCGAGAATCAAACTGAGGGGGAGGATTAATTCTAGGGGGTAGATACTAATAGTTTGGATCATGTTGAAGCTGGTTTTCTCTTTTATTGATTGGTGGGCCGATAGGGCAGAGCAAAGTCGTTGACTAGCCGACCACATTACCTAGCTGGAAGATGGGCAGATACATAGCGATTAGTAGGCCGCCAACTAAGACGCCAAGTACCGCCATAATCATTGGTTCGAGCAGGGCGGTGAGGTTGTCGACGGCATTATCCACGGCCTCCTCGTAGTGATCGGCAGCCTTTTCCATCATCTCGTCCAGTGACCCAGACTCTTCGCCAATGGATGTCAGCTGTAAGAGCATGACGGGAAATAAGTCGGTAGCCTTCAGGGCCGTGTGTATTGTCAATCCAGTGGTGACATCGGCCTGTACTTGTAAAATGGCATCGCGGTATACCGCATTACCTGATGCGCCAGCAACGGACCCAAGTGCTTCAACTAAAGGTACGCCTGCGGCAAAGGTGGTAGCTAAGGTGCGTGCATAGCGGGCGATAACGGCGTTGTTAAGAATTGGCCCCACTGCGGGGAGCTTGAGCATGGCTTTATCGACGGCATCGGAGAACTTTGGCGAGCGAAGCCTTGCTGTTTTAAAGGCGTAGCCAATAGCAATTAATGTGGCGAGAATGACAAACCACCATTTTTGAGCGAAATCAGAAAGGCCGACTACAAAAAGAGTAAAGGCAGGCAGGTCTGCACCAAAGCCGGTAAAGACGTCCGCAAACACAGGGACTACTTTAATTAATAGAATGGCTGTAACGATAATCGCGACAATAATGACCGCGATAGGATAGGTCATGGCCTTTTTTATTTTTCGTTTGAGCTGTTCACTTTTTTCTTTGTAGGTTGCCACTCTGTCAAGTAATGTATCTAGAGAGCCAGAATTTTCCCCGGCCTCGATCAGGCTGCAAAATAGGTTGTCGAAGTGCTGTGGAAACTTGCGCAGGGCGAACGCAAAACTATTGCCGGCGGCGACATCGGCATGGAGGTCGTCTATCAACTTTTTCATATTGGGGTTTTCAGCACCGTCCGAGACGATTTCAAAACTTTGTACCAGGGGCACTCCGGCCTTCATCATGGTGGCCATTTGTCGGCTAAAAGTGGCGATATCCCCCGGCTTGATTGGCTTGCCGCTACCAAACAGATCCTTGGGCTTTTTACGAACCGATTTTGCAATAATTCCCTGTTGGCGTAACTGGGCCTTGACTAGGCTGGGGTTGCTACCCCGCATCTCCCCTTTTATTTGGCGGCCATCTTTACTCTTGCCCTTATAAACATAGATTTGCGCTGTGGGGCTTACCGTTGCCATGCTTTAGTCTCGTGTGATTCGGTTGCACTCTTCTAGACTAATGATACCTTCTGCGGTTTTCTTTAATGCCGACTGGCGCAAGGTTCTAAAGCCCTCCCTTTTGGCCTGTTCGCCAATTTCCAGGGAATTGCCGCCCTCCATAATGAGTTTTGATATTGCGGGCGATACCTCAAGCACTTCATAAATACCCACCCGCCCTTTATAACCATTAGCGCATTTGTTACAGCCAACGGCCTGGTGGAGTTCGACTTCGTCCAATGGAATACTCAGGTTTTCAAAGCCCTCTTCGACGAGGATGTTTTCTGGAATATCTCCGGCAGGTACCTTACAAAATTTACAGAGCCGTCGTGCCAGGCGCTGAGCAATAATCAAGCTGACCGATGTCGCCACGTTAAAGGCCGGTACGCCCATATTAAGTAAGCGGGTCAATGTTTCGGGTGCACTGTTGGTGTGCAGGGTCGATAGCACCAGGTGGCCGGTTTGAGCCGCCTTGATGGATATTTCAGCGGTTTCCAGGTCGCGAATCTCACCGACCATAATAATATCCGGATCCTGACGCAAAAAGGCTCGCAGGGCCTCGGAGAAAGTTAGCCCTACTTTGGCATTCATGCCGACCTGATTGATGCCTTCGAGGTTGATTTCAATGGGATCTTCCGCCGTCGACAGATTGCGCTCCGGTGTATTGAGAATATTTAACCCGGTATACAGGGACACGGTTTTCCCCGAGCCGGTTGGCCCAGTCACGAGAATCATACCCTGGGGTTGATTCAGGTTGCGAAGGTAGGCTTCTTTTTGATCCTCTTCATACCCCAGGGCATCGATGCCTAGCTGGGCACTGGTGGGGTCGAGAATACGCAGTACAATTTTTTCACCGTACTGGGTGGGCAAGCTGTTGACGCGAAAGTCGATGGCTCGCCGCTCCGACAGGCGCATTTTAATGCGGCCATCCTGCGGCATGCGCCGCTCGGAAATATCCATGCGCGACATCACCTTTAGTCGCGCGGCAAGGCGAGTGCTGAGGTTTACCGGTGGCTTGGCGACCTCTTCAAGAATGCCGTCGGTGCGAAAGCGCACCCGGTAGCTCATTTCATAGGGTTCAAAGTGGATGTCGGATGAGCCACGCTTGATAGCGTCGAGCAGTAGTTTGTTGACAAAGCGTACGATGGGCGCGTCGTCCTCATCCGCGGTTATGGCCTGGTTATCGCCGCCTCCTGTGACATCAACTTCAATGGAGTCGAGCTGGGCATCCTCCAGAGTGCCAAGAGTGGCGCCAATATCCTCTTCATTTTCATGGATATAAGTTTCCAGGGCGGTTTTTAATTTATCGTACTCAACAACGATGGTTTCTACAGAGGTGCCGACCTGAAAACGGATATCATTTATCGTGTGATGGTTGGTGGGGTCGACCACGCCAATCTGCAGGCGGTTTGCACGCAGTGAAAGAGGCAATGCCAGGTGCTTTTGTAAGAGTTTGGTATCGACGATTTTTTTCGGGCAGCTGTCGATGTCGAGGCAGTTAAGGTCGAACAGGGGCACACCAAACTCCTGAGCTGTAGTGCTGGCGACTTGGTAAGCGCTGAGGATTTGCTGTTCGACCAGGTATTGTGCCAGCGGCACATTGGCCTGAGTGGCGGCGTTGCTGGCCTCAATTGCGGCCGTTTCATCGAGTAGGGCGTCATTGACCAGGCGCTTGGGGAGACCGTGCAGGGCTTTATTACTGGCATTCATTGCGGGCTTGTGGCCTTTTATGGGTGAGGCTGGCTTATATAGAGGGGCGAGTTATTCCTTTGATCTTTGGAGTTTATGGTAAAACCTTGGTTTTACAAGTGGGTAGCTCGCGTTTTTCGGTTAGGAAGGGAGCAGGTCTCACAATGGCCGCGTGGTTTTTGGTGCAATAGCACTGGATAAAAAATTCAGCAGTCGCTGACATTTTTTGTCAGCGACTGCTGTTTGTTGTCACCATGAAGGGATGAATGATTTGCTTTAAGTGCTTGTTTTTTAGATAACATATTGAAATTTAAAGAAAAATAAAACTTGGCACGGCATATGTATTAACCATGGGGAGTAAAGCGTTCCCCTAAATTTTTAATGTCTAATCTAGGAGTTACACCATGAAAAAACAAGCCAATCAACAAGGTTTTACACTCATCGAACTGATGATCGTGATTGCGATTATCGGTATTTTGGCAGCGGTAGCGTTACCGGCCTATCAAGATTATGTCAATCGGGCGAAGGCGTCAGAAATAGTATTGGCTGCTAGTGGTGCTCGCACCTGCGTTTCGGAAATTAATCAAGGTTCACCTGATAGGACAGCGGCTGATTTCACAACTTGTGGTGATGGGTTCATCCCAACACAGTATGTGTCTGCCATGACGGTTGGTGCTACAGGCATCATTACAGCGGTAGGAGATGGAGATGTTGCGGGATTATCAATAACACTAACTCCAGCACCTTTAGCTAGTGTGGCTGTTATTGAAGGCTGGACGTGTGCAGCTGTTGGGACTACAGAATGGGCTCCTGGTTCATGCAGATAAGTGGAGAAATGGGGTTGTATTCGAATTGAACCAGAAAAAGAAATGGGGTCAGACTCGATTTAATTAAGCTCACCCCGTTTTATCTAAGAAGCCCTGGCTAACGCCGGGGCTTCTTTTATGGGATTAAGAATTGGGGCGAAAGAAATGGGGTCAGACTAGATTTAATTACGTCTAAAATGGGTTAAAGGGGACGTTACCCTTTAGGGTTAAAGGGGACGTTACCCTTTAAATCTACCATGCGATAGGAAGTTCTTTATGCCAAGAGTAGCCAGAAACGTATTCGCTGGTATCCCGCATCACATTACGCAGCGGGGTAACCGGCGTGAAGATGTCTTTTTTGAAGATGGTGATCGGTCTGTTTACCTAGAGTGGCTGGCGCATTATTGCCAGAAATTCGATGTGGATGTGCTGGCGTATTGTCTGATGACAAACCATGTCCATTTGGTGCTAACACCTCATGATGAAGATGGCCTGCAGAATGTATTGAAGCCTCTTCATATGCGTTATGCGCAACATATCAACAAAGCAAAAAGTTGGCGCGGGCATTTATGGCAGGACCGCTTTTTTTCATCGGCATTGGACGATGCTTATACCTGTTCGGCGATTCGCTATGTGGAAAGAAATCCGGTCGAGGCAGGTATGTTGGCACAAGCTGAGGCCTACCCGTGGTCGAGTGCGGCTAGCCGTTGTGGTTTGAAGGTCTGCTCGTTTTTGGCGAAACCACCCCGGGCATTGCGCACATTGCCGGGCAGTGAGTGGGCGAGGTGGCTTGCGGTGCCAGAAGCAGAAGCAAACGTGGTGTTGTTACGAAGGCATGTTGAGAAAGGCCTGCCCTGCGGTGGCGAGGGCTTTCTTGCCGGACTTGAGGCCCTGGCTGGCAAGTCGCTCAGGTACAGGGCGCAAGGGCGGCCTAAAAAAGGGTAGCGTCCCCTTTAAAAGCGTCCCCTTTAAAAAGCGTTGACCCGAGAAAATAAAGCCCCAGTGTTCATTTTAACTGGGGCTTTATTTTGCCAGGAAGAGTTGGGGGCAGGCGAGCTCAGGCTAATACAGTACCTACCTTTCGAATTTATACCCATCACCATCGCTGATGATTTTACCCGCAGTCGGTGTCGCAAAATGGGTGCCCAAAATCAGCACCGGCCCATCGGCATAGTCCTGCATAAATTTAATGCGCGTCTGCTCGGCCCTATCGTGCTCGACATCACCGATATCCAGTAGGCCGGGTTTGGCCATTTGGCAGGGGTGGTGGAACATATCGCCGGTGATGATGGCTCGTTCCCCCTTTGAACTGATGTGAATACTGACGTGGCCGGGGGTGTGGCCGGGGGTGGGGATGAGGCTGATTTCCTCGTTGATGACGTGGTTAGACTCCACCAGGTCGGCCAGCCCAGCATCGAGGATGGGCAGTACGGCTTGCTCGCGACAGCCGGTGTCGAAGTGGTCCTCCTCGTCCATCCGGAATTTCCACTCGGTGGCGCCAAATAAATAGCGGGCATTGGGAAAGGTGGGTAGCCACTCGTTGCCGATCTTTTGGGTATTCCAGCCCACATGGTCGAAGTGCAAGTGGGTACACAGCACGCGGCCGATGTTTTCTGGGGCAAAGCCCAGGGCCGTCATGTTTTCGAGGAAGGACGTATTGAGGTTGTTCCACTCTTAAAATAGCGGTAGTTTTTTGCCATTGCCCGAGCAGGTGTCGACAATAATATTGAGCCCGCCGGAGCGAATTAGGAAAGCGTGAATACTAATCAGTAGTTGATCGTTAGCATCGATGAAATTGGATTTTAGCCAGCTGGCGTAGTGTGCCAGGGTTTCGGCAGGTGATTTAAGTACCACTTCAACCAGGCGGGTGATGGATGCAACACCAATTTGCCAACTGAGTTCTTCGTAATAGCGTTTGCCCACCTTAAGCTCCTGTATTTCTTATTATATTTATAAGTACAAGAGTTTAAGGTGCCACAAAGGCAGGCAAAAGTAGCTAGATGGGATTGCGCTCGATCAGCTGGCGCGAAATAATAATACGCTGCATTTCGTTGGTGCCCTCGCCAATAATCATTAGCGGTGCATCGCGGTAGAGGCGCTCGACATCGGCTTCACAGGAATAGCCGAAGGCACCGTGAATACGCAGGTTTTCGTCGGCATTTTTCGCCGCTGCCTCGGTGGCGAAGTACTTGGCCATGCCGGCTTCCATGTCGCAGCGCTCGCCGCTATCGAAGGCTTTGGCTGCCTGTTCTAAGAGTAGACGAGCCGCTTCGGTGCGGGTGGCCATTTCGCCGAGTTTCAGCTGGATGGCCTGGTGCTCGCAAATGGGCTTGCCAAAGGTCTTGCGTTGCTGAGCGTAGGCGGTGGCCTGTTTTAATGCGGCGGTGGCGACGCCGACACCACGGGCGGCTACGTTGATGCGACCCAGCTCGAGGCCGCCCACGGCATTGTAAAAGCCACGGCCTTCAACGCCGCCAATCAGACAGTCTTTATGTACGCGGTAGTTGTCGAAACTGATATCTGCGGTATCGATACCCTTATAGCCGAGTTTTTTCAGCTTTTTACTGACATTAAAGCCCTCGCCATTTTCGGCGATAAACATGCTCATCCCCTTGCGGGGTGGGGTGGCGTTGGGGTCGGTTTTCACCAGTAGGCCAATGACACTGCCTTCAATGGAGTTGGTGATCCAGGCTTTTGAGCCGTTGACCACATAATAGTCACCGTCTTTTTTGGCGGTACAGCGAATGCCCTGTAGATCGGTACCGGCGTCGGGTTCGGTGAGACCAATGCCACCGCGCAGCTCACCCGTGGCAAAGCGGGGCAGGTATTTCTGCTTTTGCTCTTCGGTGCCGAAGCTCTGTACGCAGCGCGCCATAATCAGGTGAGAGTTAAAAATGCCCGATAGGGACATCCACACCTCGGCCACGGCGGCAACGATTTTTGAATAGGTGGAGGCGCTGAGACCCAGGCCACCGTACTGCGGATCAATGGTGGCGCCAAATAGCCCCAGTTCCTTCATTTGCTCGACCATCGCGTGGGGGTATTCGTCGGCCTGTTCTAGATCGTGGGCATAGGGGGCGACATCGCGTTGCAACCAGCGGTTGACGCTGTCGAGGATGAGCGTTTCTTCTTCATTTGACATGGGGTTTCTCGCCTTGCAGATGTTGTGTGGGAGGCCAGAACTACCGTGAGCTCAGCTTATAGGTAGGAGGCGGGAGGGGTATTGCCGACATTGTTCGGGCCGCACCTGCAAACGCAGGAATGTGAACTTGGCCAGCAAACAGCTGGCCGTGCTGGAGCTAGTAGTTGGCTTTGTCGTCCACGGCGTGGCCGGTTTTGGGGATCAGCATGGAGCGTACGAAGTCCATAATGACTACGTCGTCCTGGTTTTTGCCCAGAGTTCTGACGGTGACAATGCCAGCGGTGGGGCGGCTTTTTGACTCGCGAATCTCCAACACTTCAGACTCGGCATAAATGGTGTCGCCGACAAAAACTGGCGCCGGCATTTTAATTTTGTCCCAGCCCAAATTGGCGATGGTTTTCTGGCTGACATCGGAGACGCTCATGCCGGCGACCATCGACAGGGTCATGGTGCTGTTGACCAGTATTTTGCCGAATTCGCTGTGCTTGGCGTATTCCTTGTCGAAATGCAGGGGGTGCTGGTTCATGGTGAGCAGGGTGAACCAGGTGTTGTCGGTTTCGGTAATGGTGCGGCCGGGGCGGTGCTCGTAAATGTCGCCGACCTTAAAGTCTTCCAGGTAGCGACCGTAAGATTCGCGATAGCGACCGGGTGCAATTTCAACGGAACTTGGCATGGGGCTTCTCCTTGGGTGGGGTAGCCCGCAACCTTAAGTGAGAGAGGGGCGGGCTGTCAATTTGCAGGCTTTATTTGAGTCTTGGAGAGCGGGGCCATGCGAAGATGCTTATTAACCATCACTGGTGTTTCAATCGGAATCGAGTTCTTCCCAGCGAGCATAGACTTCCTCGAGCTTGCTTGCGAGGGCGGTCATTTCATCGAGAGTGCTTTGTTGTGCCGCCTGTTCCTGGCTGTAGAAGTCGGCCTGGCCGATGATGGTTTCCAGCTCTGCCTGGCGGGTTTCCAGTTTCTCAATGAGTGCCGGTAGTGAGTCGAGCTCACGTTGGGCCTTGTAGGACAGTTTCTTTTTCACCACGACAGGTTTCTGTGTTGCGGCTTCGGAGGCATTTGTCGGTGCCGGTTCGCTACTCTTTGTTGGGCTGGATGTTTGGCTTTCGGCCTGTAGCTTGCCGCCCCGACCCACCCAGTCGCTGTAGCCGCCGACGTGTGCGCTGATCTTGCCCCGACCATCAAAGGTGAGAATCTGGGTCACGGTGTGATCCATAAATTCCCGGTCGTGGCTCACCAGTAGCACGGTGCCGTCAAAGTCGAGAAGGATTTCTTCGAGCAATTCGAGGGTTTCAATGTCGAGATCGTTGGTCGGTTCATCAAGCACCAGTATATTGGCGGGCTTGCTGAACAGCTTGGCCAAAATGGCGCGGTTTTGCTCGCCACCCGATAGCGCTTTACAGGGCAGACGCACCCGCTCGGGGCTGAATAAAAAGTCGCTTAAATAACTAATGGCGTGGCGGTCTTTACCATTGATGGTAATAAATTCCTGGCCACCGCAAACATTGTCGAGCAGGGTTTTTTCGGGGTCGAGCTGGTTTCTCAACTGGTCAAAGTAGGCGACTTCCATTTTGGTGCCGAGCTTGACCGTGCCCTCTTGGGGGATGAGTTCGCCGAGCAGGACTTTAAGCAGGGTCGATTTACCCGCGCCGTTGGCGCCGACAAATCCAATGCGATCTCCGCGTACCACTTTCAACGAGAGATTGTCGATCACCGGGTTGCCATTAAAGGCGTGACTGACATGCTCGAGTTCGGCGACGATTTTGCCCGAGGTTCCGCCCGTTTCGATGCGGAAGTCGGCCTTGCCCTGGCGACTGACGCGCTGGGAGTGTTCATCGCGCAGGCTTTTCAGGGCGCGAACCCGGCCTTCATTGCGGGTGCGTCGGGCCTTAATACCCTGGCGTATCCACACTTCTTCCTGGGCCAGTTTTTTGTCGAACAGGGCGTTAGCTCTTTCTTCTGCCGCCATTTGTTGTTCGCGATACACCAGGAAACCGTGGTAGTTGCCGCTCCAGGCGTGCAACGTGCCACGGTCCAGCTCGACGATTTCGTTGGCCACTTGTTGTAGAAAAGCACGGTCGTGGGTGACGAGTATTAGCGCACCGCGAAAATTCTTCAGCTGATTTTCGAGCCACTCAATGGCGAGGATGTCGAGATGGTTGGTCGGCTCATCGAGCAGCAGTATATCGGGGTCGGTGACCAGGGCCTTGGCCAGTGCCACGCGTTTGCGCCAGCCGCCGGAAAGCGACTTCATCAGTGCATCGGCGGGTAGTTCGAGCTGGCTGATAATGGTGTCGACCTTTTGTTGTAGCAGCCAGCCATCTTTGGCTTCTAGCTCGTGCTGCACGCGGGCCATGGTGTCCATGTCGCCATCGTTAATGCTGTGGTGATAGGCGGCGAGCAGGGCACCCACTTCTTCTAGGCCGCTGGCGACGACGTCGTAAACCGAGGATTCATCGGCATCGGGCAGGTCCTGCTCCAGCCAGGCGATCTTACAACCCGGGCGTAGCCAGTAGTCACCACTGTCGGCCTGAATGCGTTGGCCGAGCAGTTTTAGCAGGGTGGTTTTACCCTCGCCGTTGCGCCCCAGTAAGCCGATCTTCTGGTTTTTGTGCAGGGTCAGGTCGACTGTTTTAAGTAGGTCGCGGGTGCCGAAGTGCAGGCTGACATTGTCGAGTCGAAGTAGGGGCATGGTGGCCTTTATATAGTTGCTGAAGTTACCGTTAGCTCAACAGCGGCTTAAAGAATAAAGCGCGATAGGTCTTCATCGCTGGCCAGTGCGTCGAGGTGCTGGTCGACAAAGGCGGCATCGATTTCAATGGTTTTGCCATCGGCCGCCATGTCACCGGCTTCAAAGGAAACCTCTTCTAGCAAGCGTTCGAGCACGGTGTGCAGACGGCGCGCGCCGATATTCTCGGTGCGTTCATTGACCTCGGAGGCGATTTCAGCCAAACGCTGCACGCCCTCATCGCTAAAGTCCACACTCAAGCCCTCGGTGGCCAAAAGTTCGCGATATTGCTCGGTCAGCGAGGCCTTCGGCTCGGTGAGGATGCGCTTAAAATCGTCGGCGTTGAGGGAGTCCAGTTCTACGCGAATTGGCAGGCGGCCCTGTAATTCGGGAATCAGGTCGGAGGGTTTGGAAAAATGAAAGGCCCCGGAGGCGATAAACAGGATGTGGTCGGTCTTGATCATGCCGTACTTGGTCGACACGGTGCAGCCTTCAATCAGCGGCAGCAGGTCACGCTGTACACCCTCGCGGGAGACATCGCTGCCCGAGGTTTCGCCGCGCTTGGCGACCTTGTCGAGCTCGTCGATAAAGACAATGCCGTTTTGCTCGGCATTGGCAATGGCGCGGGTTTTGATGTCGTCTTCGTTGACCAGCTTGGCGGCTTCCTCTTCCGTCAGGTGTTTCAGGGCCTGGGCAACGGTGAGTTTGCGGGTCTTGGTTTTGCCGCCACCCATATTGGAGAACATGCTCTGCAGCTGGCTGGTCATCTCCTCCATGCCGGGGGGTGCCATAATCTCTACGTTGGGGGAGGCGGCGCTGAGGTCGATCTCAATCTCTTTGTCGTCGAGATCGCCCTCGCGTAGTTTTTTGCGAAAGAGTTGCCGGGTGCTGGAGTCCTCGCCCTCCGCCTTGGTCTCGTCGCCACGGGCCGGTGGCAATAATGCGTCGAGGATGCGCTCCTCGGCCTGGTCCTTGGCGCGCTGGTCGACCTTGGTGACTTCCTGCTCGCGCAGTAGCTTGACGGCCGTTTCGACCAGATCGCGGACAATGGACTCGACATCGCGACCGACGTAGCCCACTTCGGTGAACTTGGTGGCTTCAACCTTGATAAAAGGCGCGTTGGATAATTTCGCTAAACGGCGGGCAATTTCGGTCTTGCCGACGCCGGTGGGGCCTATCATCAATATATTCTTGGGGGTGACTTCATTGCGCAGCTCTTCATTGAGCTGCATGCGACGCCAGCGATTGCGCAGGGCGATGGCGACGGCGCGCTTGGCCTGATTTTGGCCGACGATGTGGCGGTCGAGCTCGTGGACGATTTCACGAGGGGTCATATTGGACATGGGCTGTTCCCTAAAATTGACTGCTTGGTATCGCTCGGGCCGAGACTCATGGTTCAGCCCTGCGCTTATACTATTCGGCCTTGTCAGCGACCACGCTGTCGAGCTCTTCAATGGTGCGATTGTGATTGGTATAGATGCAGATATCGCCGGCTATTTCCAAGCCTTTTTCGACGATGTCGCGGGCACTGAGATCGGTATTCTTGAGCAGTGCCATGGCCGCCGACTGGGCGAAGGGGCCTCCGGAGCCGATGGCGATTAGGTCGTCTTCGGGCTGAATCACATCACCGTTGCCGGTGATAATCAGCGAGGCATCTTTATTGGCGACGGCGAGTAGGGCTTCGAGGCGGCGCAGAATGCGGTCGGTGCGCCAGTCTTTGGCCAGCTCGACGGCGGCGCGCACGATATTGCCACGGTGTTCTTCCAGTTTGGCTTCAAAGCGCTCAAACAGGGTAAAGGCATCGGCGGTGCCGCCCGCGAAGCCGGCAATCACTTCGTCGTTGTACAGACGCCTGACCTTGCGCGCGTTACCTTTCATGATGGTATTGCCCAGCGATACCTGGCCATCGCCGCCGATAACGACTTTGCCGTTGCGTCGGACGGAGAGAATGGTGGTGCCTCGATATTGTTCCAATGGAATCTCCCAATTGTATGCCCAGCCCTATCTGGGGGCGAGGTGTGGCGAATTCAATGTCGATCAGTCCTTCATTTGACCGTTTTTTTTGGCTGCCAAGATCTGCACCCTTGGTGCTGGCTTGTCGCACCGTTACACTAGCGGCCTGCAAACGCGGCGGTCGCGACGCCGTTATAAAGACACCGCATAAAATAAACAGCTTGTTGCCGAGTGCGTGGTTTTTCGCCAAGCCGGTGGTCGGCAGCGGCTAATAAGCACCTGCCAGTAAGGATAGTCCATTGCGCGAAACCCAAACGCCGCCGCCAAAGCCCCGCCGAGGTTTGCTCGGTTCCAGCGCCATTGTCGGTGCCATGACTATGTTGTCGCGCATACTCGGGCTGATCCGCGACGTGGTGTTTGCTCGGGTGATTGGCGCGGATGGTTTTGCCGATGCCTTTTTCGTCGCCTTTAAAATCCCCAATTTTTTGCGTCGCCTGTTTGCCGAGGGGGCCTTTGCCCAGGCCTTTGTGCCGGTGCTTACCGAGTACCGCAACAAGGGCGGCCAGGCGGCAGTTAAGGAGTTGATTGATCGGGTGGCAGGTGCCCTGGGCTCGGTGCTGATTGTGCTTACGGTAGTGGCGGTGATTGCCGCCCCCATGCTCGCCGGGCTTTTCGCTCCGGGTTTTGTCGGCGATGCAACAAAGTTTCAGGCCACCACCGAGATGATTCGCGTGACCTTCCCCTATTTGCTGTTCATCTCTTTGACCGGTTTTGCCGGTGGCATCTTGAACAGTTACGACCGCTTTGCGGTGCCGGCTTTTACCCCGGTGTGGCTGAACCTGTGTTTGATTGGCGCCGCACTGGTGGCGGCTCCCTGGTTTGAGCGGCCGGTGTTTGCATTGGCCTGGGGGGTCTTTGCCGCAGGTATTATTCAGCTGCTCTTTCAAATCCCCTTCCTGGCCAATATTCATTTACTGCCCTCACCAAAAATCGACTGGCACTACCCCGGCGTTAAACAAATCCTCCGTTTAATGGCGCCGGCCATTTTTGGCGTCTCCGTGAGTCAGATCAATCTACTGCTCGACACCGTCATTGCCTCCTTTTTACCCACCGGCAGTGTGTCGTGGCTCTACTATTCAGACCGGCTGGCGGAGTTGCCCCTAGGTGTCTTCGGCGTAGCGGCAGCGACGGTTATTCTGCCCAGTCTCTCACGCCAGCACGGGGCCAAATCACCGGCAGAATTTAATGCCACCCTCGATTGGGCACTGCGTTTCGTGCTGTTGATTGCGGTGCCGGCCTCCATCGCCCTGATGTTGATTGCCGAACCGCTGCTCGCCGCCTTGTTTTACGACGGTAGCGCAATCGATCGGCGCGATATCGTTATGTCAGGCTTCAGCCTGCGCGCCTACGCTCTGGGGGTGGTGGCCTTTATGCTGATCAAGGTGCTGGCACCAGGCTATTTTGCCCGCCAGGATACCAAGACCCCGGTGAAGATTGGTCTGGTGGCGATGGCGGCGAATATGGTGATGAACCTAGTTTTCGTCCTGTTCTTACACCATTACTTTGCTCTCGGTCATGCCGGCCTGGCATTGGCGACATCCTGCGCAGCCTTTCTCAATGCGGCTTTACTGTTTCGCGGTTTGCGCCGCAGTGGTGTGTACCGTGCGCCCAGCGGCTGGGCTCGATTTGCCGGCATGTTGTTGCTGGCCAATGTCGCGATGGCGGGGGTTTTATACCTTTGCCTGAGCCAGTACGGCGATTGGTTTGCGATGAGCTTTTTGACTCGGGCGCTGACCGTGTTGGGCATTTGTGGTACCGGTTTTGTCGTTTACGCGGGGAGCCTTTTTGTCTGTGGTTTTCGCCTCAGCCAACTGCGCAGTCCGGCTAGGTAGTGTGTAGAGTGCGATGTTTATGGGTAGTGATATTGGCTGTCGCCTAACTTTCGTGCGGCAGGGCTGCCTTTCGGCGGCTGGGCTGGGTATAATTCCTCGTTTTGATGGGATGGGCTTTGGTAGTGGCAAATGGCGTGGTGGATTTCTTTGTTCGAGGTTTGCACAACCTGCGCGAGGAGCACCGTGGCTGCGTCGCCACTATAGGCTCCTTTGACGGCGTCCATCACGGCCATCAATCGATCATTGCCCAGATTAACGAGCGCGCCAAACACTACGGTTTACCCTCGGTGGTAATGATGTTTGAACCTCAGCCCCGGGAGTACTTTTCTCGGGAGCAGGCCCCGGCACGACTGATGCGCCTGCGTGAAAAGGTTGAGGCCTTGCTCGATGCGGGAGTCGATCGCGTCGTTTGCCTGCAGTTCAATCGCGCCATGCGCAGTCTCACCGCTCAGCAGTTCGTGGATGACTTATTGATTGGTGGTTTGGGTATTAAATGCCTGGTGATTGGCGATGACTTCCACTTTGGCTGCGACCGTAGGGGTGATTTCGCCATGCTCGAAAAAGTGGGAAGGGCCCACGATTTTGAGGTGATGGCGACCCAAACCGTGAAGGCGGATAGGGAGCGGGTTAGCAGTACCCGCATTCGCGCAGTTCTGGAGGCGGCGCGGTTTGACGAAGCCGAGGCTTTGCTGGGTCGACCCTTTCGCATTGCGGGTAAGGTTTGTTACGGGCAGCAGTTGGGCAGTAAATTGGGTATTCCCACCGCCAATGTGAACTTACACCGCTATCGAGCCCCCTTGAGTGGCGTTTTTGCCGTCGAGGTCTTACTGGATGGCGAGCGTATACGGGGCGTGGCCAATGTCGGTTTACGGCCCACCCTGGGTGATTTACTCAAGCCGGTGCTGGAAGTACATATGCTGGACTGGGCGGGCAATATTTATGGCCGGCGCATTGCCGTTGAGTTTAAGAAAAAGCTGCGCGACGAGCAAAAATTTACCACCCTTGATGAGTTGGTGATCAATATTAACCAGGACATCCAAACGGCTCGTGAATACTTCGCGGCTGCATCGAATTAAATCGCGAGCGTAGTTGTTTTACGTGGCGCTGAACCGAATTGAATGTGAGTAAAACCAGAGACTTATGAACGACTATAAAGCGACCTTGAACCTGCCGAAAACGGCCTTCCCGATGAAAGCCAATTTGGCCCAGCGCGAGCCGGGCATGTTGAAGAAGTGGCAGCAGAATGATCTTTACGGGGCTATTCGCAAGGCCCGTGCGGGGCGCGAGCAGTTCATCCTTCACGATGGCCCGCCCTACGCCAACGGTGATATTCATATTGGCCACGCGGTGAATAAAATTCTCAAGGATATTATCGTCAAGTCGCGCACGGTAATGGGCTACGACGCGCCTTACGTGCCCGGCTGGGATTGCCACGGTCTGCCCATTGAGCACCAGGTTGAAAAGAAGCACGGCAAGGCCGGTGCCAAAATTGACTACAAAGCCTTTCGTCAGAAGTGTCGCGACTATGCCCTGCGCCAGGTTGAAGGGCAAAAGAAAGACTTTATTCGCCTCGGTGTTTTCGGTGAGTGGGATGATCCCTACCTGAGCATTAACTACCAGTACGAGGCCGATATTATTCGTGCCCTCGGTAAAATTGCCGAAAGCGGCCATTTGGTGAAGGGCTATAAGCCGGTTTACTGGAGTGTGGTTGGTGCCTCTGCGCTGGCCGAGGCCGAGGTGGAGTACGAGGATAAAACCTCTTTTTCCATCGACGTGATGTTTCCCGCTGTCGATCAGCAAAAGTTTAGTGAGGCCTTTGGCGATAGTGTCAGTGGTGAGGGTGAGCTTACCGTGGTGATCTGGACCACGACGCCCTGGACTCTACCCGCCAACCAGGCGGTGTCGCTGCATGCCGACCTTGAATATGTCTTGTTGCAATGCAGCATTGATGGTCAAGCAAAGCGTTTACTGGTCGCTGCTGATTTGATGGAGTCTGCCCTCGAACGTTGGCAGATTGAAGACTCTGCAATCGTCGGCCGCTGTCAGGGTGAAAAGCTCGAAGGCTTATTGTTACAGCACCCTTTTTACGATCGACAGGTACCGGTATTACTCGGTGACCATGTCACCACCGAGGCGGGTACGGGTGCTGTGCACACGGCTGCCGACCACGGTGTTGACGATTTTATTGTGTCGCGAAAATACGGCATCGGTACGCTGAATACCCTGGACGATAACGGTGTTTATCGCCCCTCCGTTGAGTTGTTTGCGGGTGAACACGTTTATAAAGTGGATGAGAAAATTGTCGAGCTGGTTCGCGAGCGCAAGTATTTGCTGGCCGACGGAAAAATCACTCACAGTTTCCCCCATTGCTGGCGCACGAAAACGCCGTTGATTTTCCGCGCTACGCCCCAGTGGTTTATCAGCATGACGGAGCACGGCCTGCTGGATGCCGCGAAGGCCGAAGTTAAAAAAGTCCAGTGGTTCCCCGAGTGGGGTCAGGCGCGCATGGAGGCCATGCTCGAGAACAGCCCCGACTGGTGTATCTCGCGCCAGCGCACCTGGGGCGTGCCGATTGCCCTGTTTATTCACGGTGAAACTGGCGAGCTGCACCCCAATACACCAGCGCTGATTGAGCAGGTTGCACTGTTGGTTGAGTGCGATGGAATGGACGCCTGGTACGACCTCGATGCGCGGGACTTGCTCGGTGATGAAGCCGATCAATACGACAAGGTTAATGACACCCTCGATGTCTGGTTTGACTCCGGTGTTAGTCACGAGGCCGTATTACGTCGCCGTGATAATCTGAGCTATCCGGCCGATCTTTATCTCGAAGGCTCGGATCAACACCGTGGCTGGTTTCAATCGTCGCTAAAATCGTCCATCGCCATCAACGGTACAGCGCCCTATAAAGCGGTCCTGACCCACGGCTTTACCGTCGATGCCAAGGGCCACAAAATGTCCAAATCTCTGGGCAATGTCATGGCCCCGCAAAAGGTCATTAACGAGTTGGGTGCCGATGTGCTGCGCCTGTGGGTGGCCTCCACCGACTTTAGTGGTGAAATGACGGTATCCGATGAGATCCTGCGTCGCACCGCCGACTCCTATCGTCGCATTCGCAATACGATTCGCTTTATGCTGTCTAACCTCGACGGTTTTAATCCCGCTACAGACTGTGTTGGCAGTGACGAATTGCTGTCCCTCGATAGCTGGGTGATTGGCCGTGCCAAGCAATTGCAGACGGAAATTAACAGCGCTTACGAGAGCTATAATTTCCATAGTATCTACCAGAAAATTCACAATTTTTGCGCCGGTGATCTCGGTGGTGTTTATCTCGATATTATTAAAGATCGCCAGTACACCTGCCAAGGCGAGAGTTTGGCAAGGCGCTCTGCACAAACCGCTCTCTATCATGTCGCCGAGGCCGTGGTGCGCTGGATCGCCCCCATTCTTTGCTTTACCGCCGAAGAGGTGTGGCAGGCATTGCCCGGTGAACGCAGTGAGTCTGTGCATTTGGCGGAGTGGTATCCGCTACCGGCACTGGCAACTGATAGTGTCTTGAGCGAAGACGACTGGCAGCAATTTATCGCGCTTAAAGAAGCGGTCAATAAAGCCCTGGAAGTTGAGCGCCAGGCGGGTCGCCTGAAAGGTTCTCTCGAAGCCAGTGTGACACTGTATTGTGATGGTTCACTGGCCGCTACCTTGGCGAAGGTCGGTGATGAGCTGCGCTTTATTTTGATTACCTCCGGCGCCACTGTGCTAGCGCCAAGTGAGATTCCTGCTAGTGGTGTTAGCGATAGCGCGATTAACGAAAGTAGCATTGCCGGTTTAAGCATTCAGGTTGCCGTGAGTGGCGGCGAGAAATGTGTGCGCTGCTGGCATCACCGCGAGGATGTGGGTGCGAGTACCGAGCATCCAGAAATTTGCGCACGCTGCGTCGACAATGTTGAGGGCGAGGGTGAGCAGCGCCGTTTCGCTTAATCGACTGTTGATGAGTACTAAAGGGCTTCCCGTCACGCTTTTCTATGTGCTGGCGCTATTACTGTTGGTGCTCGACCTGTGGACGAAGGCCCTTGCGACGGAGCATTTAAACTACGCCGAGCCAGTAGTAGTAACGAGCTTCTTTAATTGGACTCTGCTACACAATACCGGTGCCGCCTTC
>MAAC01017506.1_pt1 | contig 47169 bp, 47 predicted proteins | sample 1115981 | NCBI WGS metagenome assembly MAAC01 (sample SAMN04961126, study PRJNA320927) | seawater metagenome | isolation source: sample BD02T64 sea water enriched with oil for 64 days | place: USA:Gulf of Mexico | collected 2013-07-27 | reverse complement strand
CAACAACAGGACCATTCCAAAATCCTAATGGCTGGACAGAAATTAATCCATTTTGGGAAACAGTATGTATTAATTTTAAATCTGATGCTTCAGGAATTGTTAATGTATTTTATGAAACTGGAAACCCTGGAAATTCTTTAGTATTAGTTGATGGGCTTAGATTAAGTCTAGAAGGATTCGCCGTACCACCAACATTAACCAATAATCCTGTTAAATTTTGCAGTCCGAATACTGTAAATTTAAATGACTATGTAAGTTCAACAGGTCCTGCTGGTTCAGTGCTAACGTGGAGTACAAATAATGACCCTTTAGTAATTTCTGATCACCTTACAGACACAACGATTTCTCAGCCAGGTACATATTATACTTTTTATTACAATATCATTAATAATTGTGCGTCACCTGTCGCTCAGTTGGACGTTATAATTACTGATCTTGATGCTCAAATTAATTCAACGACAGATGTTGATTGTTTAGGAAGTGCCACTGGCGCTATCTCTGTTTCGGGATTAGATGGAACAGCGCCCTATTCATATTCTATCGACGGCGGCATCAATTATCAAAACAGCGGAATATTTTCAAACCTAATTGCTGGTACGTATACTATTATAGTTAAAGACTCTACTAATTGTTTTGTTGATATAACTGATATTTTAATAGACACTATAGATGTTGAGTCTCCAGTTATTAGCGCTCCTTCTAACTATACAATTGAAGGATGTGGTACCGGTGATATTACAAGTTTAATTTATAGTGAGACCTTAATCATTATCACTCTTGACCAATTACAAACAAGTCTGGATAATGGAGGAACAGCATCAGATGATATCTCAATTGCTACTATTAGCTATATTGATGAAACAGTTTCAACCATAAATTGTGTTCTTGAAATTAAAAGAACATTTACAGTTACAGATAACTGTGGAAATTCCTCATCGGCTACTCAAACCATAACGATATCAGATACTACAGCACCTGAATTTGTCGAAGAGAGTTTACCTTTAAATGTATCAGTTGAATGTGATAATATTCCTGATTCTGAAACGCTTACGGCTACAGATAACTGTGATTCTGAAATTGTAGTGGAATTTGATCAAACCAGAACTGATGGTGATTGTGATAATAACTATATTTTAACAAGAACATGGACTGCTGCTGATAATTGTGGTAATACAACAACACATACACAAACTATTACTGTAACTGATACCACAGCACCTGAGTTTGTAGAAGAAAATTTACCAAGTGATCTATCTGTTGAATGTGATGCAGTAGCTGATCCAGCTACACTCACAGCAACTGATAACTGCGATACTGAGATTATTGTAGAATTTGAAGAAGTAAAAACCGCTGGGACTTGTGCTTCTAATTATATCTTAACTAGAACATGGACAGCAACAGATACTTGTAATAATACAACAACACATAGTCAAACTATTACTGTAACTGATACTACAGCCCCTGAGTTTGTAGAAGAAGATTTACCAGGTGACTTATCTGTTGAATGTAATTCCATCTCTGATCCAGCTACACTTACAGCAACTGATAATTGCGATGCTGAAATTATTGTAGCATTTGAAGAAGTAAAAACCGATGGATCTTGTACTTCTGATTATATTTTAACCAGAACATGGACAGCTACTGATGCTTGTGATAACACAGTAACACATGTACAAACGATAACAGTAACAGATACTACAGCACCAGAGTTTGTAGAAGAAAATTTACCAGGTGACTTATCAATTGAATGCGATGCAATTAATGATCCAGCTACACTTACGGCAACTGATAACTGTGATTCTGAGATTATTGTAGTATTTGAAGAAGTAAAAACCGATGGCACTTGTGCTTCTGATTATACTTTAACCAGAACATGGACCGCTACTGATGCTTGTGATAACACGGCAACACATACACAAACTATTACAGTAACGGATACAACAACACCTGAGTTTGTAGAAGAGAATTTACCAGGTGACTTATCTGTTGAATGTGATGCAGTAAATGATCCAGCTACACTTACGGCAACTGATAACTGCGATACTGAAATTATTGTAGTATTTGAAGAAGTAAAAACCGATGGTTCTTGTGCTTCTGATTATACATTAACCAGAACATGGACCGCTACAGATGCTTGTGAGAATACTATAACTCATTCACAAACAATTACGGTAACTGATACAACCGTACCAACGCTTATAACAGAATATGAACCTGAAATATCTGCAAGTTGTAGCGAGATTCCTGAAGTTCCTGCATTAGAATTTGATGACGCTTGTAATGATGAATTAGATGAAATGTTTATAGAGACTATTTCAGAAATGAATGATCAAAGCTATACAGTTACAAGAACATGGACGGTTACAGACGCCTGTGCTAATGAAAGTGTCTTTACTCAAATTATCTCTGTAACTAGTGATGGCGCTGTAACGGCTACTGAAGGAAATGAGTTGTGTATTGGTGATGATGACAATTTTGATCTCTTTGATTATATTACAGGTGATTATGGTACAAACGGTACCTGGGAAACTTTATCAGATAACGCGTCTGTAGATGGAAGTTTCTTCAATCCTTTTGAATTGGAAATAGGCGACTATGTTTTTAGATATACTGATTTAGAAAGCCCATGTCCTAGTGTAACTGAAATTACTATCTCACTACATGATCTTTGTATACCAAGACCATGTAACAGTCCTATTATTTCCAAAGCGGTAACTGTTAACGGTGACCAATGGAATGAATACTTTACGGTTACAGATATTGAATTTTGTAATTTTGTTATTGAACTCCAAATTTATAACCGCTGGGGTGCATTGATTTATGAATCAAAAAATTACCAAAATGATTGGAATGGTCAAGCTCATAAAAACTCTGTTGGATCTTCAAAACAAGTCCCAACCGGAACCTACTATTATATTTTAAATTTAATAGATAATGGATCGAATAATTTTTTCACTGGTCCAATGTTCGTAACAACCAAATAAATTTTAATCAATTATGAAAAAGTTTATTACGTTTAACATTCTTATTGCTTTTATATGGCTCGGTACTTTTACTGCTACAAGTCAGCAGTTGCCACAATTTACGCAATACATGTATAATACAATCTCTATCAACCCTGCCTATGCAGGAAGTAGAGAAACCTTAAGCATAGTTGGCTTACATAGAAGTCAATGGGCTGGCTTCGGCGGTGGTCCCACAACACAAACAATTTCCATTCACTCCCCTTTAGAAAATAAAAAGATTGGTTTAGGAATGACTGTTATTAATGATCACTTAGGTTACCAAAACTTTTTATATTTAAATACAGCCTTTTCATATACAATTAATGTCAATGCTAAAACCAAGCTTGCTTTTGGTATAAAAGCAGGATTTGTCTCTTATAGTTTAGATGCTGCACTTAGGCAAGCCGAGTTTAATGATCCTTCTGTTTATGGGATAAAAGATCGTTTGTCTCCTAATATTGGAACAGGTGCTTTTCTACATACAAATAGGTGGTATGTTGGTCTATCCGCTCCAGGGATTTTAAACACAAATTATAATAAAAAAGAAGGTTATCAAGCTTTAGAACGCGCGCATTACTACTTTACAAGTGGCTATGTATTTGACATGAGTAGCGCAATTAAATTTAAACCCGCGATTATGATAAAAGCTACCAAAGGCGCTCCCTTATCGTATGATGCTACTGCCAATTTTTTGTTTAATGAAAAACTTTGGTTGGGTGCTGCTTATAGGATTAATGAATCTGCTGGTGCCTTTGGTGCTATTGTCGATTTTCAGGTAACCAAACAATTAAGAATTGGTTACACTTATGAAATTCCGACATCCGATATCAAGCCTTATTCAAATGGCACCCATGAAATTCTTCTTATGTTTGAAGTATTTAAAAATAAAATCGACCGCGTAAAATCACCAAGATATTTCTAAAATAGTAACGACAATGAAAACAAAAGTTATACTTATAATATTGACATTAAGCGGCTATTTAAGTATGGCTCAAACTAAATTAGCTGATGATTATTTTAAGGATTATGATTATGTAAAAGCCATCACGTTATATGAAGAGGCTCTTAATAATAATAAAGAAAAAAATAAATCACATATTCTTACTCGCTTAGGCGATTGTCACTATAATAACTCTAGAGTTAAGATCGCGGCAGGTTACTACGAGCGCGCGTTCACTATATCTCTAACTGACTCGATTCCTATAGATAAGGAACATATTTATAAGTATATCGAGACACAACGAAGTATTGGTACAATAGAGAGTTTCAAAAATGAACAGTTGTGGATGGAGAAGTTTAAGAATCAAGCAGCCTCTGATAGTCGTGTAAATTCTGAAGTTACCAACATCAATACCTATGAACAGTTAAAGGATATTTCAAAGGTCTATATAGAAGTTAAAAATCTAGAAAATATTAATTCAAAACTGTCTGATTTCGGGGCATATGAGTTTGAAAATAAATTATATTACGCTACCAATAATATATTAGTTGATTCTTCAGGAAATAATATATATAGTTGGAATGGAAATCCCTATTTGGATATCTATACTTCTGATGTAACCGTTAACAATGGATCAAAAACATATGAATCTGGTACCTTAATAAATAATGAAGGTGTAATAACCAATTATCATGAATCATCTGTGGCTATCACGAAAGACGGGAAAACCATGTATTTTACGCGTGATGAAGTTAATAAACGCTTTCAGCTAAAACATGATAAAAAAGGGACTTCCCAACTAATGATTTATAAAGCTACTGTTGTAGAAGGTCAATGGGTTGCAGACCAAGAACCATTATCATTTAATGATGAAAAATTTTCTACAGGACATCCCGTATTAAGTGCAGATCAAAAAATATTATATTTCGTTTCTAATAGACTCGGTGGTTTTGGACAAACAGACATCTATAAAGTTGATATCCTCGAAGATGGTTCGTATGCAAATATTAGTAACCTAGGCGATAATGTCAATTCAGAAGGTCGTGAAATGTTCCCGTTTATCACCAAAGATAATACCTTATATTTTTCTTCCGATGGCTATATTAATCTGGGTTCATTAGATATCTATAAAACTAATATTTTAAATGATCCCAAAGCTCAACCTGAAAACCTAGCAGCTCCATTTAATTCAGGAGCCGATGATTTTGCTTTCTTTATGAATGCCGATTCAAAATCGGGGTATTTCTCATCAAACAGAGATGGTGGCAAGGGTGATGATGATATTTATAGTTTTTTAGAATATGAATGCCAACAAACAATTTCGGGAACTCTCACTGAAAAAATAGAGCACAAACAAGAAGAATCAAATAATGCATTTGAAACAGAATTTGTTTGTGACAAAAATAAAATAATCGCCGGTGCAACTGTTGAACTAATTGATCAAAATGGTGCAATCATAGAAAAGACTACTACCGCGGCCGATGGATCTTATCACTTCGAAACAGCCGTAGCTTGTGATAGTTCATTTAAGATAAGAGGAAGCAAAATAGATTATAGCTCTGAAGTTGAAGAAGTAAAAACAGGAGATGTGCATAATTTTAAAAATATTAAAGATTTCTGCTTAGAATTGGTAATTATCGAATGTGAAGTGGTTATAGAAAATATAGTATTTGATTTTGATAGAGCGACTATTTATAAGGTAGAGGAAAAACGAAAATTGGAAAAGCTTGTTGATATCATGCGAGAATTTCCAGATATGAAAATAATTATTGAATCGCATACAGACTATAGAGGTGACGATGATTATAATGAACAACTGTCGTTATGTAGAGCGAAGGCAACGCGTGATTATCTCATTAATGAGCGACATATTGCTGCCGAACGATTGCCAGAATTTTATGGTTATGGCGAAAACTGTCCTCTTATTGCACCCGATATAATTAGAGGGATGGAAACTAGAGAGGAAAAAGACAATGCTCACGAATTAAACAGAAGATCTGTCTTCAGGATTGTGGATTGTCCAGGGTCAGAAACTTCTTGTACAGATCGAATAAAAGGTGACCTTACACTAGATGAAGATTGTAAAGAATGTGAGCGTTTTCATAAACCCATTTAAAAATCACACAATTCAAAATAAAAAAAGCGCCTATAAAGTAAGTTTATAGGCGCTTTTTTTATGCGCAATATCTGAGGCAAAATAGAAAAATAAAAATACTTATTAGTCCACTACGAATATATCTATAAAAACATAGCGCCCATCCCTCTGATCCTAGCATCTGTATCAACAAAATTGTGGTATTAACACCATAGCCTGATCTACATTTATTTTAGCGACATTTTATACTGTTTAAAGGAATAATACTTCCGCTGAAATGCTCAATTTCTATTTTAAAGTTACTTTTATTCGTAAAACTGTCGTTTAAATACATAAAAAAAGGTTAATCGTGCATTTCGTCGATGTATTGTATTTTAATGACGACGAAATACATGTATTTCGTCGATTTTAACATTTCATTAACACTCTTTTCCTAAGTAGAAATTTACCTTTATAGTCCCAAACCTAAATAACCTACTTATGAAACTTGTAAAATTACTGCCTGCAATGGCATTATTGGCCCTATTATCATTTTCCTGTTCAACAGATGCAATTGAAGAAGAGACTCTTAACGCATTAACAAAAACACAGGTACCAGAAACAAAAGCAATAGAAATTGAAATTCTAGAATTAATCAATAAACATCGTATAACAATAGGCCTAAATCCCTTAGAAAAAATGAGTGCTATTAAAGCTCAGGCATATGGTCATACAGATTATATGATTGAAAAAAATCAAATCTCTCATGATAACTTCATCAAGAGAAGTAGTAATCTAAAAAATAACCCAGGTGCTTTACGTGTTTCTGAAAATGTTGCCTATGCTTATAGTTCTCCAGTATCAGTTGTGAATGCTTGGTTGCGTAGTGAAGGTCATAAAGAAGTTATTGAGGGCGATTTTACAAATTTTGATATTTCAGCAGAAAAAGATAAAGAAGGCAAATGGTACTTTACAAATATCTTTTTAAAGAAATAAAAAACATCAAGTTTCAAACATATAAAAAGAACCACTACTAGTAGTTCTTTTTTTTGTATAACTCATATATATTAGGGTGCCAATCGTTCAATTTTCCAATTGTAATCTGGCTGTAAACTGTATCTAATTCTGTCATGCAATCTATTAGCCCTACCCTGCCAAAATTCAATTTCTACAGGCTTAACAATTAATCCTCCCCAGTGTTTAGGTCTTTCAACTTCTTTGCCCTCAAATTCAAGCTCTAACGCTTTCAATTTATCCTCTAAAACAGATCGGTTTGCAATAACATCACTTTGATTAGAAACTACAGCGCCTAACTGACTTCCTCGTGGTCTGGATTCAAAATAACCATCGCTTAAATTTTCGGCTATGCGCTCCGCTTTACCTTTTATTATAATTTGTTGTTCTGCAGAGTGCCAAAAAAAAGACAAACAAACATTTGAGTTATTTTGTATTGCTTTTCCTTTTTCGCTATTATAATTTGTATAAAAAATAAACCCTTCATAAGTATACTTTTTTAACAATACTACCCTGCTTTTAGGATAAGCATCCTGTCCAATTGTTGATACAGTCATGGCATTTGCCTCATCAACAGTATTTGAGTTTTGAATTTCATAAAACCACTTTTGAAAAAGTTCCATAGGATTTTCTGGAACATTACTTTTTAATAATGCACTCTTCTCATACGACTTTCTATAATTTCCTAAATCATTATCCATGCTTGCAATTTACAAGATTCTAAATTTATAATGATTACGATTTTTATTATCTTTAAACTATAAATAGCTTTATTATGAAGTTTTCATGTTCAATTGAAATTGATAGTCCTAGAAGTAACGTTGTAGACGTATTTTCCAACCCGGAAAATTTGAAATATATCCAAGAAGGATTTATCTCAAAAGAGCATATTAGTGGTACAGCTGGTGAGGATGGCGCTAAATCGAAAATGATCTATGAGAAACTTGAGTTAATAGAAACGATAGTGAACAACAACTTACCAGATAAATTTATGGCCCTCTACGAACATAAGTATACCACCAACACGATGGCCGTGCAATTTATCGCTTTAAGTGACAATAAAACACAATATATATGTGACATAGAATACACCAAATTCAATGGCTTAATTATTAAAATTCTGGCGAAATTATTTCCTAGTTTCTTTAAAAAACAAGTTTTGAAATGGATGTATTTAATGAAAGATTACGCTGAAAACAAAAACTAATTACAGTTCAAATACTTTGCCTTCTTCCGCTAATATAACATTATCAAATACCTCATTTGACTCTTTCATAAAGCTCGATAAATCATCATATCTAGTAGAAAAATGCCCTAACATTAAGGTATCAACATTCGCCAACTTCGCAATACTAGCTGCTTCTTTCGCTGTAGAATGCTTTGTTTTTTTAGCAAGATGTGCTAATTGTTCTAAGAAAGTAGATTCATGATATAATAAATTAACATCTTTAATAATAGGAACTATCGCTTCACAATATGCAGTATCACTACAGAAAGCATAACTTTTTGATGGTTTCGCATCAAGCGTAACCTCATCATTTTTTATAAGTGTGCCCTGTTCATTTTCTACATCAAAGCCTTGTTTTAACTTACGGTAATAAGCCTGATCAATATGAGCATCTTCAACTGCACCAATATTAAGTCGTCGCTCACCTAGTTTCTCTTTAAATAAAAAGCCATTTGTATAGACACGGTGGTCTAAAGGAATCGTATAAACTTCTACCTTATCATCTTCAAAAATCAGCTCAGACTCCTTAGAGGATAATTCATGAAATATTAATCTATAATTCGTCCAAGATCCAGCCAATTTCATTTGTAGTGTGATTACTTCTTTAAGCCCTGTTGGACCATAAATATGTAAATCTGTTTCTCTGGTTAGTAACCGAAATGTTGAAATTAATCCAACCAACCCGAAATAATGATCGCCATGTAAATGCGAAATAAATACATGTTTAATTCTATTAAACTTCACTTTGTTTTTACGCAATTGCACTTGAGTACCTTCGCCACAATCAATTAAAAAAATGTGATTTCTAATTTCTAATACTTGGGAAGTCGGATTTGTATTAATACGTGGGGTTGCACTATAACAACCTAAAATTGTGAGTTTCATGATTCTAAATAATTATAATTTAAAAAATCATCAGTAGTAAACTTACTCTTAAAGCTAAAGGCATAAGGTGTTTCTCCATGTTTATTTATGTATTCCAAACGTTCTCTAGCCTCCTTAGGCGTCGGTATATAACCAATCGGCACAAACCAAAAGACCATGTGCATATCGGTTATTCGGCTAAACCATTCTTTGCGTCTTGAGAATATTTCAACATGATTTGATTTATAGGTAAACTGAAACAAAGCGTTCATATTGTTCCAAACCGACATATTTATAATCAAGGTGTCATCTTCAAATGCCTTAATTGCTGTCGCATTATTTTCGATATCTTTTAAACGCCATACAAAGCCTTCACTTTGTTCGGCTAGTGCATTTATTCTATCCAAATTGTTGACAAAATCTGCCATAATCGGATCATCAATTGGCGCCAACATTTTCGCGATATTTACTTGTGCTAAATTGTACATTTAAAATCCTAGGTCACGCTCTATTTCATCCATTTCAATAATGTCATATGCTTCTTGCAGCGTTGGCGCAACAACCAATTCATCTGGGGTTTCATCGAGCTGAATTGCATTGCTTACTAAAACAAAAGAATGTTTCGTTTTTCTATGAAAATTCGATATTTGTAAAAATTCGATAATATCTTCCAATACTAACGGTTTTAAGCTCGTAAGATTAATGATGATATTATCATCTTTAAATCTGGAATAAATGACTTGTAATTTTTTAACAAGTTCTATTATAGACACTTTTTCTTGAGTAATAATCGAGGTATTATCAACCTTGTCAAAAATCATAATTCTTTATTTTATTTTAGAAGCTAATAAATAAATTACAGCCATTCTAATTGCAACACCATTTTCAACTTGATTAAGAATAATAGCTTGCTTAGAATCGGCAACATCACTCGTGATTTCCACACCACGATTTATTGGTCCGGGATGCATAATTACAATCTCCTTATTCAAAGATTCTAAGAGTTGCATATTTACCCCATATTGTTGTGTATATTCTCTAGTTGAGGGAAAATAACTAATATCCATACGCTCATTCTGTACGCGCAGCATATTAGCAACATCACACCAATTCAAGGCCTTTTGAAGATTAGTTTCCACTTTTACACCTAGTTTATCAATATACTTAGGAATTAAGGTTTTTGGCCCACACACCATAACGTTTGCACCTTGAAGTTGCAATGCAAATATGTTAGACAATGCTACTCTACTATGTAAAATATCACCAACAATAACCACATTTTTACCTTTAACTTCTCCTAGTCGTTCTCGTATTGAATACGAGTCCAAAAGGGCCTGTGTTGGGTGTTCATGCGCACCATCCCCAGCATTTATAATACTGGCATCAATGTGTTTAGACAAAAACACCCCTGCCCCAGGGCTTGGGTGACGCATCACAACCATATCTACTTTCATAGACAGGATATTGTTTACCGTATCTATAAGGGTTTCTCCTTTATTTACTGAAGACTGTGTTGCCGAAAAGTTAATAACATCTGCCGATAATCGCTTTTCTGCTAATTCAAATGAAAGTTTAGTTCTGGTAGAGTTTTCAAAAAACAGATTCGCAATTGTAATATCTCTAAGTGATGGAACTTTCTTAATGGGTCTATTAATAACCTCTTTAAATTGATCTGCAGTTTCAAAAATAAGCTGAATATCCTGTTCGTTAAGATATTTAATTCCTAGTAAGTGGTTGACACTTAATGCGCTCATATTTTTTTAATCTTCAATTGGCAGTATTAAATTGCCAGTTTTACATTATTTATAACTGAACATTTTTTTTTACAATGAAACATTGAAGTTTCATTGCTAATTAACCCTCAGTGTTTTCTTTCTCAATTAAATAAACTGAATCTTCCCCATCATTCTCTAACCAGTTTACTTTTACTTTTTCTTCATTAATAGCATCGACCTGTCTCCCTCTATAATCAGGTTGAATTGGTAAATGACGACTAAAACGTCTATCGATAAGCGTTAGAAGTTCAATTTCATCAGGTCTCCCAAAAGATTGTATAGCTGTTAATGCCGCGCGAATACTGCGTCCTGTATATAAAACATCATCAATAAATACTATTTTTTTATTTTCTACTACAAAATCAATTTCGGTAGAGTTGGCTTCCAAGGGTTTATCCCCTCTGCGAAAATCATCTCTAAAAAAGGTGATGTCCAATTGTCCCAACTGGATATTTTTAATGTGATAATCTTCCGTTAACATTTGCATTAATCGGATGGCTAAGAATTTACCTCGTGGTTGAATTCCTATTAAAACAGTATTTGTAAAATCGTTATGATTTTCAATAAGTTGACAAGCCAATCGATGAAGAATGATGTTTACCTCTTTTGCGTTAAGTAACACTTTTTGACTCATATTTATCCAAACGTATTTGGAATACAAAGGTAATGGAATATTTTAAAAGTAAAAGCGTATTTGGCTATATGTTGGAATCAAAAAAAAGCCTCTCATAAATGAAAGGCTTTTAAATTATAAATATCAAGAAAACTTATATTTTTCCGTCCATCTTATCTTTAAGTGCTTGTAATGCATCATTAGCGTCACCTAAAGTAGGTTTAGATTCAGCAGCAGCAGCAGTTGCTTTTTTAGCAGCAGCTTTTACATTCTTAGCTTCTTCTTCTCTAAATATTGCTGTATGAGAAGCAACTACACGTTTAAATTCTTTATTGAATTCAATAATTTTAAACTCTGAAGGTTCTCCTTTTTTAAGTTTCTTACCGTCTTCTTTTTCAAGGTGACGAGAAGGAATAAATGCAACTACATCTTCGTTAAACTTAACTGTAGCTCCTTTATCTACAATCTCTTCTATTTCACCAGAATGAGTTGTATTTAAAGCAAATTCAGTTTCGTATTTATCCCAAGGATTATCAGTTGTTTGTTTGTGTCCTAAACTTAATTTACGACCTTCAACATCCAATTCTAATACGACTACATCTAACTTATCTCCAACTGCACAAAACTCACTTGGATGCTTAATTTTCTTAGTCCAAGATAAATCAGAGATATAAATCAATCCGTCAATACCTTCTTCTAATTCAACAAAAACTCCAAAGTTTGTAAAGTTACGTACAATACCTGTATGTTTAGAACCTACTGGGTATTTAGTAGTAATATCAGTCCATGGATCTTGCGTTAATTGCTTAATACCAAGAGACATTTTACGATCTTCTCTATCTAAAGTTAAAATTTGAGCTTCTATTTTATCACCAACAGTTACAAAATCTTGAGCAGAACGTAAATGTGTAGACCAAGACATTTCAGATACGTGAATTAATCCTTCAACGCCTTCAACAACTTCAATAAATGCACCGTAATCTGCAATTACTACAACTTTACCGTTTACTTTATCTCCAACTTTTACATCTTCACCTAAAGCATCCCAAGGATGTTTACTTAATTGTTTAAGACCCAATTGAATTCTAGATTTGTTTTCATCAAAATCAAGAATTACAACATTTAATTTTTGATCTAATTCAACAATCTCACTAGGATGATTGATTCTTGACCAAGAAAGGTCTGTAATATGAACTAATCCGTCAACACCACCAAGATCCATAAATACACCATAAGAAGTAATGTTTTTAACCGATCCTTCTAGTACTTGACCTTTTTCTAATTGACTGATAATTTCTTTTTTCTGTAATTCAATATCAGCTTCGATAAGCGCTTTATGAGATACAACTACGTTTTTGAATTCGTGGTTAATTTTTACCACTTTAAATTCCATAGTTTTATTTACATACTGATCGTAATCTCTAATAGGCTTCACATCAATTTGTGAACCTGGTAAGAACGCCTCAATACCAAATACATCTACAATCATACCACCTTTAGTACGACATTTAACAAAACCATTAACGATTTCGCCAGTATCATGAGCACTATTTACACGATCCCAAGCTTTGATTACTCTAGCTTTTCTGTGTGATAATATCAATTGGCCTGTAGCATCTTCACGTACATCAATTAATACTTCTACTTTGTCTCCAACTTTTAAATCTGGATTGTAACGGAACTCATTAAGAGAAATTACACCTTCTGATTTAGCGTTGATATCAATAATTGCATCACGATCAGTAATATTAATTACTTCACCTTCTACAACATCGTCATCAAGAGTGTCAACAAAATTTTCTGCTACTAATTTTTCAAATTCTACTAATTTAGAATCTTCAACAGGATCAATTCCTTCTTCGTAATTGTGCCAGTTAAAATCCTTAAGAAATTGTTCTGGTTTAACTTGAGTTTCAGTTACTACTGGAGTTGTAGCTTCTACTTCAACTGCTTTTTCTTTGTTTTCAGCCATTGCTGATTAAAATTTGTATTCTGTATGTCTACGGAAGAATTAAGCAATTAACACACAGAAGTGTTATAAAATGTTCTTTTTATCCCTTTTATCATTCCGATTATTTGCTAAAAAGGAGTGCAAAAGTACATATATAAAATCGAAATGCCTAATTTTTAATAAATAGAACCCCTAATTTAAATCGTTGAAAATGAATCATCCATGGCTTAATTTTTTTTCAACTGTTGGAATAATTATATGAATACTAAAAATTGATCCAAACCAAGCTCAAATATTGCTATTAAAGAACCCGAAAAACAAGTATTAAAAATATTTTTTACAGGTTTTTCAGCACTTTTGTTACCAATTTCAATATAGTATCAAATTGTGCTTCGAGGCTCAAATTTGAATTATCTATTTCAACGGCATCATCGGCTTTAATTAATGGGGAATCTTTACGGGTTGAATCTTTAAAGTCTCGTGCCTCGACATTATGTAATACGTCTTCAAAACTAACAACATCTCCTCTATTGATAAGTTCATCATAACGGCGTTGGGCTCTAACTTTAGGGGAGGCCGTCATGAATAGTTTTAATTCTGCCTGAGGAAAAACAACGGTGCCAATATCACGTCCATCCATTACCAAGCCTTTGTTTTTACCCATTTCCTGCTGTTGTTTTACCAATTGTCTACGTACTTCGGGTACTGCAGAAATAGTACTGACGTGATTTGAGACTTCTAAGGTTCTAATTTCCTTTTCAATATTTACACCATTTAAATACATTTCAGCAAAACCCAGACTGTCATTAAATTTAAAACTCAATGTAATTTGATCTAATTGTACTAATAACTCATCACGCTTAAAAGATTGAGTTGAAATATAATTTTTCTGCATCGCATATAGTGTTACAGCCCTATACATCGCACCTGTATCTACATATACATAACTCAGTTTTTTTGCCAATTGCTTTGCGATAGTACTTTTTCCAGTTGATGAAAATCCGTCTATTGCTATCGTAATATTTTGCATTATTGTAAATCTATTTGTAAACCAAAAAAACTGGCATTTGAAGCACTGGTATAGCGTGCATGTGAATAACTAAATCTCATTTTTCTTAACTTTACGCCTATACCAAATGACAGCCCTGAGAAATTACGCTGGTCTAAAATTCGCAACTCCTCTGCCCTTCTAAAACTGTAGCCCAATCTAAGATTAAATCCGCGATCAGGAAACAATTCTGCACCCAATATTAAATGGCGCATTGTATTATTTAAAAATCCAACTTTTTCTTCTGTTTGATTCCCATCCAAATCTCCAATAACTCGAGCTGGATTGGATCTTCCAATAGGCCACTTTTGAAGATTTTCTAATGTAACATGCCAACGTAAAGGGATATGTTCCAATGTTTGAGACATTCCGAAATCAATTTCAAAAGGCAATGGTTCATTTAAACCGGCATAAGTTGTAATTTGAGATCCAATATTTCTTATTGAAATTGCGGCATTGAAACCCAAAGTTTCATCAATATATATCAGCCCAATATCAGTGGCGATTCCTAAGGAATTATATTGTTCTAATTTTGAAGTTATAACTTTAACATTGGCTCCAACAAAAAAATCAGAAACTCCAATTTGCATAGCATATCCAATCGATAGTGCTGCTTCACTTCCAGTAAACTCACCAGTAGAAACCCCATTTTCATCGTAACCATCAAAACTACCATAATTAATATAACTAATCCCAGCGTGTATTGTTTGTGCACGCCTATCTAAAGTATAAGCATAAGCAGCTGTACCGTAACCAATACCTCCAAGATAACTCACATAATTTAGAGCCAATTGATTATCCATTTCTACATTGATTGTAGCAGGGTTATACAATGCTTGGGTGACGTCATAATCTACATTGGTAATAATCTTACCTCCCAAAGCTGCTTGACGTGGAGACGATATTAGATTCAAGAATTGATAGGTTGCTTCACCTCCAACTTGTGAAAACGAAAATGTAACAACACATAAAAAGAATATTGAAAAAATCGTTCTTTTCATAAAGTAACAAAGTAACTAAATCTATCTTAAAACGATTGTATGAATCATTTATTTTTGAATCCTAAAAAAAACCCCGAGAATATCGAGGTTTTTTTAATTATAAATTCTTAGCTCTTTTCACCTTTTGTCCGGTGACAGCAATATCAATAACATCACTCATATCCGAAACATAATGGAATGTTAATCCTTTAAGGTATTCGTCCTTAATTTCTTCAATATCGCTTTTATTTTCTTTGCAAAGTAAAATTTCTTTGATTTTAGCACGCTTAGCAGCTAGTATCTTTTCTTTAATCCCTCCAACTGGAAGTACCTTTCCACGAAGTGTAATTTCACCTGTCATTGCCAAACTTTTCTTGACCTTCTTTTGTGTAAATAAAGACACTAATGAGGTTAACATTGTCACACCTGCACTAGGTCCATCCTTTGGGGTAGCTCCTTCAGGAACATGGATATGTACATTATATTTACTAAACACTTCCTGATTTATACCAAAAACATCAGCATTGGCTTTAATATATTCCATAGCTATTGTGGCAGACTCTTTCATTACCTTTCCTAAATTCCCAGTAATGGTCATATTCCCTTTGCCTTTAGACAAAATAGATTCTATAAACAATATATCTCCACCTACTCGTGTCCAGGCCAATCCTGTTACAACTCCGGCTACATTATTATTTTCATATTTATCGCGTTCAAGTTTGGGACTTCCCAAAACTTCTATCACATCTTCATTACTAACTTTTATATTATAGTCTTCTTCCATCGCAATATTTTTGGCAGAATATCTCACCATTTTTGCAATTTGTTTTTCCAGACCACGAACACCAGATTCACGGGTATAGCCTTCTACAATTTTTTCAAGCTGTGGTTTTGCTATTTTTAAATGTTTCTCAGTTAAGCCGTGCTCTTTTAGTTGCTTGGGCATTAAATGTCTTTTTCCTATTTCTACTTTCTCTTCAATGGTATATCCTGAAACATTAATAACTTCCATTCTGTCACGTAAAGCAGGCTGAATGGTTGCCAAGCTATTTGAAGTTGCGATAAACATAACTTTAGATAAATCGTAACCCATTTCTAAGAAATTGTCATAAAACTCTGAGTTTTGCTCAGGATCTAATACTTCCAACATCGCCGAAGAAGGATCTCCTTGATTAGAATTTGATAATTTGTCAATTTCATCAAGCACAAATACAGGATTAGACGTTCCTGCTTTTTTAAGACTTTGCAAAATACGTCCTGGCATTGCACCAATATAGGTTTTACGATGCCCTCTTATTTCAGCTTCATCACGCAAACCACCAAGCGACATACGTACATACTCCCTTCCTAATGCCTCCGCTATAGACTTCCCTAAAGATGTTTTACCAACTCCTGGAGGTCCATACAAGCATAAAATTGGAGATTTCATGTCATTTCTAAGTTTAAGAACAGCCAAATATTCTATAATCCGGCGTTTAACATCATCCAGTCCATAATGGTCACGGTCCAAAATTTTCTTGGCACGCTTTAAGTCAAAAATATCATTACTATATTCTTCCCAAGGCAATTCTAGAAACAAATCTAAATAATTACGTTGGATTGAATACTCAGCAACCTGAGGATTCATTCGCTGTAACTTCCCAATTTCCTTATCGAAATGTTTAGCTACTTTTTCACTCCAAACTTTATCTTTAGCTCGGGCCTTCATTTCCTCAACCTCTTCTTCATAACTCACACCACCAAGCTCCTCTTGAATGGTTTTCATTTGTTGATGTAAGAAATATTCTCGTTGCTGCTGGTTCATGTCACTTTGAACCTTTGATTGAATGTCATTTTTAAGTTCCAATTTCTGGAATTCAACATTCATATATTTAAGTGTCTCTAATGCCCGTTCTTGTAAATCATTAGTTTCAAGAAGTGCTTGCTTTTCTTCAACAGAAAGATTCATGTTGGAAGACACAAAATTTATTAAAAATGAATTACTCTCAATATTTTTAATCGCAAAAGAAGCCTCACTAGGAATATTTGGACTCTCCTTTATAATTTGCAAAGCCAATTCTTTAATTGACTCAATTATAGCAGAGAACTCTTCAGTAGATGTATCTGAATCCGTTTCAGGAAACTCTCTCACCGTAGCATTCATATAAGGATCCTCTGTGATAACTTCGGCAACCTTAAATCTCTTTTTCCCCTGAATGATAACTGTAGTATTACCATCAGGCATTTTGAGTACTCTTAAAATTCGAGCTACCGTTCCTGTTTCATGAATGTCCTTCGCGTTAGGATCTTCTACCGTTTCATCTTTTTGAGAAACTACACCTATAACTTTGCTCCCTTTATTAGCATCATCAATAAGTTTTATCGATTTATCTCTTCCCGCGGTTATAGGAATCACTACACCAGGAAATAATACGGTATTACGCAATGATAATATTGGTAAGGTTTCCGGTAACGATTCATTGTTAATTTCCTTTTCATCTTCTGTAGTCATTAAAGGAATGAGTTCTGAATTCTCATCAAATTCCTGGAATGACAAACTGTCAAGATTTGTAAATTTAGACTTGGCCATAGTATTTTTAGGTCATTCTGTCATAAAAACAGAATTATTATATTATTATATTTTATTTAAAACTAGAGTTTCCTTATAAAAACCAGTAACTTAGAGGGCTTTTAAAGTGTTTGTTGCATCCTTAAGTTCAATTGTTATGCCATAGTAAATTTGGCTTTATTAAATAAAAACAAACTTTTTTAGCTCAAACTGTAACACTTATTTATTATTATACTCTTTCTTTTAAACAATTTGTTTGTTGACGTTAACTGACCACAATATCGAACAACTTATAAAGCTGTGTATCACTGGTAACCAATTTGCACAATTGGAGATTTATAACAGGTACTACAAAGCTATGTATAATACAGCATTTAGAATTGTAAAAGATTCTTATGAAGCTGAAGATATCATGCAAGATTCATTTTTAACTGCTTTTACAAAGCTCGAGAATCTTAAAGATACAGTAACGTTCGGGTCATGGTTAAAACGAATTGTAATTAATAACAGTATTTATCACTATAAAAAAAGTACTAAATACAGTGAAGTTCCTTTAGATGATGTATTGTACAAAGTAGAAGATCCAGATGGTATCTCTAGCGATTATGAATTCACAAACTTAAAAGCAAAACAAGTTTTGGAAACCATGAAAACGCTTAAAGAAAGTTATTGCGTATCGCTTACGTTGCACCTTATTGAAGGTTTTGACTATGAAGAAATAAGTGAAATTATGAATATAACTTATGCTAACTGTCGAACTACAATATCAAGAGCTAAGGAAAGTTTAAGACAAAAATTACAGCTGATAGCTGAATATTAAAACTTTAGATTATGAATGACAATAATTTAAATACACTATTTAAAAATCTCAATGAAGATTTTAACTCTGAAGAGCCAAATTTGGGACACCAAAACCGCTTTTTAGAAAAGTTGAATAGTCATAACAATGAAAATGAAATTGTTATTAAATCCTCTAAATCGGTAAGAACGCTTTGGAGACCTTTAATAGGAGTTGCAGCTTCAGTAGTACTATTAATTACAGTTTTTATTGGGATTCAACGAGATAGCAGTACTAGTGGCCTTGCAGCTATATCTCCAGAAATGGCGACAACTCAAGATTTCTTTACTAACACAATAACTAGTGAACTTGAAAAATTAAATAGCGAAGAATCACCTGAATTTCAAGATTTAATTGTTGATGCTTTATTTCAAATTAAAATCCTTGAAGAAAACTATAAAGAATTAATCATAGACCTTAACGAAAGTGGTGATGACAAACGTGTTATTTATGCAATGATCTCAAACTTTCAAAACCGAATAGATTTACTACAAAATGTAGTAGAACAAATAGATAATTTAAAACAACTAAAAAACGAACAAAATGAAAACAGCTCTACTCTATAAAGCTTTAATTACTTTTTTATTCATTCCTGCATTAGTTCTTGCTAGCAATGGCAATGATTGGAAAGGAAAACATACCAAAGAAAAAAAGGTAAATAAAGAGTTTACCGTAAACTCTGGTGCAACTTTAGAAGTTGATAATAGTTACGGAAATCTTGATATTGTGACTTGGAATGAAAACCGAATTGTAATTGAAGTTACTATTACTACCAATGGCAATGACCTAGATAAGGTACAGAAAAAATTAGATGATATTACAATCGAATTTAACGGGTCTTCAAACTTAGTTAGTGCAAAAACACGCTTTAACAAGAACAAATCTAGATCTTGGTGGAATTGGGGTAATAAAAATGTTAACATGAAAATTAATTATGTTATTAAAATGCCCATTACAAATAATGTGGATCTAAGCAATGACTACGGTAGTATCAATCTTGATAAACTTGAAGGCCATGCTAAAATTAGCTGTGATTATGGAAAAATTACAACTAAAGAATTAATGGCAGATAATAATATCATAAACTTCGATTATACCAATAACAGCTATTTTGAATACATTAAAAGCGGGGAAATAAATGCTGATTATAGTGGATTTACAATTGGCAAAGCCAATGATTTAGAAATTAAGGCAGATTACTCAAAATCTAAAGTTGAAATGGCTGAAGATATAAATTACAGCTGTGATTATGGATCACTAACTATTGACAAAATAAATAATGTAACTGGTGATGGTGATTACGTAACAATTCGTATTGGCGATGTGTATAAAAATGTAAACATCAAAGCGGATTATGGTTCTTTTAAAATCGATAATATGACTGATAATGCTGGAGATGTAACTATTGATTCAGATTATATGAAGATTACAATTGGTTATTCGGCAGGATATAACTTCAACTTTGAACTCGATTTAGATAATGCATCTTTAAGAGATAAAGAGGGTTTAGAATTTTCAAAACAAAATGTAAAATCTTCAAGTAAATTTTACGCAGGTCACCATGGGAATTCAAATTCTGGTAACAACATTAAAATTAATTCTGACTACGGAAGTGTGTCATTAAATAAAAACTAAAAATCAAAAAACAACAGAAAACTTCAGTCCTGTCTTTAACAGGCAGGATTGAAAAATCAAAAAACAATTAAATTTATACTCATGAAAAAATCAATTTTATTATTAGCCGCTATAATGTTTGCATCAGTTTCTCACGCACAATGGTGGGGCGGAAAAAAAGTTAAGGGCAATGGAAATATGACGACCGAAACGCGAACAACTGGAGACTATGATGGTATTAAATGTGCAGGCTCAATGGATTATATTCTTGTTGCTGGTACAGAAGGGAAAATTAAACTTGAAGGAGAAGAAAACCTTTTAAAACATATTGTAACCGAAATAAAAGGAGGCAATTTAATCGTTAAAGTTGAAAAAGGAATTAATCTAAGCACAAGCTGGAATAAAACTATAAAAATCACAATTCCATTTAAAGACATCTCTAGTGTATCACTTGCAGGTTCTGGTGATTTATGGAATGAAGATAAAATTAACGCATCCGATTTTGATCTTTCTTTAGCTGGATCTGGAGATGTTGTAATCAATGTTGATGCAACTACTGTAGAAGGAAGTTTAGCTGGGTCTGGAGATCTTACAATAAAAGGAAACACTAATACTTTAACATTGAAATTAGCTGGATCTGGAGATATTCACGGCTTTGGTTTACAAGCGAACCACACAACTGTTTCGGTTGCTGGATCTGGAGATATTCAAGTGGTGAGTAACGAAAGCCTTAAAGCTCGTGTTTCCGGATCTGGAGACATTGAATACAAAGGAAACCCAACTAAAGAAGATACCAAGGTATCAGGATCTGGAAGTATTAGTAACTAGTCTAATAGAATTATATAAAAGTAAAAGCCACTCGACGAGTGGCTTTTTTTATTTCACGTATTTCGTTTCTTTTATGGTTGATAATACGATCAGTGCTATCAAAAAGAATACCGCCAAAAACAACACAGACCATTGCATGGATTTCGTGATTGAAATCAAAAAACCAAAAACAAACATTCCAAGCACAATGGCAATCTTCTCTGTTACGTCGTAAAAACTAAAGTAAGTGGCATGGTCTTCTGTTTCTGGTAAAAGTTTAGAATATGTCGATCGAGCCAAGGACTGTGTAGCACCCAGAACTAATCCCAGTACGGCTCCCATAATATAAAAATAAACAGCTACATTTTCTTGACTTTTATCCAAACTAAAGGCTAAAAAACATACCATGCACCAAATAATCAGGGTGATTTTTAAAGCCGTAAAGTTGCCATATTTATTCGATAATCTAGAAAAAACATAAGCACCAAGAATCGCCACAATTTGAACCAACATAATCGTTAAAATCAAATTAGTGGTTGGAAGACCTAATTCTTCACTTCCAAAAATACCTGCCATTAAAACAATGGTTTGTACTCCTACACTGAAAAAGAAAAAGGACACTAAAAAGCGTTTCAATTCTTTATAATTATTAAGTTCTTTCGCTACCTTTTTCAATTCTCTAAAACCTTTCCAGATATAATCTTTTTCTGGTTTATGCCCATATACATTGTTAGGTAATTGCTTATAGGTAATTTGTGCAAATCCAAGCCACCAAATACCAACTAATAAAAAAGTAATTCTGGACCCGTAAGCCTCATCTAGTAATCCGAAAACACTAGTTTGAACTAATACCAGACTTAAAATCATTAAAATAACAGATCCGGTATATCCATAAATAAATCCTTTAGCGCTCACATTATCCTGTTGTTCAGGATATGCAATTTCTGGTAAATATGCATTATAAAATACAATACTTCCCCAAAATCCTACACTGGCAGTAATGGTAAATACAATTGCGACCCAAAGCGTAGCTTCATCTTTAAAGAAAAACAGACCCATTACGGATAAAGACCCTAACAGGCAAAAGAATTTTAAGAATTTAAGTTTATTACCTGTGTAATCTGCAATTCCTGATAAAATTGGAGATATGAATGCCACTAATAAAAATGAAAATGATAGCACATAATTATAAAGCGTGGTAGGATTCCAACTGGTGCCTAAAAACGCAATATTTCCTTCCACATTAGCAAACGAGGCCGTCATACTGCTATAATATATGGGGAATACTGCTGTACTTATAACTAAAGAATATACTGAATTAGCCCAGTCATAAAACGCCCATGCATTTAGTAACTTTTTATTCCCTTTCTCTAATGTTTTCATCTGGTTGTTTTAATTTAACTATTTACTAAATTATTTCTATGCTAAATGTCAATAGCGTCTTCTCGATTTGATAATTTTGGAACTCTAAATAATAATACAATACCTATTAAGAAGAATACAAATAAAAACAAGATCGCATTTCTCATACTTCCTGTAATTTGATCTACCAAACCATAAATAAGCATTCCAATGATGATCCCTACTTTTTCTGTCACATCAAAAAAGCTAAAATATGAAGTAGTATCCTTAGTCTCCGGTAAAAACTTAGAATATGTTGAACGCGATAATGCTTGTACCCCACCCATTACAAATCCAACAAATGCAGCAACAATGTAAAATTGTATCGGTGTTTGTACAAAATAGGCACCAATACATATAAACATCCAAACGGTATTAATTCCAATTAATACTTTTATATTTCCAAAAACAGAGGACGCTTTAGAAGTGAGACTGGCACCCAAAACGGCCACCAATTGTATCACCAAAATACTTATAATCAAGCCCATTGTTTTTTCTCCATTATCAGCCCATGAAATTTCTTCTTCACCAAAGTATACCGCCATTAACATAATGGTTTGTACGGCCATACTGTAGACAAAATACGCATATAAATATCGCTTTAATCTTAAGTCTTGCTTAAGCTGCTTCCAGACCAAAGTCAATTCTTTAAAACCATTGAATATGACATTCTTAACAGCCAATTGCTCCTTAGAATTCCCTTTTGGTAAGTGATAAAATGTATATTGACTAAACAAAATCCACCAAACCCCAACACTAACAAATGAATATCGCATAGCGGTCATTGCTGCTTCATCTGCGGTACCTTCTATCCCAAACCATTCAGGTTTCATAACCATTGCTAGATTCAATAACAATAATATAACACTTCCAATATACCCAATAGAAAATCCTTTAGCACTTATGGCATCCTGTTGTTCTGGAAATGCAATATCTGGCAGGTAGGAATTATAAAAAACCAAACTACCCCAATACCCAAATAGGCCTAAAAAATAGAAAATTAAACTGATATAAATCTGGTCTAAACTAAACCAGTATAGTCCAAAACAACCAATACTTCCTACATAACAAAAGAACTTTAAAAAAACTCTTTTATTCCCAACATAATCGGCAATACCCGATAATATTGGAGAGACTATCGTGATCACAAAAAACGTAAAAGCAGTCACAAAAGATATAAGTGCTGTGTTTTTAATATCATAACCAAAAATATGAACCGTATTAAGATTCCTTACAAACAAGGCCGCATAAAAAATAGGAAAAATAGCAGATGCAATGGTGAGTGTATAAACGGAATTTGCCCAATCATAAAAAGCCCAGGCATTAAGTAACTTTTTTGATCCCTTTTGTAATGATCTCATAAATAAAAAAGCTGCTCTTTTATTTGAGCAGCTCTAAAGTAAACATTTATTTATTACTAAAAGTTAATTTTTATTCTCTAAACGATTCTACACCAAATTTCTTGGCTTCTGCCTTTGCGTTTGGTGCCCATTTAGTCAAATTTGCAATTCGAGTATCATTTGATGGGTGTGTACTTAAAAATTCCGGAGGTACTTGTCCCCCACTATTAGCTTTCATTCGTTTCCATAACTTGGCAGCTTCATCGGGGTTATAACCCGCAATAGCCATTAATCTCAAGCCTATTTCGTCTGATTGTGTTTCATGACTTCTACTAAATGGCAGCATACCTCCCAATGTAGATCCAACACCATAATACTGATTAAAAGCGGTTCTAGACGCTTCATCTTTAATAGCAATATTTCCTGCCATCGCTCCAAATTGCTGAAGCATGCCAGCACTCATCCGTTGCTGTCCATGATTTGCCAATGCATGTGCAACTTCATGGCCCATAATAGCTGCAACACCAGATTCTCCATCTGCAATTGGAAGAATTCCTGTGTAAAACACAATTTTACCTCCAGGCATACACCAGGCATTTACTGCTTTATCATTTACCAAATTATATTCCCATTTGTAATCTTTCAAATACCCTTGTTGCCCATTGGCATTCAACCAGCGTTCAGCAGCCACCGCAATACGCTGTCCTACTCTTGAAATCATTTCTGCATCTGCAGTTCCCTTTACAACATTATTCTCCGTTAAAAACTGATCATATTGAGCAAAAGCAGTTGGGAATAGCTGTGAGTTTGGAACAAATGCCATTGTTTTCTTTCCCGTAAAAGGATTTGTAGCACAAGAAAGGAACAATATTATTGCCCCATAGCCTATTAATTTTTTTCTAAATTTCATTTTGTTTAAGGTCTATTTATTTTATCTAAATTACAAAAACCACTCCTAATACCTCCCATTAATTAAAAATATTACAGATGATATGTTTTTGGTTTTCCTTCGACTATTATTAAAAATAGTTTAATTTTAATCCATGATGAAACGATTAATTCTTTTTATTAGTCTTGTTGGACTTTGCAGTTGCAATTCAAATGCTCAAAAGTCTAATGCGAAAACATATAAAGTTAGTAAAACAGAACTTGAATGGAAAGCACAACTCAGTGATATTTCATATTCCGTTTTACGTAAAGCAGCGACTGAAACCCCCTTTTCCAGTGTGCTAAATAACAACCACGATAGTGGTACTTATGTTTGTGCGGGATGTAAGACCCCTGTATTTGAAAGTGATCATAAATACGATTCAGGATCGGGTTGGCCAAGTTTTGATCGGGAAATTAAAGGTAATGTCGAATTCTCAGTAGATTATAAACTCGGCTATGGACGTTCTGAAGAACACTGTGCAACTTGTGGGGGACATTTAGGTCATGTTTTTGATGATGGCCCTAGTGAAACTACTGGTAATCGCCATTGTATCAATGGCGCCGCATTAATATTTATACCAAAAAAAGATGAGTGATTATAAGGTAAATAAAACGGACGAGGAATGGGGTGAGCAACTTTCTGAAGAACAATTTAGAGTGTTGAGAACTAAAGGAACCGAACGCCCACATACTGGCGACTATAATATCCATTTCGAAAAAGGAGCTTATCATTGTGCTGCATGTAACCAACAGTTGTTTGAAAGTCATACCAAATTTGATGCCCACTGTGGCTGGCCTAGTTTTGATAATGCCATTAAAGGAAGTGTTAAAAATATTTTAGATAAGTCTCATGGTATGCTCCGTACAGAAGTCGTTTGTAATAATTGTGGTGGTCACTTAGGGCATGTATTTAATGATGGTCCGACTGAAACCGGTCAGCGCTATTGTATAAATTCTGTAAGTTTAGATTTTAATAAATAATAGCTAAATAACCCCATAAATTCATCCTATTAAAAACTTGAATTCACAGCTTAAAAGTGGTTATCTTTAGGCTATGCAAAATTCTTATTTACCAAGTGTCGTCAAACAATTTGAGTATTATAAAATGTTAGGAGATAATACCTTTAATCAACTCACAGATAATGACCTTAATTGGCAGTATAACAATCAATCTAATAGTATCTCTATTATTGTTAAACATTGTGTTGGGAATATGTTGTCCAGATGGACAAATTTTTTAACCGAAGATGGCGAAAAAACATGGCGAGAACGCGATCAGGAATTTGAAGGATCTTATAAAAATAAAGCCACACTTATCACGGCATGGAAAAAAGGTTGGAAGTGTTTGTTTGAGGCTATAAATCAATTAAACGAAGCCGATTTAGAGCGTATTATATTTATTCGAAATCAGGGCCATACCATTACCGAGGCCATAAACAGGCAGCTTGCACATTATTCATATCATATAGGCCAAATTGTTTTTTTAGGCAAAATGATTACAAACCAAAATTGGAAATCCCTATCCATTGCTAAAGGAAAATCGGTCAGTTACAATACAGAAAAGTTTAATAAAACAAAAGGGAAACGGCATTTTACATCCGATTTATAATCCTATAATCTCAACTTTAATCCTAAAACTTTAACAATTCATAGGCTAAAACACCATTTAATTCGACTTATGCAATTTGTTATTTTGAATTTTATTTAACGACTTCGATTTTGTAAATTCGTAGCTTCAAAATAAGACATAAAATTATTCCCATGAGTAAATACGATATTATAGTTCTTGGAAGTGGTCCTGGAGGTTATGTTACTGCAATTAGAGCATCACAATTAGGATTTAAAACAGCAATTGTTGAAAAGGAAAGCCTTGGTGGTGTTTGTTTAAATTGGGGCTGTATCCCAACTAAAGCCTTATTAAAATCTGCTCAAGTTTTTGAATACCTTAAGCATGCAAATGATTATGGATTATCCGTTAAGGAATATGATAAAGATTTTGATGCCGTTGTAAAACGTAGTCGAAATGTTGCGGAAGGCATGAGTAAAGGGGTTCAGTTTTTATTGAAAAAAAATAAAATTGACGTTATAAATGGTTTCGGAAAAGTAAAAGCTGGTAAAAAAATCGCGGTCACTGCTGCAGATGGAAGCACTAGCGATTACCAGGCCGATCATATCATTATTGCTACTGGTGCACGTTCTAGAGAATTGCCTAGCCTGCCTCAAGATGGCAAAAAAGTTATAGGATATCGTGAAGCAATGACTTTAGAGAAACAACCTAAGAAAATGATTGTAGTTGGGTCTGGAGCCATTGGTGTAGAATTTGCTTATTTCTACAAATCGATGGGAACTGAAGTGACTATCGTTGAATTTTTACCAAATGTGGTACCTGTTGAAGATGAAGATGTATCAAAACAATTGGCACGTTCATTCAAGAAAAGCGGCATTAAAATAATGACTTCTGCTGAAGTAACAAGTGTAGACACTTCTGGAGAGGGTATCAAAGCAACAGTAAAAACTAAAAAAGGAGAAGAAGTCCTCGAAGCAGATATCGTACTTTCTGCAGTAGGGATCAAAACTAATATCGAGAATATCGGATTAGAAGATGTTGGTATTGTAGTAGATAGAGATAAAATTATTGTAAATGATTTTTACCAAACTAATATTCCTGGCTATTATGCTATTGGAGATGTAACTCCAGGGCAAGCTTTGGCCCACGTAGCTTCTGCTGAAGGGATTTTATGTGTAGAAAAAATTGCTGGACAACATGTTGAAGCTTTAGACTATGGCAATATCCCAGGATGCACCTATTGTACTCCAGAAATTGCAAGTGTTGGTTTAACAGAAAAACAAGCAAAAGAGCAAGGCATAGATATTAAAGTTGGTAAATTTCCTTTCTCAGCATCTGGAAAAGCAAGTGCTGCTGGAAATAAAGACGGATTTGTAAAAGTGATTTTTGATGCCAAATATGGCGAATGGTTAGGATGTCACATGATAGGTACAGGTGTTACCGATATGATTGCTGAAGCCGTTTTAGGTCGAAAATTAGAAACTACAGGGCATGAAGTTTTAAAAACGGTACATCCACATCCAACCATGAGTGAAGCGGTTATGGAAGCTGTTGCTGATGCTTATGGTGAAGTCATACATATCTAAACGTTATAAGTTTTAAAAATAAAAAAGGCGACTCTACTTAGAGTTGCCTTTTTTATTTATTTTTGATTTCTATGAGAATCAACCAAATAGTATCATATACAATCCTTTTAATAATTATTTCCGGTTGCTCGAGCTATGAACAGCGATTAAAAAGAGAAAAAAAATACAGTTTTAAAAATATTATCCCATATACAAAATGTAGTGACCCAGTTAAATTAATTGATGAAACTAAGGGTGATGTATTTTTGTTAAAAGATCTTAATAATCTCTCATATTCTACAGCGTATACTTCAATAGACACTTATCATTCATCAATATCTGATACTATCGCAAAAGATTCAATAAGATATCTTTACGCTAATAATATTAATAAATTAGTGGGTTCTGTTTTCTCAAATGTTAACATGATTAATGATTCTTTAATACTAAAGAAAAGCAATAATTATATTTATAAAAACACCTCCAACATTAACCGTGGAAAAGAGAAAATCACAGCTTCAATAAAGAATTTAATTCAACAAAACAAGAACTCTACTCAGCAATTATTCATAGAAATATCTTCATTTTATTTTAATAATGAATTTAATAACAGCGTTACTATTTTCGTTTTTGATCTCTCAGAAAATAAACTTTTATACTTAGATAAGCTAAAGTACATCTGTGATATTAGAGATTATAATTCTCTTGAAAAGGTTCTGTCTTTCGGATTGTTAAAACTTAAAGAAAACTTTGAATAGCCAACTCATAACTCTGTAAACCAAAACCAAGAATAACCCCTTTAGCATTGGCAGAAATATACGATCGGTGGCGGAATTCTTCTCTGGAATATGTATTTGAAATATGCACCTCTATTACAGGTGTTTCTATCGCACTCACCGCATCTCCAATTCCCACAGAAGTATGTGTGTAGGCTGCTGCGTTCAAAATTACACCATCATAAGAGAAACCAACCTCATGGAGCTTATCAATAAGTTCACCTTCAATATTTGATTGAAAATATGCGATATCAATATCGGGATACTTTGCTGTGATTTCTTCTAAAAACTCAGTAAAGGTTAAACTACCATATATATTTGGCTCTCGTTTGCCCAATAAATTTAAATTAGGCCCATTTATAATGATTAATTTCTTCATGAGGTAAAGGTATCAAAAATTAAGGCATAAAAAAATGAAAGCTTTATTACCAATACCAACTAAACGCCTCAATTTATCCAATTAGAGTTAATTTTTATAATTTGTAAATTTTGTTTTGATTAACTTTACTGTAAATGAGAATTTAAAATCATCTGACATCAAAATTTAGATCGAGAAGACCACACTTTAAATGAAATGGACCAATGCTTTAACAGATTATAGTCACTATTTAAAAATAGAACGTGGACTTTCTCAAAACTCAATTGATAGTTATACCCGGGATGTAAAAAAACTCATGGGTTTTCTTGAAGATAATGACATTATCGAATCTCCTATAACAATAGATGCTGAACGTGTTCAACAATTCATTTATAATTCGGCAAAAGCAATTAATGCTCGGAGTCAATCACGGCTCATTTCAGGTTTGCGTAGTTTCTTTGATTACTTAATCTTTGAAAACTATAGAGAAACCAATCCTCTAGATTTAATTGAATCTCCTAAAATTGGGCGTAAATTACCAGATACCCTATCTGTTGAAGAAATTGACAAGCTGGTGACAACTCTAGATTTGACATCACCCCAAGGCGAACGCAACCGTGCTATTATTGAAACGCTTTATAGCTGTGGATTGCGTGTAAGTGAATTGATTAATTTAAAGTTATCAGATCTGTTTTTTGAAGAAGGCTTTATTAAGGTTACTGGTAAAGGTGATAAACAGCGCTTTGTCCCTATAGGGAAATTGACTCAGAAATATATTAATATTTATATCGAACAGGTTAGAGTACATATGCCACTTGTTCCAGAATTTGGAGACACTTTATTTTTAAACCGGCGTGGCAAGCAATTATCACGAGCTATGATTTTTACAATTGTAAAACAACTCGCTGAAAAAGCTGGAATTCATAAAACCATTTCCCCGCATACTTTCAGACATTCATTTGCTACCCATTTATTAGAGAATGGTGCCGATTTAAGAGCAATACAACTGATGCTAGGACATGAAAGCATCACTACCACCGAAATATATATGCACATAGACAAAAGTCAATTACGAGACGTTATGAATAGTTTTCATCCTAGAAAATAAAAAAGCATCCTTAAATAGGATGCTTTCTATATATGTTATTTAAATCTAATATATTATTTAGCAATATTCACTGCTCTAGTTTCTCTAATTACAGTCACTTTTACCTGACCTGGATAGGTCATATCTGTTTGTATTTTTTGAGAGATCTCAAAAGATAAATTTGCAGCTTTATCATCGCTAACTTTTTCACTTTCTACAATCACACGTAACTCTCTACCAGCTTGAATTGCATAGGCCTTTTTGACGCCATTGAATCCAAAAGCAACTTCTTCAAGGTCTTTTAATCGTTGGATATATGAATCTAGTACTTGACGTCTGGCTCCTGGACGTGCGCCTGAAATAGCATCACAAACTTGAACTACAGGAGATAATAAGAATTTCATCTCTACCTCGTCATGATGCGCACCAATAGCATTACAAACTTCTGGATTCTCACCAAATTTTTCAGCCCATTGCATTCCTAAAATAGCATGTGGTGTTTCCATATCAGCCTCAGCGTCTGGAACTTTACCAATATCATGTAATAACCCGGCACGTTTAGCTAATTTCGAATTAAGTCCTAACTCAGCAGCCATGACACCACATAATTTTGCAACTTCTCTAGAGTGTTGCAATAAATTTTGTCCATAGGACGAGCGGTACTTCATACGCCCTACCATTTTTATTAATTCAGGGTGTAAGCCGTGAATTCCTAAATCGATTACCGTACGCTTACCAACTTCAATTATTTCTTGTTCAATTTGTTTTTGAGTTTTCTTTACAACTTCTTCAATACGAGCTGGATGGATACGCCCATCAGTAACTAATTTATGAAGTGATAATCGTGCTATTTCACGTCTTACTGAATCAAAGCAAGACAAAATAATAGCTTCAGGGGTATCGTCAACAATAATTTCAACACCAGTTGCCGCTTCAATTGCTCTAATATTCCGCCCTTCTCTACCAATGATACGGCCTTTAATATCGTCAGATTCAATATTAAATACAGACACACAGTTATCTACAGCTTCCTCTGTCCCTATTCGTTGAATAGTATTTATAATAATTTTCTTAGCCTCTTGTTGTGCTGTCAATTTAGCCTCTTCCATTTTATCTTGCACATAAGACATGGCATCACTTTTAGCTTCTCCTTTTAAAGATTCAACCAATTGTGATTTAGCATCTTCAGCAGATAATCCTGAAATAACTTCCAATTGTTGAATTTGGCTTTTATGTGCCTTTTCAACTTCATCTTTGCGCTTTTCCAAATGGTCTAATCGAAAATCGTAATCACTGATCTTCTCTTCTACATTAACGTTTAGCTTTTTATTTTTTGACAATTCAGAAGAAATCTGAGACTCTTTATCTCTGGTGCGCTTTTCAGCTTCAGCAATTTTCTTTTCTCGAGACAAAATCACCTTTTCATGTTCAGATTTTAATTCAATAAACCGCTCCTTTGCTTGAAGCATTTTATCTTTCTTTAAAGCTTCACCTTCATGATTCGCGTCTTTCATAACACTTAAAGCTTCTCTCTTAGCGTTTTTAACGATTTTAGATGCATTGCTTTTCTCCAATGATTTAGCAATAATATACCCAATTACTAAACCTAATATAATTCCTCCAACAATTAATAAAATTGTGTTCGTATCCATGTTTTGCTATGATTAATTTTAAAAAAAAGCCCACATCAGTTTTGGTTTTGTATAAACTCCTTAAATACAAGTTTAGGGCTAACAAGCTGATCAAGTATCTGCTCGAGGCAGCACGCTTTTACAACTTCAACTCACCCTTTTTAAAGAATTAACGTTGAGTTTATCAAAAAAAATAACTAATGCAGGCAGTAACCTTATATACTTAAAAGAACTTAAGAGCTTAAATACTCTTTCAAGAGCTGATCCAAAGCGGTTAGCTTGTGTTCAACTTCTTCACTTAAATTATCTTTATCTATTATTTTTTGTTCTGTTCCAGAAGCAAATTGTAATGCACACATTGCTAATACATCTTGCTTATCTCTAACAGAATAACTTTGCTCAAATTGGCTTATCATAGTTTCAATTTTAAGAGCTGCTTTTCGTAATCCCTCTTCTTGACTTGGTTCTATTGTTAAAGGGTATACTCTATTAGCTATAGATAGCTTTATTTTAAGCTTTTCTGACATTTAAAAACTATGTAACATTATTCAGATAATTGTGATATACAATAATCAATTTCTCTAATTAATGTGTTTATTTTGAGTTTGGTTTCTCTTTTACTCTCATTACTGCCTAATATTGAATTTGTAAATTTTAGTGTTTCATATTTTTCTTCCCAAGAAGTAATACGGTTTTCTTGCTGGGATAATTTTTGATGAGATACCTTCAATTCTTCACTTAACTCGGCATTTGTTTGCTTCAAAACTTCTAGTCTTTGCAACACTTTGCTTATTTTGTCTTCTAAAGAATCTACAATAGCTTCAATATTACTCATTTATCAAATTCAATACTAATTACACAAAGTTAACATACCAAACCTTAAATAACAATAGTTTTTCAGTAATTTTTGAAATATATCAATTTTACTACGTTTACTTTATATTGGCTTAGTGTTTGATCTTCTTTTGTGTATTAAAAACAATTCAATATTTTAGCAGCAAGAACTTATTTATGGCAAAGACCCTTATTTTTATTTTATTATTACTCTCGCATTTTTCACATGCTCAATCGCCCTATCCTCAAGATTATTTTCGGGCTCCTTTAGATATCACAATTGTGCTTTCTGGTACTTTTGCAGAGCTACGATCCAATCATTTTCATTCTGGATTAGATATAAAAACACAGCAGCGACAAGGATTAAAAGTTTATACCGCAGCACAGGGTTATGTGAGTCGGATAAAAATATCTCACTGGGGTTATGGCAAAGCACTGTATATTACTCACCCAAATGGCTACACTACTGTTTATGCTCATTTACAAAAATTCGCTCCAAAAATTGAAGCTTATATAAAAAAACAGCAGTATAAAAAAGAAAATTTTGAAATAGAAGTGTTTCCTAGCTTGGAAGCATTGAAAATTGAACCCAATGAAATTATTGCTTTTAGTGGAAATACAGGAGGTTCTGGTGGTCCACATTTGCATTTTGAAATAAGAGATAAAAGTGAAAGACCCATAAACCCAATGCTATTTGGTATTGATGTAAAAGATACAAGGCTCCCAAATATAAAGGCTGTATTTGCATATCCAATAGATAATAATTCGCATGTAAACCAAATTAATGGAGCTATTAAATTAAGATTGATTCCTCAGGAAAGTGGCATCTATATCGCTGAAAACATCACAGCCTTTGGTAAAATTGGTTTTGGTATTATAACTTATGATCAACAGGATCTTGCCGCTAATAAAAATGGAGTTAGTAAAATACAATCATTCTACAATGGCTCTAAAAATTTCGAAATTGACTTCAAACGTTTTTCATTTAGTGAAACTAAACACCTCAACCGACTCATAGATTATGCTTATTTTAAAAAGAATAAAGCTCGGATACAAAAACTTTTTGTTGAATCTAACAATCCTTTAAGTCTTTATAAAAATGTTCATGAATATGGGTATGTCACTGCTGAAGATAGCACCTCTTCTGTTTATAAAATTAGAGTAAACGACTATAAAGGCAATGAATCCTGGGTTACCATCCCAATAACTGGTAAAAGAGGGGACTCTATTATCTCAAAACCTATTGAGGCTACAGATCATTTTATTCATGCCGATCAAAGTATTAGTTTAGAACAAAATAATATTTCAGTTTCCATTCCTAAAAACACATTTTATGATGATTTTTATATGGATTTTAAAGCAGAGAATGACACCCTTAAATTACATGAACCAAATATTCCTGTGCAAAAATATTTTACCATTAAATTTGACATTAGCAGTTATAATAAAAAAGATAAAGACAAATTGTTCATTGCAAGAGTATTGGGATTCAAAAATAAAATTGCATATACTCCCACAACAAAAATCGGAGACATAATAAGTAGCAGAACGAAAAACTTAGGAACTTATACACTTGCTACAGATATTGAGCCCCCAAAAATTAAACCTATTAACTTTCAAGATGGAAAATGGTTAAGTAAATACCGCTATTTAAAACTTAAAATAAGTGATGACGTTTCTGGAATTAAAAATTACAGAGCAACAATTAATGGCAAATGGATATTAATGGAATATGATGCTAAACGCAATACATTGATTCATGATTTTAATGATAATATAATTACAGATACTAAGAATAATTTAAAGATAATTGTTACTGATAATGTTGGAAATAGTTCTACATTTGAAACAGTATTTTACAGAAAATAAACCTTTACTTTGAAGCTCAAACTTACACTTTTAAAATCTCTAATTTTCTTATTACCAGTTATTGGTATCGCTCAAACAGCAACATTAAAAGGAATTATTCTAGATGCCAACGAGAGTCCAATTTTAAATGTTAACATTAGTTCTGCAAGTCAGGGTACAGCGACTAATACTAACGGTTTTTATTTTCTTAAAATTCCTGCAAATCAGGATGTAATAGTTGTATTTACACATTTAAATTACGAAAGCATTCGTGTCACCTTTAATTTAAAAAATGGTGAATCCTTTGAATTCAACCCAGTAATGGATTCTAATATTGAGCAAATTTCCACGGTTGTAATTAATGGAAATCAACGCAAACAAGTTGAAGGCATTACAACGATAAACCCTGAACTTATCCGAACTATAAAAGGGGCACAACCAGGGATAGAAAATTTATTAAAAACCCTTCCTGGTGTTAATATTTCTAATGAATTAAGTACTCAATATGCTGTTCGAGGTGGAAATTTTGATGAAAACCTTGTCTATGTGAACGAAATTGAAGTCTATCGTCCATTTCTTATTCGCTCAGGGCAACAAGAGGGTTTGAGTTTTGTAAATACTGATATGGTTCAAAATGTTGAATTTTCGGCTGGAGGATTTCAAGCAAAATACGGAGATAAATTATCCTCCGTTTTGGATATTACCTATAGAAACCCAATAAAATTTGAGATGTCGGCAGATATGAGTTTATTAGGAGGTAGTCTATCTGTAGAAACCGCTTCGAAGGACTCCAAGTTTTCAGGTATTGTAGGTTTGCGATATCGTGATAACAGTTTATTGGTAAAGGCAAAGGAAACCGAAACCAATTACCACCCAAAATTTATTGATGCACAATCATTCTTGACTTATAAGTTTTCAGATAAATTTCATTTAAGTTTTCTGGGGAACGTTTCTGTAAACTCCTATAATTACGAACCGCAAACCCGTCAAACAAACTTTGGAACACTGACTGACCCTTTAGCACTTTTAGTGTTTTATGAGGGTCAAGAAAAAGATCAATATCAGACTTATTTTGGAGCATTTAAAGGCACTTATTTTGCCAATGATGCCATAACATTAAAATTAATTACTTCAGCCTACCACACTACTGAAGAGGAATACTTCGATATTTTAGCTCAGTATCGTCTGGGGGAAGTGAATAGCAATATTGGTGACGAAAATTTAGGTGAAGTTGAGTTTTCAGAAGGCATTGGCGGACAGCTTAATCATGCCCGAAATGATTTGGATGCACTGATTAGTACAGTAGAACATAAAGGGAACTATAAAGCTAATGATGCTGTTTTGGAGTGGTCTGTAAAATATACCCGCGAAGATATTCGAGATCGGATTGTTGAATGGGAAGTTATTGATTCTGCGGGCTTTTCAATAAACCCGCCTAACATTGATGCATTCAATGATCAACCCTATGAAGCATATGATGGTCCCTTAGTTCCATTTCAAAACATTAGAGCGACTAACAATACTCAAATTAATAGATTACAAGCTTATGCTCAATGGAGCAAACGTACAGCATTGGGAAGTAACGAAGTGTTTTACAATGTGGGTTTTAGAGTGCATAGTTGGAATGTAAAAGAGTTCGCCACCCAAACGGTATTAAGTCCAAGAGCTCAGTTTGCGATAAAGCCAAATTGGAATAAGGACATGCTCTTTAGACTTAGTGGCGGCTTATATTACCAACCGCCCTTTTATAGAGAACTTAGAGACGCTTCAGGTGTTGTTAAGGCCAATGTAAAAGCACAGCAATCATTTCATCTGGTATTAGGGAATGACTATAGTTTTAAAATGTGGGATCGGCCTTTTAAATTGGTTTCGGAAGCTTACTATAAAAACATGAATGATGTCAATCCATATACCATAGATAATGTACGTATACGCTACGCCGCAGCTAATAATACCGAAGCTTATGCTTATGGTGTGGATTTTAGACTTAATGGTGAATTCGTTCCTGGCACAGAATCTTGGTTTAGTTTTGGATATTTAAAAACTGAAGAGAATATTGATGACCAAGGCTATATTTCAAGACCCACCGATCAACGGTTAAAATTTGGAGTGTTATTTCAAGACTATGTACCGAACATCCCCGATTTAAAAATGTACTTAAACTTAGTATACAATACTGGAGTCCCTGGAGGTTCGCCAAGTTATGCCAACCCTTACAATTATCAAAGTCGATTACCAGATTATAAAAGGGCCGATTTAGGAATATCGTATGTGATTGTAAATAAAAATAAAAAATACCCCTCTTCTTGGAAGAAAAGATTTAAAGAGTTAAGCATCGGAATAGAAATTTTCAACATGTTCGATGTACAAAATTCTATTACAAACACTTGGGTAAGAGATGTGTATTCCAAACGTCAATATGCCATTCCCAATTATTTAAGTCCAAGGGTATTTAACTTAAGAATTGGTATGCAATTTTAAACCCTACTTCTACCCCTGGAATTACGCAGCTATCTTCAAACAAAACATCATATCAATAGTTGGGCTCTGAGTCCTAATTTTGCTGACTCTAATAATAAAGTTTACAAAAAATCTATATCATAACTAAATCAATAACAATCTAAAACTCAGGGTTCAGTAAAATGAATATCTTTAAATAATTAATTAAAGCTTATGAAGACTCGTAAATTATTTTGGATTATAACTATCATTCTTGCCATTGCAATCGGCCTATATCCGCTTACATATTTAATCATTGATATGAGAAGTAATGGATTATTGGCTTCTAAGAGCCAAGAATTATTGTCAACTTCCATTTATAATATAAGTTTTTATATCCACATCTTTTTAGGTGCAGTTGCACTTTTAATTGGTTGGGCCCAATTCTCTATAAAATGGAGGACAAAGCATCTAAATTTACATAGAACTGTTGGTAAAGTATATATCATTTCGGTGTTGCTTAGTGGTATTGCTGGCTTATATATTGCATACCATGCTACTGGTGGGCTGCCGGCAAAACTTGGATTTAGTTCGCTTGCTTTATTGTGGCTAATTACAACAGTATCTGCGTATACAACGATTAGGAATAAAAATATTATTGCCCATCAAAAATGGATGATTCGTAGTTATGCTCTAACTTTTGCAGCTGTTACCTTGAGATTTTGGATGCCTACAATTCCGATTATATTTAATATTGGGTTTAGTGAATCGTATCCTATAATTTCATGGCTATGTTGGGTACCAAATATCATATTTGCCGAAATTTTGATTAAAAGACAGATTAGAACACATTAAAAAACCGTCTTACTTGTGAGTAAAACGGTTTAGAAGGTTTAATTTTTTCTTTAAGATGTTGGAATACCATTCCATTTTGCGGCTAATTTATTAAGATTAGCATGCATTAAATCGTCTGGAGTCATTGCTATTCTAAATTCGCAATCAGCTTCAAAATTCAAGTACCATGGCTCAGCAATAGACGGCACTGCAGAAGCATCAGGTACATTAACAACCATAACGGCGCCTCGTTGTCCGTTTTGTTCGGAAAAATAAATACTTTCTGGCTTAATATCATCAATCACACGACCAATAAGTTCACCAGCCTTACCCTCTCTAACCAAAGAATTGAATGGCTCGATAGGAAAGGATACGTTTACAAGCATTTTCATAATGAAATATTTTGTTAATTAATAGACGTAAATATACAAAATAACCACCTGACTTTAAGCGGCATAACTCAAAAGTAATAAACAAAATACTTAGTAATTTATAAGGTTTTTTAGAAGAATATTTAATTAGGCGTTTACGAGTTCCTTCAATACATCCACCAGATAATCCAACTCTTTTTTAGTATTGTAGATACTAAATGAAAAGCGAACAGAGGGTTTTTGTAAGTCGTCCTCATTGAGGATTTGAGCCAGAACATGAGATCCACCTGTACTTCCACTCTGGCAAGCACTTCCCTTTGAACAAGCAATACCTTTTAAATCTAATTGAAATAATAACATCGCAGATTTTTCAGGAGCTACAGGTAAACATACGCTCACTAAGGTATATGTACTGTTAATTATATCTCCAGAACAAGCGTTAAATGACACTTCTGGAATTGCCTTTTTTAAGTTTTCTACAAAGTACCTTTTTAGATCTTGTACATAAGCGCTCTCCGTTTCTAAATTATGATAACTTAGTTTTAATGCATGTCCTAAGCCTACAATATTGTGTACACTTTCTGTTCCCGCTCGATACCCTCGCTCTTGTTCACCTCCAAAGATCAACGGTTTTAAGCCTGAGTTTTTCCTTAAAAATGCAAATCCAACCCCTTTAGGTCCATGAAATTTATGTGCACTCGCAGCCAAGAAATCAATAGAAATATCTTGTAAATCTAAATTGTAATGCCCTACAGATTGTACTGTATCGCTATGAAACAATGCCTTATTATCTTTACATAGATCACCAACTCGTTTAATATCGAGTAAATTCCCTACTTCATTATTTATATGCATTAAACTAACCAAAGTGCTTTCAGAATTTTGTAATAAGATTTCTAAATGAGCATAGTCAACCAGTCCTTTAGCATCCAAATTAACATAACTTACAGAAATGTCATATTCCCCTTCCAACTGCTCAATAGTATGTAATATCGCATGATGCTCAATTTTGGAGGTGATAATATGTTTCACCCCTAAATCTCTTATTGCACTTCTAAGTACCAGGTTATCCGCCTCGGTCCCTCCTGATGTAAATACAATTTCTGCTGCCGAAACGTTTAAAAACGACGCAATTTCTTTTCTTGCTTGCTCAACCAAAGATTTTGAAGAACGACCAAAACTATGGCTAGATGATGCATTTCCATAATTATTCTTCATTACTGAAGTCATTTCAGTTATAACTTCATCGCGAATTTGTGTCGTCGCCGCGTTATCAAAATATATTGCTGTCATATTTGTAAAAAAATTAAATAATTGTAATCATAAAGAGCTGGTAAATTAAATTTTCTTACATCTCGTTATGTGGCAAAAGTACTTGAAATAAAATTATTTTCAATAAGCTACGTTATAAATTACAATTCCATTATTTTTGTCACAAATCAAATATCAAATGCGTAATTTTTTTCTACTCTTAATCACTCTTAGTTTCATGTTGTCATCTTGTAATGATGGGGATATTTTAACTGTTAATTTAGAATTTGATAAAGAATTATCGCTTTGTGGTGATGAAAATAGTAATAACTATGTGATTTACGATACTAAGACTGACCCCAATGAGTCTTTAACATTCTTGTTTCCAGTGAGTAGTGCAAATAATTTAATTTTCAAACCTGTTGACAATCCGCATACCGGGGATTTAGATATCAATAATAGCTCGATTAAATTTAACTATAGAATTTATGATGGGGACCCTTCAGGGTTAATTTGTCAAGAAATTCCATCATCCACTGTTAATATTACCAAAGATTATACGGCCGAAGATGGAACGATTGAATACATATCAACTTATGAAGATGTTGATGGCGTTAGAACGGTCACAATTACCTTTAATATTACCATTCTTGATTTAGATGTTATTAATACGACAAATGGCGTATTAGGCACGTACACCCACTCGTTTAGTCTCTAATTATTTAATTCTGAAAAACATAGACTTCGGTTGCTCCTTGTCCATACTTTTGGTAATCTGCGTCGTAGAATTTTAAATTATCATAACGTTTAAATAAATATTCCAATTCAATTTTCAGCACCCCTGCACCTACGCCATGAATAAATACAATGCGCTGAATACGCTTGCGTAAAGCAAATTCTAATTGACGTTTAGCGGTGTCTATTTGTAAAGTTAACATATCATGATTGGACATGCCTCTACTCGAATTAGTTAATTGGTGAATATGTAAATCGACTTCCAAAGTTGGTTGAAATCGTTCTTTAGGTTTAACTTTTATAGATTTTCTTTTTTTAGTTTCTTTTTGAGAAACGGCTTCATCTAAACTCGTTTTTGAAAACACATTTGCACTCAAAAAATTAGAACTAGCACTTTTAACTAGCTCGTTCTTAGAGAATTCCAATTCAAACCCTTCAGTTGTATCAATGGTAACTCTATCTCCTATTATTTTGATTACAGTGCCTGCAAGGGCTTCATCTAAGGCTTCAACGCGATCTCCAACTTTAAAATCCATTAGTCTTGATCTTCAAAATAATTAGTCTCTTTATCATCTGCTTTACTAGGAATTCCCTTTGACAATCGATACAAGCCAATCATTAACAGCATCACCCCTCCTAGGAGTACATAAGTATTCTGTGTTTCACCCGCTTCAGCATAAATAGCAACAATTCCACCTAGTAGAATTAAAATAAAATTAATCGTTCTAGAACTTGGCATAATAGTATAGTGTTTATAATTACAAATAGTAGTTCAAAAATAATCAATATCTATATGACATTATACTCCCTTTTTATATAAATTTGAAAATGTCTTTATTACTCCTCCTAAATACTCCTGAAGATTATATGCTCCCCTGTTTAAGTAAACAGATTTTAGGAATAGAATGTTTTGGATGTGGTTTACAACGATCCACCTTATTAGTGTTTCAAGGCGAATTTATCGCTGCTTTCAAAATGTATCCAGCGATATATACATTAATACTATTCGTGCTGTTTATTGGTGTAAATTTATTTTACAAAATAAAATACAGTGAAAAAATCAAAATAACTTTAGTTGTAATAAACATTTTAATTATCGTTATTAGCTATATTATTAAACTAACACATTAATTTTTATCATGGAAAAACAAAAACTCAACTCAACAATTGTATATGTTTTATCAATACTAGGATTTTTATGCTGCTGTTTTGGTGGGCTTGGTTTTATACTTGCTGGTATTGCATTTTATATAGCGCATAGTAAATTAAAAGAGGCCTATGCAAATCCAGAAGACTATGATAATATCGAAGGCATGAAAACCGCTAAAATTGTGGCCTTAGTCGTTTTATGCATTAACGTTATATATTTATTGTTTACAATTTACAGAATATACACCATAGGTTGGGATGAGATTATGGAACAATCTCAAATGATGATGGATCAATGGCAAAATTAATAATATAAATTAAAACTAATTTAAAAATACCATATGGAAAACAAACCGTCAAGACCTAATAGTTATTTGGCTTTAGCTATTATCAGTACCATTCTATGTTGCTTACCAACAGGAATAGTAAGTATTATTTACTCCACTAAAGTTAATAGTCTCTATGAAGATGGAAAATATGATGAAGCCGAACGTTCTTCAAAGAATGCTAAAACATGGGGTATTGTATCTATTGCTGTAGCCGTTTTAGGTTGGATCCTTTATATTTTAATTTTTGGAGCAGCATTTTTAGCAGCCATTAGTGACGGTGGATTTTAAATTAAAACTCGGTATCAAAATATTAATAGTGATAGCAATCTTAGGAGTGCTATCACTTTATTTTTTTCTGGATCCGGCAAAGATGGCTATTTTTCCGAAATGTCCTTTTTATTCTTTAACAGGGATTTATTGTCCGGGCTGTGGGAGTCAACGAGCAGCTCACCAATTTTTACATGGGCATTTTATAGCAGGCTTCAAGCACAATTTCCTGATTGGATTATTAATGCTTGTATTAGGCTATGAGTTTTTTGTTTTTATCATGAAAACCATTTTTAAGAAAAACATCTACAACTTATTACACAGTTCAAAAGTCACCTTTAGTATTTTAATTATAGTTATTCTCTTTTGGATTTTAAGAAATATTAATGCCTTTCCTTTTAGCTTTTTAGCCCCATAAAAAAAGCGACCAATGGTCGCTTTTATTTATATGATTAGTTGAATATTAAGATTCAAACTGTTTTAAAGTTTTAGTTATTATTCCAACACAGTCTAATAATTGTTCTTTAGTCATCACTAATGGTGGTGCAAAACGAATAATATTACCGTGGGTTGGTTTAGCTAAAAGCCCATTATCGCGTAATGCCATACAGATATTCCAAGCGGTATCACTTTCTTCGTCATCATTAATAAGAATTGCATTTAACAAGCCTTTTCCACGAACTAAAGTTGCGATATTACTCGTTTCAATAAATTTATTTATTTCTGATCTAAATAATTGCCCGAGATTTTCTGCATTTTCAGCCAAATTTTCATCTTGAACTACTTCCAAAGCCGCAATAGCAACTGCTGCTGCAATTGGATTACCTCCAAAAGTACTGCCATGACTTCCTGGCGTAATTACATCCATAATTGAATCGTTTGCCAACACTGCAGATACTGGGTATGCGCCTCCACTTAATGCCTTCCCTAAAATTAAAATATCCGGAGTTACATTCTCATGATTCACAGCTAACAACTGTCCTGTTCTCGCAATTCCCGTTTGTACTTCGTCGGCAATAAATAAAACATTATGAGCCTCACACAACGCTTTTGCTTTAGATAAATAGCCTTCACTAGGCACATATACTCCAGCTTCACCTTGAATGGGCTCAACTAAAAATCCCGCGATATTAGGATTGCTTTTTAATGCCTCTTCTAAAGCCAATAAATTATCGTATTCAATTTTGGTGAATCCTTTTGTAAAAGGTCCAAAGTTTTTACATGCCACTGGATCGTTAGAAAATGAAATAATTGTGGTGGTACGACCATGAAAATTATCTTTACAAACAATAATTTCCGCGTCATTTTCGTCTATTCCTTTAACTTCGTAAGCCCATCGTCTACAGAGTTTTAAAGCCGTCTCAACAGCTTCTGCTCCTGTATTCATCGGTAGTAATTTGTCAAATCCGAAAAATTCGGTTGCAAATTTTTCGTATTTCCCAAGAACATCATTATAAAATGCTCTCGATGTAAGCGATAATGTTTGTGCCTGACTTGTCATTGCATTCACAATTTTAGGGTGACAATGCCCTTGATTGACAGCGGAATAAGCCGATAAAAAATCATAATACTTTTTACCTTCAACATCCCATACAAATACACCTTCTCCTCTATTCAGTACTACTGGAAGTGGATGGTAATTGTGTGCGCCATACTTGTTTTCTAAATCCATCGCTTCTTGCGATGTAATGCGGTCTAAAACAGCCATTTTAATTTAATTTAAATTGATAAAATAACCATTCCTTCTCTACCTTTATCTTTTCGAAGAATCGAAAATTCAGCGTGGGAGAGAAATCATCCCTTAAGGCTCGCAAATTACTAAATATTAATAATTCTTTAAAATAAATTAATTAGATAATTTTGATGATAATATAGAGACTTGTAACTCTAATCGTTTGAGCTCACGTATAACTCCATTTTTATCCATTTGCATCCAAGCAAACATTTTTAACATCCCAACAGACATCATACAAAAAGCCCCTAAAACAGCCCACTTTATCAATTCATTGGTAACATCAGTTTCAAAAAACTGAATCGCACAGTATATAACGCAGCCAAACATTCCAACCATAACAATGTTAACCATTATCATAATCCATTTTAACTTCCCATGATACAAGCCACCTACCATTTGAAATAAATTTTGCTCGTTTAATTCTTCATAAAACTTAGCTTCTTCTTGAGTTAATGTTTCTTTAATTAATTTGTCAATGTCTTCAATATTCGTTTTCATATCTTTAATTTTTATGTTAATAATTCGGTTATATACAATGGGTCAATACTCTTTTAAAAAAATATCAACTCTGTTGTTCTAACTCCTTTCATAATTTCTAATTTTTAAAATTTGTTTTAGTTTTTCTCTGGCGTGAAACAATCTGGATTTAGCAGTTCCAACTGAAATATTCAGGATCTGCCCTATTTCCTTTAATGTATAATCCTCTACATAAAATAACCGGATAACCATTTGCTGGTGTTCTGGTAATGTTTTAATCGCTTTTGATAATGCCCGTTTTAATTGTTCATTCTCTTTTGGACTAACATCCTGAACAAAATTGTCTTTCTGATATTCTTGAAGTTTTACACGCTCATAGTTATTATGCTTTATCCAGTCTAAAGATTTAGTATACACAATTCGCAAAGCCCAACTTCCAAAACTACTAGGCTCTTTTAGATTCGCGATTTTTGCAATAATAGTTTTCCAGCTATCCTGTGCAATGTCCTTGGCAACATCGGGATCCTTTACCAACCAATAGGCCTTACTACAAAATCTCTTGTGCCATCTCGCCACTAATATTGGCAACATTTTATCATTCCCAGCCTGATAGTCAAGAACTAACTCCTCATTTAAAATATTATGTTTTTTATCCATTAATAAATTCTGAATTCTACTCTAAAGACGTGCATAAACAAAAAAGGTTCAATTTATTTTCATGAAAGCAGGAATTTCTACAACGAAAATTAATATCTGATTAAAGATAATTGAAATTCCTGGCATGAATATTTGCTACGATTGTTATTTTTGCGCTATGTCAAGAAAAAATAAAAACCAAGTATTTACAAACGTTGAAGTTATAGATGCGGGTGCAAAAGGAAAAACGGTAGCAAAAGCCCCAGACGGAAGAGTGATCTTTTTACCTAATGCCGTGCCAGGAGATGTTGTAGATGTACAAACTTTTAAAAAGCGTAAATCTTATTACGAAGGCAAAGCTGTTGCCTTTCATACATTATCTGATAAGCGTACTGAATCACAATGCGAGCATTTTGGTACTTGTGGTGGGTGCAAATGGCAACATATGGGCTATGAACACCAATTGTATTATAAACAAAAAGAAGTAACTAACAACCTCACAAGACTTGGGCATATAGAATTACCTGAGATCACCCCTATAATGGGTTCTGCAAAACAATACTTTTACAGAAATAAAATGGAATTCTCGTTTAGTGATAGTCGCTGGTTAACAATAGAGGAAATAAATTCAGATAAAGATCTTGGTGATAGAAATGCTTTAGGGTTTCATATTCCTGGAATGTGGGACAAAATACTTGACGTAAAAAAGTGTCATTTACAAGCTGATCCATCCAATACAATTAGAAATGCAGTAAAGGAATTTTCATTAGCAAATGGTTTAGAATTTTTCAATACCCGAAATCAAACTGGATTATTGCGAACTTTGATGATTCGTACAACCAGTATTGGTGAAATCATGATTTTGATTCAATTCTTTAAGGAAGATAAATCAAAGCGTGAACTATTACTTAATTTTCTTGCTGAATCCTTTCCTGAAATTACCTCTTTACAATATGTGATTAATGGAAAAGCAAATGATACTATTTATGATCAGGAAGTAATTTGTTTTAATGGTAGAGATCATATTTTTGAAGAAATGGAAGGATTGAAATTTAAAATCAATGCGAAATCGTTTTATCAAACTAATTCAGATCAAGCTTTTGAACTTTATAAAATCACAAGAGCTTTTGCAGGTTTAAAAGGAACAGAACTTGTTTACGATTTATATACAGGTACTGGAACTATTGCACAGTTTGTGGCGAAACAAGCCAAACACGTCGTAGGTGTTGAAGCGGTACCAGATGCTATCACGGCAGCGAAGGAAAATGCACAATTAAATGGCATTGAAAACGTTGAGTTTTATGTTGGAGACATGAAAAATGTATTTAATCAAGATTTTATAAATGCACATGGACAACCTGATGTTATTATTACAGATCCACCAAGAGATGGGATGCACAAAGATGTTGTTAAACAAATATTAAACATTGCACCTGATAAAATTGTTTATGTAAGTTGCAATAGTGCTACACAAGCTAGAGACCTTGCTTTGATGGATGAAACTTATAAAGTAACAAAAACACAAGCTGTTGATATGTTTCCGCAAACACATCATGTTGAAAATGTTGTACTTTTAGAGCGCCGCTAATTGAAATTATAAATAAATTTTGCCATTTTGAATGCTGAATCTACTTTAAATAAATGAGATATTTTAAAATTAAAATCTTCACACTACTAGCAATAACATTAGTTATTTTAAGCTGCGAAAAAGATGATATTTGTGCTGAAACTACAGCAACCACTCCTCAACTTATCTTAAGGTTTTATGATAATGATAATATTGAAGAGACCAAAACAGCCACTAATTTATTAGTCTATGGTGTCAATGATGTCAATGAAGCCGTGTTTTTTGAGCATGTGAATTTTGCCACATCAGACTCAGTAGTTGTTCCATTGAGAACAGATAGTGACATTACACGATTAGTCCTGCATAAAGATTTAGACATTACAGATTTTGGAACGGGAAATTTTGACATTATAAGCTTAAGCTATGCTCGTGAGGATATTTATGTTTCTCGTGCTTGTGGTTTTAAAAATATTTATACGAATTTAGAAGCTAACTTAGAAACCGATTCAGATAATTGGATTCAAAATATTGAAATTGTAAATACTACCGTAGAAAATCAAAATTCAGCACATGTTAAGATATATCACTAGTTCTATTTTAATTCTGCTGATTAGTATTTCAGCAGTTTCGCAAAACGATAGTATTGTTAACGATTCTATTAGAAATGCTCAAAAATATGGCCTGCGTATAGGCGGTGATTTAAGTAAAATTGCGAAAACCATTATTGACGACGATTATACCGG